>Ga0209066_10005585_pt1 | contig 13182 bp, 12 predicted proteins | sample All_14_2_FD_187198 | JGI IMG/M metagenome (GOLD analysis project Ga0209066, IMG submission 187198) | Freshwater microbial communities in response to fracking from Pennsylvania, USA - Allegheny Zone_MetaG_DW_15 (SPAdes) (version 2) ...
TTGTTCCTACAATCCGGCCTCGCGCGTGTACACACGCGCGAGGCCGGATTGTAGGAACAACGTGGAATCAACCCGATGAGCAAGTCACTCGTCATTGCCGAGAAGCCTTCAGTGGCCCAGGACATCGTCCGTGCGCTGACGCCGATCGCCGGCAAGTTCGACAAGCACGATGAGTACTTCGAGAACGACCAGTACGTGGTCACCTCCGCCGTGGGTCACCTGGTGGAGATCAAGGCGCCTGAGGAATTCGACGTCAAGCGCGGCAAGTGGAGCTTCAACAACCTGCCGGTGGTGCCGCCGCATTTCGACCTGGCACCCATCGACAAGAGCAAGGGCCGTCTGAACGCCCTGGTCAAGCTGATCAAGCGCAAGGACGTCACCCAGCTGATCAATGCCTGTGACGCCGGGCGTGAGGGTGAGCTGATCTTCCGCCTGATCGTGCAGTACGCCGACAACCTGAAGACCAAGCTCGACAAGCCTATCTCGCGCCTGTGGCTGCAGAGCATGACGCCGCAGGCCATCCGCGACGGCTTCGACAAGCTGCGCGGCGAGCCGCAGATGCGTGGCCTGGCCGATGCGGCGCGCAGCCGCAGCGAAGCCGACTGGCTGGTGGGCATCAACGGCACCCGCGCGATGACGGCCTTCAACAGCCGCGACGGCGGCTTCTTCCTCACCACCGTGGGCCGGGTGCAAACCCCCACGTTGTCCATCGTGGTGGAGCGCGAAGAAAAGATTCGCAAGCACGTCTCGCGCGACTACTGGGAAATCAAGGCCACCTTCGGCGCGTCTGCGGGCCAGTACGACGGCAAGTGGTTCGACCCCAAGTTCAAGAAAGACACTGATCTTGAGCGTCGCGCCGATCGCCTCTGGACCGAAGAAGAAGCCAAGGCCATTGCCGACGCCGTGCGCGGCCAGGCCGGCACCGTCACTGAAGAAGCCAAGCCCACCACGCAGGCCAGCCCGCTGCTGTATGACCTGACCACGCTGCAACGCGAGGCCAACTCGCGCTTCGGCTTCTCGGCCAAGACCACGCTCTCGCTGGCGCAGGCGCTGTATGAGAAGCACAAGGCCCTGACCTACCCGCGGACCGACTCCCGCGCGCTGCCTGAAGACTACCTGCCCACCGTGAAGCAGACGGTGGACATGCTCGCGCATGAAGACCTGCCCGGCTCGCTGCGCGAGATCAGCGGCCATGCCCGCAAAGCCCTGGAAGCCGGCTACATCAAGCCCAGCAAGCGGGTGTTCGACAACACCAAGGTGTCGGACCACTTTGCCATCATCCCCACGCTGCAGGCACCCAAGAGCCTCACGGATGCCGAGCTGAAGCTGTATGACATGGTGGTCAAGCGCTTCCTCGCTGTGTTCTACCCATCGGCCGAGTTCCAGGTGACCACGCGCATCACCAAAGTGCCGGCGCTGGGGGCGGAACAGCACTTCCAGACCAACGGCAAGGTGCTCGTCAACCCCGGCTGGCTGGCCGTCTACGGCAAGGAAGCGCAGGACGAAGACGCCAACCTGGTGCCCGTGAAGCCCGGTGAACAGGTGCAGACCGACGAGATCAAGACGGTGGCTCTGAAGACCAAACCGCCGGCGCGCTACACCGAAGCCACGCTGCTGTCAGCGATGGAAGGCGCCGGCAAGGCCATCGATGACGACGAACTGCGCGAAGCCATGGCCGAAAAGGGCCTGGGCACGCCAGCCACGCGCGCGGCCATCATCGAAGGCCTGATCACCGAGAAGTACATGCACCGCGAAGGCCGCGAGCTGGTGCCCACCGCCAAGGCCTTCCAGCTGATGACGCTGCTGCGCGGCCTGGATGTGCAAGACCTGACCAAGCCCGAGCTCACCGGCAACTGGGAACACCAGCTGGCGCAGATGGAGCACGGCAAGCTCAGCCGCGAAGCCTTCATGGCCGAGATCGCGAGCATGGCCGAGCGCATCGTCAAGAAGGCCAAGGAATACGACCGCGACACCATCCCGGGTGACTACGCCACGCTGAAGGCCCCGTGCCCGCAGTGTGGTGGCGTGGTGAAGGAGAACTACCGGCGCTTCACCTGCACTGGCAAGGGCGGGGCGGTCGGCGCCGGGCCGTCCCAAGCCGGCCAGTCCCCCTCGGGGGGCGGGGCCGCGTCAGCGGCACCTGGGGGCACGGAATCCGAAGGGTGCGGCTTCTCGATCACCAAGATCCCCGGTGGCCGCAGTTTTGAGCTGCATGAAGTCGAAGCCTTCCTGCGCGACCACAAGATCGGCCCGCTCGAAGGCTTCCGCTCTAAGGCCGGCTGGCCCTTCACCGCCGAGCTGAAGCTGGCCTTCGATGACGAGATCAAGAACTGGAAGCTTGAATTCGACTTCGGCGAAGACGCCAAGAAGGCCGAAGGCGACGGTGAGCCGGTTGACTTTGGCGACCAGGAAGCGCTGGGCACCTGCCCCAAGTGCAAGGGCCATGTGTACGAGCACGGCGCCAACTACGTGTGCGAACACGCCGTGGGCGCGCCGCAGACCTGCGACTTCAAGAGCGGCAAGATCATCCTGCAGCAGCCCGTGGCGCGCGAGGAGATGACCAAGCTGCTGACGGCCGGCAAGACCAGCCTGATGGAAGGCTTCGTCTCCAACAAGACCCGGCGCAAGTTCAAGGCCTTCCTGGCCTGGGACGAGAAGCAGGGCAAGGTGGCCTTCGAGTTCGAACCGCGTGCCGCGCGGCCGGCGGCCAAGAAGGCGGCGAAGAAGACGGCCGCCTGACGCCGCTTGCGGCGGCTCAGGCCAGCGCGGCCAGCGGTGCGGTGTCGTGCGACACCAGCCGCACCGGCTGGCCGAACGCTGCTGCGTAGTCGACAAAGGCTGCGTCCACCAGGCCTTCGGCCAGCCAGTCGACGGGGGCAAGGCCTTGCGCCGCGCGCGACTTCACCAGCACCAGCCGCTTGGCCTGCAAGGTGATCGCCAGCCAGGCGGCCAGGCTGTCGGAGGTGATGTCCCAGCTGGCCGGCGTGTCGGGCAGCACGGTGGGGCACCAGAGCGCGGGGTGGCCTTGCCCGGCCAGGCCAGCCAGTTCAGCGGGCGTGTGGCCCAGCTGCCAGCGCGGGCTCCACGACTGCAGCACACAGGCTGTTTGCGCCATCGCTAGCACCGCCATGTGGTGTGCGGCGCGGTCGTCAAACCCCAGCAGCGGCTGGCGGTGCCGCACCTGGTCGGCAAACGGCCCGCCGCCGGGCACGATCACCACCGGCAGCGGCTGGGCCGCCAGAGCGTCCAGCCAGGGCCGGGCGCGGCCGGCGTCCAGCAGGCTGCCGCCGAGCTTCACGATCACCACGCTGCGGTTCGGGTCTGGCATGGCAGGCATTGTCGACGCCGTGGCGCTTGTTGAATCTTTACGTTGGCCAACAGGCGGCAACACGCGACGGCCCTGCGGCTTACACCGGGTGTTCACGATGGCGCCATGGCAGTTTCATCCCACCTCGTGATCTCGGGCGCCGGCCGCGCCGGCACCAGCTTCCTGATGGCGTTGTTCACGCGCCTGGGCCTGGACACCGGCTTTTCGGCCGACCAGGTGGCCCGTGAACTGGCCCGCCCCGCCCGGGCCGGCCTGGAATGGGACCTGCGCGGGCGCGACCTGCCCCGCGTGGTGAAGAACCCCAACCTGTGCGACCACATCGACGCGGTGCTGGCGCGCCGTGACCTGCGCATCGAGCACCTGATCGTGCCGCTGCGCGAGCCGGCTGACGCCGCGCGCAGCCGCCGCCAGGCCCAGCAGGCCGGTTTGGCGGCCATGCCGTGGCACAAGCGCTGGCGGGCCGTGCTCAAGGGCAAGGCCATCGATGGTGGGCTGTGGCCGGGCACCGCGCCGGCCGAGCAGGAGCAGGTGGTGGTGGCGCGGGTGCACCGCCTGCTGCTGGCCGTGGCAGCGCGCGACATCCCGGTCACGCTGTTGGCCTATCCCCGGCTCACCCGTGATCCGGCCTACCTGTACGCCAAGCTCAAGCCCGTGCTGACGGGGGTGGATTGGCCGCGGTTCCATGCCGCCTTTGCGGCCCAGGTGCGGCCCGACTGGGTGCATGCCTCGCCAGACGAGCGGCTGGGCCATGCGCCTTCGGTGCTGATGCCTGGCGGTGCCTGATCCAGGCTCAAGGGGCCGCAGCGGCCCGACGCCTTGCCCGCATGCCCCAGGCTGCCGAGGCGGCCACGCCCATGGTCAACGCCAGCAGCGCAAAGGTCTCATGGAAGGCCGCCATCTGCGCCTGTTGTTCAGCCGCCCCCACGATGGCGCCCTCCACGCCATGGGCTGTGAGGCGCCATTCCAGCGCCACGCCCACCAGGCTGATGCCCACCGCGCCGCCCAGCTGGCGCACGAAGTTGATCACGCTGGCGCCGGATGAAATCCACTCGGTTGACAAGCCCCGCAGGGCGCCCAGGTTCAGCGACGGCAGGGCCAGGCCCAGGCCGATGCGGCCCAGCACCGTCCACGCGGCCACCGCGGCCAGCGCCGTGCCCAGGCCCACCCACCACATGCCGGCAAACGAGGCCGACATCAGCAGCAGCCCCACGCAGATCAGCAAATGCGCGGGCAGCCGGTCGGCCAGGCGCCCGGCCACGGGGTTGGTCAGCGCCAGCATCAGGCCGGCCGGCAGCAGCACCGCGCCGGCCTGCGAGGGCGGCAGGTGCAGCGCGGTCTGCATGAACACCGGCACCAGGTAGGTCGACGCATACACCGCCATGCCGTAGAAGAAGGCCACCACCGAGGCCGCCGGGAACACGCCCTGGCGAAACACGCCCAGCGCCATCAGCGGTGCCGCGGCCGTCTTCTGCCGCCACAGGAAGGCGGCGCCGAGCACCACGCTGCCCAGCAGCAGGCCGGCGGCCAGGCCACGGTGCGGGTCATGCAGGTGCACCAGGCCATTGAGCAGGCACAGCAACGCACTGGCCAGCAGTGCCAGGCCCGCCAGATCGGTGCGGCCGGCCACGTCGCCCGCGGCCACGCCACCTGGCGCGGTGATGGGCATGAAGCGTCGCCCCAAGGGCAGCGCGATGGCACACAACGGCACCACCACGAAGAAGATCGCGCGCCAGCCGAACCATTCCACCAGCACACCGCCCACACTGGGGCCGATGGCCGGCGCGAGCACCACCCCGAAGCCGAAGATGCCCATGGCTCGCCCCTGCTCATGCGGCGCAAACGCCCGCATGATGATGATGGCGCCAATCGGTTGCAGCACCCCGGCCGCCCAGCCCTCGGCCACGCGCATCGCGATCACCAGCTCGAACGACGGGCTGAAGCCGCCGCCGATGCCCCCCAGCATCAGCAAGCCCACCGCCCAGGTGTAGGTGCGGCGGTAGCCCAGGCTCTGCAGCATGCGCGGGGTGGTGAGCATGGCCACCGTCATCGCGGCCATGAAGCTGGCTGAGAGCCACTGCGCGCGCGAGGGCGTCAGCGTGAACTCGCGGCTCATGTCGGGCACGGCCACGTTGGCGATGGTGGAGGCCATCACCGCGGCCATCGAACCCAGCATCACGCTCAGCAGCATCCACCAGCGCAGCTTCGGGCCGAAGCGTTGGCGCAGGTCGTCCAGGCTGCCGGGGGCGGGTCGGGTGTCGGCCATCAAAGCAGGCTCAGCTGCTCAACTTGACGGCGCGGCCGATGAACAGCACCGGCCCGGTGGGGCGGCCCAGCGGCGAGCCTCCGGCGGGCTCCAGCGTGATCTCGAACAGCTGCTCGGGCATCAGCGCCGGCAGGCGGCTGGCGGGCAGCTCGGTGACAGCGCCCACCGGCACCAGGCCCAGCGAGCTGGGGCCGCTGGCGCCGGGCGCCTTGGTCCAGAACTGCAGCGTGCGATCGGTGGGCACGGCCACGGCCTGGCCGCCGGCCACCGGCACCAGGCGCAGCGTGCCGCCAGCCGCGCCGCGGGTGCTCACCTCCACCAGCCAGCCATTGCCGCCGCCGCCAGGGGCCTGCAGCACGGCGACGAAGCGCTCCTCCGGGGAAGGGGCTTGCAGGCGCAGCATCAGCAGGCTGCCCATCAACACCGCCGCGGCCACCCCAGCGCCAGCCAGGCCGCGCCACAGCGTCAGGCGTTGCCACCAGGGGGTGGGTGCGCGCAGGCGCGCCGGCCCCAGGCGCGATTCAATGCGGGCCCAGCCGCCGGGTGCGGGCTGCACAGCCGGCGCGTGGCGGGTGAGGCTCAGCAACCGATCCTGCCAGTAGGCCACCTCGGCGCGCAGCGCGGCGTTGCCGCCCAGGGCGCGCTCGAAGTCGGCCCGGTCGGTGTCAGACAACGTGCCCAGCACATACTCGCCGGCGGCCACGCTGCGGTCTTCGGCGGTGTCGAGCGTCATGCCAAACAATCCTTCAGGGCGACCAGGCTACGGCGAATCCATGACTTCACCGTGCCCAGGGGGGTGCTCAGCTTCAGCGCGATCTGCTCGTGCGTGTAGCCGTCGACGAAGGCATGCAGCACGCAGGCGCGCCGCTCGGCGTCCAGGCGGTCAAGGCAGTGCTCCAGCGCGTCGGCATCCAGGTCACGGTCATGGCTGGCGCTGGCCTGCAGCGCGTCGGACACGGCCGTCAACGTTTCGGGCTCCAGCGCGTCTTCGGGGCGTCTGCTGCGCACGGTCTTCAGGGCCTGATGCCGCACCACGGTGTAGAGCCAGCCGCGGCCCGAGCCGAGGGCAGGGTCGAAGGTGGCGGCGCGTTGCCACACCTGCAGGAAGGCCTCCTGCAACACCTCTTCAGCCAGGGCGGTGTCGCGCACGATGCGTTGCGCCACCCCGAGCAGCCAGCGGGCTTCGCGCTCGTACAGCACGCGCAACGCAAAGCGCTCGCCGCGGGCACAGGCCAGCAGGGCAGCGTCATAGTCCAGAGGGGCGGGAGGTGTCATGCAGCGGTGGCCCGGTCGGGTGACCGGGTGGCCGCGGCGATTCTAGGGGCGCCCCTGCGCCCTGCCCGTGCAGGGGCTTGCGCTGTACCCGCGGCCGATCAGACTGGCTTCCAGAAGATGTAGTCAGCCTGGTACTGCACCACCTCGCGCCGGCCCAGGCCGTCGCTCGTGCAAGGCAGGCTCGGCGCCACGCCGCCACGCGTGGCCACGCGCTGCACATGGCTCACGCCGGTGAGTGCGCCGCTGCCCATCACCGGGTTGGCCTGCACCAATTGCAAGGGGATGTTGCCCGGTGCGGCCGGTGCCACGGCCAGCTGCTTGCCGGTGAAGCGCGAGCCATCCAGCGCCGCCCAGGTGGCCGGCGGGCCGTAGTAGTTGCCGATCACCTGGCCGGTGCGGCTCTTCAAGTCAGCCTTCGGGCCCACAAAGAACCACTCGAAAGCGCCCGGCATGCCGGCCTTGGGGCGGCATTCATAGGTGATCTCGCCCACGCCCACGGTTTCCCAGGCCACCTGGTGGCCGGTGGGCACCTTCACGGCGTCGGGCAGGCTGTCCTGCGAGAACGGGGTCATCGGCATCGCGGTGCCTTGCGGTGCAGGCATGCCGGCGCAAGCGGCCAGCGTGGCGGTGGCGATCACGGCGAGGGGGGTGAGCAGACGGGTCATGGGGAACTCCTCAAGGGGTTGGCAAGACGAAAGCAAGACGAAACACAGGTGCGGGCGGCGGCATTTGCATCGCCTCACAACCCTTACTAGCCAGCCCTTGGGCGTTTGGATGCAGCGGGCGAGGATTTTTTTTGTGCGCGCCGCTGTGGGCCCCCGATGAATGAGTCCTCGGCGCGATGTGTCGGCCCTGTCTGACAACCTGAACCGGCGTTCACCCGTTGTGTGAAAGCAGGGTGGCTCGCCACACTGCGCATGAACTGCACCCCTACAAGGAATCTCTGATGACTCTTCAAGCTCGCTCCGTTCCCGCCGTCATCCTGCTCAGTGGCGCCCTCGCTTTGTCCGGCTGCGCCAACATGGGTGAACAAGAACGCGGCACCGCCGTAGGCGCCGGCATTGGCGCGGCCGCGGGTGCCGTGCTCGGCTCGGCCACCGGCAACAAGGCCGGCAGCAGCGCCGTGGTGGGCGCGGCCATCGGCGCCGTGGCGGGCAACCTGTGGTCCAAGCGCATGGAAGACAAGCGCAAGGCCATGGAGCAGGCCACCGCCGGCACCGGCATTGATGTCAGTCGCACTCAGCAGAACGAGCTGAAGGTGAGCGTGCCCAGCGATGCCGGTTTTGAGACCGGTAGCGCCCAGATCGAAGGCCGCCTGAAGCCCGTGCTCGACCAGTTTGCCCAGGGCCTCGACCCGAAGATGCGCGTGCGCGTGATCGGCCACACCGACAGCACCGGCAGTGATGCCATCAACAACCCGCTGTCGCTCGATCGCGCTGAAGCCGTGCGTGATTACCTGGCCGGTCGGGGTGTCTCCTCATCGCGGGTGGACGTGAGCGGCCGCGGCTCGCACGAACCGGTGGCCGACAACGGCACTGCCGGTGGCCGTGCGCAGAACCGTCGCGTGGAGATCTTCCTGCGCGAGCCTGAGCAGAGTTGATCCGCGTTGAGCTGCTGAGCCGGCGCCCGCGTTAGAGTGGGCGCATGGAGACCCAGCACCTGCGCATCCGCCGCGTCGGCATCGACACCTGGCGTGAAAACGTCGCCTACCTGCACCGCGATTGCCCGGTGGTGCGGGCGGCGGGGTTCCAGGCGCTGTCCAAGGTCACGGTGCACGCCAATGGCGGCGTGATCAGTGCGGTGCTCAATGTGGTCGATGACGAACGCATCGTGCCCATCTGCGACCTGGGGCTGTCTGAAGATGCGTTTGCGCGGCTGAACGTGCTGGAAGGCCACGAGGCCGAGGTGCGGCATGCGGAACCCGCAGCGTCGATCCCGGCACTGCATCGCAAGATCGCCGGCGAGCGCCTCTCGCGCGACGACCTGCACGCCATCGTGCGCGACATCGCCCAGGCCCGCTATTCCAAGATCGAACTGGCCGCCTTCGTGGTGGCCACCAACGGCTACGACCTGGATCGCGACGAGGTGGTGCACCTCACCGAAGCCATGATCGCCGCCGGCCACAAGCTGGATTGGCACCGCGTGGTGCGCGGCGGCCCGGTGGTCGACAAACACTGCATCGGTGGCATCCCCGGCAACCGCACGTCGATGCTGATGGTGCCCATCGTCACCGCGCACGGCATGCTGTGTCCCAAGACCAGCTCGCGCGCCATCACCTCGCCGGCCGGCACGGCCGACACGATGGAGGTGCTGGCTGAGGTGGAACTCTCGCTCGACCGCCTGGCCCAGATCGTGCGCGACACCAACGGCTGCCTGGCCTGGGGCGGCACCGCGCAGCTCTCACCGGCCGATGACATCCTGATCTCGGTGGAACGCCCGTTGGGCATTGATTCACCGGGCCAAATGGTGGCCTCGATCCTGTCGAAGAAGATCGCCGCCGGCTCCACCCACCTGGTGCTCGACATCCCCGTGGGCCCCACCGCCAAGGTGCGCTCCGCGGCCGCTGCGCAGCGCCTGCGCAAGCTCTTCGAATACGTGGCCGGCCACTTGAACCTGCACCTCGAAGTGGTCATCACCGACGGCAGCCAACCCATCGGCCGCGGCATCGGCCCGGTGCTGGAAGCGCGCGATGTGATGCAGGTGCTGCGCAACGACCCAAAGGCCCCGGCCGACCTGCGCGACAAGGCCCTGCGCCTGGCCGGCCGTGTCATCGAGTTCGACCCCGATGTGCGCGGCGGCGACGGCTGGCGCATCGCCCGCGACATCCTCGAATCCGGCCGCGCGCTGGCGCAGATGGAAGCCATCATCGATGCCCAGGGCCGCCGCACCCAGCCGCCCGCGCTGGGCACGCTCACCCATGAGGTACTGGCCCACGCCGATGGCACCGTGCTGGCCATCGACAACCTGCGCCTGGCCCGCATCGCCCGCCTGGCCGGTGCGCCGCAGGTGGCGGGTGCCGGCGTTGACCTGCTCTGCAAGGTGGGCGATGCCGTCAAAACCGGCCAGCCGCTGTACCGCCTGCACGCCTGCTATCCCGCTGATCTGGGCTTTTCCCGTGAGATGGCCACGCAAGACAGTGGCTATCAGGTGGGCGTGTTCGCTGCGGGTCAGGCGGCCGTGTTGGAATCTCGCGCTTCTGATGGAGGGGCGCTCAGCGCCCCGCTGCACTGACTGTTCATGCCCGCCTCTTTGCTTCCCCAAGCCCTGCTTGCCTTCGATGACGAGCAACCCCTGGCCCAGGACCTCGCAGCCACACTGGCCGTACCGTTGCACCTGATCGAGCGCCACCGTTTCCCTGATGGCGAGCTGAAGCTGCGCCTGCCTGCGCAACTGCAGGGCACGGTGGTGCTGCTGCGCAGCCTGCACCAGCCCAACGAAAAGCTCATCGAAGTGCTGCTCACGGCGCCCGGTGCGCGGGCCGTGGGCGCCCAGCGCGTGCTGCTGGCCGCGCCCTACCTGGCCTACATGCGGCAGGACATCGCCTTCCGCCCCGGCGAGGTGGTGAGCCAGCGCCACATCGGCGCCCTGCTGGCCAGCACCTTCGACGGCCTGGTGACGGTGGACCCGCACCTGCACCGCATTGCCTCGCTCGATGAAGTGATGCCGGCTTGCACGGCGGTGTCGCTGTCAGCTGCCGCCTTGTTGGGCGACTGGCTGGCCGCGCATGTGGATCGCCCGCTGCTGCTGGGCCCCGACGAAGAAGCCGCGCAATGGGTGGAACGCGCCGCACAAGCCCACGGCCTTGACCACGCCTGCTGCGTGAAGCAGCGCCTGGGTGACCGCGAAGTCGAGATCGCCATGCCCACGGTGGATGTGCGCGACCGCGCCGTGGTGCTGATCGACGACATGGCCAGCACCGGCCGCACGCTCATCGGTGCCGCGAAGCAATGCCTGGCCTTGGGCGCCGCGTCGGTGGATGTGGCCGTCACACATGCGCTCTTTGTGGGCGATGCTTTGCCGGCGCTGCGGGCCACCGGCGTGCGTCACGTGTGGAGCACTGATTGCGTGCCGCACGAGAGCAATGCGGTGTCGGTGGTGCCGCTGCTGGCGCAGGCGTTGCAGCGGCTCTGAGGTGGCCTCAGTCGGGTGACGGTTGAAAGCGCTCGTCGCCCGGCAATGTCCAATCCAGCAACTCGGCCATGCGCTTGATCACCCACACCGCCTCGTCGGCGGTGAGCCCGGAATCGCTGTCGTGCAGGCCGGCTAGCAACCGGTCGATCACCTCATCCTGCGTCAGCCCCAGGTCAAAGTGGATGTGCCGGCCGGGCTCCACCAGTTGTTGTGCTGTGTCTTCACACAGGTCATAGCGCTGGCGCAGTTCGGCCAGCTTCACGGTCAGGCGCCGGCGGGCATCGGTGTAGATCGCGATGAAGGAGGGCGGGATCTCGATCTGGTAGTCGTCGGACATCGGGGGCGAAGGGCACGGGAGAGAGATCAACAGCGCATTGTCGATGCCGAATGAAAAAGGGGCCCGAAGGCCCCTTGATCGTTGCGCGACGGCAAGTGGTCAGTGCGGGATCATGCCTGTCAGCCAATAGGCTTGAACGTAGGTGATGATGCCCACGATCGTCGCGAAGAACAGGCTGTGCTTGAGGGTGAAGCGGAACAGGTCTGATTCCTTGCCCACCAGCCCCACCGCGGCGCAGGCCACGGCGATGGATTGCGGCGAGATCATCTTGCCGGTGACGCCGCCGGTGGTGTTGGCCGCCACCAGCAGCGTGTCGCTGACGCCGATCTGGTGCGCGGTGGTGGCCTGCAGCGAGCCGAACAGCGCGTTGGCCGAGGTGTCCGAGCCGGTGAGGAACACGCCCAGCCAGCCGAGGAACGGCGAGAAGAACGGGAACGCCGAGCCCGTGCCCGCCAGCACCAGGGCCAGCGTGGAGGACAGGCCCGAGTAGTTGGCCACGAAGGCAAATGCCAGCACCATGCCGATCGAGTAGATCGGGCGCTTCAGCTCCATCACCACTTCACCGAAGGTGCGCAGGCCCACCATCGGCTTCACGCGCAGCACGATCATCGAGATGATGGCGGCCAGCAGGATGGCGGTGCCGGTGGCCGAGAGCACGTCGAGCTTGTAGATGGCCTCGTAGGCCTTGTCCACCGGCACGATCGGGGTGGTCTTGATCACCAGGTTGTGCAGGTGCGGGATCTCGAACTTGAACACCAGGCCGGCCAGCGCGCCGCCCTTGTCGAACAGCATCTTGAAGGGCTTCAGGCTCCACACCGTCACCATCACGGTGAGGATCATGAACGGCGACCAGGCCTTGAAGATCTGCCCGGCGCTGTAGCCCGACGGCTGGCGCTTGGCCGCACGTTCAGCGATCAACGGGGCGCCGGCCACGGCCGAGGCACCCACACCACCCGCGGTGGCGAAGCGGAAGGTTTCCTTGGGTTGCCATACCTTCAGGAACAGCGTCAGGCACACCAGGCTCACCAGGGCCGAGGTGATGTCCGGCAGCTCAGGGCCCAGGTGGCTAGCGGTGAAGTACTGGGTGACGGCAAAGCTGCCACCGGCCACCAGCACGGCGGGCCAGGTGTCCTTGATGCCCTTGGTGCCGTTCATCATGAACACCAGCCAGAACGGCACGAACACCGACAGCAGCGGCAGTTGATGCCCGGCCATCTTGCCGATCAGGAACGGGTCGATGCCCGTCACCTTGCCGGCCACCAGGATGGGGATGCCCATGGCGCCAAAGGCCACCGGCGCGGTGTTGGCGATCAGGCACAGGCCAGCGGCGTACAGCGGGTTGAAGCCCAGGCCCACCAGCAAAGCGGCGGTGATGGCCACCGGCGCGCCGAAGCCGGCTGCGCCTTCCAGGAAGGCGCCGAAGGAAAAGCCCACCAGCAGCATCTGCAGCCGCTGGTCATCGGTGATCGACAGGATCGAGGCGCGGATCACATCGAACTGCCCCGTCTTCACCGTGAGTTTGTAGAGGAACACCGAGCACACGATGATCCACGCGATCGGCCACAGGCCGTACAAGAAGCCGTAGCCGGCCGAGGCCAGCGCCATGTCCACCGGCATGCCGTAGGCCAGCACGGCCACGCCCAGGGCCAGCGCCACGGTGATGGTGCCGGCCACATGGCCCTTCATGCGCAGCACGGCCAGCGCGATGAAGAAGAAGACGACGGGGATGACGGCCACCAGCGCAGACAGCGCCAGGTTGCCGAAGGGATCGTAGGTTTGCAGCCACGTAGGCATGAGTTGCTCCTGCGCTCGGCCGGGTCGCGGCAGCGCGGTGGGCCGGCACAGGGG
>Ga0209066_10005586_pt1 | contig 13181 bp, 11 predicted proteins | sample All_14_2_FD_187198 | JGI IMG/M metagenome (GOLD analysis project Ga0209066, IMG submission 187198) | Freshwater microbial communities in response to fracking from Pennsylvania, USA - Allegheny Zone_MetaG_DW_15 (SPAdes) (version 2) ...
CCCCGTGCCGGTCCCGGCTGGCCCGACCACCGAGAAGGTCACCTTCGCCGCTGACGCCCTGTTCGACTTCGACAAGGCCGTGCTCAAGGCCGATGCCGCCACCAAGCTCGACGACCTCGTCAGCAAGGTCAAGACCATCACGCTGGAAGTCATCATTGCCGTGGGTCACACCGACTCCAAGGGCACCGATGCCTACAACCAGAAGCTGTCGGTCAAGCGCGCCGAAGCCATCAAGAAGTACCTGACCGGCAAGGGCATCGAAGCCAGCCGCGTCTACACCGAAGGCAAGGGCGAAAGCCAGCCGGTGGCTGACAACAAGACCGACGAAGGCCGCGCGCGTAACCGTCGCGTGGAAATCGAAGTGGTGGGTACCCGTCCGAAGCAATAAGCTCGGCCGGCTTCACCGCCCTGAAACCCCGCCCTCACCCGGCGGGGTTTTTTCTTGCCCGCCCGGCGCTCGCTACCATTCCGGCATGGACAACGCAGACCCCCAAGAACTCAACAAGTTTGCTGAACTGGCCCACAAGTGGTGGGATCCAGAGAGCGAATTCCGCCCCCTGCACGAGATCAACCCCCTGCGCCTGGGCTGGATCGAGCAGCTCACCGGCTCGCTGGCCGGCCGCCGCGTGGTCGATGTGGGCTGCGGCGGCGGCATCCTCAGCGAAGCCATGGCTCGCAAGGGTGCAGAGGTGCTGGGCATTGACCTGGCCGAGCGCTCTTTGAAGGTGGCCGAATTGCATGCCATGGAAAGCATGGTCAAGGGCCTGCGCTACCGCATGGTGGCCGCCGAGGCGCTGGCCGCCGAAGCGCCCGGGCAGTTTGATGTCGTCACCTGCCTGGAGATGCTGGAGCATGTGCCCGATCCCGCCGCCATCGTGAGCGCCTGCGCCACCTTGGTGAAACCCGGCGGCTGGGTGTTCTTCTCCACACTCAACCGCAACGCCAAGGCCTTCCTGATGGCCGTGGTGGGCGCCGAATACGTGCTGAACCTGCTGCCGCGCGGCACGCATGAATACGCCCGCTTCATCCGCCCCAGCGAGCTGGCCGGTTGGTGCCGCCCCAATGGCTTGGCGCTGCAAGCCAGCCGTGGCATGCACTACAACCCGATCACCCGCCGCTACGCGCTGGTGGACGACACCTCGGTCAACTATCTGATCGCCTGCCGCAAGACCGCTGCATGAGACGCCCCGCTTTCCTGTTCGATCTGGACGGCACCCTGGTGGACAGCGCCCCCGATCTGGCCGGTGCGGGCAATGCCGTGCGCTTGGCCCGCGGTCTGCCGGAGCGGCCCTTGTCCGACTACCGCCCCCACACCAGCGCCGGCGCGCGGGGCATGCTGGGCGTGGCGCTGGGCATCGGCCCCGACGCGCCTGATTTCGAGGCCCTCAAAGATGAGTTCCTCGCCGCTTACGCGCAGCGACTCACCCTGCTGACCCGCTGCTTCCCGGCCATGGAAAGCCTGCTCGACCAGCTGGACGCCCTGCAACTGCCCTGGGGCATCGTCACCAACAAAGCCACGCGCTTCACGCAGCCCATCGTCAGCCACCTCGGGCTGGACCGGCGCGCCGGTGCCGTGATCTGCGGCGACACCACGCCGCACGCCAAACCGCACCCCGAGCCCTTGCTCGAAGCCGCACGCCGCATGGCCATCGCCCCCGAAGACTGCATCTATGTGGGCGACGACCTGCGCGACATCCAAGCCGGCCACGCCGCCGGCATGAAGACCGTCGCCGTGCGCTGGGGCTACTTGGGCGAAGGCCTGCCCATCGAAGCCTGGGGCGCCGATGATTTGATCGACCACCCAGAATCCCTCTTGAAATGGGCCGCCATGCCCTAAACTACCCATCACTGGGGCCGACCTGGTTTCGACGTGGGTGCGGAATCGGAGCGGTGCATGCCGAGCACCAGTTCGCTCGTAAATCCACTGGAAACAAAGTAACTGCGAACGACTCTTCGTACGCCCTCGCCGCTTAACACCGGTGAGCCTTGCAACAGATCGCCGATGGTCTGGGCTGGCAACAGCTGCAAGGTCACTCACATCGGCTGGTTCTGTGCCGTGTCACACGGCGCTTAACGAGATCTAGTGACTGGCGTCGTCTGCAGGGTGCTCCTGCTCGGCAGCGACGTGAGATTCAAATCAGAGAGCTAAGCATGTAGATCTGCCCGAGGATGGCTTACGGACGCGGGTTCAATTCCCGCCGGCTCCACCACCCAACCGACGAAGCCGATGCCTCAGGGCATCGGCTTTTTCTTTGAACAGCCCTACCTGGAGAACACACGATGGGCATGGACGTGATTGACTACGACATCCGCGGCTCCGAAATGCAGTTCGTCGAGATCGAACTTGATCCCGGCGAGGCCGCGATCGGCGAGGCCGGCAGCATGATGTTCATGGATGCTGGTATCAGCATGGACGCCGTGTTCGGCGATGGTCGCCAGCAGCAGGGCGGCTTGCTCGGCAAACTGCTGGGGGCTGGCAAGCGCCTGCTCACCGGTGAGTCGCTCTTCACCACCGTCTACGTGAACGAAGGGGCCGGCAAGAAGCGGGTGGCCTTTGCAGCCCCCTTCCCCGGCAAGATCCTGCCGATGGACCTGCGCCAGCTGGGCGGTACGCTCATCTGCCAGAAGGATTCCTTCCTGTGCGCAGCGCGTGGGGTGTCGCTGGGCATTGCTCTCCAGCAGAAGCTATCCACGGGCTTCTTCGGTGGCGAAGGCTTCATCATGCAGCGGCTGGAGGGTGATGGCCTGGCGTTCGTGCATGCCGGCGGTACCGTGGTCAAGCGCGAACTGGCGGCAGGCCAGACGCTGTTGGTCGACACCGGTTGCGTGGTGGCCTATACCCCGAGCGTGGACTTCGAGATCCAGTACGTGGGCAAGATCAAGACCGCCCTGTTTGGTGGCGAAGGCCTGTTCCTGGCCAAGATGACCGGCCCGGGCACCGTGTGGCTGCAGAGCCTGCCGTTCTCACGGCTGGCTTCGCGGGTGTTCGCGGCTGCACCGCAGCGCGGGGGCTCGCGCGAAGAGGGTTCCATGCTGGGCGGCCTGGCGGCCGGTGGCCTGTTGGGCAACGTCTTCGGCGGCGACGACGAGTAAGCCCGGCTGCGAAGCGCCTCGGCGCTTCGCAGCGCAATCGTCAGCGCACCACCAGCACCGGGATGGCCGAGTGCGTCAGCACTTTCTGCGTCTCGCTGCCCAGCAACAGGGCGGACACACCACGACGCCCGTGAGACGCCATCACGATCAGGTCACAGTCGCCTGACTTGGCCTGTTCGAGGATCGCCTCCCAGGGATGCAGCGCCTCCACAGCGGCGCCGTCACAAGCCAGGCCTGCGGCCGCACAAGCCGCTTTGACCGCCTGCAGGTTGTTGGCGGCAATGCGGTCTTGCGCCTCGAAAAACTCCTGCGGCGGGATGGCCTGCATCTCCGAGACCGCGCTGTAAGGAAACGGCTCCTTCACCGACACCGTACTGATGCGTGCACCCAGGCTCTTGGCCAGGGTGATCGCGGTGTCGATGGCCTTGCCGGTGATGTCGGAACCGTCGGTTGGAACGAGGATGTGCTTGTACATGCGAGCCTCCTGCAAAGGGTCAAGACGTCGAGTGTGTAGCGGCATGATGCAACCCGACGGCATCAAGGTGTTGACGGCGCTCAAGCATAGCCCTTCGCTGAGGTCGGCCGTAGGCGAACCGCTCAGGCTTCTACGTCCCCGCCCTTACCCGCACCGCCCACCTGCGACTGGCGCAACCGACTAGCCGCCAACCCGGCTCCCACGATGAGTACCGTGCCGAGCACGGCCAGCCGGCTCATGGCATCGCCCAGCACAAACACCCCATAGCCGTAGGAGAACACGATGGCCAGGTACTGCAGGCTGGCATTGACCAGCGGGCGCCCCACCGCATAGGCCCTCGTCATCAGCAACTGAGCAGTGGTGGCACACACGCCCACGGCCAGCAGCAAGCCGATGCCCTGCCAGGTGTGGGCATGCAGGCCAGGCCCCAGCAGCAGGCTGCCAACCAGCCCCACGACGGCACCGCTGAGCGAGAAATAGAAGACCACCCGGCTCTCCGGCTCTCCAGCGCGGCCGAGGGCCGTGACCTGCAGATAGGCAACGGCCGAAAGCACTCCCGACAACAGACCCACTACGCCGTGCCACAGCTGCTGCTGCTCGAACGTGGGGCGCAGGATGGCTGCCACGCCGACAAACCCCACCAGCACGGTCAGCACCAGACGACCATCCACTCGTGCCCCGCCCAGCAGCACCCCGCCGCCAATGAGAAACAGCGCCATCCAGATGGACGACATGTAGTTCAGCGTCACCGCCGTGGCCAGCGGCAGGCCGCCGATGGCATAGAACCACAGCGACAGCGCCGTCACTCCCACCACACAACGCCACAGGTGCATGCCCGGCACGCCGGTCTTCGGCGTCACGCCTTGCTGGCGGCAGACCACCGCCATCATCGCCATGCCCACCAGACCCCGGTACATCACGATCTCACCCGAGCCGTACCAGGCAGAGGCCAGCTTGACGCACACCCCCATCGTGGCAAACAGGAAGGAGGCGCACACCATCATCAGGGGAGCAGACATCGGGCAGCCGGGCGAATGAGCAAGAGAATGTGCAAGAAAACGGGCCGCCTCGACGGGCTGCCCGGTTCACGCGGCGTGCAGCGTCAGGCCACGCCGGGCATGCGGCGCCGATACCACTCATGGAAGTGCTGCATGCCATCTTCCATCGGGCTCTGGTACGGGCCCACCTCGTTGTCGCCCCGCAGCATCAGGGCCTTGCGGCCTGCATCCATGCGCTCGGCGATCTCATCGTCCTCAATGCAGGTTTCCATGTAGGCCGCCTGCTGGGCCTCGACGTACTCACGCTCGAAGGCAGCGACTTCCTCAGGGTAGTAGAACTCCACCACGTTGAGCGTCTTCTCCGGGCCCTGCGGGTACAGGGTGGAGACGGTGAGCACATTGGGATACCACTCGATCATGATGTTCGGGTAGTAGGTGAGCCAGATCGCGCCGTGGCGGGGTGTGCGCCCGCGCTGGTAGTTGAGCACCTGCTGGTGCCAGCGGTGATACACCGCCGAGCCCGAACGGCCCAGCGCCTGGCCGGCGGCATGGGCCACGCCCACCGTCTGCACCGAATACTCGCGGCCCATTTCCCAGCGCAGGTCATCGCAGGTGACGAAGTTGCCCAGGCCGGGGTGGAACGGGCCGACGTGGTAGTCCTCCAGGTAGACCTCGATGAAGGTCTTCCAGTTGTAGTTGCACGTGTGCATCTCGGCGCGATCAAACACATAGCCCGAGAAATCGAGGTCGGCCCGCGGGCCCATGCGGGCCAGGTCAGCGGCCACATCGCAGCCGTTTTCCTCGAAGATCAGGCCATTCCACTCGCGCACCGGGTAGTTGTTCAGATGCAGGCAGGGGTCGGTCTGGAAATGCGGCGCGCCCACCAGCGAGCCCTGCAGGTCGTAGGTCCAGCGGTGCAGCGGGCACACCACGTGGTCACCCGTGTCGCCACGGCCCTTCATCATGACGGCCTGGCGATGCCGGCACACATTGGAGATCAGCTGCACGCCCGAGGCGGTGCGCACCAGGGCACGGCCGTCGCCTTCCTGGGGCAAGGCGTAGAAGTTGCCGACCTCGGGCACCATCAACGCATGCCCGAGATAGCGAGGACCGACATCGAAGATCAGTTGCATCTCCTGCTCGTACAAGCTTGCATCGAAGTAACTTGTCACCGGCAGCTGCGTACGGCTCTGCTTGAGCGCGTCCAGCGTGATGCTCAGATCGGACATGATCCCCAGGATCTCCATGGAAAGTACAGATGGGCACCGCCCCAGGCCTTCACCAGACCCCACCTGGAGCGCGACCCTGATGGCTTGGGCAACCCGCCAGGGTGATGCAACTCCGAGGGCCAGGTTGGCCGTCAACTCCGCCGGCCAGAAACGCCAGCGGACGGGGAGGACAAGATCGCCGTGAACTTCCACAGGCATGGGCCCGCAGCAGATCACGGCGAAGGCACAATTTTAGCCCGACCACGGGCATCAGGTTGCGCCAACGCAGAAACAATGCTCCCCGCCTAGCCCGGCTGCGCAAACACCCCTGCGCAGGCACCGGTTTGGGGCCCATCCGCCCCGCTTGTAAGGCACTTCACACACCCGCCGCGGGCTTGAGACCCGCCGCGCGCACCGGCAGGCAGGAGATGCGCAAGACTCGCCGCCTACAATCGACGACCAACTTTTCTGACCCATGGCCCGCTCCGCCACTCGCTCCACACCTGAAACGCCCCAGCACTACGAAGACGCCCTGAGCGAGCTCGAGCGCCTGGTGCAGGCCATGGAAGGCGCCCAACTACCGCTGGATCAGCTGCTGACCAGCTATCAGCGTGGCGCCGAGTTGCTGACCTTCTGCCGCACCCGCCTCGACGCCGTGGAGCAGCAGGTCAAGGTGCTTGAAGACGGACAACTCAAGGCCTGGGAGGGCGGCGATGAACCCCGGTGATTTCGATCCCTGGATGCGCAGTGAACTGCAGGCCGTGGAGGCCGCACTTGAACTGCATGTGCGTGCCGATGCGCCAGCCGATCTTGGCGAGGCCATGCGCTACGGCGTGCTCGATGGCGGCAAACGACTGCGCCCCTTGCTCGTGCTGGCCGCGGCCCAGGCAGTCGACGGGCACCGCGAAGCGGCGCTGCGTGCCGCCTGCGCCGTCGAGCTCATCCATGCCTACTCGCTGATTCACGATGACATGCCCTGCATGGACAACGACGTGCTACGCCGCGGCAAGCCCACCGTCCATGTGCGCTACGGCGAAGCCGCCGCCATGCTGGCGGGAGACGCCATGCAGGCCCTGGCCTTCGAGGTGCTCACGCCGGAGGACGACGTGGTCTCGCCCGCCCTGCAGGCCCGCCTGGTGCGGCTGCTCTCGCGCGCGGCCGGCGTGCAAGGCATGGCCGGCGGCCAGGCCATCGACCTCGCCAACGTGGGCCGCCAGTTGGACGAGGCCACGCTGCAGGACATGCACCGCCGCAAGACGGGCGCCCTGCTACAGGCCAGCGTGCTGATGGGCGCGGCGTGCGGCAACACCACCCCTGCCGCCTGGCAGGCGCTCGAAGCCTACGGCGCTGCCATCGGTCTGGCCTTCCAGGTGGTGGACGACATCCTCGACGTCACCCAGGCCTCTGAAACCCTGGGCAAAACCGCCGGCAAAGACGCCTACGCCAACAAGCCCACCTACGTGTCCCTGCTGGGACTGGACGGCGCCCGCGCGCGCGCCCTTGCCCTGCACGAAGCCGCTCACGCCGCCCTGCGCGCCTGCGAGCTGCCCGGTGCAAGCGCCCTGGCCTTGCTGGCCGATCGAGTGGTCGAACGTCAATCATGACCTCTGCCTTTCTCCGCCCCGAAGCTGCTGCAGCCGACGCCGACACCATGATTCCTGCCCCCAGCGTGCTCGACCGGGTCCATGTGCCTGCCGACCTGCGCCACCTCAGCCGCGCCGAACTCCAGCAACTGGCCGGCGAGCTGCGCCAGGACCTGCTGCACAACGTCGCCCGCACCGGCGGCCACCTCTCGTCCAACCTTGGCACCGTCGAGCTGACGATCGCGCTGCACTACGTCTTCGACACCCCACGCGACAGGCTGGTGTGGGACGTGGGCCACCAGACCTACCCCCACAAGATGCTCACAGGCCGGCGCGGGCGCATGCCCACGCTGCGGCAGGCGGGCGGGCTGTCGGGCTTTCCGCGTCGCGACGAGAGCGAGTACGACACCTTCGGCACCGCGCACTCGTCCACCTCGATTTCCGCTGCGCTGGGCATGGCCATCGGCGCCCAGCTCAAGGGCGAAGCCCGCCACTGCGTGGCCATCATCGGCGACGGCGCCATGACCGCCGGCATGGCCTTCGAGGCCATGAACAACGGCGGCATGCCCCATGACGGCAAGGTACCCAGCCTGCTGGTGGTGCTCAACGACAACGACATGTCGATCAGCCCGCCGGTGGGCGCGCTGAACAAGTACCTGGCGCGGCTGATGAGCGGCAAGTTCTACGCTGCCGCCCGTGAAGGCGCCAAGCAGGTGCTGAAGAACGCGCCGCCGCTGTTCGAGCTGGCCCGCCGCTTCGAGGAACATGCCAAGGGCATGGTGGTGCCCGGCACCTTCTTCGAGGAATTTGGCTTCAACTACGTCGGCCCCATCGACGGCCACGACCTCGATTCGCTGATCCCCACACTGGAAAACCTGCGCGACAAACCCGGTGCCCAGTTCCTGCACGTGGTCACCAAGAAGGGCTTCGGCTACGACCGGGCAGAAGCCGACCCGATTGCGTACCACGGCCCGGGCAAGTTCGACCCGGCCATCGGCCTGCAAAAACCGGCCTCGCCGCCCAAGCCCACCTTCACCCAGGTGTTTGGTCAGTGGCTGTGCGACATGGCGGCGGTCGACCCGTCGCTGGTGGCCATCACCCCCGCCATGCGCGAGGGCTCGGGCATGGTCGAGTTCCACAAGCGCTTCCCGGCCCGGTACCACGACGTGGGCATCGCCGAGCAGCATGCCGTCACCTTCGCCGCGGGCCTGGCCTGCGAGGGCGTCAAACCGGTGGTGGCGATCTATTCCACCTTCCTGCAACGCGCCTACGACCAATTGATCCACGACGTGGCGCTGCAGAACCTGCCGATGGTGTTTGCGCTCGACCGTGCCGGCGTCGTGGGCGCCGACGGCGCCACCCACATGGGCGCCTTCGACATCGCCTTCCTGCGCTGCATCCCCAACATGGCCTTGCTGGCCCCGGCAGACGAAGCCGAGTTGCGCCGCGCGCTGACCACCGCCTACCACCGCCCGCAACCAGTGGCCGTGCGCTACCCGCGCGGCAGCGGCGCCGGCACAGCCGTCTCGCCGCTGCTCGATGAGCTGCCCTGGGGCCGTGGCGAGCTGCGACGCCAAAGCAGCCTGACCGCCGGCAGCGGTGCACCACGCATCGCTATCCTCGCTTTCGGAACGCTGCTCTACCCGGCCCTGGAGGCCGCTGAAGCGCTCGACGCCACGGTGGCCAACATGCGCTTCATCAAGCCGCTGGACACCGACCTCGTCGAGCAGATCGCCCGCAGCCACGATGCCATCATCACGGTGGAAGAAGGCTGCGTACCCGGCGGCGCCGGCAGCGCCGTGCTGGAGCACTTGCAGGACGTGGGCCTGACCACGCCCGTGCTGCGGCTGGGCCTGCCCGACCAGTTCATCGAACACGGTGAACCCGGCCAGCTGCTGGCGCAGTTCGGGCTCGACGCGGCCGGCATCGAGCGTGCAGCCCGCAAGCGCTTTGGTGCGCCCGCCGTGCAGTTGCGCCCGGTGGTCAACGGCTAAGGGGTCCGCCCGGCCGGTCAGGCAACCGGCCGCACCCCCGCTTGAAGGCCCGGCCAAGGGGTGTTCCGCCACCCAGTTCGGGCCATTGCCAAAACGCAAAGACTTCCAAAATCCAGGCCATCAGTGCGCCTGGTGTCATCGCCAGTGCACGCCTCAGGCTGCGCCCGCTTCGAGCGGACAAGCAGTGTCACCAACGAGCCTGGCATGTCTGACGACCTCAACGCAGCGACCCCCGACAGCATCGACACCCCCATCCCCGAGGGCGACGAGGCCGCGCTGCCCGAAGGCGACGCCGAAGAAGCGCCACCCGATCCCGAGGCCATGGCCCGCGAGGCGATGCTGGCCCGCCTGTCCGACAAGATGAGCCGCAATGCCGACTTCCCGGCGGTGCGCGAATCGATCCGCACCATCCAGTCGGTGGCCCGCTCGGACACGGCCCATCTGCGCGTCTTCACCGAGCAGATCCTGCAGGACGTCTCGGTCACCAACAAGCTGCTGCGGCTGATCAACACGGCCTTCTACAGCACCGTGGGCGGCGGCACCATCACCACCGTGAGCCGAGCCATCGCGCTGATGGGGTTCTCGCCCGTGGCCATGCTGGCCGGCTCGGTGATGCTGTTCGACAAGCTGCCCAAGGGGCCGCATGCCGAGCGTATGCGCGAGGAATTCGCCCACAGCCTGATGGCGGCCATCCTGGCGCACGAGATGTGCCCAATGCGGCAGGTGGAAGAAAACGCTTACATCAGCGCGATGTTCCAGAACCTGGGCCGCATGCTGGCCCAGCTGCACCTGCAGGAAGAGGCCGACCAGATCGACGCCACGATCGCCGCGCAGGGCATTGCCAGCGATGACCACGAAGCCCGCAACCGCGTCGAGAAGGACGTGTTGGGCCTGCACTACAACGACCTCTCGGCCGAGATCGGCAAACAATGGGGCTGGCCGGAAGGGCTGATCCAATCGCTGCGGCCAATGATCCCCGAAGACCCGGAAAAGCCCGCCGAGCAGCACGAGTACCTGCGCATGGTGGTCACCGGCGCCAACCTGTTGGGTCGCGAGTTGCTCAGCGTAGCGGGGGCTGAACGCCTGGCCGCAGCCGAGCGATTTCACGCCAAGTGGGGCATCCCGCTGGGCCTGAAGCTCGAAGACATGGAAGACCTGGTTGAGCGCGCCACCCAGAAGTGGTACGACGTGGCCAAGACACTGGGCCTGCCACGCCCCGGCAGCAAGCCCGCCGCAAAAAAGGCGCCCGAGCCCGCAAAGCCTGCAGCCAAGGGGGCCGCCACCGCCCCTGCCAAACCGCCCGCCGCCAGCGCCAAACCGGCTGCCCCGGCACCGACACCAGCCGCCAAGGCCTCGCCGGCCGTGACCGACGCCCTGAGCCGCGGCATTGAGGCCATCAGCCAGGCGGCGATGACCGACATACCGCTCACCGACGTGCTCAAGCAGGTGATCCAACTGATGGGCGATGCGCTCAAGCTTCAGCGGGTGGTGGTGTGCCTGCGTGACCCGAGCGGCGGCCCGCTGGTGGGCGTGCTCGGCCACGGCGCTGACGCCATGGCCATCGCCACCAAGTTCCGCATCCCGCTGGAGCCGCCGGCCGATCTGTTCGGCCTGCTGTGCGCCAAGAATGCCGACACGCTGATCTCTGACGCGGCCGACCCGGTCATCGCCCAACGCCTGCCCGCCTGGTTCAAGCAACAGGTGGCCGCGCCCACCTTCCTGCTGCTGCCACTGACGGTGCAGGGCCGCTGCGCGGGCCTGATCTACGGTGACCGCAACAAGGCCGGCACGCTGGCCGTGGATGAAGCCACCTTCGCGCTGCTGAAGACGCTGCGCAACCAGCTGGTGATCACCATGCGCCTGCGCAGCGCGGGCTGATCGGGCTTGTAGACCAAGCCCGATCAGCCCGCGCCGCTCAGGGCGCGAGGAAATGCTGCCGGTAGTACAGCAGCTCGTCGATCGACTCGTGGATGTCGGCCAGCGCCGTGTGCGCCTGCTGCTTCTTGAAGCCCTCCACCAGGCCGGGCTTCCAGCGCCGCGCGAGCTCCTTCAACGTCGACACATCGATGTTGCGGTAGTGGAAGTAGGCTTCCAGCTTGGGCATGTAGTTGGCCATGAAGCGGCGGTCCTGGCAGATCGAATTGCCGCACATCGGTGAGGCCCGCCCGCCCACGTACTGCCGCATGAACGCCAGCACCTCGGCCGCGGCTTGGTCTTCGTCGATGGTCGAGGCCTTGACGCGATCGGTCAGCCCGCTCTTGCCGTGGGTGCCGCGGTTCCAGGCGTCCATGCCGTTCAGCACGGCATCGGTCTGATGCACAGCGATCACCGGCCCCTCCACGCGGGTGGTGAGCTGCGCATCGGTGACGACGATGGCGATCTCGATGATGCGGTCGTTCTGCGGGTCGAGGCCCGTCATCTCCATGTCGATCCAAACCAGGTTCTGGTCGTGCTTGGCGAGGGGGCTGGTCTGGGTCATGAAGTGAGGCTGCGCGTGATGACGGCGAATTGTCCCAGATAGGCCGCGCCCGGAAAGGGCCTCGTGGTCACGGCCGGGCCAGCGCATTCAGCGAGAATCAATGAATGAATCCTTTTGCGGTAACCGGTCTGTTCGTCGTGGCGTTCGTAGCGGTGCTGTTGCTGCGCCTGTGGCTGTGCAGCCGGCAGATCCGCCATGTGGCCCGGCATCGCGGCGAAGTGCCCCCTCGCTTTGCAGGCACGGTGAGCCTGGCGGCGCACCAGCGCGCGGCTGACTACACCGTCGCACGGCAGCGCTTCGAGCTGGTGTCCATCGGCTGGCAGGGCGCGGTGCTGATCGGCTGGACGCTGCTGGGCGGGCTCAACGCCTTGAACAGCCTGCTGCTCGCGCAGGTGTACCCGCACTGGGGCGACCTGGCCTACGGAGTGGCCCTGCTGATGGGCGCAAGCCTGATCTCATCGGTACTCGACTGGCCACTGGAGGCCTGGCGCACCTTCCGCATCGAACAGACCTTCGGCTTCAACCGCATGACCTGGGGCCTGTGGTGGCGCGACCGCTTGGTGGGCGGGCTGCTCGGCCTGGCAGTGGGCGCACCCATCGCCGCCATCGTGCTGTGGCTGATGGGCGCCACTGGTGGCACCTGGTGGCTGTGGACCTTTGCCGTGCTGGCCGGCTTCATGCTGCTGATGCAGGTGGTCTATCCCACCTGGATCGCCCCGCTGTTCAACCGTTTCCAGCCCCTGCCGGACGAGGCACTTCGCATCCGCGTGGAGCGCCTGTTGCAGCGCTGCGGCTTCCAATCCCAGGGGCTGTTTGTGATGGACGGCTCCAAGCGGTCGGCCCATGCCAACGCCTACTTCACCGGCTTCGGCCGCAGCAAGCGGGTGGTGTTCTTCGACACGCTGCTGCAGAAGCTCGATGGCGATGAGATCGAAGCGGTGCTGGCCCATGAGCTGGGGCACTTCCGCCGCCACCATGTACGCACACGGCTGTTCATCGGCCTGGGCACTTTGCTGGCGGGGCTGGCCATCGCAGCCTGGCTGATCCAACTGCCAGCGTTCTATCTTGGCCTGGGCGTGGTGCCCAACCTGCTGGTGGCCAACCACGCTGCCGGCCTGCTGCTGGTGATGTGGCTCGGTGGGTTGGCGGGCATCTTCATCAGCCCGTGGAGCGCCTCGCTGTCGCGCCGCCAGGAGTTCGAGGCGGATGCCTATGCCTGCGAGCATGGCCAGGCAAGCGCCCTGGCCAGCGCGCTGCTGAAGCTCTTTGCCGACAACGCCTCCACCCTCACACCCGACCCGGTCTACGTGCGTTTCATGTACTCGCACCCGCCAGCCGACCAGCGCCTGGC
>Ga0209066_10005589_pt1 | contig 13177 bp, 12 predicted proteins | sample All_14_2_FD_187198 | JGI IMG/M metagenome (GOLD analysis project Ga0209066, IMG submission 187198) | Freshwater microbial communities in response to fracking from Pennsylvania, USA - Allegheny Zone_MetaG_DW_15 (SPAdes) (version 2) ...
CTTCGTGGTCTTGTTCGACACGGCACCGAAGCCGGCGGCGGCCAGGGCCTCGCGGTCCTTCTCGCCTTCACACCAGACCAGCAGCTCGGCGTCGGCGGGCAGGGCGTGCCAGCCGTAGGGCTTGGCCGAGCCGTGGCCTTTCGCCCATGGCAGCAGCTTGTCGCTGTCGCGGCCGGCGCCGAACGGGCCACGGTAGCGCCGCACATCGGCCAGGGTGCCATCGGGCAGGTAGACAGGCACCAGCAGGCGCGGGCCGGCGGCAGACTCGGCCAGGCCATGCTCGGCCGCCTCATGTGCGGCCAGGCGTCCGATACCCCATCCGCAGGCGGCCGGGTCGATGCCGTGGCGCCGCAGGTACTCACGGGCGCGCTTGGCATCGACCGACTCCCCATCGCATAGCCGGCGCCGGGCCTCGGCCAGCTCGGCCTCGGTTGGCAGCGGCGCGGCCGGCGGCTCGCTGGCGCGCGGTGCGGGCCTCTGCGGGCTCGAGTCTCGGCGCGGGGTGCCATGGGTGCCGGCGGCCTTCTCGGGGTCGAATGCGGTTCGCTGGCGCGCCGAGCGCAGGCACTTGGCCACGGCCGTATCGGGCAGGGGCGGCCGGTTGGCCTCGCGGTTCCAGGCCAGCAGCAGATCGGCCAGGTCATCATCGGGCAGGTCGAACCGTTCGACCAACTTGCAGGCAGCGGCCAGGGTGGCGTTGTCGCGGTCCCCTTCGGCCGAGCCGGGCACGGCGGCCAGGTAAGCGCGGGCGCGGTCAAGGTCGGTCATTCGGCGCCGCCCTTCTGCCGTCGGCCGCCAGCGCGGATGGTGCGCAACTCGGCGACTATGCGGTCATGCCGGGCGAGGGCCTCGCGCCGTTGGCAGGCGCGGCACTTGTGCGGCACCTTGCCGGGCGTCTCATGGGCGCGTCCACAATCGGGGCAGCGTTCGGGGTGTTCGGCGTTGGCCTGGCCGAGCGTAGCCGCCACCACTTCGGGCAGCAACTCGCCGACTTGGACCAGGCGTTGATCGCTTCGCATCGGTGGCATCCCTTCTCGGGGCGCCACGCCTGCCTTGCTTCGGGGCTATGGTCGTGCTACAATCTGGATAGATAGGTCCCAGATTGCAACTCGCCCGCGTCCCGGTTCGGCCGGCGCGGGCGTCGTCATTCCTGGCCAGCGGCCTTGGCCGTGGTCTGCAACGCGCCGATCAGCCGGTCAAGCAACTCGCCGGGCTGTAGGGCGCGCTCCAAGCGCGAAACGTCGTTGACGTTGGAGCCGGCCAGCCGCGCCACTTGGGCCTGTGTCAAGCCCATTTGGCGCCGCATGGCGGGCACGGTGCGGGGGTCGAATGCCGCCGCAATGGCAAGCTGAGTAGCCATCGTTCATCGCCTTTCTAGCCCTCGGCTATTGACTTGGCGATGCGTGGCAGTGATACTGCGGGGTGTGTAGCGCCACAGTTACTTCACTGTTTGGCATCGCAGCGGCCGCCCTCCAATGGCGGCCGTTGTGCTTTGGGCCGTAGCCAATCTTCATCCGCGCACATGATATCCCCAAAGGCGCGCCCCGCGCAATCCACAGGGCTATCCACAGCATGGGAGGATCTATGAAATCCTCACGGCTTCGCCTTCCTCAGCTCGGCCTCCAACTCAGCCAGGCCACGCAGCACGGCCAGGCGGATCACGTCGGCGCGGGTGGCCTCGCCAGCCGTGGCCAACTCCGGCGCCTGGCCAGCCACGGGCACAAGGGCATCGCAGCGGTCAACGAGGGCCTGGGGTAGCCGTAGGGATAGCTGGGTGAACTGCTTGATCTTGGGCATGGTTTCGGTTCCTTCGCCGGCCAGAAACGCGGCTGTGCGCGCCGATCTCAACTCGGGGTACTGACGCAGCAAATCTCGAGCCTCGGCCTTAGCGCGCTCGAATGCCAGGTCTACCACCGGCGCGGCCGGGTGGCGGTTCATGCCGCCACCTCTGCGGCCAACAGTGCCTTGACCGTCTCTGCGTGCCACTGGCCGCCAGTGCGGGGCAGGTAGCCTTCGGCCGCCAGCGCCGCGCCGATCTTGCGCAGGCTCAGTCCCTCTGCTTGCCAGCGGCGCGCCATGGCGATCATGCCCTGCTCGGCCTCGTCGGGCTCTAGGCCACCGTCTGCGGCCAGGTGGTAGCCGTAGGGAGCCTTGCCACCGAGCCAAGAGCCCTTGGCGCGCTCATGGGCCTTGACGGCCTTGATCCGTTCGCCGCACTGTTCGCGCTCTAGGGCCGCGGCGGCCGCCATGACGGTCAGGAAGAAGCGACCCATGGCCGAGCTGGTGTCAACGGCCTGGCCGCCAAGGTCAACCAGGTGCATCGAAACGCCGTTGGCGTCCCATCGTTCGATGGTGGTCAAGCAGTCGGTCACGTTGCGGAACAGGCGGTCAAGCTTCCATGCGACCACCGCGTCGGCCTCGCCGCTCTTGACCAGAGCCACCACGCGGGCGCCACCGGGGCGCTTGGCCAGGGGCTTGCCGGCGCTCACACCAGCGTCAATCACTACGTCGGCCACGGCCAAGCCACGCATCGCGCAGTAGGCGCGCAGGCGGTCTTCCTGCATGGCCAGCGAGTGACCTTCGGCCACTTGGTCTTCGTGACTGACCCGAATGTAGAGAACCGCCTTCATTGCCCTTGCTCCGTATCCTTATTAGATCACATACAGATCCCGATGTCAAGGGTTCGGGGCGACTATTTCGGGGCTTTGTCAGCAGCGCGAATGCGGTCCTGACAACCGGGGCGGGGGTGGCTCGGTTGTCGTATCAACCCTTCACGGCGTAGGCCTCCCCTGCGCCGATCACCAGTCACCCAACGGGCAGTTGGGGAAGCCGCTGTCTTGGCCAAGCCGAAGAGCGCGCTCGATTAGCCTGCTTGGGGTCCATTGGCCTTCCTTCATGATCTCGTCGATATTTGGCCAATTGGGATGCATATCTTTTGCAAATCCATTTAAAGTATATTCGACGCCATCATCTGCAATGAATGTAACCTCCCAGTTTCTGTAGCATCTCAATGTACCCCGGTCTACTATAATAGGCCAGCTGTTATGAACACTGCTGTCTGACTTGCTAACATCAATTTCAACAAAATCTCTGTAATTCGACTGAGCAATACCCATCCATAATAATATCGCCAAGCCGACTACTGCCCCAAAAATCTTGGCTGCAAGATCATCTTTCTTCCCCCTGCCTTGAATCTCCGAGAGGGCCTCACTTGTATTTGGCGCCTGTGGCATATCTGTAGATTCCGGTGCGCTGGTTTCCGGCATCGGAATCTTGGTGTTGGTGTAGCACTGCGGGCAGACGTAGATGCCACCGGCGCGGCTATTGTCAACGGCCAGTGCCTCGCTGCACTTCGGGCAGGTGTAGCGGATCATCGGGCTCCCCTGCTCACACAATATCCGATGCGATAGACCGGGCGCAACCTGCCGGCCAGCCGTTGATCGGCATCGTGGTTGTGAGATACCATGCCGGCGGCAGGGCGGCACCCCCGGCGCGGCCTCCCCCCTGGGCTGTCGCCAGCCGCCTTGCCTCCTCGGGGTGGCGCCACGGCCTCGATGCATTCCACCGACTCGCCATGTCAGTAGGGCGTCATGACGCCATGTGTTGGGCGATTCGTGTACGATAGAGGTGGTTCGACAAACCCTCTGCGGGAACCGTCCCGACGGCGCGGCAGGGCCTGTGATTGGCATCATGAGAAGGAGTCTCTGCCTAGATAGGCAGGGGACGAAATTGGGGCTGTGGCGTGCAAGCGTTACGGCTCAGCCAAAAACAGGCAAGCCGACGGTGGTGGAAACACCGCCGGCCAGCCGGAAAGGAGGTGAGTGCCATGAAATGGACTCACGTCCCCGTGTTCGCGCACGGGGTGGTTACCATCGTGGTAGCCTGGGTGCTTTCGTACCCAGACCGTACGAGGTAGCCTGTTGAACCCTGCGCGCCGGGTCGAAAGGCTCGGCGCGCTCTCTTTCTACCACGTCTGACTCTAGTATCCTTCCGCCCGTTGCGATTTGTATGGGTCATCTTGGCCAGACTCGTTCGCCCATGGGCGCCTATTGACCTACTCCACCGGCGCCGCCAGCAGCGGCTCGGCCTCGAACTCGCCGGGCGCGGTTGGCCAGCGCCGGCGCCAGCGGGCCAACGGGCCGAGCGTGCCGAGCTGGGCTTGCCAGCGCCACCACGCCGCGCGCATGGCGCCGATACGCTCATTGGTGGCGGCCAGCGCGCGCTCGGCCTCCTCGGCACGTCTGCGGGCCTCCTGCGCGTCTACGCGCGCCACAGCCAGCTCGGCGGCCAGGGTGTCGGCGCGGGTGTCGGCCGCGGCCGCTCTGGCGCGCGACTCGGCCAGGGCCTCAGACCAGCCGGCCGCCTCCTGGGGAGTCGGCTCTGGCGCCTGTCGCGCCTGACTCGGTTGCCGGGTGTCGCGCCTGTCGCGGCAGGTGGCGCCTGACTCGCCTGTCGCGGTTGCCGCGCCTGTCGCCTGACTCGCCTGTCGCAACGCGGCCACGTCGGCCTCAGTGAACACCAGAACGCTACCACCGGCCTCGCGCGGCTCTGGGGTGCCGGGCACTTCGGCGCGGCTCTGTAGGCGCCGCAGGGCGGGCACGCTCACGCCAAGCAAGGCGGCCACATCGGCGCGGGTCAACCGCTTGCCGCCTGACTCGGTTGCCGGGTGTCGCGCCTGTCGCGGCAGGTGGTGGCCGTTGCCGTTAGCGGTTGCCGCCTGACTCGGTTGACTCGCCTGTCGCCTGTCGGGTGTCGCGGGTGTCGGGGTGTCCATGCGAGGTTCGACAACCGGCGCGGCAGGCGGTCGCGCATGACCAGGTGGCCGCTCATCGATGGGGCATAAGGGGAGTCGGAGGGTAGGTCTCTGGGGGGCCAATTGGCGTCTTTCGCTGATCCCCACACGTCTCTCTGCGGCGGTTGCGCTGCAACCCGCTTGCCAAGCGGCTTTGTGCAGGTCAAAGGCCGATTACAACGTGCTGTTTTTGTGGGGGTTTTGTGGGGATCAGCCGGCCGCCGCGCGCGCCAGATTGAGCGCCAGCAGCCGCTCTAGAACCTGCTCGTCGGTCAAGTCCGTCGGCCAGCCGTAGGCCGCCATGACTGCCGCGTCGAGGGCGGCGTGGGCGTGCTGGAGCCAGGCGGGGCGCTTGTTGTAGAGCGCGGTAAGTGTGAGGGTGGGGTCGCCCTCGATCCGCGTCCGCCGCGCAACGTCCAACTGCCGCGCTGCCGCGCCAATGGCCTCGCGCTGAGCCTCGGTCGGCTCGGGGTAGGCAAAGGTGGGATAGCAACTCCGAACGGAGTACGTCGGATCATTGCCCTGGCCTATCGGATTTGCGCGACGAAGTGCCCACAGGATATGCACCTTCGAGCTAAGGATGCCCATCTCGTAGTCCTCGTCCGTGGCGAACACAACCAGCTTCTGGTCAGGCAGAACGGCGCTGGACACCCAGAGGAAGAAGCGTTGCCTCGCCACCATTGGCGTTACCAGATACCGTTCTAGCCTCTGTACCGCTCTGCGCATCTGCGCCGCCGGCGAGGCATGCAGATACCACGGCTTGCCATTCCGCCCGTCTGGGTCCTTCCTGACCGCTTCGGGCGTATGGCTCAAGAGGTATTCATAGGGAGCTTCATACAGCATGGCCTCCTCTTCGGCCATGTCCACGCCGAAGTCGATGGTCCAGATGTCGCGTGGCCGCTGAGTCAGGTCATTGCCGTTCAGGCATGGTCTGAGCACGTCCCTATTGCTGCGACCATTAGCGTTAGGCGCGTCGAGCCAGGTGCGGGCCAGCTCTCCGGGCACGTCAAATGGCCCCTTCTTCATCGTGCCGATGAAGGCGCGCCCTTTGTTGCACCTCAGAGTCTTTGCCGCAGTCACGTCCACTCCGGCCGTCAGATCAGCGTTGATGACCGGGACCGCCAGACCGTTGAGGCGCGGTGAGGTGCATTCGCTAGGACCGAAGCAGACAATAGATATCCGAACGGCGGCGCCGTCGATGCGCCAAGGGCGATCGGACCATGCGTTGTGCAGACGGCAGTACGCAGCAATCCTGTCGAGGACCTGTCGGCTCTGGCCGAACCGGATCGAGTTCGTCGCGACCAATCCCGCGCGCTGGCATCGCCCAGCCTTCATTTCGGCCAGCGTGCGCTCGAACCAGAAGCAGCACAGATCCGCACTGTCCGCCACACGCTTGTCGTACGCGGACGCAAGCCTGGACACATACTCAGCGCCGAGAGCTTGGCGCTTCTTGCGGTAGACCAGAAACGGCGGGTTGCCCACAATCACGTCGGCCTCGGGCCATTCCGGCTCGGTGCCGTCGGCGTTGAGCACGGCGTCGGCCGAGCGGATGTTGTCTTTGAGCGTGGCCAGCAGCGGCTGCTCGGCACCGACGCCGATATGCTCATGCCGCCATTGCAGGTAGCCAATCCAGACGGTGACGCTGGCCAGCTCGGCGGCATACGGGTCGAGGTCGAGCCCGAAGAGCTGCTGTGGCCCAACCTCGCGCACCAAGCCGGGCTGCTCACCCCAGCGCGAGCCGGCCTCGTGAACCTCGTGTTCCAGGTCGAGCAGGTTGGCCAGTGCGACGTACAGGAAGTTGCCGCTACCGCAGGCAGGGTCGAGCACACGCACGCGGCCGAGCCGGTGCTTGAACTCGTCGAGCAGCGCGCGGATTTGCGCCGGGCCGTTCTTCTGGCCCATGAGCTGGTCACAACGGGCTTGCAGCTCGGCCCATTCGCGGCGCAAGGGGGCCATGAGCACCGGGCCGACGATCAGCTCGATATCAGCGCGGGCGGTGTAGTGGGCACCCAGGCGCCGGCGCCGGTGTTCGTCGTGCGATAGGGCGCCTTCCAGCAGCGAGCCGAACACGCTCGGTTCGACCTGTGCCCAATCAAGGTCGGCGGCATCGGCCAGGCGGGTGATCTCGGCGCGGGTCAACGGGATGGTCGGTTGCCCGTCGAACAGGCCGCCATTGAACCAGCGGATTTCGTCGCTGCCAAAGTCACCACCCTCGGCCATGGCGGCAAAGAGCATCGCGAGCTGGCGGTCAAGCCGGTCGGGTTCGTCGCGCCGCTTGCGCAGGAGGTCAGTCACCAGCTTGTCGGGCAGCAGGCGCACATCCTCGGCGAACAGGCAGAAGACGATGCGCATGAGGAAGTGCGCGGCTTCGTGCGGGTCCACCTGGCGCGCGGTCATGGCGTCGAACACGTCGGCCACGCGGCGTGCTGCGTCTTGCGTGACGGCCTCGCGCGTCAGGCCGGGGTTGAGCGACGCCGGGTCGAAGAACAGCGCTCGCAGCAGCGCCAGCGTGGCCGGCTCGCCGATGGTGGCGGTATCGAAGGCGTGGGTCTTGTGGACGGTGTTGGGGAAGTTGGTGTGGATGACCACGCGGTTGAGGTCGCTCACCACCAGCAGCGGCGGGTTCTGGAGTGCCTCGCGGTAGTCGTTGAGCTGGCGGTAAGCGGCGTCCAAGTCGGCGCCGGGGCCTTTGTACTCCCACCCGAAGTGGCCACGTAGCCAGACATCGGCACGGCCCTTGCCGCCGCTGAGCTTGTCGGCGCCCTTCTCGAAAGTGAACTCGGCCAGGTCGTGCGGCGGGTCGAAGTCGGCCAGCGCGCACAGGTCGGCAAAGTGGCGCTGGTAACCCTGCTGCTCGTTGTAGGCGTGGTGGGTCCAACGTTGCTGAAACTGGGCAGGTGTCATGCCGTAGGGCTACGACGGCCAGGTGGCGATCCCTGCCGAGGTAGGAGGTCGGCGCCTAGACCACGGCCACCGCACAGCCGCGCGCGCGTTTTGAGCCCTTGCGGATCTTTGCGGGTAGCGCTGCTACTCCGACGGCGCAGGGCATTCAACGGCGCCGCGTTTGGCGTTGCTGAGTTCGTCCCGGACCAACATCAACAGCTCACCCAGGCGGTTTCGACCGTCGCACATCTCGCCCCGTCCCCAGTAGGTGTCGCGGGTCGTGTGCTGGATAAGCTCGTCGTCACCCGTGGAGAGCAACAGGGCGGCCAGGCGGTGGTGCAGGGCGAACTTGGCACGCAAGGCCGTTAGCATGACGGTGTCCCGAACGCCGCGCCAGTCGCTCCGAACCGGGCGGGAGCGTGCCAATCTCTGTGCCTCGGCCCGGTCACCCGACCGGCGAATGGCAGCCTGTAACCACGGGCAGTCAGGATGCTTGGCAGCCTGGAAGTAGTGCTCAACCGTAGGCCATTCCACACCCTCTACGACGATGGGGTAAGGCGCATCGTTGGAGAATCCGCCCCACTTCCCAGCCCGTCCCTGAAACACGATGTGCCCGGCGCCGAGCCAACTGTCATACCCCGTGCCGTCCATGCCTCCCGCCTTCCTGCCTAGCAGCAGCCGCCTTGCGTTGGCGCTTGCGCCGCTTGGCACGGCGCTCCTTCCGTGTCTGCTCGCGCCACTTGGCGAACTGGAGATCATCGCGCTCGCGGATGATCTCCATGGCCCTGTACGCCGGGCCAAACGTGCCTATGCGCCCGAAGGCTTGCAGCGCCGGTGCTATGGCCTCCTCGTGGTTGAGATACCAGCTCACGCGCGGGTCATGCTCTTGCGTGCTGGCGTAGGTCAGGCCGTGGCACGTTCGGCACCGAAACCGGCCGCCGGTCGGGGGTAGGTACAGCGCCGCCACGCGCCGGTCACAGTCGGGGCAAACCATCCACCACCGGCGGCCACCAAAGCCCCCAGGCTCGGACACCAGGTCTACCGGGTCGTCAACGTCGTGCCACTTGTCGGCGCGCCGCTCACGGTAGATCAAGCGCAACTCGCTCTGGCAATCGGTGAACAGCTCGCAGCGCAAGCCCAAGCTGGCCGTTTGGTTGCCACTGCTGGAGTCATACCAGCCCATCGAAGAAGACCACGCCTTGTCGGGCGGGCCGCAGTGCTTGCGCACGTCCGCCAGCGCCAGCCGGCGGCACTCCTCAACACGCCACCGGCGCCGGTGATCATGCCACCGGCCGCTTGACCAGCTACCCATCGCGCCTCCAAAACTCGAGCCGTAGGCGGGCACATGCGCCGATATTTTCCTAAATCCACCGGGCCGAAACGCGCCATTTAGGCACGCAACGCCGCTCTGTGAGCCGCGTTGAAGGCTCCTTCCGATGCGTGCAAGAAAGTGGGAAAACTGACCGATCTAGGGCCTCCAAACCGGGTCGGAACAGGTGCTGCAGGGCGTTCGATGGGGTGTTTGGGGTGCATTTTGGGTGCTTGGGGCGCGTAGCCAGGCACGCTTTGCACTACTCCGCGACTCCCTCGACAATCACTGCCGCAATGCGCTGTAGCACCTCCTGGCCAACCACCTCGCCAATCAGCGCCAGCGCCTGCGTCAACGGATCGTCACCGTACTCTGCGGCCAGGCCACGGTTGGCCAGGTCGATAGCGCGCGCCACCTCGCCGAGCCTGGCCTTCTCGGGCCGACCGCGCACCGACCGCAGGTGCTCCGTGGCCACGCGGCGCAACGCTTCGTAGTGGCGGATGCGTTCCCGGCGGGCCGCCAGCCGTTCGGTCAACTCGGCCTCGGCCAGCCGCTTGCTGTAGGCCACGTCAACGGCTTCGACGCGGGCCTGCCAGGCGAAGCGCCGTGACCAGTCTTTCAGCGTTCGCAGCCGCTTGGTCGGTGCCGCTTTGGGGTCGGTTTGGTGGCGGTTGACCAGGGCGGCCAGACTGCGGCCAGGTCCCATCGCGGCATAGTCGCGCAGAGCCAAGTTGGCCTGTCGCGTCTCGGGCGCGGCGCGGGCCAACGGGTCGGACTGTGACCAGGTGAACGCCTGGGGGCGCTTCTGTGTCTCTGCCATGCCTCTTGCCTCCTGGCGCCTCGCGCGTTGGGGCGTGGATTTGGGTGGATTTGGCGCGCCTCTCGCGCGCGCGGCGGATCCTACAAATGACTACTCGAACCATCCGCGCCACCGTCGGCGCGGGCGTCATCCTGGGGCACCTGGCGCTCACCACGCAGCAGCTCGGCGAACTCGGCCAGGCGTACCGTGGCCAGGGCCTCGCGGCCTCTGTCGCGCGTCACCAGAACGAACAGGGCACCGTCGGCCAGGTCATGCCGGCGCTTGGCACGTTCGGCGCGGTAGGTGGTGCCATGGGCCGAGCTGGCGCGGTGCTTGCACTCGACCACCAAACCGGGCGCCAGAACATCGGCGCCACCGTGGCCAGCGGCGGCCGGTTGGCGACTCCCTCCGACGGCGGCGGCCGCGTCTCTTTCGAGCTGCTTCCAGGCGTCAGACCGGGCCATGGTTGGCACCTCCCGACCCTCGCGCTCCATGGGGTATCGCAGATTGCCGTTGCTCCATGGGGTATCGTTCGGCGCGCGCCGCACACCACGCCGCTGCTTGCTCGCAGCTCAGCACGGCAGGCGCGGGGCCGATGCCGCCACCGGGCTTCCAGCCGGTGGCGGTTTGGTGGCGGTTCGCGGGCGCCTCAGCCTCGAGTTTTGGGCCGTCGTCAAGGGCGCGCAGGGCGGCCAGCAACTCGGCGGCCTGGGCGTCGCTCAGCTCGGCCAGGTTGCGACCGAACCGGCGCCGGGCTCCCGCGTTCGGCGCCAGCCCATACCGGCGGCACCTCTCGCGCACTTCGGATAGCAGGGCGTCGGCACTCACCACGGCGCTCCCTCGTCGTCAGGGTCAACCACCGGGGGCACGGCCACCGGGCGTCGTGGTTCGTCGCTGGCGAAGGGGTCGTTGGGGTCAGGGGTATCGCAGGTATCGCAGGTATCGCTGTTTGCCCCCTCTCTCTCTACATACCCCTTCCCAGATACGTCTACTGCCCCTTGGCCTTCTATCTTCCTTTTCGGCTGAGTAGAGAGAGGGGGGGTATTAGCGACACCTGCGATACCCATTGGGGTCAAGCGGGCAGTATGGGCCGTTTGGCTGGGTGTCGCTATGGGTGTCGCTACTGCCTTCTGGGTATCGCTAGAGGCCTCCTGGGTATCGCTAGGATCCGGGGTAGCGACACCCACTGGATCCGTTACGGACCACAGCTTGGCGCCGTGCAAGACATGGCGTTTCACGTCTACCAAACCAGCCTCGCGCAGTGCTGGCGCCAGACGGGTAAGAGCGCCGGACAGTTTCGCGCCGTCGGCCGGCCACTCCTTGCGGGCCTTGTCCTTGTCGGTGGCCAGGGCGTTCAACTCGGCCAGCAACTCGGAGGCCGTTAGGCGTACCGGCTTACCATCGGGCTTCTCTTTCGACTTGAACCTGTCGGCCAAGGTGGCTAGGTGCCTTGTCAGGGGCGATGCCTCGGCGGCCGTGGCTTGGGCGTTCGCTTGGTTCTCTGCCATGATGCCGGAAAGGGTGCCGACAGGCCAGGGCAGGGCCTCGCCAAGCTCGGCGGCCAGCAGCCACTCGCCAGCGTCGGCCATGCGGGGCAGAGGGCCGGTCACGTCGGCGCGGTGGCGCATGGCGGCCGACGCGGCTGTCAGCATGGCGCCAAGCACAGCGGGCCGGGCGGCCTCGGCCTCGCGCCACAGGTCCGCCTCGGTTCGCCTCTTGGCCAGCGGCAGCGTGGTGATCGTCACGAACCGGCTTAGCAGGTCGGGGCGCTGGGTGACCTCGGCGATACCGTTCACGATGATCGGCCGCTTGACGTAGACCAGGGCCTCGTCGAAATCGGTGTACTTCTGGCGCCGACTCACGCCGGTTCCCGTGGCCAGGCGGCAGAGGCAGTCGGCGATATCGGCGGGCAGGTGCGACAGGTTGTCGAACGCGCAGACGTGGTGGCCAATGGCGTGAGCTGTGACCGCCTCCTCGTCTTTCGGCGCTCCTACGATGCCTACGCCGTCGGTGCCGGCCGGGTCAACCATGTATCGCAGCAGCCTGGCCAGGGTCGATTTGCCCGATCCCTGTTCCCCCCAGATTGCCAGCACATGGAACGGGTATCCGGGCCGCAGGGCGGCCACAAGCCACGCCACGGTCATCACCAGGTCGCTCTCGTCAAGCCAGCCCTTCAAGATGTCTTTCAGCGGTTGCCAGGCGCCGCGTCGGTCGGGGTCGGGCAGGGGTGCTGTGTCGCGGCCACGCCGGAAGTACAGACCGCGCGGGCAGGGCACCACGCGCCAGCCGTCGGCGTCCACTTCGGCCACGCGCCAGTCAGGGCGGCCAAGGTCAAGGTAGATCCTGCCTCGGTGCTCGGCGATACGCAGGTGTACCTCGTGCTCTGGCGCGCCGGTTCTATTGGCGTCGGCGGCCAGTCGGCGGCCAGCCTCGGCCACGGCGGTATAGGACGGCGCCGCGCCGTTGTGGGCATCGGCATAGAGCGAAGTCAGCCACAGGCTCACGCCTCCGCCTTGTTCGCCGAGAGGCAGCGCGCGGAAGTGCTTGCCATCGGGTACGGCCAGCCACAGAGTCCCGTCACCTGCGCGCCGGAAAGGCTCAACCTCGGCCGCTTCGGCCAGGCGTAGTATCCGGGTCGATTGCTTGGCCTCGGGGGGCATCTCCTGTTCATCATCGGCGGCGGCCACACGCGCCGCGTCAAGCAGGTCGTCAACCTGTCCCTTGTGGTTGCGCGGCATGTTGCGTTTGAGCATCTGCGCGAACGCCGATACCTCGGGGGCGCGCGGGGCGAAGGTTGCGACCGTGGCCAGCAGCTCGGTATCGGCCAGGGCTTCGGTCAACAGGTCGGGCCTCTCGGCCTCGGGTGCCGCCTTGACCGTGGCCACGAACGCGGCCAGGTGGGCACTCGCGGCGGCCGCGTCGAATGCCTCAGACTCGAGACTCCCGGCCGTTCCTGGGGCCGCCTGCGGGGCAGGCGCGGCCTCGTGGGGAGTCGCCTCGGCGATGATCGCGGCCAGGGCCTCGCGGTCGAAGTCGGCCAGCCAATCGGCCGCGTCGAAGCCGTCTGGGGTCGGACTTCCATCGGGCAGGGTGGCGGGCCATGCGGCCACGGCCACGCTGGCGCCGCGCTTGGCCAGGGCCTCGGCCAGCTTGGGCGCGTTGTCGCGGCCGGCCTTGTCGGCGTCGAACAAGACCACGAAGCGGCGGCCGTTGACCAGCTCGGCGGGCAACTCGCGCGCCACCTTGGCGGCCGAGCTGGCGCCGCAGGTGTTCGACACGGCACCGAAGCCGGCGGCGGCCAGGGCCTCGCGGTCCTTCTCGCCTTCACACCAGACCAGCAGCTCGGCGTCGGCGGGCAGGGCGTGCCAGCCGTAGGGCTTGGCCGAGCCGTGGC
>Ga0209066_10005590_pt1 | contig 13175 bp, 12 predicted proteins | sample All_14_2_FD_187198 | JGI IMG/M metagenome (GOLD analysis project Ga0209066, IMG submission 187198) | Freshwater microbial communities in response to fracking from Pennsylvania, USA - Allegheny Zone_MetaG_DW_15 (SPAdes) (version 2) ...
GCTGCATCTGAGCCATGGCTGCGAAGTGCTGCTGCGGTAGTCGATCGGGACCAAGCCACGGCGCGTTACGGGCGACCACTGCGCCCGTAGAGGTCGCCCATTGCTCTATCTCACGGCTGCTTTTGCCAGCAATCGCGTTGCGAACGTTCTCGAGCTGGTCCTGGGCGGCCATCGCCAGCACGGTCTCCTTGTAGCGAAAGATCTTGCGTTCGGCGAAGTAGGCTGGACGACCGTTGATGAACTGCACGATTTCACGCTCGGTCGGGTTCCCGGCTGAAGCTGTGGACGCGCGCTCCAAATACTGGGCCGCCAGACTGGCTTCCTTGAGTTGCGCGATGCGTTCGGGTACGCCTTGCTGCTTTAACAGGCCATCTTTATCAGCCTGCTGCACAAGGAGGTGCTGGTCGATGATCTGTTCGAGCAAGCGCTGTTTCAAACCCTTCGCCTCAGCGGGAATGGAAAGCTCTCTGAGTCTGTGGTCAAGTTCTTGTGCGGTGACGGGCAGACCATTGACCCTTGCCACGGTGTCGCCCGGTGTCTCGATGATCTCAATGGTGGCCTGCGAGCGAAGCCGCTGCAGCAGTTGTTCGGCCTTGGCTTGCCGTTGCTCGGCAAACAGGCCTTGGGCGATGGATGAACGCACCGCACGAGAGTCGACCGGGTCGGCATAGCTGGCGAGTCGCTCCATGACAACCCATCGACCTTCTGTTGGCAGGTTCACCACCTGCAACGAGCGGTTGGGCATCCCGGTCAGTGTCTTGATCAGGTCCGGTTCAATCTGCTCAGTACCTTGCCAAAGCGACTGAAGGCGATGCGCAACGCCTGAACGCCGCAGAGCCTGGGCAACACCGGATGCGTCTTTATGCAGCCGCACGATGTCCTTGAGCTGCCCATCGCTGATGTTGGTGGCGTGCGGTACGTCGACTCTGTGGTAGTGAACCGTCTGACGCTGTTCGAACAGGTGCGAGTGGTCAGCAATGAATCGGTCGACATCGGCTTCGGATGGCCGCTGGGGAGCACCCAGCGTCTTGGCGACCCAGGCTTCGGCCAAAAACTGACGTTCCAGATTATCGAGAGACAGCTGGACTGCAGGGTCCTGATCCAGTTTCACTTTTCTGGCGGCCTGCAGAAGCACCGTTTGACGAACCAGCGCCTGCGTTGCCGCGATTTTTCGGTCACCCGGGACCTTGAGCGCACCGTCATGTGATGACTGCCCACCCAGTAGCTGCTGCACACGCTCCGCACGGATGGGTTGCCCATCGACACGCGCAGCAACCTCTTGAGAGTAGACGGCGGTACAGCAACCAAGGGTCAAGGTGGCGACCAGCAGACCTTTGTAGGTGGACATGAGGCAGACAGAAAAAAGCCGAGCGACGCTCGGCTGCTGGGTGGCGCGAAAGGATCAGGCCATCTGCGTCATGCTGCTTGCCGTCGGCTTCAACGCCTTTCGTGAGCGGTAGGCGAGGAACAGGCCAGCGACCAGAAGGACGATTTGAGGAAGCTTGTCGCCATCGATCTCGGGCACTTGAGAGATGGGGGTCACGTCGGTCAACGGAGCGGGGCGAGACGGCGTCGAATACGGGTTGTAGATCTCGGTAACGGTCGTGGTAGCACCGGACGGCTTGTAGGAGAGTTCGTATCCCGTATCAGAGTTCGTGCCACCGCCAAAGTTGGCCGTGTAAGTTACGCCGCCAGAGACGAACCGAAACAACAGCGTGTTCAGACTTTTGACGGTCAAGCTGGTGAAGGCACCACCGGTGATGATGCTTGATTGCGAGTTTGGATCGAGTGAGCCGGCAAAAGCCGTTACCGCTTGATACGTGCCGTTGGCAACCCAAGAATCATCGATCGTGAAGTAGCCCGACACGGTGATCGTGTTGTCGGTTTCGAAGGAGAAATCGTAGCGGGTGTACGAGGCGAAGGCGCTTGAACACGCCATGGCCGCTGCGAGACCGGCGAACAGTAGTCGAAGGAGAAGCTTTTTCATGGTGTCTTGCGGTTAGAGGCGGTTGCACAAGTTGCACCCACTTTATCACAAAAATGAGTGTTGTCATAAATAGTGATGGTGATACTTTGAGCGTATCATGACGTTTGATGACGACCTAACGTTGTTTTGTTGCTATACGCAAGCGCTCCGTAGCCCCCCACTTGGTTCACGTACCTGTCAGGTTCGTGTTCCTGTCATCCGCTCAAAGTACGTCATGACATTCTTTCTCAAGCGTCGTTACTGGGTGTCCGCGATCGTTATCGCTCTCGTAACCAGTGGTGCACCGACCCATGCCGCCGCGCCGGTAGATCTCGAACTGGCCCTGCTGGTCGACGTCTCTCGCAGCGTGGACGCGAGGGAGTTCATCCAGCAGCGCGACGGCTACGTGAACGCCTTCAAAGATCCTTCGCTGTTCACCGAGCACATTGCCAAGGGACCCAACAAGAAGATCGCAGCGACTCTTGTCTACTGGTCCTCGCCTGACAGGCGGGTCGTGGCCGTCGACTGGCGTCTTGTGGACAGCGTCGAATCGTCCAGAGCTTTCGGCGAGGCGCTGGTTGCAGCCACTCCTGGAAACATTGACCTGTCGGGTGCCACCAGGCCTTTTGACGGTACAACGGCGCCAGGCTCTGCCATCTCGTTCGTGATGCCTCAGTTTGGATCCAATGCTTACGTGGGCAGTCGCAAGGTGATCATCCTGTCGGGTGACGGGGCCGAGAATGCCGGACCAGCAACCCACAAGGTTCGAGACGACGCCTTGAAAAACGGCGTCGACACCATCAATGCGCTACCCATCGGGTCCGAGGCGCTTCGCAAGTGGTTCACCGAAAACGTGCAAGGTGGCAAAGAGGCCTTCACCGTCTCGGCCAGGGACTTCCCCGACCTGCCCACGGCCTTGCAGACGATGCTCAAGCGCACCATCAGCGGCGCTTCGAACTGATTTCCAACTTCTGTCAGTCTTCCCATGACCAAAGCCATGATCCTGGCCGCCGGCCAGGGCACTCGCGTGCGCCCCCTGACCAAGACGGTACCCAAACCCATGATTCCCATTCTGGGCAAGCCCGTGATGGAGTACCTGATCGAACACCTCGCGCGGCACGGCGTGCGTGAGATCATGGTGAACCTCGCGCACAACCACCAGAAGATCGAGGCTTACTTCGGTGACGGCCATCGCTGGGGTGTTGAGATCGGGTACTCCTACGAGGGTGCCGTCGAGCATGGTGAAATCGTTCCCAAGCCTGTCGGCTCAGCTGGCGGCATGAGGCGCATCCAGGACTTCGGTGGTTTCTTTGACGAGACCACGGTCGTCATCTGCGGGGACGCCATCGTGGACCTGGACCTGACGGCCGCTGTGCAGGAGCACAAGGACAAGGGAGCGCTGGCCAGTGTTGTGACCCTGGAGGTGGGCGCCGAGCAGGTTTCGGAGTACGGCATCGTGGTGCGCGATGAAGAGGGTAGGGTGCAGTACTTCCAGGAGAAGCCCGAGCCTTCAGAAGCCAAGTCCAACCTGGCCAGCACGGGTATCTACATTTTTGAGCCGCAGGTGCTGGACCTCGTGCCCCCGGGCAAGTCCTTTGACATCGGTGGGGAACTTTTCCCCTTGCTGGTGGAAAAAGGCCTGCCGTTTTATGCCCAGCGCCACAGCTTCGACTGGATTGACATCGGCCGCATCACCGACTACTGGGCTGTTCTGCAGCGCGTGCTCAAAGGCGAAGTATCGCAAATGCAGATCCCGGGCAAGCAGGTGCGGCCGGGTGTCTGGGTGGGGCTGAACACCTCGGTGGACTGGGACAGCGTCGATATCACGGGCCCGGTTTACATCGGCTCCGGAACGCTTATCGAATCAGGCGCCATCGTCCGGGGGCCGACCTGGATCGGTCATGGCTGCCACATCCGCAGCAAGGCCCTGGTCGAGAGCAGCATCCTCTTTGAGTACACCCGAGTGGGGCAGGGGCAGCACTTTGTCGACAAGGTGATGTCGCCGAACTACTGCGTCGATAGCCACGGTCATGCCAACTATGCAGGAGATGACTCATGTCCGCTGCGCTGGGGTGACTCGCGGGGTGCCCTCTGAACGCGACCACCGAGGCTAGTTCCTGGCGTTCCCAATGGCTGCAGCTTGCGTTTCGCCTGTTCTTCTGGGGGGCACTGGTCGCTCTGACTTACATGGCGGTAGCCAGGCCTATGCCGGGTGGGCCAGAGGGCGCCTTGTCCGTCAATGACAAGCTGGTGCACGTCATCGCGTACGCCATCCTGACTGTTCTGGGCTTGATGGGGCGTCTCAAGACCGGCTCTGTACTCTTCATATTGCTGATACACGGCGCGCTGATCGAGTCGTTGCAGGCACTCGTGCCTTATCGCGCGGCTGACTGGAAGGATCTGATCGCCAACGTGGCCGGATGCGTCGCCGCCTCTATTGTCTGGCGAACCGCTGGCTGTGACCGGGCCTGAGGCGCGGGAAGGCAGATGCAACACCACACCACGTATTTCCCATGAAGCTAGCGAGCCATGCACTGACCGCCGATGCGGTCTTCTACCGCAACCAGTTTGACCTGCGTGAGGCCTTCGAACGCGACGTGGCCAGGTTCCCCGGTCTTTCATTGAGCGCGCCGGCTGTCACAGCCGACATGTCCAAGTGCCTTTGGGACCGGTCAGTGGTCACGCAGCTGATGGAGCTGGCACGTGCCAGAGAACTGGAGACCCGACGGGCGGCCATGTTCGATGGGCAGGCCATCAACGAGAGCGAGGGCAGGCCCGTTCTTCACGCCAGTTTGCGAGCTGCGGTGGTGGGGGATGCAGCCAGCAGGGGGAAGACGAGCGATCTGGCAGGCAGTGTTCTGGACATGCTGGAGTTGGCCCAGACGATTCGTCGCAACCCGGCAATCCAGGACGTCGTGCACATCGGCATCGGGGGCTCCTCTCTCGGCCCTGAGCTGGTTTGCCAGGCCTTGGCTGACTTCAAGAGCACTGCCATTCGGGTGCACTTCGTCTCCAATATCGACGCGCATCAACTGGACGCTGTGCTTCGAGCGCTCAGACCGGCCAGCACTGTGTTCGTGGTTGCTTCGAAATCTTTCTCCACCTTGGAGACGCTCCGAAACGCACAGTCGGCGCTGCGCTGGTTCGCCCGGCAGGCCCCCGAACTGGCAACGCAAGAGCACTTTGTGGCCATCACGGCCAAGCCCGAAAGAGCTCAGGCCATGGGTTTTGGGGCGGTTCTGGGCATGCCCGAGGGCATCGGCGGCCGATTCTCTCTTTGGTCGTCTATCGGCCTTCCCATCGCGATTGCCATTGGCCCGGATCATTTCAAGGCGCTTCTGCAGGGTGGCTGCGCCATGGATCAGCACTTCCTTGGAGAACCTCTGGAGAAGAATCTTCCCGTTTGGCTGGGGTTGCTCGATGTCTGGAACTCGACCTATCTGCAGTTTGCCTCGCGCTGCGTGGTTCCTTACCACCATGGATTGAGACGCCTGCCTGCTTTTTTGCAGCAACTGGACATGGAAAGCAATGGCAAGCGTGTCAAGCGCGACGGTGCACCCGTCGATGGTCGTACGGGCCAGTGTGTCTGGGGGGAGGTGGGTAGTGACTCCCAACATGCCTTCTTCCAATGGTTGCATCAGGGCACGCAAATCACTCCAGTGGAATTCGTGGTGGTCAGGCACCCCTGTCATCAACTGATGGGGCATCATCAGGCACTGCTGGCCAACGCAGTTGCCCAAGCGCAGGCATTGATGCTCGGTCAGTCAAGCCGTAAGGTCAATGGCCTGAATGGCCATCAGGATTTTCCGGGGAATCGGCCCAGTTGCTTTCTCGTGCTTGAAAAGCTCACGCCCTACAACCTGGGTGCATTCTTGGCCTTGCAGGAGCACCGCGTGTTCGTGGCTGGAACTGTCTGGGGCGTCAACAGCTTTGACCAGTGGGGTGTCGAGCTGGGCAAGGTACTGGCAACGGATATTGACCGAAGACTCAGCAGTGGCGATGGGGACGGACTCGACCCATCCACCGCAGGGCTCGTCGCCCTGCTACAGGCTACCTGACCGGCTTGGCCAGACGCGGGTTCGCTGTGGGTTGTGGTGGGTCAGTCGTTGATCTGCATGATCAAAGCACGCGTGTCGCTCACAAAACTGGCGCCAGTGAATGGTTTGAAAGCACCTTAGCGAATGTTCGCCGATGCGCCGTGGCGTGCGGCATGGCGATTGGGATGCCTCATGAGCGGCGTGCAGGTTCTTTGCCGATGCCCTTCGAGCTCTGTCAGAAACGCCATGACCTCAACAATTGATGGTGCCACAAACCGATTGGATTTCCCGAATTTGGCGCTCACTCGAAGTGAGCGTTCTACGATCGCAAAGTTTAGCGCGAGACCGCTTTGGCCGTATATTGCAGTGACGGCGTTTCTTGCATCATTGACGTAGACTGTTGGTATTTCTTCGCCTGCATTGAAAAGAAACCTCAGAGTTTTTTGAGTAGTTCTGTTTGTTACTTCATTGAGATGGCTGTGTCTGAGCAAATGCCGCTGAGCGTTTGAGTTCGACTCGGTCATATCATGCTCTGTGTCTTGGGGGGTGTTTTCCATGGCACGGGTGCAGATCAATAACGGGTGATGGTGAGGTTTGTTCAGTGAGCTCGCCAAGGCGGACAATCACTTGATGAGAGTGTTCATGTACCCAAGCAAGCACGGTGGTCTTGGGAGCACTAAAGTCAAGCATCGAGAGTACTTCTGCTGGATAGTAGTTTATCTGAAGCCTCTGTCAAAAATGATATTTTCTGAGGGTGCGGGTACAGTTCTTGCAGATCGGTTGTCTACCACTTGGACCGAGTCACTGCTGTTTGCGCGTCGTTCCTCTCTCCGGCGCGGTGTTGACTGCATGTCTTTGTCGTGGTGAGTGGCTCGGCACCTTCAGCAGCCAAGTGCTGCGCCAGATGCTGTTCAGGAATGTCGCCGGTACTTTTTTGTTTCCATGGCTTGTCCCTGCAGGACTTGAGCCTGCTTATCCCATCTTTGACCACAGACCCTGCGAAGACAAACTAACCATGTCACGGAATCAAGCCACAAAAGGTCTGGTGCTTGTCGTAGATGACCACCCGATCAATCGCCTTCTCATGGACGCCATGCTGAAAAAAGCGGGTTGGTCCTGCGTTCTTGCCGAGAGTGCATACGATGCGATGGAGATCTTGGTGGGAGGCCTCAGGCCGGATGTCATCTTCATGGATATCCGCATGCCCGATGTCGACGGGTTCGCAGCGACCAAGAAGATTCGGCAATGGGAGCTCGATTCATCTCTTGGACACACGCCTATCGTTGCGTTGTCGGCCGACGCACTGGAGGAGTCCAAGTGTCGAGCCCTTAGCGAGGGCATGGATGCCTACTTGACCAAACCCATCACCCTCGAAAGGATGAGCGGTGCTCTGGAGAAGTTTGCAGGCGCAGTTGGTAACTGAGGCACCAGTGCCGTCCCGTACGACCGGCTCCGTTTGTGCCTTGCTGAAAAACAGCACTTGCATCATTGCTGGGTGCTGTTGGGAAGATGAGACCGGGGCGCGATCTGCCTGGTAGAGACCACAGCTTGCTTGCTGCAGACCCGATTGTCTGAGACACCTAGCGCCGTGCGAGCTTCTGAAGTTCAGCGAACTGAGCTTGAGGCGTAGCCGCCCTGCGGACATGCGCTGACTCTCCAAAAAAATAGCCCCAACGTTTGGGTCGGGGCTAAACGTCTTTCGACGACAGGGGGTCGAGTGCGTTGGGTGCACTCAACATGCATTTTATATTACAAAGCAGTTTAAGTGATGATGGTTTGTGGCCTCAGTTTGATCTCTACGAGTCCGCCGAACGTTGGTGCGCCATACGCACTGGGGTTGTGAGTACCGGCTGTTCTTTGAGGGGGGACCAGGTCGTTGGGCCGACCCGATTGCGCCTGGCGCCGCGATGTCCTCAGTTGAACGGACGCGGACGCGGGGTCTTGTCGGTCGAGGGCGGCAGGATAGGCAGGGCGATCTGCGGCTGCTGACCGGTCAGAGACTTGAGGAAGGCCACGATCTTGGCGTTCTCGTCTTTGTTGAACTCGCGGCCCAGTTGCAGGCGGCCCATCAGGTCCACGGCGGCGGTCAGCGTCTCGGCCTGGCCGTCGTGGAAGTAGGGGTAGGTCAGTTCCACGTTGCGCAGCGTCGGCACCTTGAAGTTCAGGCGGTCGGCGTCCTTGCCCGTCACGTCCACTCGACCAGCGGCGGTGCTGGCAGTCTTGTACGGCTGCACCAGCCCCATCTTCTGGAAAGAATTGCCGCCCAGGTTGGGGCCGTTGTGGCAGGCCACGCAGCCGCTGTCCTTGAACAACTGGTAGCCGGCGAGTTCGTCCTTGGTCAGGGCGTTCTTGTCGCCGTCGAGCCAGCGGTCAAAGCGCGAGTTGGGCGTGACCAGGGTTTCTTCGAAGGCGGCGATGGCGGTGGTGACCTCGTCGATGCTCAGCTTGTCACTCTTGAAGACCTGCTTGAAATCGGCCACATAGCCGGGGATGGACTTGAGCGTGTCGATGGCCAGTTCGTGCGTGAATGCCATTTCGCCTGGGTTGGCGATGGGGCCGCCCGCTTGGGCCTTGAGGTCGGCGGCGCGGCCGTCCCAGAACTGGGCCAGGTTCAGGCTGGAGTTGAGCACGGTGGGCGAGTTGATCGGACCCCGCGCCCAGTTGTGGCCGATGGATGTCTTGAGGTTGTCGCTGCCTCCCATGCTCAGGTTGTGACAGCTGTTGCAGGAAATGAAGCCCGACTTGGACAGACGCGGGTCAAAAAACAGCTTCTTGCCGAGCTCGGCCATGGCGGGGTCCAGGTTGCGGACCGCGGGGATGGTCTGGACGGGCTCGTCGGCGCGCTTTTGGGCCAGTGCGGTGCCGGTGACCATCGCGGCAGCGGCCACGGCGCACAGGGACAAAGCGAACTTGGTTTTCATGGAGAACTCACTTTCTTTAGAACGGGTGACACGGAGTGGTGTCGTTCGGGTGGCGGTGTGAGCTTCCGCAGACCCTGTTGACGACAGGGGCAATCTATTGGGGTTTTTCCGTAATCAGTTTGATGTCTGTCAAACTGATAATACTAAAACGATAGTATAAAACGATTGCTTAAATTAATTTAAGCTATCAAGGAGAGTGAAAGCTGGTTGTCAAAGTGAGCGACTAGCATGTCACGCTGAGGACGGTGGCGGCTACTAGCTAGAGGAGTTCGGCGCTTCCAGGGTCAGTCTTGCCGTCCTTTCCCGTTGACCTCCGCTGGTTGGAATCACGTGTTTTTTGGGTCGGCAACAAGCGGGTAGGTTGCTTGTCCGTCATCGGTTTCTCTCGTCCTATGTCGATCCTCGAGCGCCTTCTCTATCGATCCCGTGCGAGCCACGATTTCGGTTCACTTCACCTCTTCAAGCTGCTGACAGAGGCAAGGCTTCGCAACGAGAAGCTTCTGGTGACAGGGCACCTTCTGTATTTCGGTGGGTGCTTTACTCAATGCATCGAAGGCCCGAGCGAGAGCATTGACCTGCTCTGGAGCGCCTTGAGCACAGACCCGCGGCACCATGACATTGAGTTGCTGGCGCGGCATGAGATTTCGGTGAGGCGCTTCGCTCAATGGAGCATGGCCTTTTCAACCTACTCGTCGCTCTACGTACATGGCATGGAGGGTTTTTTCCCGGTCGACGACGATGGGGATTCGCCGCTGGTCAGGACCTGTCTTGCTGACTAGTCTGGCACGCGTACCCGATCTGGGGCGAAGCGGGGATAGGCTGACGGCATTTCTGCACGTGGTTGCGTCGCTCAGGGCAACCAGTTTGTGTGGATTCAGGGCTATCCACGAGTCAAAGCAGGTAAGGCTGGCCGCTTTTTTGGAATTCAATCAAGAGTCCCGCCAGTCCCCACCCCGAGGAGGCTGGACGTTCAAATGCGTCCACCTGCCCAACCGTGCACTCCGTCTTGCAGCTGAGCAGACCACACAGCGAACAGATATCAGTTAAAGTAACAATGGCTTACCTTGTTGACGGGTCAGTCATATATGCCATGACCGCTCAGCAGCAAATCCTCAGCGTTGGCTCTCCTGACGCCTGTCAATGCGGATTGTCAGGCAGTCTTTCGCCCTGGGTCTGATTCATGACCAGAAGAAAATCTCCCTCTGCCGACCCGTCAGTCAAAACACGGGTGTTCGTTGCTGACGATCACAAGATGTTCAGTGCGGGCCTGGCCAGGCTTATCTGTGCCGAGCCGGACTTGGTCGTCACGGGAAGCGCTGCCGACGGCGATAGTGCGCTGCAGGCGCTTGCACGTGAATGCGTTGATGTCGTGTTGACGGACCTGAGCATGCCTGGAATCAGTGGAGTGGATCTTGTTCGAACCATTCGAGAGCAGCACCCAAAGATGCCCATCCTCGTGCTGACCTTGCACAACAGCGCGCAACTGGCTAGAGCTGTTGTTCAAGCTGGTGCCAGTGGCTTCATCACGAAATCGGCTGATCCGGAGCAGCTTCTACAGGCGCTCAGGGCGGTCCGCAGCGGGGGGCACTTCATGGAGCCCTCCCTCATGGAGGCGATTGCATTTTCGTTCGAAAACGCACCCGCACAGCGACTGTCCTCTCGGCAAAAAGAGATCCTGGGCCTGTTGGCGACCGGGATGAGTAACCGAGAGATTGCGGCTGTCTTGCACCTGAGCGAGAAGACGGTCAGTACACACAGGGTCAGGCTCAGCTCAAAGCTTGGGGCGCAAAGCAGGGTGGAGTTGATGAAGTGCGCGTCAGATTTCGGTGCCCTGCTGCCAAATTGACGAGGCACCTTGGTTTTGGGGACGATTCCCCATATGCCGGTGCTGCGACTACATGTAGGCAGGCGTCATGCTGCTAGAACTGCGGCCATGCGAGCATGGTGAACCGGCCTGGGGCGGTTCACATCGATAACCACCGCCAGATAGAGGGACCCCATCCACGTCGGTATGTGGGTCATGTCCGCGACCCACAGAGGTCTGGACCAGTGGAGTGGAAACGGCGGTTGACCAGGTCAGTGATCGCTGCAAATTTCTCGCGTGCAAGCACTTGACAAAACAGCGACTCGTGAGACTTTGGACGAATGAGCTTTCTGAAATCTCGCCACAGTCGCTGCCGCTCGCCCTGGCGGGGTGTGTTCTACCGTTCGACGCGAGTGAACTGATACCGCCATTCGACCCCTTGATTTTTCGGAGGCCCTTGAGCCAGGGCGGGGCGGAGCCTTGCCTGAACACATCGAGATCCCCACCAACCAACCCTTTTCGAACAAGGAGCTCAGCATGAACCACAACATCGTCGACGCCGTGCCCATGCCCGAACCCACTCCCAAGCGTCCCACCCCTGGCGTCGGTCGCAACCTGCCGCCGGTAATTCACCCGGTGGACTTCAACCTGTTCCCTGAGTTCTTCCGCCGGGACGACCCCTACCGTCTCAACCCCTCTGCGGTACAACTCCAAAGAGAGATGCTCCTACGCGAAATCGGTCCGCTCACTCTCCCTGCGCTGGAGCGCTTCGTGCAGGCGCTATTCAGCGACGACCTGGTGGTCGAGAGCTATATCCGGCCCAAGCCGATAGATGGCCGGATGGGTCGGGCCTTCTGGGACAGAGGCGTTTACCGAGAGGCCCATCCCTGGCGTAACGCCAAGCGGGCTGCCCGTTGGGCTAGCGCAGTGAAACTTTTGGACAACTACTCCTGCGAGCCTGAGTTCATCTCGGTCGCGGCATGGGCATTGCCAGCCGGCCAGTTCGTGCTCTCGCACCCGTCGGTGAAGGCCAAGGGCAACGAGTTGCGGGATCTGGCGCAGGCTCGGCAAATGACCGCTCAAATTGTGCGTGATGCCATCACGGCCATGCGCGCCATCAGCCGTTCGCATGCGCAGGTCATGAGCGCCCTGATCGGGCAGGGCGGGCATGCTGGCTGCGGGCCGAGGCAACTCAGCCGTCTCGTCACGGCGCTGTACCTGTCCCAGGCCCAGATCAACGCGCACTGGGGACCAGCTACCGGCTGGCCAAACGCTGGCCGTGATGACAACGACACCGCCAATATCCGGTTCTGAGCCTCCGAGCCGATATGAAAAACCACATCCGACCCACAGAGTCTGTCGACTGTCCTGAAGAGGAAGATCCGGTCCTGCTGCGCATCGAACTCGACTACCAGCGAGCCATGGAACCGATCCTGCGCCGAATGGCTGAGCAAAGCCGGTCGCTCAAACGCTGGGGCATCGTGGCGCTGCTCATGCCCTTCCTGTTTGTGGGCGCGCTCTGGCTGGACCAGCAGCGCCTGCGTCAGGTAGTGGCCAGCGCGCCCGCTGGCCATCTGCTGGACCTGCGTCCGGTGCAGCAGCCCAAAGGCTTCAGGCCGGTGGTGCTGGTGGTCCAGAGCAGCACCGGGTTCTTTTCGCTGCGCGACCCGATGAACCTCGCCCTCGGGGCAGAACTGGTGCGCCAAGACCGCAAGAGCGGACGTCAGTACCTCTGCGACCGGCGGTGCACCCAGTGCGCTGAGATCGCTCAGCCATCACAGCCCTGACGCTGGCCGCAGCCAGCACAACAGCCAAACCGTCTCCAACCCCATGAAGGACACCCATGACCACACCCGATGAACGCACCCGAGCCCTGCGCCAGGCAGGCGAACTGCTGCAGGAGCTGCAGGACCGGCAGGACCTGCCACATGACATTCGAGTCAGATTGAAAGGCGTGCTGCGCCACTACCCCCAGGAATGGCAGTTGCACCTGATGGCTGAGGAATGGCAGCGCTTGGGAGCCTCGGCCTTCGGGCTGGCACCGGAACCGGGCAGACCGGTTCCGGTGCCGGTCCTGAAGCCCCGTTCGCGTTGATCCTCTCGGACACCCCACGAAATCCAGCCCACCTCGACATCCAGTTTTTTCAGGCAAGACCCATATGAAAGCAACGGGTGTATCCGCGAAGCACCGGCCCCAGATGGCTCACAAAAGTCACCATCCGCGCGCGCCCTTTGCGTGGCATGTCCAAGGTCCTGATGCGATCGGACATGCGACCCGAGGAAGACAGCGAACCCTGTCATGTTTACCTGCTGGTGTACCGCTACGAAGCCCGCTTCAAGATCGGGATCAGTGTGGCACCCATGGTTCGGTTGATCACTCTGCCCGAAGCCAACGAGATCGACCATGAGCAGTCGCTGACCCTGTGCCTGCCCTGCAAACACCGAGC
>Ga0209066_10005591_pt1 | contig 13174 bp, 12 predicted proteins | sample All_14_2_FD_187198 | JGI IMG/M metagenome (GOLD analysis project Ga0209066, IMG submission 187198) | Freshwater microbial communities in response to fracking from Pennsylvania, USA - Allegheny Zone_MetaG_DW_15 (SPAdes) (version 2) ...
CGGCCTGGGCCTGGTCAGCCCGGGCACCGAGGCCATAGACCGTCTCGGTGGGAAAGGCGACCAGCCCGCCCTCGGCCAGGCGACGCGCGGCCGCAGACACCTCCGCGTCGCTCGGCAGCAGGGGGGCAGCAGCGGGGTAAGCCACCACAGCTCAGAACGGCGCCAGGCCCAGCAGTGCGGCGGCGCGGGCGGTGGTCTGCGCCACGTCGGCAGCAGTGGCGCCGGTGATGTTCAGGTGGCCCATCTTGCGACCCGGCCGCGCGGCATGCTTGCCATACAGGTGCAGGTGCGTGCCCGGCAGCGCCAGCACGGCCGCCCAGTCGGGATCGCGCGGCACGCCGGCCGCATCGAACCACAGGTCGCCGAGCAGGTTGATCATCTGCGTGGGTGAGTGCAGCCGCGGCTGCACCAGTGGCAGGCCCGCCATCGCGCGCACCTGCAGTTCGAACTGCGACACGTCGCAGGCATCCAGGCTGTAGTGGCCCGAGTTGTGCGGCCGCGGCGCCATCTCATTGGCCACCAGGCTGCCATCAGCGAGCACGAAGAATTCGATGCACAGCACGCCCACGTAGCCCAAGCCGGCCACGATGCGCTCGGCCGCCTGCGCGGCCTGCGCCTGCAGCGCGGGCGTGGCGGCCGGCGCGGGCACCGTGGTGAGCGCCAGGATGCCGTCGCGGTGCAGGTTCTGCTGCAACGGGAAGTGCACTACCTCGCCGGCGGCGTTACGCACCACCAGCAGGCTCAGCTCAAAGGCCAGCGGCAGCCGCTTCTCCAGCACGCAGGGCACCTGCTTCAGCTCGTGCCACGCCGCTTGCAAGGCAGCCCGGTCGGCCACGCGGATCTGGCCCTTGCCGTCGTAGCCCATGCGAACGGTCTTCAGGATGCCGGGCAGCAGGTCATCGGCCACCGCCGTCAGTTCGGCCTCGGTGGCAATGCCGGCATGCGGGGCACACGGCACGCCCTCGGCCACGAAGTGAGCCTTCTCGGCCAGCCGGTCCTGGCACACCGCCACCGCGTCGCCCGCCGGCGCCACCGGCCGGCGCTGGGCCAGCTGGCGCAGCGCCTCGGCGGGCACGTTCTCGAACTCGGTGGTGATGGCGTCGGCCTCGTCAGCCAGACGGGCCAGGCCGGCTGGGTCGAGGTAGTCGGTCTGGATGTGCGCGTGGGCGATCCAGCCGGCCGGGCTGGCGGGATCGGGATCCAGCACCACGGTGCGGTAGCCCAGGCTTTGGGCAGCTTGCACGAACATGCGGCCGAGCTGGCCGCCGCCCAGCACGCCCACGGTCAGGGGCCGGCCTTGGGCATTGAGGGCACCGGGCAGCAGCGTCGCGGAAACGGTCATGTCGATCAAAGCAAAACAGTACGGTGTGGGCGGTATCAGGCGCCCAGGTCCTGCGTCATGGCGCGGGCCGCCTCGGTCTGGCGGGCTCGGAACGCATCCAGCGCCTCACGCAAGCGGGCATCGTGCACCGCCAGCATGGCCACGGCAAAAAGCGCGGCATTGGCAGCACCGGCCACCCCGATGGCAAAGGTGGCCACCGGCACGCCCTTGGGCATCTGCACGATGGAATGCAGCGAATCGACCCCTTGCAGGTGCTTGCTGGCCACCGGCACACCGAGCACCGGCACCGGCGTCTTGGCCGCCAGCATGCCGGGCAGGTGCGCCGCCCCGCCAGCACCAGCGATGATGGCGTGCAGGCCGCGCTCACGCGCGGTTTCGGCGTAGCGGAACATCTCGTCGGGCATGCGATGCGCCGAGACGACACGGCTTTCATGAGGCACGCCGAACTCGGCGAGAATCTGGGCCGCGTTCTTCATGGTGTCCCAGTCGCTGGAAGACCCCATGACAATACCGATTTGCGGCCCGACATTCGACAGCACGCTGTTCACAGCCAGCTCCAGTCAGGCAAAAGCGGGATTGTAGGTGGGCCTTGATATCCCGCCGCCGCCCCTCACCTGACAACGCCACGACCACCACCGGCCGACCTGACAGGTCTCCCTTTGCTCTCTTTGTCCGCCAGGAAGCGCTCATGATCGACATCACCATCGACAACTTCCAGAACGAACTGATCCTGGCTTCGCAACAGCAGCCCGTGCTGCTGGACATCTGGGCCCCCTGGTGCGGCCCGTGCAAACAGCTCGGCCCGTTGCTGGAGCGGTTGGAAGCCGACTACGCCGGCCGCTTCATCCTGGCCAAGCTCAACAGCGACGAACAGCCCGAAATCGCCGGCCAGCTGAGCCAGATGTTCGGCGTGCGTTCGATCCCGTTTTGCGTGCTCTTCGTCGGCGGCCAGCCGGTGGACGGCTTCGTGGGCGCCCTGCCTGATGCCCAGGTGCGCGCCTTCCTCGACAAGCATGTGCCCAGCGAAGCCGCAGTCGAAGCGCAGGCCGAGACCGAAGAGGCCGAGATGCTGGCCGAAGAGGGCGACGCCGAAGCAGCACTGGCCAAGCTCGAAGAGGCCGTGGCCACCGACCCGACCAACGAAACCGCCCGCTTCGACTACATCAAGCTGCTGATCGAACTGGATCAGCTCGCGCCGGCGCGCCTGGCCTTCGAGCCGTTTGCCAGCACCGTGCTGATCAACCAGCGGGTGGCCGCACTGGGCCTGTGGCTCGACGCCGCCGAAGCGGTGCGCACCGCCCCGTCGATCGACGCGCTGGACAGCGCCATCGCCACCAACAAGCGCGACTTCGATGCCCGCTTCCAGCGCGCCCAGCGCCTGTTCATCGACCAGAACCCCACCGCTGCGATGGAAGAGCTGCTCGAGATCCTGATGCGCGACAAGGCATGGGCCGACGGCCGGGCGCGCAAGCTCTACGTGGCCATCCTGGAACTGATGAGCAAACCCGCCCCCAAGGCCGCACAGGCCGAACAGAAGGGCACGCTTGAACTCACCGGCAAGGCGGCTGTGGCCAGCGGCGACCCCGTGATCGACCAGTACCGCCGCAAACTCAGCATGGCACTGTTCTAAGAGAAGCACTCAACGGGGCATGCCACCGGCCCCCACCCAGCAAACGCCGTGGATCCGGCTCCGCCGGTCCGCCGGTGTTGCCCCCTAAGGGGGCGCGCGAAGCGCGTAGGGGGTGAGCCGATTCAGGCGCGCGCGGGATGACTGGTCTTGTTGCTGGTCATCCAGGCCTCGAAGCCGCCGGCCTGCAGCATCTGCAGCAGCGCATCGCACCGCTGGCGGTGCTTTTGCAGCTCGGTCTGGCTGTCGCGCGCATGCGCATCGGCCTGGGCCTGCAGGCCCAGCGGCGAAAACACTCGCGCCAGCAAGGCATGGGTGATGGCACGCTCTTCCACCTCGGTGGCCCAGCCCAGCGCGGTGGCGGCGTGGCGCGCTGCCTGCAGCGCCTCGTCGCCGCGGCCCAGGTGCAGCAGGCAGGACGCACGATCGGCCTGGAACAGACATTCCGAAAAACTCAGGCCCTCGGCCAGGGCCTGCGGCAACTGCTTGTCATACAGCCCCAGCGCATCGGCATAGCGCCCGCTGGCGGCCAGGATCTGCGCCCGGCCCATCATCGACAAAGCCCCCAGCGCCCGCGTGCGCACGCTGCGATCGAGGAAGGTAGACGACTCAGCGCCGATCATGGCGCGGCGGGTGGTGGTCTCGTCGAGCTCGCCAAACATCTCGGCCAGCCGGGCCTGCATGATGCGCAGCGCCGCCATGTTGTAGGTGATCGAGCTGAGCGTGACACCATCGCCCTCGCTGGCCGCTTCGGCCCGAGCGCGCACGTACCAGGGCTGGGCCAGGTCTTCACGGTCGGCGAAGTGATAGGCCCCGGCCAACACCAGCGCAGCGCGCGATCGGGCCGAGTAGTGCTCGGGTTGGGCGAGCTTCAGGCTGGCGCGCAGATGTTCGATGGTGGCGGCATAGTCCTGCGCACGAAAATCGAGGTGCGCCGCCCAGGCGGCCGACAACGACTGGATGCGCGGCGCCTTGGCGGTGCCGGCCAGCGCATAGGCGCGCAGCACGCGGTCACGCGCGCCGCTGCCCAGGTTCTCAAAAAAATCGGCCAGTCCCTCGGCCAGCCAGAGCCAGGCGTTGAGCGCGGTGTTCGTTTGCGCGTCGGGCAGCGCGCGCAGCACAGCCAGCTCGCGGCGAGCCGGCTCGATCTCGCCCATGCGCACCAGCATCACGGCGCGTTCGGCACGCAGAAAGGGAATCTCTCGCGGGATGCGGCCGTGCGCGATGCCGTAGTCGAGACGTTCGAGTAGCCGCTGCATCCCTCATCCCTCGCGAAAAAACAAAGGCTCAACCGGTGAGTCGGTCGAACGCCTCCTGGTACTTGGCCGCCGTCTGGGCGATCACCTCATCGGGCAGGCGCGGTGCGGGTGCCTGCTTGTTCCAGGGCCGGCCATCTACCGTGGCCTGCTCCAGCCAGTCGCGCACGAACTGCTTGTCGTAGCTGGGCGGGTTCTCGCCCGCTGCAAAGGCAGGCTCGTAGCCTTCCACCGGCCAGTAGCGCGATGAATCGGGCGTGAGCACCTCGTCCATCAGGGTCAGCACCCCATCGGCATCCAGCCCGAATTCAAACTTGGTGTCAGCAATGATGATGCCCTTGGTGAGCGCGAAGTTGGCGGCCGTCTGATAGAGCCGGATCGAGACGTCGCGGATCTTGCGCGCCAGGCTCTCGCCGATCTTGGCCGACATCTGCTCGAAGCTGATGTTCTCGTCGTGCTCGCCCATCTCGGCCTTGCTGGCCGGTGTGAAGATGGGCTCGGGCAGGCGGCTGGCGTTGCGCAGGCCGGCGGGCAGCGGCACGCCGCACACCGACTGGCTAGCCTGGTATTCCTTCCAGCCGCTGCCGGCCAGGTAACCCCGCACCACGGCCTCGACCGGGATGGGCTGCAGGCGCTTGACCAGCATCGAGCGGTCACGCACCTGGGCCACCTCATCGGCCGCCACCACCGCCAGCGGGTCATCGCCGGTGAGGTGGTTGGGCACGATGTGCTTGAGCTGCTCGAACCAGAACAGCGACATGCGGGTGAGGATCTCGCCCTTGGCGGGGATCGGCTCGCCCATCACCACGTCGAAGGCCGAAAGCCGGTCGGTGGCAATCATCAACAGGCGATCCTCGCCCACGCCGTAGTTCTCACGCACCTTGCCGCTGGACAGCAGCGGCAGCGAGTGAAGCGAAGATTTCAGCAGCGTGGAGGGCATCGACAGCTCGAACAGGGAAAAAAGAGAATTGGAACCGACCACCGCCCTGCGGCAGCCCGTGACTGATTGTAAAGAACACGGTCTACCGAGCACCCAAAATACAAAAACCCGGCAGAGCCGGGTTCAGGGTGCGTCCAGCGAAGCTCAGACCACCTGCTGCGCCAGCGCGCCGCGAGCGTAGAGCGCGGCCATGTCCACCAGCGACATCGGCTTGATCTTGCCAGCCTGGCCTTCGCAACCGAATTCCAGGTAGCGCTGCTTGCAGATCTGCTTGGCGGCTTCGCGGGCGGGCTTGAGCCATTCGCGGGCGTCGAACTTGTCGGGGTTCTCGGCCATGAACTTGCGCACCGCACCGGTCATCGCCAGGCGGATGTCGGTGTCGATGTTGATCTTGCGAACGCCGTACTTGATGGCTTCCTGGATCTCTTCCACGGGCACGCCGTAGGTTTCCTTCATCTTGCCGCCGTACTGGTTGATGATGGCCAGCAGGTCTTGCGGCACCGACGACGAGCCGTGCATCACCAGGTGGGTGTTGGGGATGCGGGCGTTGATTTCCTTGACGCGGCTGATGGCCAGGATGTCACCCGTGGGCTTGCGGCTGAACTTGTAGGCGCCGTGGCTGGTGCCGATGGCAATGGCCAGCGCATCCAGCTGGGTGGCCTTGACGAAGACGGCGGCCTCTTCAGGGTCGGTCAGCATCTGGCTGTGGTCGAGCTTGCCTTCGGCGCCGATGCCGTCTTCTTCGCCGGCTTCACCGGTCTCCAGGTTGCCCAGGCAGCCCAGCTCGCCTTCCACCGTGACGCCCACCTTGTGCGCCATCTCGACCACCTTGCGGGTGACGTCGACGTTGTAGTCGAACGAAGCCGGGGTCTTGCCGTCTTCCTTGAGCGAGCCGTCCATCATCACCGAGCCGAAGCCCAGGTCGATGGCGCCTTGGCAGATCGCGGGAGTCTGGCCGTGGTCCTGGTGCATCACCAGCGGGATGTGCGGGTAGGCTTCAACAGCGGCCTGGATCAGGTGCTTGATGAACGACTCACCGGCGTACTTGCGCGCACCGGCCGAGGCTTGCAGGATCACCGGCGCGCCCACTTCGTCTGCCGCGGCCATCACGGCCTGCACCTGTTCAAGGTTGTTCACGTTGAACGCCGGGATGCCGTAGCCATTTTCGGCGGCATGGTCGAGCAGCTGGCGCATGGAAACGATCGGCATGGAAGACTCCAGGTAGATGAAAAAAGTGGGGGCCGTCAGGGACGGCGCGGGACGCTTGGACAGCCGCGTCTCTTGACGAGCATCCCGTTGGGGTGTTCTGGACAGCCCCCGATTTTACGAGCCGCCCCAGGGGGAACCCGTCCCCGGGACCAGGGGTGCCCCTGATGCCGGCACTGCAACGTGAAAAGCTGGGCGGGCGACGGCCTTGCCGCCAGGGACACGCTCAGGCGACCTGGCAGACCTTCAGCATGTTGGTGCCACCGGGGTAGCCCATCGGCTCGCCGCAGGTGATGGCGTAGGTGTCACCGGGCTTGAGCACCCCGCGGTCGACCAGCTGGCGCTCGGCATCGGCCAACGCCGCATCACGGTCGTCGAAGCGTGGGATCAGCAGCGGCCGCACGTTGCGGTACAGCGCCATCTTGCGCTGCGAATTGAGCTGACTGGTGAGCGCGTAGATGGGCGCCTCGATGCGATGGCGGCTCATCCACAACGCCGTGGAGCCCGATTCGGTCAGCGCGATGATGGCCTTGCAGCCCAGGTGGTGCGCTGTGAAGAGAGCACCCATGGCGATCGAATGGTCGATGCGAGCGAAGCGCTTGTTGGTGAAGTCGGCATCGAGCGTGTTGTCTTCGGCGCGCTCGGCGGCCTCGGCAATGGCCACCATCTGCTCGACGGTTTCCACCGGGAACTTGCCCGCGGCGGTCTCGGCCGACAGCATCACGGCGTCGGTGCCATCCAGCACGGCATTGGCCACATCGCTCACCTCGGCACGGGTGGGCACCGGCGCCAGGATCATCGACTCCATCATCTGCGTGGCCGTGATGGTGAGCTTGTCCATCTCACGGGCCATCTTGATCATGCGCTTCTGCAGCGCCGGCACGGCGGCGTTGCCCACCTCCACGGCCAGGTCACCGCGCGCCACCATGATGCCGTCGCTGGCCTTCAGGATTTGTTCCAGCACCGGGATGGCCTCGCTGCGCTCGATCTTGGCGATCATGCCGGGCTTGTGGCGCCAAGGCTCACCGGCCACGTTGGCCAGCTGGCGGGCCATTTCCATGTCGGTGGCGTTCTTGGGGAAGCTCACCGCCAGGTATTCGCACTGGAAGCTCATCGCGGTCTTGATGTCTTCCATGTCCTTGGCGGTGAGGGCCGGCGCGGTGAGGCCGCCGCCCTTCTTGTTGATGCCCTTGTTGTTGGACAGCTCGCCGCCTACCTTGACGATGCAATGCACCGCTTCGCCACGCACGGCCTGCACGTCCATCACGATGAGGCCGTCGTTGAGCAGCAGGCTGTCACCGGGCTTCACGTCGCGCGGCAGCTCCTTGTAGTCCAGGCCCACGCCGCCCAGGTCGCCCGGTTCGGTGCGGCCGGCGTCCAGCACGAAAGGCTGGCCGCCTTCGAGCATCACCTTGCCCTCGGCGAACTTGCCGACACGGATCTTCGGGCCCTGCAGGTCGGCCATGATGGCCACCGTGCGGCCCACCGTTTCGGCCACCTCGCGCACGAGCTTGGCGCGGCCGATGTGGTCTTCGGCCTTGCCGTGGCTGAAGTTCAGCCGCACCACGTCCACCCCCGCCCGGATCAGCCGCTCCAGCACCGCCGGGTCAGACGAGGCGGGGCCGAGGGTGGCAACGATCTTGGTGTGACGGGTCATCAGGTCAAGCTCCGGGAACAGGGTGAAAGCAACGTAGGACAGGAACGGATCGATCAGCCCTCGGCGCGCTTGGCGAGGATTTCAAAGGCCGGCAGGGTCTTGCCTTCAAGCACTTCCAGGAAGGCACCGCCGCCGGTGGAGATGTAGCCCACGTCCTTCTCGATGCCGTACTTGGCGATCGCGGCCAGGGTGTCACCACCGCCGGCAATGCTGAAGGCGCTGCTCTCGGCCACGGCGCGGGCGATGGCTTCAGTGCCCTTCGAGAACGCATCGAATTCGAACACGCCCACCGGGCCGTTCCAGACGATGGTGCCCGCAGCCTTGAGCTGCGCGGCCAGGACGGCGGCAGTCTTGGGACCGATGTCCAGGATCAGGTCATCGTCCTCGACATCGGTGGCAGCCTTGACGGTGGCCACGGCATCGGCCGAGAACGTCTTGGCACAGACCACATCCACGGGGATGGGCACCGCTGCGCCGCGCGCCGCCATGGCCTCGATCACGGCCTTGGCTTCACCCACCAAGTCGGCCTCGGCCAGGCTCTTGCCGATCTTCAGGCCAGCGGCCAGCATGAAGGTGTTGGCGATGCCGCCGCCCACGATCAGGCCGTCCACGTTCTTGGCCAGGCTTTGCAGGATGGTCAGCTTGGTGCTGACCTTCGAGCCGGCGACGATGGCGATCAGCGGGCGCTTGGGATGAGCCAGCGCCTTGGTGATGGCGTCGATCTCGGCGGCCAGCAGCGGGCCAGCGCAGGCCACGGGGGCGAACTGGGCGATGCCATAGGTGGTGGCCTCGGCGCGGTGGGCGGTGCCGAAGGCATCGTTGACGTAGATGTCGCACAGCGCGGCCATCTTCTTCGCCAGGTCTTCGTTGTTCTTCTTCTCGCCCTTGTTGACGCGGCAGTTCTCCAGCAGCACCACCTGGCCGGGCGCCACCTGCACGCCATCGACCCAGTTAGACAGCAGCGGCACCTCGCGGCCGAGCAGCTCACCCAGGCGCTTGGCCACCGGGGCCAGCGAATCTTCGGGCTTGAACTCGCCTTCGGTCGGGCGGCCCAGGTGCGACGTCACCATCACCGCAGCGCCGGCCTGGAGGGCCAGTTCGATGCACGGCACCGAGGCGCGGATGCGGGTGTCTTCGGTGATGTGGCCGGCATCGTCTTGCGGCACGTTCAGGTCGGCACGGATGAACACGCGCTGGCCGGCAACGCGGCCTTGAGCGACGAGGTCGCTGAAGCGAAGGACTTTCATGGGGCTTGGCGGAGTGGTGTGAGAAACCGTGATGTCACGGCTGACGTGGCATCGGTGAAGCCGAGCCATCCGCCGTGGGGGACCGCAGCATTGTCACACCGCGGGCCAGCGGCCCCGGCGCAGCGCCACTCAGTGCGCGGGCTTGGCGTGCGATTTCTCTTTGTCAGCCGCTTCGCCATCGGCGGCTGTGGCGTCGCCCTCGCCATCGGCCGGCTTGGGCGGCGGCGTGCGCGGCACCACCGGGGCGATGCCCTCCAGCTTGTTCTCGCGCATGTACTCGTCCATTTCACGCCAGCCGGTGTAGACCGCCGATTTGGAGGCCTTCTTGTTGAGCGTGTAGCAGTCTTCGATGGCGCGCATGGCATGGCGGCAGGCGCTGCCAATGGCCTTGCCCTCGCTTTCCTTTCGGGCCGCCACCTCGGTGCCGCTTTCGATGCCCAGCATGTCGCACGCACCCAGGAGCGCACACAGCGCCAGGGCGGCTAGACAACGGAAGGAGGATGGAGCAGGCATCAGAAGCACAGTTCAAGGGACCGTGCTGACCTTATCGGCCGGGAGCCCGCCAGACTGAAGTCTCAGCGCAAAGGCAGGTGGCTACCGACCGGGATCGGGCATGCTGTCAGGAAATCCCTCACAGTCAGGCGCTTGCCACCGGGCCGCTGCAGGCGCTGCAGCAACAGGGCACCACGCCCGCACGCCACGGTGACGCCGGTGTCATCGGCGGCCAGCACGGTGCCCGGCTCGCCTGTCCCGGCCACTGGTTGGGCCGACCACACCTTCACCGCTTCGCCCTGCCAGACGAAGTTGGCGCCTGGGAAGGGATCGAAGGCCCGCACCCGGCGCGCCAGCACGGCGGCGTCCTCGCGCCAATCCAGTGCCGCTTCGGCCTTCTCGATCTTGTGGGCGTAGCACACCCCATCGGCCGGCTGGGGCGTGAACGGCAGCGCGGCAAGGCCACCTTCGGCCAGGCGCTGCAGCGCCTGAACGATCAGCCGCGCCCCCAGATCGGCCAGGTGGTCGTGCAGCACGGCCGTGGTGTCGTCTGCACCGATCGGCAACGCCTCGACCAACCCCATCGGGCCGGTGTCCAGCCCCTCTTCCATCTGCATGATGGTGACGCCGGTCTGGGCGTCACCAGCCTCGATGGCACGATGGATCGGCGCTGCACCGCGCCAACGCGGCAGCAGGGATGCATGGATGTTCAGGCAGCCCAGACGCGGCAAGTCCAGCACCCAGCGGGGCAGGATCAGACCATAGGCGGCCACCACCAGCACGTCGGGCCGGGCCGCCTCCAGCGCTTCACGGGCAACGCGGGCGTCGTCAGGAAACTTGCCATCCAGCCGCAGGCTCATCGGTTGCGCCACCGGCACCGCATGGACCTGGGCCAGTTGCTTGACCGGCGAGGCCTGCAGCTTCATACCACGGCCGGCCGGACGATCCGGCTGGGTCAGCACCAACGGCACGGAGAACCCGGCAGCGAGAATGGCCTGCAGGGCAGCGGCCGCGAACTCCGGTGTGCCGGCATAGGCCACCCGCAGGGCGGCCGGAGAAGAGGTGGTCATCAGGCCTGCGCGTGATCGTCGTCGCGGCCACGCTTCTGCATCTTGCTGCGGATGCGGTTGCGCTTGAGCGGTGACAGGTACTCGACAAACACCTTACCCATCAGGTGGTCCATCTCATGCTGCACGCAGATGGCCAGCAGGCCTTCGGCATCGAAGCACTGCTCGCGGCCTTCGCGGTCAAGCGCACGCACACTGACGCGGGCATGGCGCTGCACCTTGTCGTAGATCTGCGGCACCGAGAGGCAGCCCTCATCGCCCACCACCAGCTCGTCGCTGCGCGCCGTGAGCTCGGGGTTGATCAGCACCAGCGGTGCGTTGCGCTCATCCGAGACATCGATGACCAGCACCCGCTCGTGCACATCCACCTGGGTGGCGGCCAAGCCGATGCCCTGGGCGTCGTACATGGTCTCAAGCATGTCGTCGACGAGCGCCTGCACGCGGGCATCGACCACGGCCACAGTGCGTGCCACCTTGTTCAGGCGGGGATCGGGGTAACGGAGGATCGAAAGCTTGCTCATCGAAAACAGGAAGTGGCCGCCGGCAGAATGCTCGCTCTACATGGAGCGATTTGTTTGCGGCATCAAGGGTTTATGGGCAGAATTTGCCAAACTGAATGAACATTTTCGCGCAGCCGCGGGCGCGTTGGCGAACGGGGCTTCAAAAATCCACACGTCGCCACTGACGCTGTCGATGCGCCGTCGATGGCGCCGCTGTTCTGCCCCGGTTTTTCTGCCGGCTCGTGTCCCTGGACGACCTTCTTGCTGAAGACCTCATCACGTATGACGCTGCGCCGTGTTCCCCGACTCCACCCGATGACTGGCCTGAGCGCCGCCGTGATCACCGCCGGGTTGTTGGGCACCCCCACCGCCCAAGCCGCCCCCGGCGACTACCCGATCACCCCGCAGCAACGTGCCGAGGCCCAGCAAGTGGCCAAGGGCGGCGTGCCGCTGGCCGAACTGGCCCCCGACGCCCCGGAGCGCTACACCGTCAAGCCCGGCGACACGCTGTGGGACATCTCGCAGATCTTCCTGCGCAGCCCCTGGCGCTGGCCTGAGCTGTGGGGCATGAACCTGCAGCAGGTGGCCAACCCGCACCTGATCTACCCTGGACAGATGCTGGTGCTGGTGCGGCGCAACGGCAAGGCCTACCTGCAGATCGGCGAGTCGCTCACCAGCGGCGGCACCATCAAGCTGTCGCCCTACGCCCGCAGCAGCAAGCTCGACAGCGAACCGATCTCGGCCATTCCGCTGCACCTGATCCAGCCCTTCCTGAACGATGCCGTGGTGCTCGACACCGACGAGTTGGACGCCGCCCCCCGCATCGTGGCCGGCCAGGAAGGCCGCGTGCTGCTGGGCAAGGGCGACCTGGCCTACGTACGCGGCAAACTGCTGGAGCGGCGCGACTGGCGCGTCTTCCGCAAACCCGTGCCACTGAAGGATCCGGACACCGGAGAACTGCTGGGCTACGAAGCGGCCTTCGTCGGCATGGCTGCCTACACCCGCCGGGGCGATCTGCGGGCCGTACCAGGCGAAGCCGAGGGCCGGGAGGTGCCGGCCACGTTCGTGCTGAGCAGCGTGCGGCAGGAGGCCGGTGCAGGTGACCGCCTGGCACCCACTGCGCCGCTGGAAGAAAAGCCCTACGCCCCCCACGCCCCCAACAAGCCCGTCAGCGGCCGCGTGATCTCGCTGTACGGCGACGGCCTCTCGGGTGGCGCCAACTTCATCGTGGCCATCAACCGCGGCCAACAGGACGGGATCGAAAGGGGCCATGTGCTCAGCCTGCTGCAAGCGGGCGCGCTGGTTCGCGACAACACCAGTGCCGACCGGGCCCAGCTGCAACTGCCCGACGAGCGACAGGGCTACCTGTTTGTCTTCCGGGTCTTCAAGCGCGTGTCGTATGCGCTGATCCTGAGCAGCACCTTGCCGATTCGGGCCGGCGACCGCTTCGTCCAGCCCTGAGACCCGCCCAGCCGCGCCATGTTGAACCCGCTGCCCACCACCCCCGTGCGGGCAGCGCCGTTGGGCACCGATGAGCTGGCGGCCTGGCTGCGGCTGATGGAAACACCCGGCGTTGGGCGCCTCGGGGCGCGGCGCCTGCTGAGCCGGTTCGGCAGCCCGCAGGAGATCTTTCGCGCCACCGAGCGCGAATGGCGCCTCGCCGTCGACGGCGCGTTGGCCGCCGCACTCACTCGCGAACCCGAAGGCTTCGCCGCCCTGCTGTCGCGCACGCAGACCTGGCTGGCCGCAGCGCCGCACCGCGCGGTGCTGACCCTGGGCGACGCCGCCTACCCCAGCCGGCTGCTCGAACTCCCCGACCCGCCCCTGGTGCTGTATGCCG
>Ga0209066_10005592_pt1 | contig 13174 bp, 6 predicted proteins | sample All_14_2_FD_187198 | JGI IMG/M metagenome (GOLD analysis project Ga0209066, IMG submission 187198) | Freshwater microbial communities in response to fracking from Pennsylvania, USA - Allegheny Zone_MetaG_DW_15 (SPAdes) (version 2) ...
CCACCGAACTGCCTGTAACCTTCGACATGACTTCCCCTTTCCGATCAGATTGAATTCCGCAACCTCAATCTTGGTACCTCGATACCGCTACTGGACTGGGGAAGTCCCTTCGCATTCATTCCAGCGGACCGCCTCATTCCACCGGACCGCCTCCGGCGGCCGGTGAACTAAACGTTGGGCGTCCAAATCACGATGCATGAGCAGTCAGCCATTCGCGAAGTGCGTTGTTCAGGCGTGTTTGCCATCCGTCGCCCGTACGCCTGAAAGACTGCACGATGTCTGCGTCTAGTCGAATGTTCACATGCTCTTTCGGTGCTGCTGAAGGCGGGCGTCCGCGTTTGGGCTTAAGCATCTCCTTAGCGGCAGCATCGCCGAGCAGTCCCGACAACACTTCTTTGGCGGGGCGTGCGTTAGCGAACCACTCGTCGGTGGCCTCGGGGGCTTCTTGGTCAATCAGTTCAGGGTTGGGCTTGCGCGGCATATCGAGTCCTTTCACGCTTGTTGGCACGGCGAAGGCTGATCACGTGTACGGCTCCATCGCGCGGGGTGAACACCAACATGTGCAGGTGTTCGTCTATCAAGCCAAGGGCCTGGTAGCGGCGTTCTGGGTAGTCCTTGCGTGTGTCTTAGGCAATGAGCGCTGTGCTCCAGTCGAGGTGCTCAGCCAAGTCAAAGGCAATGCCTCGTTCGACAATGTTGCGTTCGTGTTTGGCCGGATCGTAGGTCAAGCGCATTGAATTATTGTACCCACGAAAAGTCTGCGCAGGTAGGGGGCTCTTTCATGCAGGGACGCCCAACCCATCCGTTCCACCGGACCCCCTCCAGCGGCCGGTGAATTCAAACGTTGGGCTTCACCAAAACACGCCTTCCACTGAGCTTGACGCATCCATTTAATGTAGCTACATTAAATTATGCAAATCGAGTTCGATCCGAACAAAGATGCCGGCAACCAGTCGAAGCACGGTGTCTCGCTGTCCTTGGCATCAGAGCTCGATTGGGAAGCCGCGTTGGTGTGGGTTGATGATCGGTTCGAGTACGGCGAGTTGCGAATGATCGCGCTCGCGCCAAAGACCGGCGTCCTGTACTACGTGGCGTTTGTTGAGCGTGGCGAAGCGCGAAGGATCATCAGTTTGCGCCGTGCCAATCGTCGAGAGGTGAAGCACTATGTCGAAAGCGCCTAAGCGTCCTGCTGTTGTCATGCCTACGGTCGAGGAAGACAAGGCCATCACCGCTGCAGCCAAGAGCGATCCCGATGCGCAGCCACTGACGCCGAAGCAACTGAAGTCCATGGTTTCCATGCCGGCCCTGCGCGGGCGGCCGAAGTCGGAGAACAAGAAGTTGCTTGTGTCGGTGAGGTACAGCCCAGAGGTGGTGGCGTACTTCAAGTCTACGGGCGAGGGGTGGCAGTCGCGAATGGACGGTGTGCTTCGCCAGTATGTGGAAAGCCATTCGCGATCGGCGGGAAAATGAAGCCCAACCCAACGTATTCATCACCGCCAAAGCAAGACCGCCCATGCTCACCGTGAACAAGCTCATTCCCCAAGGCCGCGGCCTGGCCCAGGTGCTGCTCAAGCGCGCCGCCACCGTGGCACTCGATTGGGACGTGCGGCAGAAAAGCCGCTTCGATGCCACTGACAGCCAGGGCCGCCACCTGGGCATCTTCCTGCCCCGCGGCACCGCCGTGCGTGGCGGTGATGTGCTGGTGGCAGAAGACGGCTCGCTGGTGCGCGTGCAAGCCGCCCCGCAGGCCGTGCTGGTGGTGCGGCCCTGCGCCGAGCACGGCAGCCCGTTTGACCTGGTGCGCGCGGCCTACCACCTGGGCAACCGCCATGTGCAGCTGGAGTTGCAGCCTGATCACCTGAAGTTCGAGCCCGATCACGTGCTGGCCGACATGCTGCGGCAGATGCACCTCATCGTGACGGAAGAGCAAGCCGGCTTCGAGCCCGAAGGCGGGGCGTATCAGGCCGGTGGTCACAGTCACGGCCATGATCATTCACATGACCATGGGCACGACCACGCACACGATCACAGCCCCGCCCCTGCCCCGGTGCGCGGCAAGCTGCTGAACATTCCCGTGCAAGCGGCGCCCGCACCGCATGTGCACGGCCCTGGCTGCAACCACGGCCACGACCACGGCGATCACCACCACTGAGCGCATGCCCAAGGTCATCAAGCCCGCCGCACCGCTGGCGGCCACCACCCTGCTGCGCCTGATGTGGCTGGCCTCGCCGGCGTTGCCGGTGGGTGGCTTCAGCTACTCCGAGGGCCTCGAAGCCGCGGTGGACGCGGGCCTGGCCAACACCGAAGCCACCGCCCGCGCCTGGCTGCTGGATCAACTACAACTGGCCCAGGCCCGCAGCGACCTGGCCGCCAGTGCCAAGGCCTTCAAGGCCTGGCAACAGCACGACCTCGCCCGCATCACCGAACTCAACGCCTGGGTGCGCATGACCCGCGAAAGCGCCGAGCTGCGCCTGCAGGCCGAGCAGATGGGCCGCTCGCTGGCTGACTGGCTGCGTGGCCGCGCCGCGGGGGATGCGCGGGTGGCTCAACTGCTGAGCCTGCCGCCCGCGCCCACCTGGCCGGTGGCCTTTGCGCTGGCGGCCCTGCTCACCGGCGCGCCGCTGCGCGAAGCGCTGCTGGCGCAGGCCTTTGGCTGGGCTGAAAACATGGTGCAGGCGGCCATCAAATCGGTACCACTGGGCCAGAGCGCCGGCCAGCGCATCCTCGATGCCCTGCTGGACGCCATGCCCGCTGCGGTGGACTCAGCCATCGCGCTGGCCGACAGCGAGCGCCAGGCCCACACGCCCATGCTGGCCATCCTGTCGGCCCAGCATGAGGCGCAGTATTCGCGGCTGTTCAGGTCTTGACGAGGCTTGGGCGATCAGGCCACGCGCCTGATCAGCTTGCCGTCCTGCGGCGCGCCATCGGCCACCACACGGCCGTGTTCCATCACGATCACCCGCTGCGCCAGCGACAGCATCGTGCCACTGTGCGTCACCATGATCAGCGTGGCGCCGTGCAGCGCCTCGGGCAGGCGGCGGGCCAGCAGGCGTTCGCTTTCCGGATCGAGGCCCAGGCTGGGTTCGTCCAGCAGCACGATGGCGTTCTTGCGGGACAAGGCACGGGCCAGCGCCACCTTTTGGCGTTGGCCGCCGCTGAGGTTGCGCCCACCGTCTTCGATCAGCGTGCCCAGGCTCAGGCGGCCGCTGCGCAGTTCATCATCCAGACCACTGGCCCACAAAGCGCGCTTGAGCGCACGGTCGCGTGACCGGCCGCCCGCGCCCACGCGCAGGTTGTCGGCCAGCGTGCCGGCAAACAGGCTGGGGTCCTGCGGCTTGTAGCTCAGCCAGGCCACGCGCTGCTCCTGGGCGATCTCGTCGAGGCCGGCGCCGTCAAACAGGATGCGGCCACTGTCGGTCTGGCACAGCCCGGCCAGGGCGCGCAACACCGTGCTCTTGCCGGCAGCAGGCTGGCCGAGGATGGCGATGCGCTCGCCCGGCTGCACGCTGAAGCTCACCTTGCGCAATGCCGAAGGGCGCCCGGGGTACTGCTTGCTCAGGCCCACCACATCAATGCGGCCGCTGGCTTCGGCCTTGCCCACACGCCCGGCATGGCTGGCCAGTGCGGCCTTGGGCAGCGCCGATTCCAGCCGCTCGGCCGCACGTTTGAAATCAGCCCATTTGCTGGCCACCATGAAAGCGGAGGCCACCAGCGCCATCGCCCGCGAAGCCAGCAGGTTGCAGGCAATCAGCCCGCCCACGCTGAGCAGGCGCGCCTCGATCAGATAACAGCCCGCCACCAGCATCGTGGCGCTGCACATCGGCACCATCAGGTTCGACAGCGTCATGCTGTGGCCTTGCGCCAGCCGGCGGCGCGATTCGGCATCGGCCGCGTTGGTGCTCACCGTCAACCAACGCCGACGCAGCAGGCCCACGCCGGGGGCGCTGCGCAGCAGGTCCAGGCACGAGGCCAGGCTGCCCAGGCGGGCCAGCTTGGTGGTCATCACCTGCTCGCTTTCGCGGCCCAGTTGGTTGGCCCGCAGATGCAGCTTGTGGCCGGCCCAGGCGTAGAGCAACGTCAACCCTGCCGCCACCAGCGCCAATGGCCAGGCCACGATGGCGATCACCGCCAGGTACAGCAACAGGAACGGCAGATCGGCAATGGCCAGCAGGTAGGTGCTCGACACGAAGTCGCGTGATGCGGCCAGCTCGCGGTAATGCGCCATCAGGCGCGGCAACGCATTGGGCGGCGGGTCGCCGGCATGCACCAGGCGCTCCCAGAGCTGCTGGTCGTCACGCTCAGCCTGGGCGGATGACAGCCGCTCCACACTCCACGAGCGCACCAGGCGCAACGCCGCATCGGTGCCCATGAAGATCAACAGCCCCAGCGTCAGCGCCCACAGCGTCTCGAAGGTGCCGTTGTTCACCACCTTGTCGTAGATGAGCATCGAGTAGACCGGCAACGCCAGCTGCGCCGCATTGATCCACACACTGGCCAGGCCCACCTCGGCCCAGGCGCGGCGCAGCAACCAGCGCACGTGGTGCCAGGCCGAGCGGGCCTGTTGTTCCTGCGCGCCTTCGGGCAGGCGCAGCACCAGGCCATCGCTGGCCTGGGCGGCATTGGCGGCGCGCACCACCGAGCGGGAGGTCACACGGGCCAGAGTTTCGCCGCGGCCATCGCACAGGTGCCAGGCTTCTTCACGGCGGATCAGCAGCGCATAGCGCGCTTCTCGGCCAGTGCCGCCACGGCGCAGCAGCAGCAACTGGCCGGCGGCATGTGCCAGGTCAGCCCACGGGTCGGGCCGGCGCAACGCTGGCGCTTCGGCCTCGGGCAACACGGCAGGAAAGCTGCTCGGGTAGGCGCTGTTGGCGGCATCGGCCTCACGCGCCACCAGGCCTTCCACCGGTGCTGCTGCGGTATCGGCCAGCGCCGGTGTGGCACGCGCATAAGCGGCCACGCATTCGAGCTTGGGCGACAACACCCGGCCCTCGGCCAGGTCATCCCACAGCCCATTGCGTTTCACCAGCGCGCCCAGGGCAGCACGCGCTTTCTGCAGCGCGCTGCTGTCGGCTTCAAACAGCAGATCGAGGCAGCGCAGCAAGGCGTCGCGCGGCATCCACACCCGCTCGGGCCAGGTGGCCAGCGAGACCGCGGGGCTCAGCGAGACCGACAGGGCCTGGTCCGCGGGGTCGGAGGGATCAGCGGTGGCCGCAGCGGTGGCGGCAGCGGTGGCAGAAGCGTTGGCAGAAGCAGGGCCGTGTTCTGTAGGCATGGTGTGCACAAGAGGGTTTCAGGCACGGAAGCACACAACTGCCTGTGCCCGTCATCCTCTTGAGCATCGCCGTGATGGGGGCAGCCCGATCGATGAAACACGAACTGCAAAAACCGCCATCACGCTGCTTTCATCAAGCGGTCTGCCAATGGATCACGGCGATGGTGGAGCCCAGCGAGTTGGTGATGGTGTAGTCGGTGCCGCCGGTCACCGCCGTGGTGCCCAGCGCTTCGCCAGCGCCCAGCGTGAGGCTGAGCACGTCGATCACACCGCCGCTGCCGTTGGCGCGGATGGTGAGTTGCGAGGCAGCACCACCGCCCACCAGGCCTTGCACGTACGAAGCCGCGGAGGTGCCGGCTTGCCCCAGGTACACGGTCGACGCCAGGTTGTCGGAACGCACGTCGAGCACCTCGATCGAGGTCATCTTGCTGGCCAGGCTGTTAAGCGTGTTGCTGGCCGACACCGCGCCACTCACGAGGTTGCCGATCGTCACCGTATCGGTGCCGCTGCCACCGCTGAGCGCTGCCACCATGTTGGCACTGGCGTTGGACACCGTGAAGGTGTCATTGCCACCGTTGCCGGCCACGGTGTCGTTGCCGCGGTTGGCAATCAGGTTGTTGGCGCTGTCGTTCCCAGTCAGCGTGTCGTTGTAGGCCGAGCCGATGAGGCCCTCGATGCTGACATAACTGTCCAAGGCCGCATCGCCCGTGTTGCTGGACGGCGAAGCCAGCGAGGCCAACACGGCCGAGCCGGCGTTGGCGTAGGACGCCCAATCGGTACCGTTGCCCCCGTTCAGCACATCGGCGCCGGCCAGGCCTTCGAGCTGATCGTTGCCATCGTTGCCGCTGAGCGTATTGACACTCGCATTGCCGATCAGCACATCGGCCGAGCCACTGCCGCTGATGTTTTCAATGCTGTCAAACGTGTCCCCCGCGGCATCGCCCAGGGCTGTGACAAGGGCCCCGGTGAGCGACACGGTCACGGCGCTGCCGTAGCGGGCTGTGTCCGTGCCATCACCGCCGCGCAGCACGTCCGCGCCGGCGCCGCCTTCCAGGCTGTCATTGCCGGCCAGGCCTTCCAGGATGTCGGTGCCGTTGTTGCCCCACAGGATGTTGTCCACGGTACTGCCGATCAACCAGTCGTTGTAGCCGGTGCCGTAGAGGTTCTCCACGTTGGTCACGAAGTCGTTGGTGGTGCCCCAGGTCACGTTGGTCAACCCGATCAGGCTGATGGTGGTGCTGGAGATGGCGCTCACGTAGCTGGCTGCCAGGCCGTAGCTGGTGGCCGCGGCCTGGTCATTGACCCCGGCAATGGGTGTGAGCGAGGCCAGCAGGTGGCTGGCGCCATTGAGTGGGCCGGCGCCATCGTTGTCCATGTTCCAGGTGTCGACCCCATCGCCGCCGTTGATGTAATCCTGCCCACGGTAGCCGCCCAGCCAATTGCCGTTGGCGTCGCCCAGGATGATGTCGTCACCCCAGCGGGTGCCGTAGGCGTTGTAGATCACGCTGAAACGGTCGGTGCCGCCCGCGCCGCCGTAGCTGGCGTTGAGGTTGGTCACGGTGCCGGCGGTCATGTCGATCAGCACGCCGTCGTTGCGGGTCGAGGTCGAGGCCGGGTTGGTGGGCGCCACGGCCGCCGAGTACAGGTAGCTGTTGTAGTAGCTGATCTGGTCATTGGTACCAAAACCGGTGAAGGTGTTGCTTTGTGCACCGCCGTAGAAGGTCTCCTGGTTGTTGGTGGTGGTGATCGCATTCTCAAAATTGACGGCCGCCACCACGGTGCTGGCATTCGTGGAGGTGTTGACCAACCCGACCTGCCCGGACGCATAGTTGACCCAGCTGACCCGAAAGCCGTCTGCGGCCAGCAAGGTGCCATCGAGGGTGTCGGTGCCGCTGCCGCCGTTAAGGTTGTCCAGGCCGCCGCTGAGGTAGACGGTGTCATCACCGCTGCCGCTGTCGATGATGTCGTTGCCCAGCCCGCCCACAACCACATCGTTGCCGTCTTCCGCAGTGATGGTGTCGTTGCCTCCCAGGCCGCGAAGGGTGTCGTTGCCGGCGCCGCCGGAGATCAGGTTGTCGTTGCCGTCACCCACCAGCGTGTCGGCATGGGCTGAGCCCCGCAGGTGCGAGAAGCCGCTCGCGACGTCACCCGCTGCATCCCCGGTGGCCGTGAGGCTGCCATCCAGCGCGAAGGTCACTGCCGCCGATGCGTTGGCATAGCTCAATGTGGCGCCGCTGCCCGGCGTGGCGCTCAGGGTGTCGGCCCCGCCGCCGCCTTCGACGACATCGGCACCGCCGTTGCCAGCAATGACATTGTTCTGCCCGTCACCCACCAGGGTGTCGGCGTAGATCGAACCCACGAGGTTCTCAATACTGGTGAACGTGTCGCCAGCGCCTTCACCCGCTGTGGTCACCTGTCCGGCCAGCAGGGCCACCGCCACGCCGCCGGTGCTGTTGGCGTAGGTGGCAGTGTCCACCCCGTCTCCGCCGTCAAAGGCATCGCCCTCGCCACGGCCTTCCAACAGATCGTCCCCGGCACCACCGGCGAGCGTGTTAGCGTTGCCATCGCCGGTGAGGATGTCGTCGTAGTCCGAACCCACCAGGGCTTCGATCGACACCAGCGTATCGCCAGCCGCATCGCCCGTGGCCGTGAGGCTGCCATCCAGCGACACCGCCACCGCTGCGGTGGCATGTGCGTAGCTGGCGGTGTCGGTGCCTGCGCCACCGTCGAGCGTGTCGGCACCGCTCAGGCCTTCGAGCAGGTCATTGCCGTTGTTGCCTGACAGCCGGTTGGCCTGGGCGTCGCCGACCAGCGTGTCCGCGTAGATCGTTCCGGACAGGTTGCGAATGTTGTTGTAGCTGTCGCCGGCGGCATCGCCGCTGGCCACGATGCCGCTGAGACCGCTGGTGAGCGTGGCCACGACGCCGCTGGTGGCATGGCCATAGCCGGCCGTCACGCTGCTGCCGGCAGCGCCCGACAAGGTGTCGGCGCCGCCCATGCCTTCGAGCACATCGTCGCCCCCGAAACCTTCGAGCAGGTTGTCTTCGCCGTCTCCCACCAGGGTATCGGCGGCGCTGCTGCCACGCAGGTTTTCAATGCCGCTGTAGGTATCGCCCGCTGCATCACCCGTGGTGAGGAAGCCGCTCAGGCCCACGGTGAGGCTGGCGCTCACGCCGGAGGCGGCATGGTCGTACGAGGCGGTGTCGACGCCATCGCCGCCCAGCAGCGCATCGGCCCCGGCACGGCCTTCGAGCAGGTCGTTGCCGGCGCCGCCGCTCAGGGTGTTGGCCTGGGCATCACCGATCAACGTGTCGGCGTTGGCCGAGCCGGTGAGGTTGACGATGGCGGTGAGTGAATCGCCCAGCGCATCGCCAATGTCCACCCCGGCCGAAACGCTGGCCATCACCAGCGCCGAGCCGGCGAGGCTGACGGTGACGGTGCCCGAGCCAAAGGTGTAGGTGCCCGCGGTCAGCGCGGCCATCACCGCGGTGCTGCTGTGGGCGTAGCTGGCGGTGTTGGTGCCGGTGCCGCCGATCAGCGTGTCCGCACCCCCCAGGCCTTCGAGCACGTCATCGCCGGCCAGGCCGGTGAGCACGTTGGCGTTGACGTCACCCACCAGGGTGTCGGCGAGGTTGGAACCGGTGAGGTTGGCAATGGCGTTGTAGGTATCCCCCAGCGCATCGCCCGTGACGGTGATGCCGGACAGGCCCGAGGTCAGGGCGGCCACGATGACGTTGAAGCTGTGCTCGTAGCTGGCCGTGTCGCTGCCACCGCCACCCACCAGCGCATCGGCACCGCCCAGGCCTTCGAGCACGTCGTCGCCCAGGCCGCCGCTCAGCGTGTTGTCGTTGGTGTCGCCCACCAACGTGTCGTTGTGGTCGCTGCCCAGCAGGTTCTGAATGCTGCTGTAGGTGTCGCCCGCCGCGTCGCCGCCGTTGCTGACCACGCCGCTCAAGCTGGCGGTGACGGCCGCACCAGCATCGGCATAGCTCGCGGTGTTGCTGCCACTGCCGCCCACCAAGGCATCGGCACCGCCCAGGCCTTCCAGCGTGTCGTCACCCGCACCGCCGGTGAGCGTGTTGGTGGTGCTGTCGCCGATCAGGGTGTCGGCATGGTCGCTGCCGGTGAGGTTTTCGATGGCGGTGAGCGTGTCGCCCTGGGCATCGCCGGCGGCGGTGAAGCCGCTCAGCCCGGTGGTCAGGCTCACGGCCACGGCCGCCGAGGCATGGGCGTAGCTGGCAGTGTCGGTGCCGTCACCGCCGTCGAGCGTGTCGCTGCCGGCCAGGCCTTCGAGCAGGTCGTTGCCGGCACCGCCGGTGATCACGTTGGCACTGGCATCGCCGAGCAGCGTGTCGCTGTGGTCGCTGCCGGTGAGGTTTTCAATGCTGCTGAAGCTGTCGCCGCTGGCATCGCCCACGGCCACCACCAGGCTGCTGGTGAGGCTGGCGGTGACGGCGCTGGCAGCGTGAGCGTAGCTGGCGGTGTCGGTGCCGTCGCCGCCTTGCAGGGCGTCGCTGCCACCGGCGCCTTCCAGCTCGTCATCACCATCACCACCGGCCAGCACGTTGCTGTTGCCGTCACCGATGAAGTGGTCGGCAGCGGCGCTGCCGGTGAGGTTTTCAATGCTGCTGAGCACGTCGCCCGCAGCGTCGCCAGTGGCGGTGAGGCTGCCGTCCAGCGTCTGGGTGACGCCGCTGCTGGCGTAGGCATAGCTGGCAGTGTCTTGTCCCAGGCCGCCGCTCAGGGTGTCGGCACCGGCCAGGCCTTCGAGCACATCGTTGCCGGCGTTGCCGATGAGCACGTTGTCACCACCGTCACCCGCCAGTTGATCGGCGTAGTCGCTGCCGGTGAGGTTCTGGATGTTGCTGTAGGTGTCGCCCACGGCATGGCCGGTGGCGGTGAGCAGGCCGCTTGTCAGGCTGGCATTCACGGCCGCGTTGGCGTGCGCGTAGCTGGCGGTGTTGGTGCCGGTGCCGCCTTGCAGCATGTCTGCGCCGGCCATGCCTTCCAGCGTATCGTCGCCCGCGCCGCCGCTCAGGGTGTTGGCACCGGCATCGCCGATCAAGGTGTCGGCCTGGCCGCTGCCGGCCAGGTGTTCGATGCTGCTGAAGGTGTCGCCGGCAGCGTCGCCGCTGGGGGTGATGTCGCTCAGGCCGGTGGTCAGGCTGGCCACCACGCCGGCCAGCGCCTGGCTGTAGCTGGCGGTGTCGCTGCCACTGCCGCCGATCAGGCTGTCTGCACCGCCTCGGCCTTGCAGTTCATCGTCCCCCGTTCCTCCCGTCAACACGTTGGCGTTGCTGTCGCCCACCAACGTGTCGTTGAAGTCACTGCCCAGCACGTTTTCGATGCTGGCCAAGGTGTCGCCCAGCGCATCGCCGGTGGCGGTGACGGAGCCGTCCAGGCTCACGCGCACGGCGCTGGTGGCGTGGCTGTAGCTGGCGGTGTCGGTGCCGCTGCCGCCGGTCAGCGTGTCGGCGCCGGCCAGGCCTTCGAGCACGTCATCGCCGGCGTTGCCTGTCAGCACATTGGCAGCGCTGCTGCCCACCAGGCTGTCAGCAAAGTTGCTGCCGGCCAGGTTGCTGATGGCGCTGTAGGTGTCGCCCAGGGCGTCGCCGGTCAGGGTGCCGGTGCCGCTGGTCAGCGTGGCGGTCACCGCGCTGAAGCTGTGTTCGTAGCTGGCGGTGTCGCTGCCGCCGCCGCCCACCAGCGTGTCGGCGCCTGACATGCCTTCCAACACGTCGTCGCCCAACCCGCCGCTGAGCGTGTTGTTGTTGATGTCGCCGATCAGCGTGTCGTTGAACGTGCTGCCGATGAGGTGCTGGATGTTGCTGTAGCTGTCGCCCGCGGCGTCGCCGGTGGCGGTGACCAGGCCGTTGGTCAGCGCGGCCGTCACGGCCGCTGCGGCGTGTTCATAGCTGGCGGTGTTGCTGCCCGCACCGCCGCTGAGCGTGTCAGCACCGGCACGGCCTTCGAGCACATCGTTGCCGTCGCCGCCGCTCAGCACGTTGGCATTCGCATCGCCGATCAGTTGGTCGGCGTGGTCCGAACCGGTGAGGTTCTCGATGTTGCTCAGCGTGTCACCAGCGGCATCGCCAGTGGCAGCGATCAACGCGGCCGTCAGGCTCACCGCCACACCGGCGCTGGCATGCGCGTAGCTCGCCGTGTCGGTGCCAGCACCGCCGTCCAGCGCATCGGCGCCGCCCAGGCCTTCAAGCAGGTCGTTGCCGTTGGCACCGCTGATCACATTGGCGGCGCTGTCGCCGATCAGCGTGTCACCCGCGCCGCTGCCGGTGAGGTTTTCAATGCTGTCGAAGCTGTCGCCCGCGGCGTCGCCGATGGCCACGATCAAGCCACTGGTCAGGCTGGCGGTGACGGCGCTGGTGGCGTTGCCGTAGCTCGCGGTGTCGTTGCCCGCGCCGCCTTGCAGCGCGTCGCCACCACTGCCGCCTTCGAGGGTGTCGTCGCCGTCGGCGCCGGTCAGCGTGTTGGCGTTCTCATCGCCGCGCAGGCGGTCGGCTTGGGCGCTGCCGCTGAGGTTCTCGATGTTGTTGAAGGTGTCGCCGGCAGCGTCGCCGGTGGCGGTCAGGCTGCCGTCCAGGCTGACGTCAACGCCAGCAGCAGCGTGGGCGTAGCTGGCGGTGTCGGTGCCCGCGCCGCCCACCAGGGCGTCGGCACCGGCCAGGCCTTCGAGGGTGTCGTTGCCGGCGTTGCCGGTCAGGGTGTTGGCGTTGCTGTCGCCGATCAATTGGTCAGCGTAGTCACTGCCGGTGAGGTTCTGGATGGCGCTGTAGGTGTCGCCCACGGCGTGGCCGGTGGCGGTGAGCAGGCTGCTCGTCAGGCTGCTCGTCAGGCTGGCGTTCACGGCCGCGTTGGCGTGCGCGTAGCTGGCGGTGTTGTTGCCGGTGCCGCCTTGCAGCGTGTCGCTGCCGGCCAGGCCTTCGAGCACGTCGTCACCGGCGCCACCGGTCAGGGTGTTGGCGTTGGCGTCGCCGATCAGCGTGTCATCGAAGCCACTGCCGCTGAGGTGCTCGATGCTGCTGAAGGTGTCGCCCGCGGCATCGCCGCTTTGGGCCACGTCGCTCAGGCCGGCGGTCAGGCTGGCCACCACGCCGGCCAGCGCCTGGCTGTAGCTGGCGGTGTCGCTGCCAGTGCCGCCGATCAGCGCATCCGCGCCGCCCTTGCCTTCCAGCTGGTCATCGCCAGCGCCGCCGGTCAGGGTGTTGGCATTGGCATCGCCAGTGAGTTGGTCGTTGAAGTCGCTGCCCAGCAGGTTCTCGATTGTGCTGAGCACGTCGCCTTCGGCGTCGCCGGTGGCGGTCACCGAGCCGTCCAGGCTCACGCGCACGGCGCCGGTGGCGTGGGCGTAGCTGGCGGTATCGGTGCCGCTGCCGCCGGTCAGCGTGTCGGCGCCGGCCAGGCCTTCGAGCACGTCGTCGCCGGCGTTGCCTGTGAGCGAGTTGGCATTGGCATCGCCCACCAGGCTGTCAGCAAAGTTGCTGCCGGCCAGGTTGCTGATGGCGCTGTAGGTGTCGCCCAGCGCGTCGCCGGTCAGGGTGCCGGTGCCGTTGGTCAGCGTGGCAGTCACCGCGCTGAAGCTGTGTTCGTAGCTGGCGGTGTCGCTGCCGCCGCCGCCCACCAGCGTGTCGGCGCCTGACATGCCTTCCAGCACGTCGTCGCCCAACCCGCCGCTCAACGTGTTGTTGTTGATGTCGCCGATCAGCGTGTCGTTGAACGTGCTGCCGATGAGGTGTTGGATGTTGCTGTAGCTGTCGCCCGCGGCGTCGCCGGTGGCAATGACCAGGCTGGTGGTCAGCGTGGCCGTCACCGCGGCGGCGGCGTGTTCGTAGCTGGCGGTGTTGCTGCCGGCGCCGCCGGCGAGCGTGTCAGCACCGGCACGGCCTT
>Ga0209066_10005593_pt1 | contig 13171 bp, 15 predicted proteins | sample All_14_2_FD_187198 | JGI IMG/M metagenome (GOLD analysis project Ga0209066, IMG submission 187198) | Freshwater microbial communities in response to fracking from Pennsylvania, USA - Allegheny Zone_MetaG_DW_15 (SPAdes) (version 2) ...
GCCTACGGTTTGTGGCTGTTTGGCTGGCCCAGCAGCTTCAACATCAGCGCCTCTGCGACCAGGGCCGTGGCCAAGGTGATCACCAACAGAAAAATGGCAGGCCAGCCAAACAGCCACAAACCGTAGGCGGTGGCTGGCAGCAGTGCCGCCATCACCCACAGCATGGTGCGGCTGATGCTGTTGACGGTGTGGGTGAAGGGCCCAGCCCGTGTGGCCATGGTGATCATGTGGATTCCTCCAGCTGGCTGGCAGGTGTGTCGACCGGCGCGGCGGCGCTGGCGGCTGCGGCGGCAGCTTTGGCGGCTTTGCGGGCAGCGGCTGCGGCCTTTTTGGCTTCGGCCTCGCGTGCGGCGCGTTCGTTGCGCGCCTGGATCAGGGATCGGATGCGGTCCTGCCGCCTTGAGTCGCGGTCCAGCGCACCCAACTGACCTTTGGCGAAGTTGAAGTAATGCGACAGCGGGATGTGGGAGGGGCAGATGAACGAGCAGGAGCCGCAGCTCACGCAGTCCTGCAGGCCGATGGCCTGTGCCCCTTGCAGGTCGCCCCGGCGCACCAGCTGCGCCATCTCCAGCGGCACCAGGCCACAAGGGCAGGCCGACACACAGCTGCCACAGCGGATGCAGGGCGATTCGGCCCCGTCGTTGACCTCGTCGGCGGTGAGCGCCAGCACACCGCTGGTGCCCTTGACCACCGGCACCTGCACCGAGGGCAGGGGCGCACCCATCATCGGGCCACCACCAATGAGTTTGTGTGGCACCGGGTGCAGGCCACCACAAAAGACCAGCAGGTCTTCCACCAGTGTTCCCAAGGGCACATTGATGTTGGCCGGCTCGCGGATGCCGCGCCCCGACACCGTCACCACACGGCTGATCAGGGGTTCACCACTGCGCACGGTGCGCGCCACGGCGCGTGCGGTGGCCACGTTGTGCACCACCACACCGATGTCGGCGGTGAGTTTGCGTGAGGGTGTTTCGCGCCCGGTGCAGGCCAGCACCAGGTGGCGCTCGGAGCCCATCGGAAAACGGGTTGGCAGGGCCATCACCTTGATCCAGGGCTCCACCCGGGCTGCCTCGCGGATGGCGGCCAAGGCCTGTGGCTTGTTGCGCTCAATCGCAAACACCACCGACTGCACCTCCAGCGCATAAGCCAGGATACGCACGCCGTCGATCACGGCCGCAGCCTCCTCGCGCATCAGGCGGTCGTCGCAGGTCAGGTAGGGCTCACACTCGGCCCCGTTGATCAGCAGGGTGTCGAGCTGGTAACGACTCTTCAAGTCAAGCTTCACGGCCGAAGGAAAAGCCGCACCACCCATGCCCACAATGCCAGCGGCTGCTACACGGCTGTTGAGTTCAGCGGGTGTCACCCCCAGCGGAAAGTCGTCGGTGATGGGGTGGGGCAGTGCGGCCCAGCGGTCTTGTCCGTCGGTGGCAATGATGATGGTCTTTTGCCGCAAACCCGACGGGTGCGGCGCCACATACTCTTCAATGGCAACCACTGTGCCGGAGCTGGAGGCATGCACTGGCGCCGACAAACCCGGTGCGGCCTTGGCAATCAACTGGCCCTTGAGCACGGTGTCACCCACGACCACCACGGGCAGGGCAGGGGCGCCAATGTGTTGCTGCAGCGGCAGGTAGAGCCTGCGCGGCAGCGGCATGGGCACCACCGCTTTTTCGCTGGACAGTTCCTTGTGGTACTGCAGCTTGACTCCGCCACGAACACGAAAAGACCACATGCTGAAACGTCCTCGTTAGTCGGTTGTCAAAGGGGTGGCCACGGCCGTTTTGGGCTTGGGCTTGGGCTTGGGTTTGGGCCAGTGCCAGGTGGCCAGCGTTGGCAGCACCGGTTTCATCACAATCGCCTGGGTCGGGCACTCGGCCACACACAGGCCGCAGGCATAACAGGCCTCGGGCAGCACGGTGTGCATCTGTTTGGCGGCACCCACAATCGCGTCCGAGCCACATTTGCGGATGCAGCGGGTGCAACCAATACAACGCGCTTCTTCCACCCAGGCCACCGTCGGCAGAGCCTCTTCTGAACCATCCATCACCAGCCGCACACCCAGCAGGTCGGCCACGCGTTGTGCGGTGGAGGCGCCACCCGGCGGGCAGCAGTTGGGCGCGGCACGCCCCTCCACCATGGCAGCGGCGGCCTGTTTGCACCCGGCAAAACCACATTGCGCGCAGTTGGAACCCGGCAGCAGCGCGGCCACTGCCTCGGCGCGGTCATCCACCGGTGTCGACAAATAACGTGAGGCCACGCCCAGAATCACGCCCAGAACCGTGCCCAGCACACCGATGGCGCCCACGGCCTGCGCGGCATGGCTGAGTGCGGTCGCGTCCATCAGTGGCCTCCCAGTCCGGCAAAACCCATGAACGCCAGGGACAAGACCCCGGCGGTGATGAAACCAATCGGCGCCCCCTCAAAAGCTTTGGGCACCTCGGCCAGGGCCAGGCGTTCACGCAGGCCGGCAAAAATCACCAGCACCAGACCAAAACCCGAGGCCGCACCAAAGCCGCGCAACAGGCTGGCCACAAACCCGTGACCGGCCTGGATCGTCAGCAGCGCAATGCCCAACACCGCGCAGTTGGTGGTGATCAGCGGCAGATAGACGCCCAGCGCCTCGTACAGCGGCGGTGAGATGCGCCGGATCACCATCTCGGTGAACTGCACCACCGCCGCAATCACCAGGATGAAGGTCATGGTGCGCAGGAATGACAGGTCCAGCGGCGCCAGCAGCAGCGCCTCGGCCACCCAGACAAAACCGGTCGACAAGGTCAGCACAAAGGTGGTGGCCAGCCCCATGCCAATGGCGGTGTCGATGCGCGAGGACGTGCCCATGAACGGGCACAGGCCTAGAAACTTGGCCAACACCACGTTGTTGACGATGGCGGTGCTGAGCAGCACGAGTAGAAAGTCATGCATCACAGACCTCGCTGCTCAACCACGGGAATGGCCACCCGGCGCAGGGATTCCTCGCCGGAGGATGGGCATGAGGAACCAGATGCACTGCTGGCGCGCCCCAGCACCACCGGCACCAGCGCCTCACGCCAACGCCGCGCCAGCACCCGTGCCGCAGCCACACCCAGCAACAAACCTGCCAGCGCCGCGACCACCGCCACCGTGTCACCTGCCGTTTGCAGGGCACTGGCGGCGACCAGCATCGTCAGCAGCGGCAAGGTATAAGCGGTCAGCGAGGCGCGTGTCAGCGCACGGCGGTCCACCCCCACCAACACCTGGTCACCCAAGGCCAGCAGGGCTTGGCCTGGCCCCAGGTTGCGTGGTACACACCAACTGGCGCCGCGTTTGGCCTTGCCACTGCCACAGGCACTTTGGGTGGCGCAGCTGCCACAGGCCGCTGGCGCCTCGGTGGCGAGCCAGACCCGGTCACCGTCGACACCGACCACACGGGCCAGGCCCTCGACCAAGGCTTCATCGGGTGGGTAGGGCGTGTTCATGACAGCTCACTGACCTGGCCAGCGTGGTTGATGCAAATGGCACGGCAACCCGGTTGGCTGCGCAACAAAGCCAGCCGCGCTGACACATCGGTGCTGGGCATCAGCGCCAGCGCGGTGGACAAGGCGTCACCTTGCGTGGCTGTGGGCGCCACCACCGTGACACTTTCATAAGCGGGGGCGGTGCGACCGGTGCGCGCATTGATCAGGTGGGTGTAGAGGCCAGCGTCGTCCAGCCGGGTGCCATACCCACCGGAGGTGGCCACCGCCTGGTCCAGCACCGACAGGGTGTGCACGGCGCGGCCCGGTTCACGCGGGTCAGCCAAACCAATTTGCCAGGCCGAACCATCGGGTTTGGGCGCCACCGCGCGGGGTTCACCCATGTCAACCAGCATGTGGCTGAAGCCGTGGCTGCGTAACACCGCGCTGCAGCGGTCGGTGATGAAGCCTTGCGCCACGCCGTTGAGTGACAGCGCCATGCCGGGGCGGGCCAGCCGAACCTGGGAACCCGTTATCTGCACACTCTGCCAATCCACCAGGGCACGGGCCTGCGCCACCCGGTCTGCCGGAGGTGGTTCGGTGTTGGCGCCGGTCACAAAATGCTCAAAGTACAGACGCCACAGCGGCTGGATGCTGGGGTCAAACACGCCCTTGGAGGCCGCAGCCATGGCCAGTGCGGTGCCCAGCAGCGAAACGAATTCGGGGGGCGCTTCCTTGAGTTGGCCGCTGCGGTTGAGCTCGGAGATCAACGAGTCGGCGCGAAACAGGCTGAACATGGTCTCCAGCCGGTTCACCTCGGCCAGCATGGCCGACAGTGCTGCCTGGGCGCGTGTCGTGTCGCCCCCATGGTGGAGGGTCACCGAGGCGGGCGCACCCATGGCCACACCCTGCCACTGCAACGGCGCGGCATGGGCGCCTTGCTGAACGCGCCAGGCCACCAGTGGCATCGCCGCAGCCAGCAGCATCAGGCGGCGCCGGGTCAGCAGACCCTGCCGGGGCGCAACAACAGCCTGACTGACAGCCGTGACAGGGTTAGAAGGGCGGTGGGACACGGTGGCTCCTTGAGGCTTGTCAATGGGCGCTTCAGGCCAGCGCGTGGCGCGGCAGCGATGACTTGAGGCTGTCCAACGACACATGCTGGCGGCCGTTGACGTCCTGGAACACCTTGAACACCTTTTCCTGTGCCGGGGTGGACTTGACAAAGTCGTTGTAGGCCTTGACCAGCTGCTCGCGGTACGCGGTGTACAAGCCCACTTCGTTGCTCTCGGCCAGCAGGTTCTCTTGGCGGATGTACTGGAAGAAGCGTTTCAGGATGTGCAGGCGGCTGACGTTGACCACACTCTGCTCAAACGGCACACCAAAGTAATGCAGGAAGTCCTCGGCCGAAGACAGGGCTTTGAGTTGCTGAAGAAAGGTTTCCATGGTGTGTCCTCCGGTGTGCTGTGGGTTGTTCAGGTGGTGGTTCAGGCTGCTCTGGCAAAAGCCAGTGGTGTCGGCCGTGCCAGTGACTCCAGCAAAAAGCCGCGCAACTCGTCCGGCGTGGCTTCTTGCTTGACCCGCATGGCATGGTCGCGGATGCGCCCGAGCAGGCGGGCGGTCAGGGCGTCGTCATCCAGCACCACCCCCATCTGGGCATAAGCCTGGCGCACCGCCTGGGAGCCCGAATGTTTGCCCAGCACGGTGCGGCGCTGGCGCCCCAGTTCCGACGGGTCAAAACTCTCGTAGGTCGAGGCGTTTTTCAGCAGACCGTCGATGTGGATGCCGGACTCGTGGGTGAACACCGCCTCACCCACAATGCTTTTGTTGAACGCCACCTGGCGGCCCGAGGCGCGCGCCACCAGGTGCGAGATGGTCACCAGCGCCTGCGTATCAACCCCGGTGCAAGCGTGGTGCAGGTGGCGCACCCCCATCACCACTTCTTCCAGGGCGGCGTTGCCGGCGCGTTCACCCAGGCCGTTGACCGTGGTGTTGGCATGGGTGGCACCAGCGCGCAGCGCGGCCAGGGTGTTGGCGGTGGCCAGGCCCAGGTCGTTGTGGGCATGGATTTCGATCTCGATGTCGACCGCGTCGCGCAGGCGGGCGATCGCGTCATAGGTGGTGAACGGGTCGAGTACACCCAGTGTGTCGGCAAACCGGATGCGGCTGGCGCCACAGGCTTGCGCCCGGCGGGCCACCAGCGACAGAAAAGTCGGGTCGGCACGTGAGGCGTCTTCGGCACCCAGCGACACGGTGTGGCCGCTGGCCACGGCCTGGCTGATTACCCGCGTGACCTGTTCAAGCGCCCAATCGCGTGACTGGTTCAGCTTGTGCTGCAGGTGGATGTCCGACACCGGAATCGACAGGTGGATGATTTCCGCGTCACAACGCAGCGCGCTGGCCAGATCAGTTTCGGTCAAGCGACCCCATACCATCAACCGGGCTGGCAACCTCAAAGCGGCAATGGCGTTGATGCAGGCGATCTCTTCCTCGCCCATGGCCGGGATGCCGACCTCCATCTCGGGCACTCCTGCTGCGGACAACGCGCTGGCAATCGCACACTTCTCGGCCACCGTGAACGCGACACCGGCGGTTTGTTCGCCGTCGCGCAGGGTGGTGTCGTTGATGATGGGGTTCAGAGGCATGGTGTCGCTTCCTTTGCCTACCTCTTTGCAAGGCTTATGCCATCTGCATTTGCGCCCCTTTTTAGCCATTTAGCCCGGTTGGTGGGCCGGTTTGTTGGTTCTTGGCGGGTTTTTCAGGCCCGCTTGCCAACGGTGCTTGTCGGAATTGTGGTGTTTCGCACAGAGCGGGGCTGCGCAGCAACACGCATTGCCCCAGTGGGTGGTGGAAGCAGAGTTGCTTCAATTTTAATAGTTACTAACCCTTGTTAAATAAGGGCTAGAAGGTGATTTTCTCTACAAAGCTGGGTTTCGGCCCGACCGACACGCCTAGGTCTGCCCCTTCTCCACCCACTTCTGGACGGTGGGCGCCTGGTAGCTGGCAAAACGGTCCAGCAGCGTGTCGGCGGAGGGCTCCACCATCAAGGTGTTGCGGTGTGCTGGCCGCACAAACTGCTCGGCCACCGTGTGGTCCAGGAACGCAGTCAGACCGTCGTAATACCCCGCCACATTGAGCAGGCCACAGGGTTTGGCATGAAAGCCCAGTTGCGCCCAGGTCCAGACCTCGAAAATTTCTTCCAGCGTGCCGATGCCGCCCGGCAGCGCAATGAAGCCGTCTGACAAATCAGCCATCAGGGTTTTGCGCTCGTGCATGGAGCGGGTGACGTGTAACTTGGTCAGCCCGGTGTGTTCGATCTCCTTGCGCTTGAGGGCTTCGGGAATCACACCCACGGCGCGCCCGCCCAACTGTAGCACCGAGTTGGCGATCAGCCCCATGATGCCGACGCTGGCGCCGCCGTAGACCAGGCCCAGGTCGCGCTCGACCAAAGCCTTGGCCAGCGAGCGCGCACCGTCTGCATAAGCCTCGAGTCGCCCGGGGTTGGAGCCGCAATAAACGCAAATATTTTTCATGTTCTGGTCGTTAAAAAACAGGATGGTCGTGAACCATCGGTGATGTGTCGGTGAATTTTCGCAGCGTCAGACTTGGCGCGACTGTGCCAGGGCAATGGCCGCCTGTATCGCCGCCCGTGCCTACGGGCTGTTTTTCCAGCAGGTGGAGCCGACGATGTCGGCGGCTGTTGAAACGATATCCAGCGCGTTGGCTTTGGCCAGATGCGCCAATGATTCAAAGCCCATTTGCTCCAGCCGGGCGACCACCGTGGGGCCAACCCCTTTCACGGCCAACAAGGCGCTGCGTTCTTCGAGTGGGAAAGGCATGAGGACTGTGCTTCAGTGTTGTGACAAGGCCTGCTGCATGCTGGGCCAGATGATGGCTTGCGCCACGATCACCTTCTCGCCATTGAAGGTGGCTGCAGGTGAACCATAAAGCTGGTAACCGAGGGCCAGCGCCTCACTGACGCGGCGGCAAAACGTCGCGTCGTCGGGTCCGGTGAGCAGGCGATAGGTGGGTAAACCGTCAGGTGGTTGCGTGGGTGTTTGAGGTGTCGGCTTCATGGGGGGTCTTGGGGGCTGAAGCGGCAGTTTGCCAGAAAAGCTGTTGCCCAAAGCCCCCGTGATGGGTGCTACCTAGTTCATAGCTTCTCGCCCAGACACAACAAGGGCTGGAGGCTGAAAACGTTCACAAATCCCGGCCATAACCCGCCACCCGCGTTTGACCGGCTTCAGGCCACCCGGTTGTTGCCCTAGACCCACCCGCGCATCACTGTCAGCGGTGATCTCCAGCCATTTACATGTGGCATGTTTGATGTCGTCGGGTCTTCTATCGCACATAGACAATGTCCCAACCCTTGTCGCTTAACGCCTGAACTTGAACGGCAGGTGCTCTCTCACAGTTCATTGCAAGGCAAAGCAACTCGGTAGGTCGCGATGTTGCGACATAGAGGTTGCGATAAAAGCTGAGAGTTGACTCTTTTGTCTTTGGCGTAAGCGCTTTCCCAGTGGCAATGCTTGCGAGTGCTCCTTCCAGGTCATGACAGCGCGCCGGATGTGCATGGGCTTCTAATACCAGCGTCGCGAGATGCGTCTCGCCTTTTACCGCGGCAATCGTTGCAACCTGTACCTTCAGCACGCGTCCTTTACGTTGCACCGTGTACTCATTCGCTACGCCCGCTGTCGCTTGCGTAGCGGTGGATGCCTCGAAAACGTCCATGCCTATGAACGCAGCCTTGTCGGTTTCGGTCGGCAACAAGCCTGCGAGACCGGTATACATGGCATCAATGGTCGCGGCCCAGTTTGCCTCAGTTGTGTGACTGCGTCCTACAGCCAAGCGATGGCAAAGCATTCGCGCCGAGGCGACGTCTACTCCGGCAGTCTCGAGTCTGCGGAAGAGGTACGTCGCGTCTCGAATGTTTTCAACCGCAGGACTTTTCGCACCTCGCAGTGCGAGCAGAATTGCCCGTTTCACGTCGAGCAGCCGCTTGTCCAAGCCTATAGCGGTTATGCCCAGGCTTGCGGGATCAGCAAGCAGCCGATGGATACTTTCATTTCCGTTTGGTGTGCTTGATGTGCAAGCAAATTCCGGCCAATAGTCAAGCAAATGCCGGCCAGCTGCGCTTTTTGAATCTCCCCGCTTGCGTGCGCAAATTGCTTTGACCAGACTACCGTGCAGAGCGTCGTCAGAGAACGTGGATAAGACACGCTGGCCGAATGCGTCAATAACTGAAGTCACCGCTGTAGTGTCGTAAAGCATGAGTACAGGTCTATGTGCTCCGGCGAGTTCGACGGCATTCACGGACTCGCCATGCACTTGAACCGAGCGAACGACGGAAGCGATAGATTCTGGAAAACGCTTGGTAGATGTAACGCTCAGATGTCCAGCACGGGGAAACGTCAGTTTTGAGGTGTCGCCGTCAGCCCCCAGGATGCGTTGATTGCGATCTCCAAATCGTTGGATAACTACAGTTTCGTCGAAAATTCTTGTCAGCAAGCTCTCTTGTTCCCAACTCGTATCCTGCATCTCATCGATGAGTACCATCGGAAATCGATAGGAAAGACGTTTTCGAATTTCGGGAAATCGAAGCAATAGCCGTTCGGCGAACGCAAACATGTCGTCGAAGCGAAACACTCCCTTGGATCTAAGTTCGTCCTTGAGGTCCTTTGCCTGCTTCCAAGAGTCTGAGTCGCACCCAGGAAGGTTGCCTGCCTCCCAGCCCAACTCAAGGTCTGGGCCTTCGTACCTGAGTGATGCAATGGCCGCTAGTCCTTTGTGCGGATTGTTGTTCACCCACGCGTTTAGCTTGTATCGATGTTTGAGTTGAGCGAGCGCACGGGCGGCAAAAATATCGTTGTCGACCACATCCACTGATTCACCGTCGCTTCGCATCAGAGGCAGAGCCAAGAACTGATTTACAAAGCCGTGAATGGTTCCAACGAAATGTGGATAGCCCAAAAGCTTTGCGCCAACTGCCGTGTTCCCCAGTCGCTTCGATATCTCGTCTTTTGCAACATTGGTGTGGCTGAGTACGCAAATTCCGCGGGTGCTATGGGCCCATTTGCTCGACATCAGCTGAAGCTTTGCGGCTAAGAGCGTTGTCTTCCCGCTACCGGGAGCTGCTTGAACATCTCTCGAAGTACCTTCTAAAAGAACAGCCTGTCTTTCTGCATCAGTGAAATTGAGAGATGGGAATGCGGAAGCCAACGCATCAAGGTCTGAAAGCGCAAGGGTAGGAATCGTCATGCCCCACCCAATGGGTCGGCAGTTCGAGTCAGATGTCGCAAGGCAGCCTTAAGGTATGGCGGCAGTGCATCCAAAAGCGCCTGACCTACGCCATACTGACCTGATCGAATCAGCTTGGCTGCATATTCGGCAGTTACAGCCTTTGAAGCGTCTTTCTCATAGAGTGGCTGATAAATCACTGCCGCAAGGTCGGTCGGATTAGGATACGTGGCCTTTTGGCTAGGCCATGCGGTTTTTGCCGATTCGGTCACAGTCTCTTCATCCTCTTCTGTAAGCCGTTCCCCTCTAGACTTTTGGCTCTTCGCAAGAGCAATCGCGACGAACATTAGCTCGGCCAGACCAGTCATGGCGAGGTCGAATTCAAGTGTCCAAAAGTTCGAGACAAACACTTTCACTGCAGGGTCGTCATCGGTCTCCACCCTGAGAACTTTTCGACGAACAGCCTCGGCAGCTTCAGTGCTCGTGTAGTCGCCTTCAAATCGTTTTCCTGTCTTGGGTTTCGATACATAGGTTGCCACGTTCGGCACGATATCTCGGTCTGTCAGACAAGCAACGGGGATTGGAATCGCGTCGTTCTTGTCTGAGCGCTGAAAGATCCGCGCGTAGTGGTAGAGGCCGACATCGCCCACGTTTACGATGGAGATGCCGTATCTAGAGAACGAAAGGTCAGCCATCTCGGCAATAGCTGGCAGGAGCAAGGCCTCTGCAGGCCCCTCTACGACAGCAACGCCTCTTGCAAAGAAGAGATTTGCCTTCGTTGCGTCAACAAATCTGCGGAGATAAGCATAGTCGGTTCGCGCTAACCGAGTCTCTTCAGGTCGGAGAGCGAATGTTCGTGCCTTGTGAACTAATGTCATTGACTCAATGGCCGCGCCTGCTGCGAGCGAAGGACTGTGCGTACTCAGAACGACCTGAACAGGGCGCTGTTGTGCTAGTGTTTGACGTTGAATGAGTTCCATGACACGTTCTTGCAACGTAAGCGCCCAGCCAACCCATCTTGAATTGAGATCTCGCATCTCGCAAGATCGTGTGCACGCAACCCATCGTGCACACCATGCTCAAAGACCCAGACCCCGCCAAGTATCCGGCCCGACGCACCCACCGAACCTACACAGCCGAGTTCAAAGCAGAGCTGGTAGCGGCCTGCCAAATCCCCGGTTCTTCCATTGCAGCCATAGCCGGGCAACATGGCATGAACGCCAACGTCCTGCACCGCTGGCTCAAAGAACACCAACAAAGTGGGCGCCACCAACGCCTCGTCTGCAGCGCCACGGATCAGTCGCTACTCACATCACCACCGGTGCCCGCATTCATTGCCGTCAAACTGCCTGCCACTGCAACGCCTGAACCCGCGAACAAAGACCCCATCAAGGTAGAACTTCGCAAAGGCACAGTCTCAATGATCATCACCTGGCCCTGTAGCGCAGTCGATGACCTGGCGCCATGGACCCGGGCCATTCTCAAGTAATCCCTCACATGATCCGCATCGATGCCATCTGGCTGGCCACCAGCCCCATGGACATGAGAGCTGGTACCGACACCGCCCTGGCCAGGGTTGTGTCGGTGTTTGGTGCGGCCCACCCGCATACGGCCTATTTGTTCGCCAACAAACGAGCCACCCGCATCAAAGTCCTGGTGCACGACGGCATTGGCATCTGGTTGGCCGCCAGGCGACTGCATCAGGGCCACTTCGTGTGGCCTCAGGCCAGTACGCTCAATGGCACCAACCGTGTGACTCTGAACCGCGTCCAATTGGATGCCCTGGTGCTAGGGCTGCCCTGGCAACGCCTGGGCGAGGCAGGCACCATCACCATGGTCTGAATCATCCAAATACATAGCAAAGAAGTCAATTCTGACATGCACTAATGGTGCATTTTTCGTGCTGGAAATACACTGTGTTTCATGGTGATCTCAGCCGAACAACTCCCCCACATGAGCGCAGATGAACTGCGCGAGGTGGTGCAGTCCCTGCTCAAGACCGTCACCTTCAAACAAGCCACCATCGACAAACTCACGCATGAGAACGCTTATCTCAAACGCCTGAAGTTTGCCGCCCAAAGTGAGCGCTTCAGCGCCGAGCAAAGAAGCCTGCTCGAAGAAACCCTCGATGAGGATCTACAGGCCGTCAGTGACGAAATCGAACAGATCAGTGCCACCGATGCACCGGCACCCCGGGCCAAGGAACAACCCAAACGCCAGCCCTTGCCAGCCAACCTGCCACGCGTTGAGATTCACCACGAACCCGATGCCACCACCTGTGCTTGCGGTTGCCAAATGAAACGGATCGGTGAAGATGTGGCCGAGAAGCTGGACTACCAGCCCGGTGTCTTCAGTGTGCAGCGCCACATCCGTGGCAAATGGGTCTGTGCCCAGTGCCAAACGCTGATCCAGGCCCCGGTGGAGGCACACATCATCGACAAAGGCATTCCCACCACGGGTCTTCTGGCCCAGGTGCTGGTGGCCAAGTTTGCTGACCATCTGCCGCTGTACCGCCAAGAGGCCATCTTTGGTCGTGCTGGTGTAGCCATACCGCGCTCCACACTGGGCGCCTGGGTGGGCAGTTGTGGGGTGCAGTTGCAAGCCTTGGTTGATGCACTCAAGGCTGACATCCTCAGCCACAGCGTGATTCATGCCGATGAGACCCCGGTGCAGATGCTCAAGCCCGGTACCGGTAAAACGCACCGCGCTTACCTGTGGGCCTATGCTGCTGGTGCCTTTGAGGACACCAAGGCAGTGGTCTATGACTTCTGCGACAGCCGTGCCGGGGAGCATGCCAAACTGTTTCTGGGTGACTGGCGTGGCCACTTGGTCTGTGATGACTTCAGTGGCTACAAGCAACTGATGACACAGGGTGTCACCGAAGTGGGTTGTCTGGCGCATGCCCGGCGCAAGTTCTTTGATTTGCATGCCAGTAGCAAGAGTCAGATTGCGCACAGTGCGCTGCAGCAGATCGCCAGGGTCTACGAGATTGAGCGTGAAGTCAAAGAGCTCGATCCAGACGCGCGAAGGCGAATACGCCAGGAGACATCAAAACCACTGCTGGATGCTTTGCATCAGTGGCTGATGCTGAATCGCCAAAAGATAACGGATGGCTCGGCTACGGCCAAGGCGCTTGATTACAGCCTCAGACGTTGGGGGCCGCTCACGCGCTTCCTCTCTGATGGGCATCTGCCCATTGACAACAACCATATTGAGAACCAGATCCGACCGATTGCCATCGGGCGCAACAACTGGTTGTTTGCCGGTTCACTGCGCGCGGGCAAGCGCGCTGCTGCGGTGATGAGTCTGATCCAGAGTGCCAGGATCAATGGGCATGATCCGTATGCCTACTTGAAAGATGTGTTGACCCGCCTGCCCACTCAGCGTGCCAGTCAGATTCATGAACTCTTGCCTCATCGCTGGCAGCCGCAAATTCAAGTTGTTTGATTTCCGGCAACTGCCACAGCTTTGGTACTGTGGTCAAGATGGGGTGGCTACCCGCTTAC
>Ga0209066_10005594_pt1 | contig 13170 bp, 12 predicted proteins | sample All_14_2_FD_187198 | JGI IMG/M metagenome (GOLD analysis project Ga0209066, IMG submission 187198) | Freshwater microbial communities in response to fracking from Pennsylvania, USA - Allegheny Zone_MetaG_DW_15 (SPAdes) (version 2) ...
GGGCATGATGCCCCCCGGACCCCCCCAATGGGGGTGGGGCGAGCTGGTGGGGAGGATGGGCGGATCGTGGGCGCTCAAATTCTGCCGGAGGGGTTTCGGTTCGCGGTGCTGGATCTGGAGACCCGGCGTTCGGCGCAGGAGGTCGGGGGGTGGCACCGGGCGGACCTCATGGGCGTGAGCTGCGTGGTCGTCTACGATTCCGGCACGGAGACATTCCGGGATTATTTGCAGGAGGACGTGCCGCGGCTGGTGGGGGATCTGGTGGAATTCGACTTGGTGGTCGGCTTCAACATCGCGCGTTTCGACTACGCGGTCCTGCGGGGCTTGAGCCGTTTTGACTTCGCCTCCCTGCCCACCCTGGACATCCTGGGGGACATCCACGCCACCCTCGGCTACCGCCTGTCCCTGGACCACCTCGCCCGCGAGACCCTCGGCGCGGCCAAGAGCGCCAGCGGCGTCCAGGCCCTGACCTGGTGGAAGGAGGGACGCATCGGCGACATCATCACCTACTGCCGCCAGGACGTGGCCGTGACCCGCGACCTGTTCCTCTACGGGCTGCGCCACGGTCATCTGCTGTTCCGCAACAAGGCAGATAAGATTGTGCGCGTGCCGGTGGACTGGGGTCGGCTTGGGGGCTTCTGATGCGGGGGCTTGCCAAAGGCCGCCGGGACGGTTTACCGCCCATGTGCTCCAAATTTCGGGAGGATAATCCATGACCACCGCCAATGACGCGGGCCGGGCCAACGGCAGGCCGGGCCGCAAGAGAATGATCCTTCTGGCCGTCCTGGCCCTCGTGGGCGGGTTCGTGCTCGTGCAGTACGTGCGCGGCATGGGCAAGGTGTCCACGGATGACGCCTTCGTCGACGGCCGCATCTATCAGATCACCCCTCGGGTCGCCGGCTACATCGTGCAGGACCTGGTGGAGGACAACCAGCTGGTGGAGGAGGGGCAGCCGCTGCTGATACTCGACCCCGTCGGCTACGAGGTGGCCGTGGCCCAGGCCCGGGCCGACCTGGCCGCGGCCGAGGCGCAGCTCGCATCCATGCGCAAGAGCGTGCCCCTGCAGAAGAACCAGACGGATTTTCAGGTCGCCGGGGCAAAGGCGCAGCTGGAAAGCCTGATGAAGAGCCTGGACCAGGCAAGGCTGGAGGAGGCCGCGGCCGGGCAGTTGGTGCTGCAGGCCGAGGCCGAACTGCGCAACGCGGAACTGAATTTTACCCGCCTCTCCGAATTGCGGGCAGGCGGAATCATAGCCCAATCGGCCATGGACGAGGCGCAGACTGCTCTCGACGCCGCCCGCGCCCGGACCGGAGCCGCCCGCGACAGGGCCCAGGCCGCGGGGCGCAACCTGGCCTCCCTGCGCGAGAACGTGGCCCGGCTGCAGGCCGATATCGGCCTGGCCAGGACGGGACACGACGTGGCCGACATCAAGGACCTCGAAGTGGCGGCCCAGGAGGCCCGCGTGGAGTTGGCCCGGGAGAGGGTGCGCAAGGCGGAGCTCGATCTGGGCTACACCCGCATCCTGGCCCCGGCCAAGGGTCACGTCACCAAGAAGAAGATCCAGGCCGGCCAGTTGGTGGACGCCGGCCAGCCCCTCATGGCCCTTGTCCCCCTGGACCCGGGCGAACTCTGGGTCACGGCCAACTTCAAGGAAACCCAGTTGGCCAGGGTGCGTCCGGGGCAGAAGGTCGACCTGGAGGTCGACACCTTCCCCGGAAGGGAGTTCACGGGCCGCGTCGAGTCGGTCATGGCCGGCACGGGTGCCGTCTTCTCCCTGTTTCCGCCCGAGAACGCCATGGGCAACTACGTCAAGGTCGTGCAGCGCATTCCGGTCAAGATCGCCCTGGACCCGGTCAACGGGACACAGCAGCTGCGCCTGGGCATGAGCGTCGTCCCGACCATCCACCTGGATTAGGCCATGGCTGACGACCGCGTCACGGGCAAGTGGCTGGTGACCCTGAGCGTCATGATCCCGACGCTCCTGGAGATCCTCGACACGTCCATCGCCAACGTGGCCCTGGGGCACATCCAGGGCTCCCTGTCCGCCGGGCAGGACGAGGTGACGTGGGTCCTGACCTCGTACCTCGTGGCCAACGCCGTGGTCATCCCCATGAGCGGCTGGCTGTCCAGGGTCATGGGGCGCAAGAACTACCTCATGGCCTCGGTCGCGGTCTTCACCGTGGCGTCCATGCTCTGCGGCCTGGCCAGGAGCCTTGAGGCCCTGGTCTTCTTCCGCATCGTCCAGGGTCTCGGCGGCGGAGGGCTGCAGCCCATGTCCCAGGCCATCCTGCTCGAGACGTTCCCGCCCAGGCAGCGCGGCCTGGCCATGGCCATCTTCGCCATGGGCGCGGTCCTGGGCCCCATCCTCGGACCGCTGCTGGGCGGGTACATCACGGACAACTATTCCTGGATCTGGATATTCTACATCAACGTGCCCCTGGGCATCGTCGCGCTGATGATGTGCTGGGCCTTCATCTTCGACCCGCCGTACCTGCAGCGCCGGGAATCGGGGGAAGCGGTCGACTTCATGGGCCTGGCCCTGCTCTCAGTGGGCCTGGGCTGCCTGCAGGTGGTGCTGGACAAGGGGCAGGGCGACGACTGGTTCGCCTCGGGCCACATCGTCGTCATGAGCGTCGTGGCCGCCGTCTGCCTGATCGGCCTGGTGTGGTGGGAACTGAGGCATCCGAACCCCATCGTCGACCTGCGCATCTTCCGCCAGCGAAACTTCGCCGCGGGCAACGTGGTCATGTTCTTCGGGTTCTTCGCCTTTTTCGGGTCCATCGTGCTGCTGCCCATGTTCCTGCAGAACCTCATGGGCTACACGTCCTATCTGGCGGGGCTGGTGCTGGGCCCCAGCGGGGCCATCATGCTGCTCATCCTGCCGGTGGTGGGCAAGCTGACGGAGAAGGTGGACGCGCGGCTTCTGCTGTGCTTCGGCCTGACGGTCTCGGGGCTGTCGCTGGTCTTCATGTCGCGCTTCACCCTGCAGATCGACATCGGCACGGCCATTTTGGGGCGCAACATCCAGGCCGTGGGCATCGCCTTCTTCTTCGTGCCCCTGTCCTTCCTGACCATGTCCTCGCTCTCGCGGGCCAGCATGAACAACGCCTCGGCCCTCTTCAGCCTGCTGCGCAACCTCGGCGGCTCCTTCGGCACGGCCTTCGTGACCACGCTCCTGGCCAGGCGGGCCCAGATCCACCAGAACCACCTCGTGGAGCACCTCACCCCCTACGACACCGCCTTCACCCAGGCCCGCGACGCATTGCGGCACTACATGGGCCTCGACCCCATCGAGGCCGCGGGCCTCATCTACCGCGCCATGCAGCAGCAGGCCGGCTACATGGCCTACGTCGACGTCTTCCATGTCCAGGCCATGCTCTTCTTCGGCCTGGCCGTCTTCATGTGGATTCTGCGTCGCCCCGACCACGGCGGGCACATGCCCGAAGGCGTGCACTAGCCGGCTTGGGGCAGGAAGACCGCGCGGATGCGCGTGTCGGCTTCAAGTTCGATCTCAAGGGTTGGTCCGTCGACTTTTCGGCCGTCGACTTCCCAGTGCGAGAAGGCCTTGCCCTCCCGGGGGCCGGCGGTGATTTTCTGGCCCCGGAAATACATGCCATCGTATTCCCCGCTCCAGGGCTCCCCGTCGACGAGGACGGGTTCGGGGCTCTGCACCCGGCACTCGACGAGCTGCGGGGCGCCGAGTTCGGCCACGGTTTCGGCCAGCAGGGCCAGGCGGCGGTCCAGCAGGTAGGTCAGGGCCGTGTCTTCGTCGAAGCAGTCGAGTCCGGATTCCCTTTCCAGTCGCGCATAATGCCCGACGCGTTCGGCGATCCACTGCCGCGTCAGCCTGTGGTTGACGCTCCACGTCAGACAACGCAGCATTTCGTCACGGAAGCGCGGGCTCGCATCCCACATCCCTTCGAACACGTTGGCCCGCATGCCGTGGGCGTCGCGGAAGTTCTTCCAGCCGGCGCGATTGGCCGGGATGCCGTCGGGGCGAAGCCCGGCGAAGGCCAGGTCAGCATCCCACAGGATGCTGCGCCAGCGCGGGGCCGCTTCGGAGCGGTCCTGGATGAAGGCGCCCTGGTTCCAGTCCTGCCACTGCAGGAAGGCGAAGGCCGTCATGGCTTTCATGAAGTCGTCGAGGTCGAGGATTCCCCCCACGTAGTCGTAGTCCCAGGGCTTGAAGAAGGGTTCCAGCCGCAGCCGCAGGGCCTTGTACCGGGCCGTGTCGAGCACCGAGTTCTCGGATTCCAGCATGTAGAAGTCGAAATCCTTGTGCCCGAGCTTGCGCTCCCAGTGCGTGCGGTTGACGTGCTCGCTGGTCAGGCCGAGGCCAAGGTCCTCGCCGTTGCGGAACAGCCTGATGGGTGCGTAGTCCGGCGTGGTCGCGCCGATGCGACGCGCCGCGTCGAAGGCCAGCATGTTCACGAATCCGGGCACGAGGTTCTTCTCGGTGCGCGTCAGAACCTTGCGGATGTCCATGCCCGAGCCGTCGAGGAACGCGGCGCCCGGTACGTCCCGGCGGCCGTAGCTGTTGCGGAAATAGAGGCGGAAGCTGTGCAGCAAGTCGCGCGTGTCGCGGTTGCCCTGCAGGCGCGCCCCGCACGGCGCGGCCAGGATTTCCCGCCCTTCCTGCAGGACGACCACCCCCGCGGGACGTTCCCAGCCGCGTCCCCGCTGCCGGCTGTTGGCCTGCAGTCCCGTTTCGGGGTCGTAGAGGTCCTTCTCGTCGATGCGGATGGCCACGGCGCGCATGGGCATGGGAGGAAGCGAACGCAGATCCTCCCTGGCAGCATCGATCAGAGTCGTGGGAACTCGGGTTTCGACCGATTCGGATAAACCCAGCTTCTTGAGCAGGGACGACTTGCGGGGGCTTCCGAGGTCGTCGCGCAGCGCCGCGACCCGCTCGGCGCGGTCCTGTCCCCACTCGTGCAGGCGCAGTCCGAAAAAAGCCAGACAGAGGCCGCAGAGGATCAGGAAAAGAGTGAGAGGACGGCGCAGGGCTCCGCGCATCAGATGCTGACCTGATCGTTGAACATGCTGACCGTGGCACCGGGCGCTCAGGCCAGGGCCAGGTCGCGCACGCGGGTCAGAAGTTCGGCGCCGCCCCGGGAGAAACGCAGGGTCACGGCCGTGCCCTGGGCCGTCTCGACCACGGAGATGACGCGCATGTCCTTGATTTCGCCGATGCGGGGCAGAAAGCCCGTGGCCGTGGTCCCGGCGTCGCCGCCAGGCAGGTTGACGAGGATGGATCCCTGTTCGCTGGCCGCCAGGGGCAGGCCCTGCCAGTTGATGAGAAAGAGTCCCAGGGTGGAGACGGCCAGCAGGATGACGAGGAAGAGCAGGTTGAACGTGGCGCACGAGATGGCCGTGGCGATGGTCAGCATGATGAAGCCGACCTCTTCCGGTTCCTTGATGGGCGTGCGGAAACGGACGATGGACAGGGCGCCCAGGAGGCCCAGGGAGAGGGGCAGGGAGAACTGGACGCAGATGAAGATGGCCGTGACCGAGATTCCCAGCAGCGGGAAGGAGCGGTAGGCGAGGCTGCCCGTGCCGCGGGGGCGGTAGAAGCGGACGTAGAGGCGCGAGATGTAGAGGGACGCGAAGAAGGAGACCAGCAGCAGGATGAAGAACGTCGTCAGCCCGATGTTCTCCATCTTCTCGTGGCCTGAGGTGCCGGCCTTGATCAGTGCTTCGTAGATGTTGGCCATAAAATCGATGCCGACGGGCAGGATCTCGTTCACGTTGGCTCCTTAAAGAGGTTGCTGCATCAGACTCAGGTAGCAGTGCAGGTATTTGGAGAAGGCGTCGGGCCGCAGGCCCATGGGTACAAGAGGCGCCAGGAAGGGCGGCAGGACCGCGAGGCTGCCCTTGGTCTCGACGACGGCCCACGGCAGGGCGCGGCAGCAGTCCGCGCCGGGGCAGGACAGGGCGTGACGCGGCGCGTGGATGTCCTGGTCGAGGGCGATGCGCGTCCCGGTCCGCGGGTCCACGAAGCGGCTTCTGCGGTAGCTGACCACAAAGACGGGCCTGGGGGCGGCCGAGAATCCTACGCCGCGGGTGTGGAGCAGGGCGGGCAGGGCCGCCAGTTCGGCGTCGCTCAGGGACATGAGGGCCAGTTCGCGTCCGGAGCGGGGCACGGGGATGCGCACCTTGCGCTGCAAGCCCCCTTCCTTGATCTTGGCTTCCAGGAAGGCCGGCCCGTCGTCAGGCCGGAAATCCCAGTCTCCGTACCAGCGCAGGCGCACCTTGGCCTTGAGGTAGGTGCTGTCGATCTTCTCCGTCAGGAACTGCAGATCCAGGGTGTCGAAATAGATGCTGTGCACCGTGGCCCGCGGGTAGCCGGGGTCGGGCAAGCAGTGCGCGGTAATGACGGCCAGGGCCAGATCGGCGAGGGATGCGTCGAGTATGTATTTTTTTTCGGTGCGGGTTTCCATGACGGTGCGTGTCGGCGATTTCGCCGGAATTCCGGACGACCCGTACTTTGTGGAGAACCCGCCCAAAGCGCAAGCATTTGTTGCGGGCACGAAAAAGGGGAGCCGCGCTCCCCTTTGCGTGGAGAAGGAATGATCCGGGTTATTCCTTGCTGATGGCCGAAACAGGGCAACCGTCGATGGCGTCCTGCACGCAGTCGGCGTTGGAATCCGGGGCTTTGACCATGGCCTTTTCCTCGCCGTCAATCATGGCGAAGACTTCCGGGCAAAGCTCGACACAGGTTTCGCAGCCGATGCATTCATCGTGATCGAGAACAATAGCCATGTTTCCTCCAGGTTGGGGTTGACGTTTACTTTGTCGCATACAGGCTTTGAGTCGTCCCCGCAAGCTGGAACGTATTTCGCCGGTCTATCTCGGCAAAAGTGTTTGGCATGGATTTGGCTCAGCCCCAGGCGGAGGAATCCATGCGAGAACCAACACCAGAAAGCATTCGAGACGTCTCGGCACGGCTGGCGCGCCCGGAGACGGGGCCGCAGCCCGCAGGAGGCTGGGAGCCGCGCCTGGGCGACGGGGGAACTGTCGGTCAACAGTTTGACATCTTCGCCCGCGAGCGCCAGCCCAAAGCGGCCGCGTGGGTCGTCTGCTGGTCGGACCTGATGATGACCATGTTCATCATGTTCGCCGCGCTCTACGCCTTCCAGACGCCGAAGATCCAACTCAAATCGGTGACGGACCTGGCAGTCCGTGTCGAAGGGAGCGGGGAACTGCCCCTGCCGGCGTCGCCGGTCGAGTCCATGCTGGGCCGCATCCATGACCGCATTCGCGACATGATCGAGCGTTCCCGCCTGAATGACGCCATTGCCGTACGGCTCGTGCCCGAAAAGTCCCTGCACGTGACCCTGGCCGGGGATTTCCTCTTCGGCCCCGCAGGCGCGGCGCTGCGACCTGAAGTTAAAAGCGGGCTGCTCGAACTCGCCGCCATCCTGCGCAGTGCGCCGCACGCCATGGCTGTGGTCGGCCATGCCGCGCCCGGGGAGGCCGTCGGCGACTTTGCCGCGCCGTGGCGTCTCTCTTCCGCCAGGGCCATGGAGGTGGCGATGTTTCTGGCCACGGAGGCGGGCTTTCCTCCGGAACGGCTGAGAGTGACCGCCTACGGCGATCGGCGTCCCGCTCAGGCGGGCGACGTTGCACAGCGCAGCCGGCGGGTCGAGCTGGTGCTCAGCACCGAGAACCCGACGGATTCGCTGCCCTCAGCGGATGATGGCGACGGAGGCGGTTTCCGGCGCTGGGTGGCGTCATCGGGAGGAGGGCAGTAATGGATCGGAAATCCCTTTTGGGCCTAGTGCTCTGCGGTATGGTATTCGCCGCCGGTTTCGCCATCAGCGGCAACGTGGCCCAGTATTTCAACCTGGCCGCAATCTTCGTGGTGGCCGGGGGGACGCTCGGGGTGGCCATCGCCAGCTTCCGCATGCAGCGGCTGCTGTATGTCGCCAGGGTGCTGCGCAATTCGTACCGCGCGCGGATGAAGGAGCCGGCGGAGATCGTCGAGATTCTCGTGGACCTTTCGGTCAAGAGCCGCATCCGGGGCCTGCACACCCTGGCCGAGGACGAGCGGGAGACATCCGTCATGTTCCTGCGCCGCGCCCTGGGTTTCGTCGTGGACAACTACTCCCGGGAGCAGACGGCGGACATCCTGAACACGGAGATGTACTTCTTCAAGCAGCGCCGCGACGAATCCGAGCGCGTGCTGCGGGTGCTGGCCGAGGTCTGTCCGGCCATCGGCCTGGCCGGGAGCGTGGTCGGCCTCATCGGCATGCTCTCGGGAGTGAACGACACGAACGTCGTCCTCTCGACCATCCCCATCGCCCTGACCTCGACCCTCTACGGAGTGCTCCTGGCCAACTTCGTTTTCCTGCCCATGGCGGCGCGCATCCGCGAGGTCACGGACCATGAGCTTCTGCTGCAGAAGATCATCGTCGAGGGCGTGCGCGCCATCCAGAGCGAGCTGAACCCGCGGGTGCTCGAAGTGAAGCTGAAGTCCTTCCTGACCCCCTCCGCCCGCCAGGGTCAGCTCGTGTCCCTGGCGCGCATCAAGGAGCGCTTCCAGATAGAGGACCGGGTGGAGGATGCGCCGGCCATGCCGACCCCCGAGGAGATTGGGGTGGCGCTGTAGGGGGCCGTTACTGCCGGGCCAGGGCCTTGAGTACGGCGTCGCGGTCCACGATGCCGAGCAGCCGGCCGTCGTCGGCCACGACGATGCGTTTGATCTTCTTCTCCACCAGCATCCCGATGACTTCGGCCAGGGGGGTGTCGGGCCGCGCGGTGATGACGCGCGTGGTCATGACGTCCCGGGCCGTGCCCTCCAGGGCGGGGAGACCCTGGTCCTGACTGGTCAGGGCCCGCACCAGGCGGGCCACAAGGCCCGGCGACTCCTTCTGCACGAAACTGCGCAGCAGGTCCCAGTCGTGGACCAGGCCGATGATCTTGCGGTCCACGTCCACAATGACCACCCGCCGCAGGGGCGAGCGGACGAGCTGCTCCAGGATGTCGGTCAGCGGGGTGTCCGGCCCGGCCGTGGGCACGTCGGTGAACAGGGCGTCCCGGGCCGTGGAGTGCAGTCCCGGGGGCAGGATTTCGAGATGCCCGGCCACGGACGAGGCCCTGGCGATGGCCGCCAGCACGTCGGTGCGGCTGACGATGCCCAGGAGCGTGCCGTCGTCGGCCGTGACGGGCAGCCGCTTGATGTTCTTGCCGGCCATGATCTTCAGGGCGTCGACCACGTCGGTCTTGATGTTCAGGGTCCGGGCCGGTGAGGACATGATGTCCTGGGCGACGAGGCCCGCGAATCCGGCCGCAGCGTCCTGTTCGCAGCGCTGCTCGCAGGGCAGCTGGCCCTGCATGTCCAGGCGCAGGGGCATTCGGGCGCGGGAAAGCAGGTCTCCACCGGTGATGATCCCCGCGATGCGTCCGCCTTCCATGACAGGCACGGCCTTGACCTCCCTGCGCAGCAGCAGGTCCACCACCGCGGGCAGCGGGGTTCTGACGTCCACGGTGGCCACATTCTCCGTCATCACGTCGCGGATGCGCAGGGGCAGGTGGAAGATGGCCTGTCCGTCCTGCACGACGATGCTGCCTTCCTCGACCATGGCGTCGACCACGGGCAGGAAGGCCTCGATGCGGGGCGGCGTGTCCACGATCTCGACGATGACCGGCAGGTCCTCGGCCAGACGCAGGATTTTGGCCGTGTGCAGCAAACTGCCCGCCCCGAAGCCCATGAACCCCCGGCAGACCGAAGCCCCGGCCATACCGCGCTGGCGGGCTTCCTCGACGATGGTCTCGTACAGCGGCCTGCCCTTGTGACGCACGGCTTCCCCCACGAACACCCTGAGAATCTTCACGTCGATCGGTTTGCGCATGTCGTCTCCCTACAGGAATCTGCCAAGACTCGAGCCCAGGATGAGGCCCGCGAAGCCTACGGCGTTCTGTCCGCCTATGTTGAGGGCCAGTCGCAGCCACTGCGCGTCGCGCAGCAGTTCGCCGCTTTCGAAGATGAAGGTCGAGAAGGTCGTGAACGCGCCCATGAACCCGGTCAGGATGAGAACCCTGGCCTGGGGGGAAAGGAGGCCGCGTTCCTCGGACAGCACCCAGACAAGACCGAAGAGAAAGGACCCGAGTATGTTCACGGCCCATGTGCCCCAAGGGAAGTCGCGTCCCAGGGCGTCGTAGACCGCGCCCGAAAGCCAGTAGCGGCACAGGGTGCCGGCGGCTCCGGCCAGGGCGATGAGAAGCAGCTTGTGCATTGTTTCCCCCATGCGGATGCAGCAGGGCCGAGGGCTGCATGGTTCGATCCTGCGACGTGCGGGGATAAAAGCACTGTTTTGATGAATCGGCAAGGGCGGACCAATGTCGGGCAGGTCCCGCGAGGGCTGAACAGGCCCGCTGCCCGGCTTGGGGGAGGCGGCCGCAACGGGCCCGACGTTACTGTTTCGCCGTGAGGTCCCCGATCTCGGAGAGGATGGCGTCGTCAACCCTGCGGATCAGGGCCTCGTCGACTGTCCTGGAGTAGATGATGTGCCTGCTGTTGCCCTGGGGGATGTCACTCATGGCTTTGAGCGTGAAGTCTTCCGGCGGAACCTGTGATTCCTGCAGAAGGACGTCGATCTCTTCCGGAGGCAACAGAAAGAAATCAAACCGGTCGGTTTTGAGCATCTTGACCAGACGTACCGAATCGGCTGTGACCTGGACGATCCTGTCGGGGTATCTGGCCAGCATGGCGTCGATCTGCGGCCCGTCGGAAAGGCCCGCGACCCTTCCCATGCGTAACTTTCCGCTCGCCATCAACGCATCGAGGGTCTCGTAGGGGCGGAACAGTTCCTCCTTTTCGCGCAAAAAGAAAACGCCGACCGGGCGGTTTATGTAAACGGGCAGGGAAAATCGGGCAAATTCCTCGCGCTCCGGCGTTTTGAACCAGCCCAGGGAGGCGACGGGCTGACCGGTCTGTATGTCCTGCAGGATTCGCTTGACCGGGACGAAGCGGAATTCGGCCTCGACACCCGCCTTGGCGAACACCTTGCCGGCCAGATCGACAATCAGTCCCGCCGCCCGCCCGTCCGGCAGGGCATGGTAATACGGAGGGTATTCAAAGTAGAGGACTTCCAGCGGTTGCGCCGGGGAGACGGATGGCAGCAGAAGCATGGCCGAGAGAAACCGGAGGATGTTTTTCCAAAGGCCTGCGCGCATTCTCGACTCCTTGAATCATCGGTTTTGTCCGCCACCGGCAGCCTCTGACGGTTTCGTCGTGAACATGTACGAAACTCTAGGCACCTTTCGCAACCATTTCAGGAAGGAGGGCTTGAGTTCACGTATGCTCATTCCCATTTGGTTGCATACGGCTCGAACACAGCCGTGCGCCGAAGAAAAAGAAAAAGGGTTGCGGCATTTCTGCTGCAACCCTTTGACTTTCTGGTGCGAAGAGAGGACTCACTGTATTAGATAACTACATATAAATAAACAAAAAAATCATAAATATTATTTATGGTATACATAAAAATATACACTTTTCTTATCCATAGTTAAAACGAGGTCAGACGGCGTTATCGTTAGAAAAATTTTATTCGAAATTATCAAATATTTATATTTTCTTCAAAAGATGCTGTAAAATGAAATTTTTTATGCATTTGACGTAATATTTTATTGTGATATAAGCACAAATAGGAAAATTGACGCAAATAGAGCGCTATGGTCGGCGGTGTCCGAATTGCGAAGATTCTTAAAAAGCTCGATTTTTATGGATAAACTAAAAAACTAAGGGAAAAAGCATGTTTCCTCTAGTGGAATCCACTATTGTAAAGATAAATATGAAAATTTCTCTCGGATGAGAAAGTTATATCAGGGAAATAACAGATATATGGGATATGATGAAAGTATAAGCTGATATCGCCAAGATGGGGAACATCAGCAAGGGTTAATAGATCAAGCTAGTGGCGTCATGATTTCATGTCCAAGCGTGTCTAGGCACCCCCCTTCCCTTAAGTTCAGCTAGGGGCATGTCAAGGCCGGTGAGGGCGCGTAGGCACAATTTTTTGCCTAACTTTAAGATGAATTGTTCGTTGAAAATTATATAGGAGGTTATTATGGGGAAGCTGAAGAAGCAAGAATATCGCGGTTTGAGAGTTAACTGGAATCCTGATGTGTCACCTCTTGATACGAAAATGTTGGACAGGGTGCTGGATTTGATGGAAGCCGCTGTTGAGAAAAGAAATATTAAACCAATCCTATCACGGTTTGATTTTCCAAATGCTAGAGGGATGATCACAGCGCCTCAAGAGGTAAAGGAGTTTTTTAGGTTAATTAAAGAAGAGCTTAGTGAAAATAATTGTTATTTCAAAAAAATGAAAGTGATTGAAGGAAAAAAGCAAATTCATTTTCACGCAATATGTATATATGATGGTAAAAAAATTAAAAATATTAAGCAGTTTAATTCAATAATGCAAAGGGTTTGGAGGGCAGTTAATCCGGCAGATAAGTTGAATATAAGAGAAGAATCGAATTATTATAATTTGAGTGATGAGAGTGGATTTAATAATGCTTTTTATGCATCAAGCTATCTTTGTAAAGAATCTCAAGCGCCAAAACTGAGTCCCCATCAAAAGAGGTATACGTCGTCGCATATAGAAGATAATGTTTCTTTAACAAGTGAAGAATTGCAAAAAGGACTTATGTCGATAAAAGAAATATGTATTCTTTTGAATTTGTCGAAGAGTTCTGTTTGGAACAAAATAAATTCTGGTATGCTACAGCGTCCAATTAAGCTAGGAAACAGATCTGTGTGGAAAAAGAAAGATATTTTTGCATTTATTGATAAGTTATGATTTAATATGCGCCATATTTTGTTTAATTTATTGCAGGATGTGGCGCTTTTTTAAAAAGTTTTGGTTGCCGAAATTTGAGATTAAAGCCAGATAGTTGGAGGTATAAAACGGTGTCAGGACTTTTTTGGTTAATAGTTATATTTTTTTCTGTAGCAGTATTCTTTGGTAGTAAGGAAAATGCAAAGAAATATACAATTTTGATGATTGAATTTTGCAAAAATGAATATTCAATAAAAAATGAATTTGGAGATAATAAATCATTTATTGATTATTTGAAAAATAGCATTTCATTAACAAATACATCTTTGAATGTTTTAAAAAAAGATGTTGAATCTAGTATAAGTGTTGATAAGTTCAATTC
>Ga0209066_10005595_pt1 | contig 13168 bp, 11 predicted proteins | sample All_14_2_FD_187198 | JGI IMG/M metagenome (GOLD analysis project Ga0209066, IMG submission 187198) | Freshwater microbial communities in response to fracking from Pennsylvania, USA - Allegheny Zone_MetaG_DW_15 (SPAdes) (version 2) ...
TTTCTATCCAGAGTTCCCAACCTACTACTCCCAATTTCAACCGCTCTATTCGCTTTGAACATATCAGCCTCGAACAGGGGCTCTCGCAAAGTGTTATCAACATCATCTTTCAGGATAGCAAGGGCTTTTTATGGATCGGCACTGAAGACGGTTTAAATCGATATGATGGATATAGTTTCAAAGTATATAAACCAGAAGAAGAAAATGAAACCAGCCTTAGCAATCGTTGGATTACCTCCATCGTGGAAGACAATGATGGATATATCTGGATTGGTACTCGTCAAGGCGGGTTGAACCGCTTCGATCCCCGCTCGGGCTTGTTCACTGCTTTCAAGCATGACCCCACCAACAAAAATTCTCTGAGCAATAACCGCATCAACTCCCTTTTTGTAGGTGAGAATAATACCCTCTGGGTAGGCACAGATTCCGACCTTGACCGCTTTGACAGCCAGAGTGAAACTTTCGTTCACTACCTAGGTGATGAAGATGGTTTAGAAAACCCCATTACGGCCCTATTTCAGGATACCGCAGGATTCCTATGGATTGGCGTGCGTGCCAATGGCTTATATCAACTGAACGAAGAGACGAACTCGATCAAAGCCTTTACCAACAACAACTTCACAAACTCCTTGAGCAATAACAATATCACATCCATCACGGAAGACCTTGATGGCAATTTATGGGTTGCAACCCAAAATGGGTTAAACCGTTTTAAACCCAACACCCAGACATTTGCGAGATATCTCCATGATCCCGAAAATCCAGAAAGCATTATCAGCAATACGCTGAGTTATTTATACCTGGATCATAACGGCGTCCTATGGATCGCCACTGATGATGGGCTGGATATTTTCAATGCCCAACTCGATCAATTCATCCACTATCGACACGAACCTGCCAACCCAGGCAGCGTCAGCAATAACCTCATCCTCTCCATTTTCGAGGATCGCGGGAATGTGATGTGGATCGGCACAAACGGTGGCGGCTTAAATAAATACAACCGCAGGCAGGATGAATTCGCGTACTACCGAGGTGATCTCTCCAATCCCAATAGCTTAAGCGGCAACCTGATCTCTGCCATATTTGTCGAACCTAACAGTACTGTTTGGATCGGAACCCTGGATAGCGGACTCAATCGTTTCAGTCCCTCCACAGGTGAATTCAAGCAATATCATCACGACCCATTTGATCAAACCAGTCTGAGCAGTGATCAGATCTATTCCATTCTTGTGGATCGCCACGGCACGCTCTGGGTAGGCACATCAAATGCTCTAAATCTTTTCGACCCTGCTACGGGTAAATCTGAGCGATTTGAATCACTTGATGACAGCAATGGCATTTCTGGAGTACCTGTTTACACTATTTATGAAGACCGCAAAGGAAACATCTGGTTAGGCACCAGTGAAGGATTAGATCTATTCAATCCGATTACAAAAACCTTCACCAACTACAAGAATGACCCGCAAGACCCGAACAGCCTAAGCGACTCACAGGTTGTTGCAATAAAAGAAGATTTGCAAGGTGATCTCTGGGTTGGCACCATGGATGGGGGATTAAACCGTCTCTTGTATAATGAAAAGAATTTTATACGCTACCAAAACCGTCGCGGCGACCCTAAAAGCCTCAGCAACGATGCCATCCTATCGATTTACGAAAGTAAGAATGGCACTTTATGGGTGGGTACTGCAGGCGGAGGCTTAAATCGCTACGACTTAAAAACCGATTCCTTCACTGCGTTTACTGAAAAAGACGGATTACCCAATAATGTAATTAATGGAATCCTTGAAGATCGTGAGAATAATCTATGGGTCAGCACGAACTATGGACTATCTCGTTTCAACACATTTACAAATGAATTCCGTAATTACACGGTTAGTGATGGGTTACAAAGCAACGAATTCAACTCCAATGCCTACGCCATTACCACACGCGGCGAAATGTATTTTGGCGGCATTAACGGAATAAACTTTTTCGATCCGCTTGCCATATCTACCGATGCTTACGTACCACCCATTGTACTAACCTCTCTCACTCAAAACGGTGAGCCGATGAAAACCGAGGTGCGCGTTGAGGCACTGGAAGAGTTTACATTACAGTGGCCAAATAACTCATTTGAATTTGAGTTTGCCGCGCTTTCATATAGCCAGCCGAATAAAAACCAATACGCATATAAACTCGAAAATTTTGATGATGATTGGAACAACATCAGCACAAAACACAATAGCCGCTACACCAACCTGCCTGGTGGAACTTACATACTAAAACTGCGCGGCTCAAACAGTGACGGTGTCTGGAATGAAGCAGGACGATCCATAAAGATCACGGTTATCCCTCCGCTTTGGGAAACCTGGTGGGTACGGAGCCTAACCGTACTCATGCTTGGTACGGTTGTTGCAGCAGGATATCGCTGGCGCATCAAATCGGTTGAAAGCCGCAATCGCCAGCTCGAAAATCTCGTCCAAAGGCGAACCTCCGACCTTGAAAAACGCACACGTGATATCGAGGCGCTGTATGAAGCAGATGAACGGATCATCCGCAATGTGACTTTGAATCAGGTTTTCCAAACACTGGTGGATGTATCTGTCTCTGTGCTCAAAGCTGACCGAAGTGTGGTCTTTGTTTGGAATGAAGAAAAGAAAAAAATAATACCGCGCGTCAGCCAAGGTTTTCAACCAGAAACCTTGTACGCATTCAATTTTGATGATGGTGAAGGAATGGTGGGACAGGCCATGATAACTGGTGAACCTGTTATCATTTCCGATCTCAAAATACACGCCCTGCGCGGTGACCTTCAAACGGTTATCCGCAATGAAGGTATTCAATCATATGCCCACTTCCCCATTGTAATTGACGGAAAGGTTGTAGCAATTTTCAACGTGGCTTACACACGCCCGAATGCACTCAATGAAGACTCGATTCGTTTGTTTACTGCATTGGCGAATCGCGCATCGCTAGCTATTACCAACATGGAACTCTTCGAACAGACTAAAGACCTAGCTGTGATGGAAGAACGCAACCGCCTCGCTCGGGACCTGCATGATAGCGCCAAACAAAAGGCATTCGCTGCGCTGGCACAATTGGGTACGGCCAATGGCATCATCAAAACCAAACCTGATGAAGTCATCCCTCACTTGAGTGAGGCTGAGACCCTCGTGTATGAGGTAATTCAAGAGCTGACATTCCTCATTCAGGAGATCTATCCGATCGCCCTGCAAGAAAAGGGGCTACCGACCACACTGCGGGAATATGTCTTTGAGTGGGAAAATCGCAACGATGCAGTAGTCAACCTCACGGTTCAGAATGAGCGCCCTCTTCCATTGAATGTAGAACAGGCGGTATATCGCTTCATTCAAGAGGCGCTGGCAAATGTCTCACGCCATAGCAAGGCGGGGCGAGTGGTCATCTCATTGGTATATAATCCAGAATCATTACAGGTTATCATCGCTGATGATGGTCATGGATTCGATATGAATCAAAAAGCAAAAGGCATGGGCTTCCGATCCATGCGCGAACGCATCAGTAGCATTCGCGGAACCGTTCAAATTCAAAGTGCGCCCGGGCAAGGGACACGTTTGATAGCACAATTACCCATTAAAGGATAATGGCAGGAGATTTTTATGAAACACCATCGCACAAGTATATTGATCGCAGACGACCACGAAGTGGTGCGGAATGGAATTCGTTCGTATCTTGAAACGATCCCAGATTTTCATGTAGTTGGAGAATCAGCTTCTGGGGAAGAGACATTAAGTATGGTCGCCGAGTTGATTCCCGATATCGTCCTGCTGGATTTGATTATGCCTGGTATGGATGGCATCGAAACGACGCGGCGGGTAAAACAGGTCAGTCCACGCTCGCAGGTGGTGGTGTTAACTTCCTACCATGAGGATGTGCACATCTTCCCTGCTCTTAAGGCTGGTGCCATTTCCTACATCCTCAAAGATATGAAAATGGAAAAGCTGGTAGAGGTTCTGCACCGCGCCGTTCAGGGAGAGGTTACACTGCATCCGCGGGTTGCTGCTCGTGTTTTGCAAAACATACGTGGTGAAAACGTTGGGGAGCAACCACTCTTTACCGAATTGACCGACCGCGAAACAGATGTTTTGAAATTGATCGCAGCTGGGTTAACAAACAGTCAAATCGCAGAGAAACTCGTCATCAGTGAAAATACAGTAAAGGGACATGTTAGCAATATTCTCAGCAAACTCCACCTTGCTGACCGCACTCAGGTAGCTGTATATGCTTGGCAACAAGGCATTGTCAACAGAAACAATACTTCAAAAGATTAGCGGATAAGTGAACGAATCAAAAAGGACACTGTGTCGACACAGTGTCCTTTTACTTTCCTAACGACTAATTTTTATTGACCCATTTCTGCGAGAGCAGCTTCAATATTCTGCTGGAAGACATCGATGGTCTGAGCACCTTCGATGATAGTGGTCTTTTCCTCACCATTTACAGTGTAGGTCATAACGAATGAGGGTGTAGCCTCAATACCGGCAAGGATACCATTTTTCATATCCTCATCAATCAGATCTTTATATGTATTGGCATTGAAGCAGGAATTGAAATCATCCATATTCAATTGGAGCCTCTCTGCAAATGCGACTAGGCGGCGATCTGTGTACGCGCCAACGTTTTCACCGGTCTGGTTTGCAAAAATAATATCATGCATTTCCCAGAACTTGCCCTGATCACCCGCGCAATAAGCTGCTTCCGCAGCGGCAGCGGACTCAGGACCAATAAACTCACCGAAGGAATGGTAAACAAAGAAGATACGGCAGAATGGGCACTGAAAATCTGAATATTCCTCAATCTTGATCGGGGCGTTGGGATCTCCTACGGCGTTAAAATCCACATCCGGGCGTTCAATTACTGGCGCGTCGGCAACTTCGCCAACAGGTTTGAAATTAGGATAAATAAATAAAAAGGCTACAAACAGCGCGGCAATAGAGATCAAACCGATTCCCAAAAGGCGGGTTCTCTGCTCTTTGCGCCTTATTTGCTCTCTGCGGGCCTGCCGCTTACTTACTTCTTTATCTTTATTGGTGTTCATGCTAACTCCTATATGTAGGGTGATTGACCGCAGATTGTCCCATGCGGAAATGGTTTTGTCCAGTAAAGGGTTAATATGTTCTTATCTTATTCGTGCAAGCGTGCGTCCATCCAGAGCGTCATGGTTTTGAATACTTCCGTCTGCTCCGGTTCGTTGTGAAGCTCATGATAACCACCCTCCCATAAGACTAATGTACACTTTTCTTTTAAGGGCGCTGCAAATTCTATACTACTTGAAGGGAATGCAATTGCATCTGCCTTGCCGTGCAGCAGTAAAAGAGGCAAAGAGAACTCGCCCGCATGTTTCAAGGTCCACTTCGTGACGCCAAGCATGATCTTTCCAAAGCCAAGTGAAATCTTGTCATGCACAAGCGGATCATTATTATATGTATCCACTACTGCTTTATTACGCGAGATCGCGGCAGCGTCTAATCCACTTGGGAGGGTTGTGCCTGGCATCAAGGTTCCAAGTACCTTGGCTGCCAAAATTTTTACGGGCTGGTTCTCAAGTGCAGTATGCAAACCTGCACTAGTTGCAATGACACCTTTCACATTCGGCTTACGGAGCAAGCCATAATGTAACACCTGAATACCGCCAAGGCTATGTCCATATAAAAAGAGAGGCAACCCTGGGTAACGTGAACGTGCTTGTTCAAACAGAATATCAATATCCTGCATGAAGTCTTCAATAGAGGAGATATGCCCGCGTTGACCACCAGAACGCCCATGACCGCGCAAGTCATAAGTAAATAAGATAAAGCCTTCCTTCCCAAATGCCTCAGCTACATGAGCATAACGAGAACTATGTTCTCCTAACCCATGCACGAGACAAACAACAGCCTTGGGCTGTATAACCTGTGGTTCCCATACTTGCCCGAAAATATCCAAACCATCTCGAGATTTCCACTTCACTTCCTGATGTATCATTTCATCCTCCTATAGTGATTTTGAACTCACATTGATGAGCGCCCATAGCACGACAGGCGCGTTCTTCGATATCATGTTCCTGCCCATCTGCCCAATACAGGCACTCACGGATCAATCCGAAGGTTACAAAACAGACGGGGGTATCGTCGGACTGATTCAAGGTGGTGGGCGATGTCTGGTCAACAAGAAGCAGGTCAAGGTCCAGAGTATGAACCGTCATCTTTCCATTGACCGTGCTCAAAATGCGGGCGAGCAATTCAAGCGCAGGTTTCCGTCGTAAGGGTTTTGGAAGTCCACGAATGAATGCAGACTGGGCTTTAATCCCCAGTGCGGATTCATTCAATAGTTCATCCCAAAGTTTTGACCCAATTCGCATTAAGATACCGCGGGCACCACGCCCATAATATGTGCGAATGGCAGATTGTAAAGTGGAATAGGCGTATGCTGTACGTTCATCATCCAATGCTAAAAAATGAATGGGGTGCGCCCATTCTTTTGGAAGGCCTGCCTTTGAGAGCACAGCACGAAATGTTTCATGGCCAATCTCTGTTGAAAGCGTCTCAACAAATTTTTGCATGATTGAAGGCGAGAATGCAATTCGGGTCACAAAATACCTTTGGGATAGGTTAATACTGGAAAATATTCACCTGTGCGAGTAAAGCCGAATTTTTCATAAAGCGAAAGGGATGCCGTATTATCTGACTGCGTGTTAACGGAAAGCTTTTCAATACTATTCGCAGTTAGATATTGATTAAGATCATCTACCAAGGCTCTGCCTACCCCCTTCCCTTGCGCATCAGGCCGAACTGCAAGCCTGGCAAGGTGTGCACCAAATGAATTTCCAGTACTGAGCTGATAACCGACCATGATACCTAAATCATTCTCTACGACTGTCGCATGAAGCGATTGGGCATGTGCGCGCTGAAGCGAATCAAACGTGTTATGCCAGAATTCGCCAAATGCTGCCATATCCACTTTTGTCACTTCAGGCAGGTCAGTCTCTTGCATAGTGCGGATTCGAAATCCAGATGGAACAGGCTGCAGGCTTCTATTCCGAACCCGTAGCTGCAGCAAAACAATATTTTGTCTCAATTCAAAACCGCTGGAAAGTAAAATATTCTGAAACCATTGCTTTATAACAATCGCCGCAACCTGAGCATGTGGATTTGTGCTCACGATTTCGTTATGAACCGCACTCCAAAGTGCAGACCATATTTCAGGGGCTGACCGATTCTGGTGGTATGAAAAAAGCCTAATCCATGCCACATCTTGCGGATCTTCCGGACAGGCTAGTGCTGCAATGATGCGGCCATCCTCTTCCAGAACCCAGTAATTGGGAGAACCAATCCATTCTAGTGCAGACCGCCAATCCAGATGGCGATGCGTATTTGCTTCATAAAAAAGCAAGTTTGCGATCTGATGATAATCCTCCAGGATCGCGCGCCGAGCTTTTAAATTGAGGCTAATCATTTGATAAAGCGAAGGAAAAATTTCAAGATACGTTCAAAGAATCCCGGGCTCTTTTTGGCTTCCAAAGACCCCATCATCTTAAAAGCAGATTCGGTAATTCTTCCTGATTTCAATTTGAGAGCAGCAGCAGATTTCATCACCATTGCACGCAAATCGCCTTCATCCACCTGCCTGAATAACTCAGCAGAGCGTTCGTATGTTTCAATGGCTTCGTCAATACGATCAAGCCCCTCAAGCGCGGCGGCAATATTTCCCAAAGCCATCGCCTGGCGCTTTACATCTTTTGCATTCTCAAAGATCTTGTCGGTACCGAGCGCAGCAGCAAGAGACTCTTGAGGTTTCCCTGCCTGCAGTAAAGCAACACTTACGTTGTTCATCATTTCTGCAGCCATTTCCCCCGCACGCTCCTGAGTATATCTTTCTGCTGCCTGACGGAATAATCCAGCAGCCTCATCGAATCTTTTATCTGCAAAAGCACGCTTGCCTTGTGATTCAAGTTGAGCAGGTTCAAGTGTCATGTGATTACCGTGTTAATTTTTATAGAAATATTAAAGGGTAATATCTAATAAGCCTTCTGCAACCGAGCGCAATTTTTCTCTCGATAAGTCACTCAACTTCATAGCAAGTTCAATATAAGGACGGTTCACAGGTTGGCAAACAAAATTTTGCATTTCAACGGATAACTCAAGGAACTTCTGCAAGGCACGTTGACTATTCAGCCATTGTCCCACTGGCCCACTTTGATCAAAGAACGTATCAATACGGCTGCCCATCACAGCCAGAATGATTTCAAGCTCTGGAACAGTGATCGCTCGTTCACCAAGCTCATATGCCTTTAGTTTCGATTGCGAAATCCCTGTCTCTGTCGAAATATGGCGAATAGACATATTCGCATTGGTCCGTTCTTGTCGCAACAACGCGCCAATCATACGTTGGCGCAAAGCAATTAACCGCGACATATCCACCGTTTCCATCACTGAAGCCACATCAGATTTTGTCTCGTTCCCCCAGAAATGTGAGATGGGCAGCTTCAAGAAATATACAAGGGTTTCAAGTTCAGGCAGAGATGGAGCTCGGCGCCCTTCTTCATATGCACGAAACAATCCGGGTTTGATTCCAATCGCATCTGCACATTCCTTGATACTGCGCCGTTCCGCCATGCGGGCATCTCGAATAAGTAAACCAAGTTTCTTTTCTCGTATTGTAATCTGAGCGTTATTCATAAATTCCTCATCAATGATTAGATATCTAGATTATAGCAGAGTGTATCAACGGCGAGTATTCTGACTGGAAGCCTTTGGTGCGAAAATATCTGCACTAAGTTTGAAGCCAGCCGCCTCAAGCCTCGGCGTGAAGTTGGGGCGAATGCCCGTGGCATTTACCTCACCTAAAACTTTTCCATCCGCGCTCACGCCTGTTTGATTGAATTTGAAGATATCGGTTAAAACAATAATATCGCCTTCCATACCGGCAACTTCTGTTACAGCCGTAACCTTACGCTGGCCATCCTTCAAACGCGTCTGCTGGACGATCAAATCCACAGCGGAAGAAATCTGTTGGCGGACTACTTTGAGTGGTAGGTCCATTCCTGCCATCAGCACCAAGGTTTCAATACGGGAAATGGCATCACGCGGCGCATTGGAATGGACAGTGGTCAGGGAACCGTCATGCCCAGTGTTCATGGCTTGCAACATATCCAATGCCTCACCGCCACGCACCTCCCCTACAACAATACGATCAGGCCGCATACGCAGCGAATTTTTTACTAAATCACGAATGGTAACAGCATGTTGGCCATCCGAGTTGGCAGGCTTGGTTTCCATCCGCATGACATGATCCTGCTGAAGCTGCAATTCCGCTGCATCTTCGATGGTAATAATACGCTCATTCTCAGGGATAAAACCAGACATGACATTTAACAAAGTTGTCTTACCTGAACCTGTACCGCCAGAAATGATGATATTAAAACGTGCCTTGACGCAAGCATGCAAAAAATCTGCCATTTGCCTGGTCAACGAGCCATAATTGATTAAATCCTCAACTTGTAACTTATCCTTACGAAATTTACGGATTGTAATGGAAGGACCGTCAATGGAAACAGGTCGTACAACAGCATTGACACGTGAACCATCAGGCAGGCGGGCATCCACCGTTGGCGAGTCAAAATCTACACGACGCCCAAGCGGCAGGATAATGCGATCAATCACACGAACCACATGGTCATCATCATCAAACGTAACATTAGACTTGGTAAGCTGCCCCTTCTTTTCAACAAAAACCTTTTTCGGGCCATTGACCATGATCTCTGAAACATCAGGGTCATCCAGCAAAGATTGGATCGGGCCATAGCCAAGCAGGTCATCCATAACCTGAGAAAATATTTGATTACGAATATCATCAGGAAGTTTTAATTTAGTTTGCTCATAGATAGAATTGATATTCTTTTGAACAAACGTGCTGCGATCCCCAGCAGGTACCCCTTCCATCTCCAATGCACGCAACAAATTATCTGCAAGATATTTTTTCAGGCGCAGCAGATCCTGATTAGTAAGAGATTTTGAGACTGTCGGATTGGGAGATGTCATTCCTTCGATTCTCCATGTTCATCTCCCGCCGGCATAACCCAAACAATTTGCGACCGCCTCACAGCCATAAACGGAGCCGCATAAAGAACTACATCCCCAGCCCCCAGAATATTTACATCCGTCACTGCCAGAAAAGATTCATCTCGTTCCAGTTCGTTTTTAAAGCGTTCTCCCTGGCGAACATGAACAAATCCACGCATTAAGTGGGTAGTGGTTTGTATTAAGCAGGAAACAGGTAATTTCGTAACAATGTCGGTATAGAATTTCCCCTTCTCATCATATTCGATTGTCATAATATATCTCCATAGTGATGATGATCGGCCAGAAACATCCCTAACAGATGGAATTTATCCTGACCGCAATTTTTGAGCCAACATGGCCATCTCTTTTGCAGTATCCTGAAAAATAATTGCAGCGGTGTCTCTGGGAAACTTTAACGAATACGGTTGGTGGTGTCCATTCGCAAATGCAAAATTTGTACCAAGGTATGGCATTGCAATATTTATCTTTATTCCAAGCGCATTTTCTGCTTCCACTTTACTCAAACCTTCCAAGCCCACTGCACGATTTAATATCGTAAAAATAGAATCTGAATGTACGCCCTTGTTCTTTAAGTAATCCAGGAGAGTTTTTGTCAAAGATACTGTACTAACATCTGTACTGACGATTAAGTTAACAAGATCTGCATGCTGGATAAGAGGCAGAGTAATTTTCGAAAGTGCCCGTCCAATATCAATCAGAACATAATCATAGGAAGCTTTTAATTCTGTAACAACATCCCAAATACGCCCAACCTTAAGCTGATTACTACTCTCAGGATCTGGTGAACCAGCTAATAAATTAAAACGCCAAATGTTCATTTGCGGCAATCCATGTTTAAAGAATTCTGGCGTAGTTTCGTACGAGGGCATATCTGTGATCGTGACAATGTTTTGTTGGCCTTCATACCCAACTATCGGTGCAATAGAACCAATTGGAAGTACCAGATCCAATACGACCAAGCTGGCCTCTGGCCGATATTGGCAAATATTCATGGCGATATTCGCGCACAAAGAAGAAGTGCCTGTTCCACCTTTTGCACTTAAAAAGACAAGCAGCAGACCACCCTGTTTCATCACCTCTTCAGTGATTCCAAATAAACGGTTGATGGTATCGTTTAATGTGGAAACAGCCTGCCCTGATTTAACAATATATTCATTAAACCCTGCTTCAAGGCAGGTCTTGATTCGCGAGTGATTCTGATCGCTACTCAGTGCGATTAAAGGCACGTGAGCAGTGCGGGCATCCTGTCTCAACTTGGCGGCTATTTCCTCCCCTTTCAAATCAACCATCATCGGGTCCATAATAATAAGATCTGGATGGTCGCGCCATGCATAAATTAACCCTTCCTTGCCGGAGCCAGCCTGAATCACTTCAAAATTCTGGTCATGCAATTTACGTGCTATGAAGTTACGGCTGGCAACATCTGCATCAACAACAAGGATCTTTTTATTAGGCATGGAATAAATTTTCCTGCACGTGTTTACACGTGTGAGTTTGTCACGCTTCGATCGGAGGCATTAAGTATCCTAAACCTGAACGCGTGACAATATGATGGGGATTGTGAGCATCCTCTTCCAACTTTTGGCGAAGGCGGGCAATGCTCACCCACAAGATTTCCTTATCATTCTTATATTCCGCCCCCCATACGCTCGTTAATAATTCTTCCGAAGTGAGAATCTTGCCAATGTTATGGGCAAACTGTAACAAAAGACGATATTCCGTGGCAGAAAGTGAAATAGCTTCTTCTGCACGCCATACTTCTGCACGAGCAAAATCGATCTTAAGATCATCATGGGTAAAGAAACGTGCCTGCCCAGATTCGGCGGGAGGCTGCGCACGGCGTAAAACAGCTCTTACACGTGCCAGTAATTCAGTGGCCGAAAATGGCTTGACCAAATAATCATCAGCTCCCAAGTCAAGCCCGCGCACACGATCCTGTTCCTCCCCACGAGCTGTCAGGATCACAATGGGTACATTCGAGAACTCGCGTAAGCGCTGACAGGTCCCAAAGCCATCCAAACGCGGCATCATCACATCCAACAACACCAGGTCGATGGGCTGCGCGGAAAATACATCCAGTGCCTGAACACCATCCTGGGCTGTTGCCACCTCATATCCCTCGGTGCGCAAGTTCGCTTCCAAGAGACGCAGGTAACGAGGCTCATCGTCCACGATCAAAATTCGCTTTGCCATAATGATCTCCTTGATGAAAATAATGAATACGATCAAAGAGTTGGATCAGCAGGCAACTCAATAAAAAAAGTTGTGCCTTCATCCAACACTGACTCTACCCAAATCTTACCATGATGTGCCATAACAATTTGCTTGCAAATATACAATCCAAGCCCTGTGCCTGTAACGGTACGTTCACCAGGCACACGGTAAAAACGTTCAAACAAAAATGGCAAAAAATCCTCTGGAATACCCTCTCCCTCATCTTCAAAGGAAATACGAACTCGCTTGCCAAGCGACTTTGTTACTATCTTTAATTTTGAGCCTGGGGCATATTTGATTGCATTACTAAAAAGATTTTCAAATACCTGCGAAAGACGGACGCCATCGCCAAGGACTGGAGGAAGGGTTTCCAATTCGAACTCAATCTTCAATTCTGGGTGGTGCGTATTGACCCGAGTTGCCACATCGCGCACAAGCGCATCAATACGAACAGGCGAAAATTTAAACTGCAAGGTTTTGCTCTGCAAACGTGCTGACTCAAGCATATCTTCAATCAATCTTGTTAAACGGTCAGCCTCTTCATCAATGATATTGAGAAACTCACGCTGGGTGGCATCATCCCACGTTGTATCCTGCCGCAATAGGCTGGTACTATAACCTTTGATAAAGCCAAGCGGTGTACGAAGTTCATGCGAAATGGTAGAAACAAAATCATCCTGCAAACGCATCTGGCGCTGCACAGAATCCAGCTCTGCGCGGGCCTCCTGCAAATCTCTGCGCTCGATCAGCGCCGCTGACCAAAATGCCTGCAAGGAAGCGATCTTAACATGCAAATCGGAATATTCTGGCCCCCCGAAGCGAACAAAGACGAGAGCGCCACAAATCGTTGAGCCAATATTCAATGGCATCCCCAA
>Ga0209066_10005596_pt1 | contig 13167 bp, 13 predicted proteins | sample All_14_2_FD_187198 | JGI IMG/M metagenome (GOLD analysis project Ga0209066, IMG submission 187198) | Freshwater microbial communities in response to fracking from Pennsylvania, USA - Allegheny Zone_MetaG_DW_15 (SPAdes) (version 2) ...
GGCTCGATCAAATTGAAGAAGCCTATGATTTATTCGCAAACCAGCGCGATGGCGTGCTCAAGGTAGCGATTACCCCATAGCTTTTCAGCTGAGTCTTCACTGGCGTCACATGCACGCTGGCGCGGCTCAAATTGTGGTAGATCCTGCCCCTTCGAACGATGGGCCACCAAGCGTATAGAAAATCTGCAACGGGCGCCACATAGCAACCCAGCCGGCAATCAACAAGCTTTCCTTCAACAACCGGAGAAACGTATTGTTCGGAAAGCCTGCAAGGATATCGGCGCTTAGCAGACACAGCGCGAGGAAGCCAATCCCGATCAGCAGGCTGGTGCGTCCTTCCAGCAGTAGCAACCGCAAATTGCGTTTTGACCGCACTAATTTGTAGTCGAAGTAGTTGTGAATCGCCTCAGTGATCAGCGGGGTGGGATCCTCCTGTGGCATCTGTTCGATGTGGATAATGATGCGGAAGTGACTGTTCTGCGGAAACTCCAACGCCCAATTTTCCAGAAATTCCTCCGCATCGGCATCGAGGTTGCGATGATGGAACGGCGTAGGATCCATCGAATTGAACAGCTCCGACAGCTAGGTTATGCGCAACTCGATCTGGTGGACAGGCGGATGGCTTTTTTTCATATCAGTTACAGCTCCTCCTGAAGGCCTCACTTGGCCGATGCGCTGACGATCGCAAAGTTAATTTAAGTGGCAACAATTCGGCGGTCAGCGGCCATTTAATGAAAATTGTTGGTGATTACGGGGGGCTGCAAACAGAAACCTCAGTATCGGCTACTGTATGTCAAATGTAGTCGTTCACTCGTTGGAGGGAAGCAGGCCGTCGGAATTTATATGGTATGCCACAACCCTGCCGATCGACTCAAAGCACGCAGTCATCCAGTCGACGACCGCACATTAATTGGTTAATATTGTGCCGTCATTGGGGAGTAGCCTCTCTTCGCTCGAAGAGGCTTACGTCAACATACTTGACCCACAGGTCATGGCGTAAGCGGTTCCTAAGTTCTTGGCAAGACCTTTGACCACATCGCCTCCGCATGGGCCGGGAAAGCGTTGTGGTCATTTGTCTTCTAGCCGGCCTGGGAACAAGTTATGGAATCTCTCTTAGTTTCAACGGGTGTCGTTGCTCTCGCAGAAATTGGCGACAAAACCCAACTTCTCGCATTTATTCTCGCCGCACGTTTCAAAAAACCGGTTCCCATCATTCTCGGCATTCTCTGCGCGACCATCGTCAATCACGGTCTGGCCGGTGCTTTGGGCGCTTGGATCACCACAACCGTTAGCCCGGAAATATTGCGCTGGGTTTTGGGCGTGTCATTCATCGGCATGGCGATTTGGACATTGATCCCCGACAAGATCGAGGAAGAGGAAACGCAGATTGCCAAAAAATTCGGTGTGTTTGGCGCTACGCTGATCACGTTCTTTTTCGCGGAAATGGGCGACAAGACTCAAATCGCCACCGTTGCGATGGCCGCGCATTATGCAGCCCCATTGCTCGTTGTGATCGGAACCACGCTGGGGATGTTGATTGCAGATGTACCCGCAGTGTTTGTCGGTGACAAACTGGCCGCGGAAATTCCGATGAAACTGGTGCGTTCGATCGCTGCGGGCATATTCGCACTGCTCGGTTTTGCGACCTTGTTGGGTATGGGTGTAAAGCTTGGGCTCTAACCCGGCTTTAGCCAGGAGAAAAACTATGCACGCCGACAATTTATCTACTTGGATCCACGATCATGTTTTCGACGAGAGCAGTCATGCCGCCGAGCGCAGTACGCTAGCGGTGACGTGGATTACCGCCGCGATGATGGTGGTGGAAATCATCACTGGCTGGTGGTACAACTCGATGGCGCTGCTAGCCGATGGCTGGCACATGAGTTCGCATGCGGTCGCCCTTGGTTTGAGTGCGACGGCCTACGCCGCCGCGCGGCGCTACGCGCGCGATCCGCGCTTTGCTTTTGGCACATGGAAAATTGAAGTGCTCGGTGGTTTTGCCAGCGCAATTTTCTTGCTGGGTGTCGCAGCATTAATGGTCGTTGGTTCCGTCGACCGTATTTTAAAACCGGAACCAATTCACTACCAAGAAGCCATCATCGTGGCTATTGTTGGGCTTATCGTAAACATTGTTTGCGCCAAAATTCTTGGCCACTCACATGATCATCGCGATCATGTGCATCATGAACACGGGCACCATGATCATGGACATGATCATCAACACGACCTCAATCTCAAATCGGCTTACATCCACGTCATTGCGGACGCTGCGACATCGGTATTGGCAATTATTGCCCTATTGGGCGGCTGGATCTATGGATGGTCATGGCTTGATCCCGTCATGGGTATTGTAGGAGCGACACTTGTCGCGGCATGGGCCTGATCGTGGAAACCAGCAAGGTTTTGCTGGATCGCGAAATGGATCATCCGGTCGTCGATGAAATACGCGAGCTGATTGAGACGGAAGGCGACAAAAGCGAAACGCGGATTACCGATCTGCATGTATGGCGGGTCGGTAAGAAGGTTTATTCCTGCGCGCTGAGTGTAGTAACACACGACGCCACGTTGTCACCGAGTGATATTCGCCAGCGCCTTGCTGTTCATGAAGAAATTGTTCACGCGACTATCGAGATACATCGTTGCCCCGAAGTTCGAGAAAGCCGCAAATAGTTACGACTGTGTATTACGCGAAAATGCTCGATCAATTCAACCTGTTGGCAGGCTGACACAGAAATTACATATCTGTCAGGCGCTCAACTCCTACTTGCAGTAATTTTCGCGTGATCTGTAGTGTGCCTTTCAAGCAGGGCTTGGTACTGCAACAAATATTTTATCTATATCTGCGGCGCCCACTCTATTGCTCGACCTATTGTCGAAGTTCGCTTCAAAACTGTTCACATCAATTGGCTGATTAACTACTGATCGTACCCACAAAAAGTGGACATCTCTATGAAGCACTATGCCGGCGGTTCGTCGGCAAAATTCACCGCGTTTTGGACCCCCTAGCGGACCGCTGGTGGCACTTTTTTGAGTGATTCGCATGGAACTGCGTCATCTCCGTTATTTTATCGCCGTCGCTGAGGAGTTGCATTTTGCGCGCGCCGCCGAACGATTACATATTGAACAGTCGCCTCTGTCGCGCGCGATCAAGGATCTGGAGCATGATCTCGACGTACAACTGTTCGAACGCACCACTCGCAGCACACGACTGACGTGGGCTGGGCAAGTGTTCATGGATGAAGCCAAGCGTGTGTTATCGACACTGGAGCAAGCCAGGGCCAGCACAAAAGCCGCAGCCACCGGCTATCGCGGCACGCTGCGTATTGCGCTGTCCGATAGCATAGATCCGCTGAGGTTTGCGGCTCTATTGGCTCAATGCCGAGAGCATGAGCCCGATGTCGAAATCCGCTTGTTCGAAGTTCCTCTGGCAGAGCAGGTGAAAGGCCTGCGCGGTGGCCTCTATGACGCCGGATTCGCCCAAGCGTCGGAGGTTGGTGAAGACATCGTTGCTCAGTCCGCTTGGACCGATCCGCTGGTGATCGCCGTTCCTGCGCGTCACCCACTGCTGGCATGCAAGCGCATTCCGCTGGAGGAATTGATCCGCTATCCGCTGGTACTTTGCCACCCAGCGATTTGTGAAGGTTGTTATCGACAGATCGAGCGCTTCTTGCGCACCGTCGATATGGAGCCTGTCGTGGCCGAATATGTGACGACCTTCGACCTGATGATGACACTCGTGGCCGCCGGCTACGGACTTAGCTTCGCCGCAGAGTCTCACATGATGGTCTGCCGCCACCCGGAGGTCGTGGCTCGCCCGCTGGCGGGGCGCCCTCTCATGCTAACCACCTACCTGCTGCGACCCAACACTGAACCCTCCGAACCCTTGAGTCGCTTCGTTACCCGAGTGGTCGCGGAAGAGAACTCGAATGCAAGTGCAGACGCTTGAAGCAGACGCGTGTACTGAAACGTTTTTACCTTTAGGTGTCGGCCAACAAATTTTCGGCGAATCGCGATGCCCGCAGAAATACGCTGCCGTATACAGCGATGCGCTCCGTCATTCCCCAGCTAGAAATCTTGTTTTCTTCGTCTTCGTTATCCCGCTAACGGTCTTTGACCGGTCCTGACCCGACACTCAATCTCACGCCTGTGGCATGTCATCCGCGGGTTGCGCGGGAGTGTCATTCGGGAGGTTGTGATGCAGGGAACCAGTGTGCTGTTCGGTCAGGTCCTGGCGGTGTTCGGGATCGTGATTGCAGGAACGTGGGGCGCCACGCAGTGGACCGCAGCACAACTGGGCTACCAGCTACGCCTCGGTGCGCCGTGGTTCGATCTCTTCGACATTCCGGTCTATCACCCATGGCGATTGTTCGAATGGTGGTACTTCTTCGATGCTTACGCACCCGACATCTTCGTGCGCGGCGGCGCTATAGCAGCATGCAGCGGGTTCGTCGGCGCGATGGTCGCCATCACCATGTCGGTGTGGCGGGCTCGACAGTCGAAGCTCGTCACAACCTACGGCTCCGCGCGCTGGGCACTGCCCGCTGAAATCCAGCGTTCCGGTCTGACCCGGCCCGCCGGCGTTTTTCTCGGTCGAAAGGAAGGCGACTACCTGCGCCATGAAGGTCCCGAGCACGTGATGGCCTTCGCGCCGACGCGCTCCGGCAAGGGTGTCGGCCTGGTGGTCCCCACCCTGCTCTCATGGCCCGGTTCCACCGTCATCCACGACATCAAAGGCGAGAACTGGACCTTGACCGCCGGCTGGCGCTCGCGCTTCTCGCACTGTCTGCTGTTCAACCCCACCGATGCACGATCGGCCGCCTACAACCCACTGCTCGAAGTACGGCGCGGCATGCACGAGGTCCGCGACGTGCAGAACATCGCCGACATCCTGGTCGATCCCGAAGGCGCGCTGGAGCGGCGCAACCACTGGGAGAAAACCTCCCACGCCCTGCTGGTCGGCGCGATCCTGCATGTGCTCTACGCCGGCGAAGACAAGACGCTGCGCGGTGTTGCGAACTTTCTATCCGATCCGGCCTGCCCCTTCGAGGTGACGCTGCACCGGATGATGACGACGAAGCACCTCGGTGATGCTCCACATCCTGTCGTTGCATCGGCGGCACGCGAAGTGCTGAACAAGAGCGACAACGAGCGCTCGGGTGTGCTGTCTACCGCGATGAGTTTTCTCGGCCTGTACCGCGATCCCACCGTGGCCGAAGTCACTTCGCGCTGCGACTGGCGCATCGCCGATTTGATTGATGCCGATTACCCGGTGTCGCTGTACTTGGTGGTACCACCTTCCGACATCAGTCGCACCAAGCCGCTGATCCGTTTGATCCTCAACCAGATCGGACGACGACTGACCGAATCGCTCGACGGCAGCGACGGCATTGCCCGCCGCTACAAATTGCTGCTGATGCTCGACGAATTCCCAGCGCTGGGCCGGCTCGACTTCTTCGAGTCCGCCTTGGCCTTCATGGCGGGCTACGGCCTACGTGCTTTCCTGATCGCGCAGTCGCTCAACCAGATCGACAAGGCCTACGGACAGAACCACTCGATTCTCGACAACTGCCATGTGCGCATCGCGTTCGCCACTAACGACGAACGCACGGCCAAGCGCATTTCAGAAGCACTGGGTACCGCGACCGAGCTGCGCGCGCAGCGCAACTACGCCGGCCATCGGCTGGCGCCATGGCTCGGTCACTTGATGGTGTCGCGGCAAGAGACCGCAAGGCCGCTGCTAACGCCCGGCGAAGTGATGCAACTGCCACCCGATGACGAGGTAGTGATGGTGTCCGGCCATCCACCGATCCAGGCCAAGAAGATTCGCTACTACGCCGACGCGAACTTCAAGTCGCGTGTGCTGGCACCGCCGCAACTTGTGTTGGGCCTCTACGCGGATGTCCCGACCGCACGCTCTGACGACTGGACCGGACTGGCGATACCCGCCGCACCGATTCTGGGCTTGGTACTGCCCACACGCGGTGAGTCCGTCGATGACGGCGGCCGTCAGCAGCAGCCCGAGCTGGACGAAGTCGCGTTCACGCTAGGGCCCGAACACGCAGTGGACGACCTCGGTCTGCTCGATGACGACGACCTGCCGCTGCCCTTGCCCGCCCAGCTCGATCCGCGCTTGCAGCGCACCGCGCGGCTAGCGTCCCTCGACCCTAATGACGGGATCTCGCTATGAGTCGCACGCGCTTGAACCTCTTCATTGAGCACGAACACGCCAAGCGGCTCGACGAGTTGGCGGCCATGAAGGGCTTGTCCAAATCATCCATCGTCGCCGCTGCGCTGGCCTCGTTTCTCTCGCCCGACTCCGGCGACCAGCGCGAAGCCGCCATCGCCAAGCGGCTAGATCGGCTGTCGCGCCAACTCGAAAAACAGGAGCGCGACCAGAACATCCTGATCGAGACAGTCGCACTCTATGTGCGCTACTTCCTCACTGTCAGCACGCCGATGCCGGAAGCGCATCAGGAAGCGGCGCGCGCCCAGGGCCGCGCACGCTTCGAGCAGTTCGTTGAACAGCTTGGTCGGCACCTGCTGCGCGGGCGCAGCCTGGTCAAGGACGTGATCGACGAGATTCAGCCTGACCCCAGCCAGTTCTTCGGCCTGCAGGAAAAGCCCAACGGCACGGCCGCTGCCGATGAATCGGGCGTGCCGTCATGAGCGGCGGCCTGCGCGATCAGGGCTTGTCCGCCTCGCTGACGCTCGATCGCCGCGTGCGCATGCTGCGCACAGCGATGGGGCCGGATATCGCCAAGGCGCTGAACGACCCCGACGTGGTGGAAGTCATGCTGAACCCCGATGGTTCGCTGTGGGTGGATCGACTGAGCAGTGGACGCGAACCGCTGGGCGTCAGCCTCACGTCTGCCGATGGCGAACGCATCATCCGACTGGTCGCGGCGCATGTACGCGCCGAAGTGCATGCGGGCAAGCCGCTGCTGTCGGCCGAATTGCCAGAAACCGGCGAGCGCTTCGAAGGTGCTCTGCCGCCGGTAACACCGGGGCCAGTGTTCGCGCTGCGCAAGCGTGCGGTCGGGCTGATCCGGCTCGACCAGTACGTCGCCGATGACATCCTGACGACGGAACAAGCCGACTTCCTGCGCCAGGCAGTGCACGAGCGCAAGAACATCCTGATCGCGGGTGGCACTAGTACCGGCAAGACCACGCTCGCGAACGCCCTGCTCGATGAAATCGCCGCCACCGGCGACCGCGTGATCGTGCTCGAAGACACGGTGGAGCTGCAGTGCACCGCGCGCGACCACGTACCGCTGCGCACCCGCGCCGGTGTCGTGACCATGACCGAGCTGGTGCGCTCGACCCTGCGGCTGCGGCCAGACCGCATCGTCGTCGGCGAAGTGCGCGGTCCCGAAGCGCTGGACTTGCTTAAGGCTTGGGGTACGGGCCATCCGGGTGGCATCGCCACCGTCCATGCCGGCTCCGCTGCGGGCGCATTGCTGCGCCTCGAACAACTGATCCTTGAAGTCGCCGTGACCCCGCCGCGCGCGCTGATCGCCGAGGCGGTCAACGTCATCGTCTACATCGCCGGTCGCGGCCGCGCGCGGCGCGTGCAAACCATCGCGCGCGTCATCGGCTTCGACAGCCACGGCTACCAGCTCAGCCAGGAGCTGTTGTCTTCCTTTCCTTCGCTTTTATCCACCACCGGAGAGTCGTCATGACGCAATTCCGTAATTCCGTAAATCCGCTTTCGCACAACACCCGGTTGCAGGTCGGCCTGCAGCTTCTGCTCATGGCCGCGTTGCTGCTGTGCATAGCGCTGCCCGCGCACGCGGCGGGCTCGAACATGCCGTGGGAGGCGCCGCTGCAATCGGTACTGGAATCGATCCAGGGGCCGGTGGCGCGAATCATTGCGGTGATCGTGATCATCTCCACCGGCTTGGCATTGGCCTTCGGTGACACCAGCGGCGGCTTCCGCAAGTTGATTCAAATCGTCTTCGGCCTGTCGATCGCATTCGCCGCATCCTCGTTCTTCCTGACCTTCTTCAGCTTCACCGGCGGCGCGGTGATCGCATGAGCGCGCCGACCACTGACGCATCCGGCTTCGCGAACGGCTTCGAGATTCCGCTGCACCGCTCGCTGACTGAACCCATTCTGCTGGGTGGCGCACCGCGCACGGTGGCGATTGCCAACGGCACGCTGGCCGCCGCCGTCGGCCTTGGGCTGCAACTCTGGTTGCCCGGCCTCGCGCTCTGGATCGTCGGCCACTCTCTGGCGGTGTGGGGTGCGCGACTCGATGCGCAATTCATGGCCGTGTTCGCGCGGCACATCAAGCACCGCACGCTGCTGGACGTTTGAGACCCACGGAGAACACGCCATGATGTACCTCGCCGAATACCGCAAGCGCCCCGCCTTGCTGGCTGACTGGCTGCCCTGGGCGGGCCTCGTCGCACCGGGTGTGGTGCTCAACAAGGACGGCTCTTTCCAGCGCACCGCGCGGTTTCGTGGGCCGGATCTGGACAGCGCGACACAGGCTGAACTGATCGCCACGTCGGCGCGGTTGAACAACGCGCTGCGTCGGTTTGGGTCCGGCTGGGCGCTGTTCGTGGAGGCCGAACGGCGCGAGGCGGCGAACTATCCCGAGTCTTCTTTTCCGGAGCCACTGTCTTGGCTAGTCGATGAGGAGCGCCGCGCCGCTTTCGAGGAAGCCGATAGCCACTTCGAAAGCACCTACCACCTGACGCTGCTCTACCTGCCAACCGAGGAATCAACGGCGCGCGCGGCCAAGCTGCTGTACGAGAACACCAAGGTCGCCGGCGTGGACTGGCGCGAGCGGCTGGAGGGCTTCGTGTCGGACACCGAACGCTTCTTCGGCCTGCTCGAAGGCGTGATGCCGGAGATCGCCTGGCTCGACGACGGCCAGACCTTGACCTACCTGCACGCCTGCGTGTCCACGCGCCGGCATGCGGTGGCCGTGCCCGAGGTACCAATGCACCTTGATGCGTTGCTGGCCGATGAACCATTGGTGGGTGGGCTTGCGCCGATGCTCGGGAATCAGCACTTGCGCGTACTGTCGGTGCGTGGCTTCCCGACCTCGACCTGGCCAGGCCTGCTCGACGAACTGAACCGCCTGGGTTTCGTCTATCGCTGGAGCACGCGCTTTTTGTGCCTGGACAAAGCCGACGCCGAAAGTGAATTGGGTCGCCTGCGCCGGCAGTGGTTCGCCAAGCGCAAGAACATCGTCGCGCTACTGCGCGAGACCATCTTCCAGCAAGAGAGTCCGCTGGTCGATTCGGATGCCGACAACAAGGCGGCGGATGCCAATGCAGCATTGCAGGAGCTGGGCAGTGACCAGGTGTCATTCGGCTATGTCACCGCCACGGTGACGGTATCCGACGCCGACGCGACGGCTGCCGACGAGAAGCTGCGCGCGGTGGAGCGAACCATTCAAGGCCGGGGCTTCGTCACCATCCCCGAAACCTTGAATGCCGTCGACGCCTGGCTGTCGTCAATCCCCGGCCATGCCTACGCCAATGTGCGTCAGCCCATCGTCTCGACACTCAACCTCGCACACATGATGCCGGTATCGGCGGTGTGGGCCGGGCAGGAACGCAATGCGCATCTTGACGGCCCGCCGCTGATCGTGACGCGCACCGATGGCGCGACGCCGTTCCGGCTGGTCACGCACATCGGCGACGTGGGCAATATGCTGGTGGTAGGCCCCATCGGCATGGGCAAGTCGGTGCTGCTCGCTACCTTGGCCTTGCAGTTTCGCCGCTATGCCGGATCACGCATCTTCGCCTTCGACATGGGTCGCTCGATCCGCACCACAGTGCTCGGACTGGGTGGCGAGCACTACGACTTAGGCGCCGATGATGCCATCGCCTTCCAGCCGCTGGCGCGTATCGACCAGGACGGCTACCGCGCATGGGCGGCCGAATGGATCGAAGGCCGGCTGATCCACGAAGGTGTGGCCGTTGGGCCGGATGAGAGGGATGTCGTGTGGTCGGCGCTGAACAGCTTGGCCAGCGCACCCATCGAGCAACGCACGCTGACCGGCATGTCGGTGCTTCTGCAATCCAACGCGCTGCGACAGGCCCTGCAGCCCTATGTGCTGGGCGGCGCGCACGGCAAGCTGCTCGATGCCGACCATGACCGCCTCGGCGTTGCCGACGTGCAAGCGTTCGAGATGGAAGAGCTAATGCACAGCAAGGCGGCCGCGCTGGCCGTGCTGCACTACCTGTTCGCGCGCTTCGAAGAGCGCCTCGATGGTGCCCCCACCTTGCTCATCCTCGACGAGGCTTGGCTGTTCCTCGACGACCCGGTGTTTGCCGCGCGTATTCGCCAATGGCTCAAGACGCTGCGCAAGAAGAACGTGTCGGTGATCTTCGCGACGCAATCGCTCGCCGACATCAAAGATTCCACCATCGCCCCGGCCATCGTAGAGAGCTGTGTGAACCGCATCTTCCTGCCCAACCCGCAGGCGACCGAGCCGCAGATTCGCGTTATCTACGAAGGCTTCGGTCTCAACGCACGGCAGATCGAGATCGTGGCGACGGCACAGCCCAAGCGCGATTACTACTACCAGTCTCGACTCGGCAATCGCGTCTTCGATCTGGGACTCGGGGTGGTGACGCTGGCGTTCGCTGGCGCATCAAAACCCGAAGACCAGCGCGCCATAGACACCGTTTCCGCATCGGTGCCGCCCACCGACTTTGCAGCCGCCTGGCTGCGTCATCGCGGCCTTGATTGGGCCGCCGACCTGATCCCGTCATTTCCTTTCGCCCCGTCAATTCTCAAGGAGAAGCTGCCATGAAGAAGACTTTGCTTGTCATCGCCGCCGCCGTGCTCGTCAGCGCCATGCCCCCTGCGCAAGCGCAGTGGGTTGTGGTTGATCCAACCAACCTCGCGCAGAACATCATGACCGCTGCTCGTGCGCTGCAGCAGATCAACAACCAGATCAGCCAGCTTCAGAACGAAGCGCAGATGTTGATGAACGATGCCCGGAATCTGACCAGCCTGGATTTTAGCGCACTCAATGAATTGCGTGCGACGCTGTCCGCGACGAACCAGTTGATCCAGCAGGCGCAGGGGCTGGCCTTCAATGTGACGCAGATGGAAACCGAGTTCGCACGGCTCTACCCAGACGCCTATTCCGCGACCACCTCGGGTAGCCAGATGGCGATCGATGCGCGCACGCGCTGGCGCAATTCACTGCAGGCACTGCGCACCGCGACCAAAGTGCAATCGCAGGCGGTGCAGAACTTCGCGTCCGACGAACAAACGTTGACCGACCTCGTGAACCGCAGCCAATCGGCGGCCGGTGCCTTGCAGGCTACGCAAGCGACGAACCAATTGCTGGCTCTGCAAGCCCGGCAGGCCATTCAGGCGCAGCAGCTTCAGATCACGCAAGACCGGGCCGCCGCATTGGAGCAGGCGCGGCAGGTCGCCGTGCAGGAGCGTGCCCGCGAGGTGCGCCGCCGCTTCCAGGGTGACGGCACGCCGTACACACCCTACCCCGTCAACTTCTACGGCCAGTGAGGACACGACCATGAAATGCCTCATCTTCGTTGCCTCCATCACCCTGCTGCTTGCAGCTTGCGGCGAAAAACCCAGGCAGATCGAGTCCGTCGAATCACTGATGGCGAATCCCGAACGACTGAAGGAGCTGCGCGCACAGTGCAAAGCTGACCACGCCAAGGTCGGCGACGCGCAGTGCAACGCTGTGGCCGAAGCGACGCGGCGGCGCTTCATGGGCAGCGGCACGCCGTACACGCCGAAAGCTTCGTCGGCGTCGTCCACGCCATGAACGACGTCGCGGTCATCGACCGCTTTCTCGATGTCTTCTCGCGCTACATCGATTCGGGCTTCGGCCTGCTCGGTGGCGAGGTGGCGTTCCTGACCGCGACGCTGGTGATTATCGATATGACGTTGGCCGGCCTGTTCTGGGCCATGGGTGGCGACGATGTAATCGGCAAGCTGATCAAGAAGACGCTGTACGTCGGTGCCTTCGCTTTCATCATCGGCAACTTCAACAATCTGGCGGGCATCCTGTTTCGCTCGTTTGCCGGTCTTGGGCTGGTGGCATCGGGTTCTCCGATGACCCAGGCGCAACTGCTGCAACCCGGTCAGTTGGCCAAGGTCGGCATCGATGCCGGGCAGCCGATCATGACGCAGATCAGCGATCTGACCGGCTTTCCGGAAGTATTCGTCAACCTCGATGTCATCACCGTGCTGTTCCTGGCCTGGCTGGTGGTGATCATCAGCTTCTTCATCCTGGCGGTGCAGCTCTTCGTCACGCTGATTGAGTTCAAGCTGACCAGCCTTGCAGGCTTCGTACTGGTGCCGTTTGCATTGTGGAACAAGACCGCCTTTCTGGCTGAACGGGTGCTGGGCAATGTCGTCTCGTCCGGTATCAAGGTGCTGGTGTTGGCGGTGATCGTCGGCATCGGCACCGGGCTGTTCGCCGAGTTCACAGTACCCCCTGGCACCGAGCCTTCCATCGACCATGCGTTGGTCATCATGCTGGCTGCATTGGCGATGTTGGGCCTCGGCATCTTCGGTCCGGGGATCGCAACGGGGTTGGTGTCAGGGGCGCCACAACTTGGGGCCGGTGCGGCGGCCGGTACCGCGTTGGGTGCAACCGGCTTAGCGGTGGCCGGCGGTGCGGCTGTCGCCGCGAGCGGCGCGGCGGTAGCGGCGGGTGCGCGCATGGTGCCGGGTGCGGCCCGCGCCGCCATCGGTGGCGCGGCATCGGCAGGCCGAGCCAGCAGCGCAATGGCCAGCGGCGCCAGAACCGCCTACCAGACGGGTGCTACTGCATCGGGCAGTGGTGGCGCGCGTGCCGCCGGTGCGGGTGTCGCCAATGTTGCCAAGACCAGTGCGCAGGCGGTCGGTCAGCGTGTCGCCGCCGGGGCCAAGGCGGTCAAGGATCGCATGGCGAATTTTGTTGCCGAAGCCGCCGCGCCCGCCGGGGCAGCGGCCTCCACATCCACCGCCGACGCCGCAGAAAACACACACCCTGCCGCAGAACCCGCCTGGGCCAAGAACATGCGGCGCAAACAACAAGCGAGCCACGCGGTGTCGACGGTTGCGCACACGCTGCGCTCAGGCGATCACGGCGGTAGTGGTGCCAGCCCCAGCCTGCGTGATGACTCGAACTCTTGAGGAGATCCACCCATGCGATTCAAACGACCCCAGGTGCGCTAC
>Ga0209066_10005597_pt1 | contig 13165 bp, 9 predicted proteins | sample All_14_2_FD_187198 | JGI IMG/M metagenome (GOLD analysis project Ga0209066, IMG submission 187198) | Freshwater microbial communities in response to fracking from Pennsylvania, USA - Allegheny Zone_MetaG_DW_15 (SPAdes) (version 2) ...
ATGGGGCTGAGCTTCCACTGCTTCAGCGGGTGCAGCTTGCGCTCCTTGAAGCGGCGGCGCTGCTCGGCCCGGCTCACCGAGAACCAGAACTTGAACAGGTGGATGCCTGAGCGCACCAGCTGCCGCTCGAACTCCGGGCACTGGCGCAGGAACTCTTCGTATTCATGGTCGGTGCAGAAGCCCATCACCCGCTCGACGCCGGCGCGGTTGTACCAACTGCGGTCGAACATCACGATCTCGCCCCGCGTGGGCAGGTGCTCGATGTAACGCTGAAAGTACCACTGGCCGCGTTCCACCTCGCTGGGCTTTTCCAGCGCCACCACGCGGGCACCGCGCGGGTTCAGGTGTTCCATGAAGCGCTTGATGGTGCCGCCCTTGCCGGCCGCGTCACGGCCTTCAAAGAGGATCACCACCCGCGCGCCGGTGTCCTTCACCCAGGCCTGCAGTTTGAGCAGCTCGACCTGCAGGCGGTACTTCTGTTGCTCATACGAGCGGCGTGACAGCAGGTTCTTGTACGGGTAGCCGCCATCGCGCCAGCCCGGGGCCAGGGCGGTGTCGGCATCCGGGGTCACCTCATGCACGGCCAGGTGCTGGCTCAGCATGCGGCGCAGCACTTTCACATCGTCGGGCGACACACCGGCCAGCAGCTCGTTCACGTCGCCCAGCAGCTTGGCGGGTTGCGTCGGGTCGCTGCTGCCCACCCCGCCCATGGCATCGGCCAGGGCCATTGATTGCACCGTCTGGGCCCGCGTGAGGGCGCGCTCGATGCGGTGCTGCTCCAGCGCCTGCGGCTGCAGCGACGGCGGGACGTCACCCGCTGCCACCGGCCGGCTGCGGCGCGGTTGGGGGCGTGGCTTGGCGCGCGGTTGGGCGCTTGCAGCGGCCTTGACGGCAGCCTTCGTGCCTCGGGCAGTGGGGGTCGATGCGGTCGGGGTGTCCTTGGCCATGGCGGGGAGGTGACGGCTTGATGAAACCGTCAATGGTGAACCTGCCCAGTTTGGCCCTGGTTGACCGCGGTCAAGCCGGCATGACCTCGGCGGGTCTGGGTAGTGGCGCTGCCATGTGTTCCAGCTGCGGCAACCACAGCGTGACAGTGGTGCCCTGCCCCAGTGCGCTGTCGAGCTGCACCTGGCCGCCGTGCAGTTCGACGATCTCTTTCACCAGCGCCAGGCCGAGACCAGTGCCGGGGATGTTGCCCGATGAATCGGCGCGGAAGAAGCGTTCGAAGGCGCGGTGGGCGTGTTCGGGGCTCATGCCGATGCCGTGGTCGCGCACCGAGACGCCCGCTTGCCGGCCCTGCGCGGTGTGGCGGCTGTGCAGCTGCAGCGTGATCTCGCCGCCCTGGGGCGAGTACTTGTAGGCGTTGGATAGCACGTTGGACAGCGCATGCTGGAACTGGCTGCGATCCACCTGCACCAGCAGTTCGGGTTCGTCGCCGCGCTTCACCTGCCTCGCATCGCCAGGCACCATCAGGGCGCTCACGCTGGCGTCGATGAGCGTGCGCAGGTCCACCACTTCGAGCTGGAAGTCCTTGCCCTTGCGGGCTTCGATGCGGGCCAGGTCCAGCAGCTCGTTGATCATGTCGGTGAGCCAGATGGCCTGGCGGTTGATGGTCTGCAGCACATCGCGGGTGCGGGCCTCGTCGAACTGGCGCATCAGCAGCAGGTCGGAGAAGCCGCGGATGCTGGCCATGGGCGTGCGCAGCTCGTGCGCGGCGGTGGAGAGGAACTCGCTCTTCATGCGGTCCACTTCGGTCTCGCGGGTGATGTCGCGCAGGTACAGCACGCGCGAGACATTGGGCGCCTCGCACAACCGCTGGCTGACGATCACCACCTTCTGCGGCAGGCCCTGCAGGATCAGCACCGCCGAGTCGGTGTCGGCATCGGACAGCCAGTGCGCCATGCCGGGCGGGTTGCGCTGAAGCACCAGGGCATCGATGCGGGCTTCAAAGGTGGCGTGGTCCAGGCCCAGCAGGGCCGGCCGATCGAGCCCGGTGAGGTCTTCGAAGGCGTGGTTGACGGTCACCACCTGGCCGTTGCCGTCAAACGAGACGAAGCCGTCAGGGCTGAGTTCGAAGATGGTGTCGAGCCGGGCGTACTGGTCGCGCAGCAGCTGTTCGGCGCGGTACTGCTCGGTGATGTCGGTGATCACGCCCACGTAGTGCGTCAGCGCGCCGCTGTCTTCATCGTGGATGGGGGCGACGGCCAGGTCGTTGATGAAGAGGCTGCCGTCCTTGCGGTAGTTGCGCAGCACCACGCGAGACGGTTCCCCGTGCAGCAGCGCATGGCGAAGCTGCTTCAGGGCGGGTTGCTGGCGGTCGTCACCTTGCAGGAACCCGCATGACTGGCCCAGCGCCTCCTCGCGGCTGTAGCCGGTGATGCGCAGGAAGCCTTCGTTGACAAACACCATGGGCATGCCGCGCAGGCGGCTGTCGGTGACCACGATGCCGTTGGTGCTGGCGTCCACGGCGCGGGTGCGCAAGCGCAGGGCATCGGTGCGTTGCGCCACCGTGGCTTCAAGGGTGCTCTGGGCGCCGTGCAGGCGCGCCAGCATGGCGTCGAAGCTGGTGGCCAGACTGCGCACTTCGGCGCTGCCGCGGTCGGTCTCCAGGCTGGCGAGGCGCGGCATCGTCTCCAGGCCCGCATGGGTGATCTGCAGGGCGGTTTCCTGCAGTCGCTGCAGGGGCCGCATCGAGCGCTCGGCCAGTTGGCGGGTGCGCTGGCGCACCAGGGACAGCACGCCCACGGCCCCCACCATGTAGGCGGCGGCCACCCACAGCGCGGTGGCGAAGGCTTGCCACCAGGTGATGTGCACGGTCAGCCGCAGCGGCGTTTGCGCGGCCGGGCTGGTGAGCGCCCAGTCCAAGCTGAGCTCGCCGCTGACTGGCGGGGCGCTGGCGCCCACCGACAGGGTGCCGGCATGCAGTTCAGCCCTGAAGGGCGCGGGCACGGCCTGTAGCCAGGGCGCGCTGAGCACGCTCCAGTCGATGGCTGCCACCAGCGATCCTTCGATCGAGTTGGTGGTGGCAAACCGCACTGGCCGCGCAATGATGAGCTGCCAGCGTTGGCCCAAGTGCACCCACAGGGTCTGTGCCTGCTCGGTCTGCAGGCACCGCTGGGCCAGTTGGCGGGCAGCGTTGGGCATGTCGCCTGGCGTGCCCATCCCCACACTGGAAGACAGGGGTCGGGCGGCATGGTCGGTCAACCACAAGCCGCGCAGGCTGAGGTCGTCATGCAGGGTCTCGTCGAGTGTGGGCCTCAGGTAGGCCTGGTTGCCGGTGGGGTCGACCAGCGCGTTGCGCACCAGCGTGCGGTCGGCCAGCTGGGCCAAGGCCTGCGTGGAATGGGTGATGTCGCGGTTGATCTGCTGCTGCAGCACCGCGCCGGTGGTGCGCAGGTCGGCCTCGGCGCGGGTCAGCAGCAGCCAGCTGATCAGCAGCAGTGACACGCCGCCAAACAGCATCAGCACCAGCCCGGTGATGCGGTTGGTGGCGCGGGCCAGTTGCCTGGCCAGTCCGTCGACGGGTGCAGCGGGCACGGGGTGGCTCACCCGCGTGTGGGCAAGGCGCGCAGGGCGCCGGTGTCGTCCCAGTGCGCCAGGATCACGTCGGCCTCCGAGAACGCTTCATGGCGTTGCGGCGTGAAGGCCGGCGCGTAGCGGCGCACCACGCCATCGAACGGGGGCAGGTGCTCCAGCGCGTCGCGCACGGCTGCCCGCTGGGTGCTACCGGCCTGTTGCACTGCGCGGTGCACCAGGCCCATGGCATCGTAGGCCTGCCCCAGCCCCACCAGCGACGGCAGGCGGTTCGGCGGGGCCACGCCCATGCGTTGGGCGGCACGCTGCAGCAGGTGCCGGCCGCGCGGGGTGCGGTCGATCTGCAGGGCGGTGGTCTGCACCACCTTCAGGTCGAGGGCTTGCAGCCCGGGACCCACCAGCGAGGGGAAGTCACCGCCGGCGATGCCCCAGTGGCTGTACACCGGCACCCGCGCGTTGGCCGGCAGCGCCAGCATTTCCTTGCACAGCACCGAGCCCTCGGGCTCGTTGGCCACCAGGATCAGCGCCTGCATGCCGGCTTGCTTGAGCAGCGCCACATGCTCGATGAGGGTCTTCTCGCCGCCCCAGTTGTACCAATGCTCGGGCAGCAGCGCCATGCCTTTCATGCCCTGGGCCTGGGCCAGCGCGGCGTCATGGCAGCTGCGGCCCCAGCCGGAGTTGGGTAGCAAGAACCCGAGCCGGCTGTGGCCATCGGCTTGGGCCGTGCGCAGCAGCCGGCGCATGGCCCAGGTGTCGTTCAGCGAGACACGGAACACCCAGCCGGGCGATTGTTTGGGGTCGATCACCGAGTTCGACGCGGCCCACGGGCTGATCACCGGGCACTGCACCTGCGGGGCCAGCGCGCCCATCTCCACCATCACCGGGCTGAAGCGGCTGCCGAACACGGCCACCAGATCGGGCAGCGCGGCCAGCTCGCGCAGGTTGTCGGTGCCGCGGCTGGGCACGCTGCGGTCGTCGCGCACCTCCAGCTGCCAGGGCCGCCCGCCGAGCACGCCGCCGGCCGCGTTGAGGTCTTCGATGGCCAGGGCCAGGCCCAGCCGCACCGCGTCGTCGCTGGTGCTGTTGACCATTTTCAGCTCGGCGCTCAAGCCCACGCGCACGGGTGCGGGTGCGGCCTGTGCGCGCAACGGCGCGGCGGCCACGCCAAGCACCGCCGCTGTACCCCACTGGATGAGTTCGCGGCGCCGTAGCGGCTGACGAGAGGCCATGAGCTGTCCTGCCTTGCTGATGGGCCGGAACCACCGGCGTCGTCAGGGTATCGGCAGGCGGGACACGCGCTTGAGGGGAATTTCAGACCAACCGCTCATCATCCCGATACCCCGCCCCACGCGTGTATTCGCGGTAGCGGATCTTGAAGTGCTGCTGCATCTGCCCCGCCTCGGGCAACGTCGGGCCGAGCGCGGGCTGCTGGCTCACCACGTGAGCCCGGTGGCGGGCCCAGGCGGTGAGCAGGGCCTCGCGGGCTTCGTCGCAGGTGGCGCCGGCGCCGCGCCAGATGAAGTCGTGCGTGATCATCTCGGCGATCACGATCGAGTCGGGCGGGATGATGGCCATGGGCCGTCAGTCTTCCAGCAGCGGGCGCACTTCATCCACGAAGTCGGCCAGGATGTGCTTGTGGGTGTCGAACTGTGCGCTGGTGGGCACGATGGCCACGCGGGTGGCGCCGAAGGTGTCGCCCAGCGTGCCGAACTGGCGCGCCACCTCGGCGTAGCTGCCCACCAGCGAGTGGGCGATGAGGGCGTCCACGCTGCGGGCGATGGATCGCTGGGGGTCGCCGCCCCAGCCCTGCGCGGGGGCGCGCTGCACCAGGTGTTCGAAGTACGGCCGGGCAATGGCCTCGGCGTCCTCACGCGTGGCCGCGGCGCAGCCGAAGCGGGCCAGCACCAGCGGGGGCGCCACCCCGCCGCTGGCCTGCATGTACGTGGCGCGGGCGGTCTGCACCCGCTCGGCGGTGTGCGTGGCCGCGGCCAGCAGGCCCCAGCCCTGGCGGGCGGCATGCTGCAACGTGGTCTCGTCTTCACTGGCCACCCAGATGGGCAGCTTGGGCTGCTGCGGCAGCGGCATCAGCGTCACCGGCGGGAAGTGATGGTGCGGGCCCTGGGCGCCCACCGGCTCGCCTTTGAGCAGCGCCTCCACCAGCGCCATCGTTTCGCGCAGCCGGGCCTGCGCATTGGGGCGGGCCAGGCCATGGGCATGCAGGGTTGATTTGAACGCCGCGCCGCTGGCCACGCCAAATTCAAAGCGGCCCTTCGACAGCAGATCCAGCGTGGCCACTTCTTCGGCCAGTTGGATCGGGTCGCGCAGCGCCGGCATCAGCGCCATCGAGCCGATGCGGGCCTTGCTGGTCACGCCCGTCAGGTGGCCCAGCAGCGCACTGATGCCCGCGCCCGGCCAGGTGCGGTCAAAGTGGTGCTCGCCGATCCAGATGTCGTCGTAGCCCATGCGGTCGGCTTCACGCACCAGCACAAACTGGCGGATCAGCGCGCGGCCCTCTTCGGCCGTGGGGTTCTCGCAGAGGCAGAGGTAGCCGAGCTTGGGGATCATGGCGGGTCCAGGAGTCGAAAAAATTCAGTGGGTCAAGCGGGGTCAGTAGCCCACTTCGAACAAGACGGGTTGCTTGCGCCGCAAGTCCAGCAGCAGCGCCATCGTCTGCGGCACCAGGCCGTTGAAGGCGTACCAGATCTCTTCGCGGCGTGGCTGCACGCCGTTGCGCAGCTTGTCGTGCAGCGCAGCCCAGCCCACCCAGTCGACCTGCATCAGCCGCTGGTGCAGGGCCGGGGTCATGTTGCCCAGCGTGTGCGCCATGATCAGCAACTGCGCTTCCACCGCGCGCAGGGTCAGGGTGCTGGCGAAGAGTTCGTCTTCGTCCTGCATTTCCTTGGTGAGGGTTTTGATAGAGCGGCCCGTCTCCATCACGATGTCAAACAGCGAGCGGTGGTACATGGTTCAAGCGGGCTCGGTCGATGGGTCCAGTGCGCGGAAGATCGCGCAGCGGTCAAACACCGCCAGCGTCGGCGCCAGTCGTTTGTGGCGGCAGTACTTGCTCACCAGTTTGGCCAGCGCCTTGATGTCGCGGCCGCTGGCCTGCGGGAAATGCGCGGCCAGCGTCTGGGTCATCGCGGCGTCGAGTGGCAGGTCAAACTGCTCGGCCATCACGCCCCAGATGCGTTCGCGCGCGGCCGCATCGGGCGCCACGTAGCGGATCAATGCGATGCAGCGCGAGACGATGGCCTCGTCGATGTCATCGATGCGGTTGGTGGTGAGGAACAAGAGGCCGTCGAAGTATTCGAGCACGCGCAGGAACACGCCCACCACCGCGTTGGCGGCGATGTCGTCGCTGCGTTTCTTGATGTAGACATCGGCCTCGTCGATCAGCATCACCGCACCCCAGCGCTGCGCGCGGGTGAGGGCTTCTTTCAACGCGGTTTCCATCGCACTCACGCTCAGGCCCAGCTGGCCCGAATGCACGCGATAGAGCGGCCGGCCGGTCACTTCGGAATACACCTCGGCGGTGAGCGTCTTGCCCACCCCCGGTGGCCCCGCGCACAGCACCGTGGTGCCGCCGCTCTTGCCGGCCACCACGTCGTCCTGCAGCACGTCCATCTCGGCGGTGAGGATGTCGATCAGGTCGGTCTGTTCGGGCGGCAGCACCAGCTTGTCCTTCAGGCCCGGCTGGTAGACATACGGTTCGATGTCGTCCACATGCACCCACAGGTGGGTGTGCAGCTCCAGGTGGAAGGTGAACAGGTAGGCCTGAATGGGCAGCGCCTTGAACAGGTGCTTGGGCAGGCTGGCGTCGAGTGCCTTGACCTCGTCCTCGCAGTCGTAGTCGCTGCTCTTGCTGGCGCGGCGCAGGTAGGGCGCGAGGATGTCGCCCGGCGATTCCAGCCCCACGCCGCGTGGCGGCAGGATGCCTTCATCGTTGACCAGCCGCGCACGGCCGCCGCTGCCGTCGAGGATGACCTGGTCCTTGCGGCTCCAGTCGGTGTCGCGGTGTGTGGCGCTGGGATCTTCAGCGATGAAGCCATGGCCCTGGCCCGAGAACTGCCCGCCGTAGCGGCCGCGCCAATCAAAGTAGCGCCCGGCCGAGGCATCGTAGGCGGCGATCAGCTCGGGCGTCTCCTTCAGGAAGCCTTTGCTGGCCAGGATCTCGGCGATGGTGTGGCCTTTCAAGTCGGCATCGGTGATGCGCAGTGATTGCGAGATCAATGCACCGCGGGCGTTGCTCTTGAGCTCCAGCATCACCTTGGCCAGCTCTTCCGACGAGCCCACCACGAAGTCGATGCGCGTGGGCACCCAAGCCAGCGGCTTGCCCGCCACGTTGGCGGCGAAGAGCCAGCCGCGGTCGCTGCCGTCGGCCAGGTAGCGCACCAGCGCGGGCAAGGTGTTCTCCAGCGAGTCGCCGGGGTTGAAGCGTGGCGAGTCCGTCTTCAGCGCAGCGATCAAGCCGCGCAGCTGGGCGGCCCGGCCGTAGAGCGCCGCACCGGCGTCTTCGTACAGTTTGGCCAGAAAGGCCAAGGCGTCGAGCGACAGGTGGTGAGACATCAGCTCGATGCGGTGGCCAAAGCGCAGCTGGTCGTGCAGGTTGCTGCCCAGGTCAGGGAACTGCTCGGCCAGGGCGAGCACGTGGGGGCGGTCGAGCTGGAGTTTCATGAGGGGCCAGGGTCAGGAGGAGCAGGAGACTTCAACCACCGGCGCGCTGGCCGGGGCCGGCGCGGCGTAGCGCGGGCCGGCGGCGTGTTCGTCGAACGGGTGTTGCAGCACCTTCAGCAGGCCGAGCAGCTCGCTGAGGTCACCGCGTTCGGCACCGTCGATGGCCGCTTGCGCCAAGTGGTTGCGCAGCACGAACTTGGGGTTGACGGCCTGTTGGCGGGCCATGCGTTCGGCCTCGCCCACGCCGGCGTTGGCCAGGCGCTGTTGCCAATCGGCCCACCAGGCGTCGAACGCCGCGGGCTCGGCAAAGCGCGTGCGCAGCCGATCGACGGGCTCGTGGTTCAACGCGCGGAAGGTGAGCGTGAAATCGCAGCGCCCTTGCTGCATCAGCGTGAGCAGGCGGTTGATCAACGTGGCGTCACCCGCCTGCACCGTGGCCAGGCCGAGCTTGGCGCACCAGCGCTGCATCACCGCGCGGTTGTAGGTTTGCTCGTACACGGAGAGCAGGGCCTTGGCCGCCTCTGCCGCGGCTTCAGGTTCGGTGTGCAGCAGGCTCAGGCAGGCGTCGATCAGCCGCGCGCTGTTCCACTGGCCGATGGCGGGCTGGGCGAAGTAGGCGTAGCGGCCTTCGGTGTCGGAGTGGTTGCACACGTGATGGGTGCGAAAGCGCTCCATGAAACCGTAGGGGCCGTAGTCGAGCGTGAGGCCGAGGATCGAGCAGTTGTCGGTGTTCATCACGCCGTGGCAGAAGCCCAGCGTCTGCCAGTGGGCGATCAGCGCGGCCTGCTTGCCGATCACTTCGGTCAGCCACTGGCTGTAGCGTTCGGTGGCGTTGGTGAGATCGGCCAGGTGCGGGTGGTGGTGCACGATCACGTGGTCGGCCAGCGCTGCCAGGCGATCGGGTTGGCCCAGGTGCGCGTAGTACTCGAAGTGGCCAAAGCGCAGGAAGCTGGGCGCGGTGCGGCACAGCACAGCGGCGGTCTCGGGCTGCTCGCGTTGCACCTTCAATGGCGAGGCCACCAGCGACAACGCCCGCGTGGTGGGCACCCCCAGCGCATGCAGGGCTTCACTGGCCAGGTATTCGCGGATCGACGATCGCAGCACGGCACGGCCATCCGAGCCGCGGGCATACGGCGTGGGCCCGGCACCCTTGAGCTGAAGTTCCATCGGGCCTTGCGGCGTGTCCAGCTCGGCGATCAGCAGCGCACGGCCGTCGCCGAGTTGACGTGTGAAGCTGCCGAACTGGTGGCCGGCATACACGCTGGCGCGGGGCGCATAGCCCGGCCATGGTTGGTTGCCGGCCAGGCGTTCGGTGGCTTCGGCGCCTTGCCAACAGTGCGGTGGCAAGCCCAGTTCGGCGGCCAGCGCGTCGTTGGCCACCAGCCGCTCGGCCAGCGGCAGCGGGGTGGCCGCCACCACCTGGGTGTACGGCGGGCCCAGCAGCGCCAGGCGGGCGGCCAGGGTGGCCTCGGCCTGATCGCTGGCGGCTTGCAGCAGGTTGTTGGGGGTGGGCGCGTTCATCGGGCCGGGCCTGTGGCAGGGGCGAGCAGGCGTTGCAGCACCTGGGCCAGGTGCAGCGAGCCCCGCTGCGCGCCGTCTTGTATCTGGTGCCGGCAACTGGTGCCGCTGGCCAGGACCCACGCATCGGGTGCGGCCGCCCGCACCGCCGGCAGCAGCGACAGCTCGGCCATGCGCATCGACATGTCGACATGCTCGGCCTCGTAGCCAAAGCTGCCGGCCATGCCGCAGCAGCTGGATTCGATCCACTCCACCTGCAGGCCGGGCAAGGCACCCAACACCTTGCGCATGGCCTTCAAGGTGCCAAAGGCCTTCTGGTGGCAGTGACCGTGCACCAGCACGGGCGCCGTGGCGGGCGCCGGCAGGGCGGGAGACCAACGCTTGGCGTCCAGTTCACGGGCCAGGAACTCTTCGAGCATCAAAGACGCTTTGGCGACCGCCTGCACCTGCTCGGCATCGAGCCCGAGCTGATGGGCTTCATCGCGCAGCATCGTCAGGCACGACGGCTCCAGGCCCACGATGGCCCGGCCGGCCGCTACATGCGGGGCCAACGCAGCGATCAGACGCCCGGCCTGGGCACGGGCCTGGCCGATCAGCCCGGCCGAATAGGCGGTGCGGCCACAGCACAGCGGCGCGGCGCCGTCGGCATCGAGGCCGAGCACTCGGTAGCCCTGGCTGCGCAGCAGCGCCACGGCCGCGTCGGCCACGGCGGGCTCCAGGTGCGTAGCAAAGCAGTCGACCAGCAACACCACTTCGCGCAAGGCGGTGGCGCTGTGGGCAGCCGGCTCTGCGGGCATCACAAAGGGACGGGCTGCCGGCAGTGGCAGCGAGCGCCGCGCCGCCACGCCCAGCGTGCGCTCCATCGCGCGCGCCAGCAGCGGCAGCCGGTTGCGCAGGGCAATGGCCCAACGCAGCGGGCGCAGGCGCGGCAGCCATTGCGGCAGGCCGGCAACGAAGCGGGTGCGCAGCGGCATCGGCTGGCCCGCCGCCCAGCGCTGGGCCAGTGTTTCAGCGCGCAGCGCGGCCATGTCCACGCCGTTGGGGCATTCGCGCTTGCAGCCCTTGCAGGCCACGCACAGGTCCATCGCCGCGTCCAGCTGGCCGTCGACAAAGGGCGTGGCGCCCAGCTCACCGTTCAAGGCCTGGCGCAGCGCGGCGGCGCGGCCGCGGGTGCTGTGCAGGTCTTCGTTGGTGGCGCGAAAGCTCGGACACATCAGGCCCTTGTCGGCCGCGCCCTTCTGGCATTGGCGGCTGCCGATGCACAGGGCCGCGGCCTTGCCGAAGCCTTCGCCGTGCAGTGGCAGGTCAGCATAGGCATCGCCCTGGCCGTAGCTGTCGAAGGCGGACCAGTCGAGCTGCAATTGCAGCTGCATTGCTGGCGTCGCGGCACCCGCGGGGCTGGCGCGGGGCGGTTCGGGGTGACCGCCGATTGGGCCTGTGTAGCCGGCAGGGTCCTGGTAGGCCATCCCGTGCTCGCTGCTCAGGCCGGCTGGGCGATGCCGGCCTTGGCCAGCAATCGATCATTGGCCGCCACCGCGAACGACTGCCACGCGGCGGCCAGGTCGCGCCGGATGGTGCGCAGGTAGTCGCCACCCGGCTTGTGCTCGTACGGGAAGTTCGACAACGCGCAGGAGGTGTTGTTGAAGATCACCGCCTCGGCCAACAGATCGTCGGCCAGGCCTTTGAAGGGCTCCAGCACGCGCGGTGTCAGCGCGGCACGGCCGCGTTCCACGGGCAGGTGGCCGGTGGTCAGTGGCAGTTGTTCCAGCTGCTGCAGTGCGGCTTCGTAAATCGATTCCAGCGCACCGAGCACGGCGCGCTGGGTGAGCTGCTCGTCACTCTGGATGTTGGCCCCCAGGTCGCCGGGTACGGCGCCCGCCCCCCGAGGGGGTGGGTCGATCTTGGGGCGGCCCGGCGATCGACCCATCAGCGCCAGGTTGAGATGCTCGCGGTAACGGCCCAGGGCATGGCCACGTTCGTCCTTCACCCAGGCTTCGAACTGCTGCAGGTGCTGTTCGTTGTCGGCGGCGAGCTGGGCTTCGTTGGCGGCTTCCTGCGGGCGCAACTGGGCGGCGCTGTCCGACAGCAGTTGACGCCGTAGACGCCCCGCCGCACCGAGCGCACCTTCCATGTAGCCGCCACCTTGGCGTGCTGTTTCCGAACCGCCGAAGTAAAGCCGGCCCTGCCAGTGCGCGTCAGCCAGCGCGGGCTCGCCGTACTGCGGGTGCTGGCCGGCCTGTAGGCCTTCTTCGGCGATGTCCGTGGGGCTGCAGGTTTCGGGGGATAGGGCCCAGTCGTGCCAGAAGCGCTGGGTCAGCATGTGGTCGTCGGCAGCCAGCGGGCCGAAGAGCTGCGCCATCTGACTGTCAAGCAGCAGGTCGCGGCCGCGGGCGAAGCTTTCGCGCTGCACGGCGCCCAGCGCCGAGAAGGCAGCGAGGACGGCGGCGTTGGCGGCTGCGTCGGTCACCGGCGCCGGGCCGCCCCAAGGCGGTGGCCGGCCCCCTTGGGGGGCGGGCGCATCGCGCCCGGGGGCTGTCACGGCTGGACCGCAGGCATCGAACACTTCGGCCAGCATGGCCTGTGAATGGTTCACCCAGGCGTTGCCGGTGTGGCCGGCCTCGCGCCAGAACGGGCGCTGGTAGGCGAAGCCGGCCTTGGCCGCGGTGGCCATCCAGGTGGGGGTGATGTCCAGGGCCGTTTGCACTGCGGGGTCGAGCCCGGGCGTGAAGCGCACCAGGGCGGAGACCACCCGCGGCGGCATGGCCAGCACCACACGGCGGGCATGCACCGAGAGCAGCGCATCGCCGTGGCGCAGGCGCAGTTCGATGAAGTCGCCATGGTCGATGACGGCTTCCAGCCGGTGCGCCAGGCGCAGGCGATCGGCGGGCAACGGGCGGGCCAGGGCATCGATCACGGCGCCCACGCCACCGGCCACGCGGCGGGCACCACCATGCACGGCACCGGGCTGCGCGGGCACGTCGGGCTCAGCGGCGGGCACCATCTGCTCGGTGAGGGCCACCGTTTGCGGTGGGCGGTTGGGGTCGTTCAGATGCAGCACGCGGCCGTCATCGAGCTGGTCAAACGCCGTGAGGCCCAGATCAGCCACCAGGCGCGTGATCGCCGGCTGCGTGTGCGGCCAGAACCAGGTGGCGCCCATATCCACCGGCGTGCCGTCAGCGGCGTGCGCGGTGTAGGTGCGCCCCCCCAGACGGGCGCGGGCTTCGAACAGGCGCCAGTCGCGCCCTCGGGCTTGCAGGCTGTGGGCCAGGGCCAGGCCGCACAGGCCGCCGCCGACGATCGCGATGTCCAGCATCTGAGTGCTCCAGTGATTCGACTCTTCCCGTTGGGGCGGGGAACATGCTTGACCCCCTCCCCCTGTGGAGGAGGTGAACGCTTGACCCCCTCCCCCTGTGGGGGAGGTGAACGCTTGACCCCCTCC
>Ga0209066_10005598_pt1 | contig 13165 bp, 9 predicted proteins | sample All_14_2_FD_187198 | JGI IMG/M metagenome (GOLD analysis project Ga0209066, IMG submission 187198) | Freshwater microbial communities in response to fracking from Pennsylvania, USA - Allegheny Zone_MetaG_DW_15 (SPAdes) (version 2) ...
GGGCCAGGGCTCGAGGAAATAGAGGGCGCCGTCGAAGCGGGCGGCGTACTGGGAGCGGACCGTGGCGGCGTGCTCGGCGAGCAGGGCGGTCATGTCGGGATCGACGTAGATGCGGTTGTTTTTGGCGGCGACTTGGGCGGCGAAGAGGGCGGTCATGGGGCCGGTGTAGCAGAGGCGCGCCTGCATGTTGGTGATGGCGTCGACGGCGGCGGGAGCGTCGTTGGCCAGCGCGAGGAGGTGGAGCAGGTTGAGCTCGCCCACCAGGTTGAGGGTGGCGCCTTGCCAGCGCGCGGCGGCGAGGGCGGCGGCGTCGCCGGCGTTCTGGGTCTGGCTCTTGCGCTGGATGATGCGGTGCAGGTCGACGTTGAAGAGCAGGACGAAGACCAGCGCGGTGAAGGCCAGGAGCAGGAAGACGACCGCCTGCCCGGAGCGGGAAGGACGGGGGGCGGAGGGCGGAAGACGGAGGACGGAGGACGGAGGGCGGAAGGCAGAGGCGCTTCCGTTCGCGGACCTCTGGCCTCTGTCCTCTGACCTCGGACCTCTGGGGTTCCCGTTCACCAATTCATGTCCTCCAGATAGAGCGGGTAGTGGCTTTCGATCGAGAAGAAGCCTTCCAGGGCGAGGTCTTCGCCTTGGGCGTCGCGCAGCTCGCCTTCGGCCAGGGGGCCGAGGGCGATGAGGAGCGGGTGGCGCTGGCGCACGGTGACGCGCAGGTTGCCGGCCGTGGCGCCGTCGAGGTTGAGCGGCTCATCGAGGTCGACGGAGAGGGCGTCCCAGAGCTCATAGTCGAGGATGTTCGCGGCGGTGGGGTCGTTGACGCTGTCCATGTAGTCGGGGATGCGTCCGGCCTCAAGCTGTGCGCCGGGCGAGCGGGTGGAGGCGCGCAGGGCCAGGTCCCAGACTTCGCCCGGGCGGTTCCGGTTGAGCGCGGCGGTGATGGCGGGGTCGACGCCGGCGAGGACGGGCTCCAGCCTCCGTCCGGAAGCGGGGATCGCGGCGACGCGCGCGCTCTTTTCGACCATCCACCGGTTGAAGCCGACGGCGCGCGAGCGGGCGGCGCGGGCGGCCGAGTGGCTCAGCACGGTTTTCGCGGCGAACAGGTTCGCATATTGGAAAACCGCGAAAAAGCAGAGGCAGGCCAGGATGATCACGAAGACCGACTCGATCATGGCCTGGCCGCTGCGGCGTATGTGTAGGGCGTGCATAACGAGCGGAACAGAACGCCCTGCTCCCGGTTTTGCGGGCAGGTTACTTGAAGGTGCCGTCGGAGTCGAGGTTCTTGACCTTGTTCTCGTCGATCTCTTCGGCCAGCGACTGCGCTTCGGAGCCGACGTCGGCGTCGAGGGCCGAGGTCGCGCCGGCGATCTTCTTGCCGGTGGCCTTGCTGAGGCGCGAGAAGAGCACGAGCAGCGTGATGGCGATGAGCACGACGATGATGATGTACTCGACCATGGTTTGGCCGTTGCGGCGGCCAGAGCGGTTTTTCATGAGAGACTCCTTTTTTCCACCACAGCGGAACCGGCGGCCTACGGGTATTCCGAGGCGACCAGGTCCAAAGCCCGATTGGATTGCTGTCTGACGGCATAAAGGAACAGCGCAAGCACGGAGACGACCGCGAGCAGGGCCACGAAAACAACCACATATTCCAGCATGGCCTGGCCGGAGCGGCGGCACCCCGTTCCGCGTGAGCTATGCGTCAGATTTAACACGGTGCATTATCATACAAGGCGTGAAAGGGAGGCGCAATCATAATCCGGTCGCCTGGGTTGCGCGGAAGCGCGGGTGCGTGTAGACTGATGGCTATGGGTCAAACGACAAAACGGCTCGGTGTGGCGCTGGCGGCGTGTCTGGCCGGAGCGGCGCATGGGGAGACAAACGGGATGATGCGGTATACGGTCAAGCGGGTTGCGCCGGCGGCGCTGGCGGAGGTGGCGTTCGGGCAGGCGGAGGCGGGGCGGCTCGGGCAGGTGCGGCCGGAGTCTTCGGAGCACCGGCCGGAGACGGTTTTCCGGGTGGTCCACGACGGCGCGAACCTGTACGTGCGGTTCGATGTGGACGACCGGTACGTGCGTTCGGTGCAGACGGAGTACCAGGCGCCGGTGTGCACCGACAGTTGCGTCGAGTTCTTCGTTCGGCCGCGTGCGGACAAGGGGTATTTCAACTTCGAGGTGAACGCGGGCGGCACCCTGTTGCTGTACTACATCGAGGACCCCGCGCGCACCAAGGAGGGCTTCGCGCGCTTCACTCGGGTGCCGGAGGCGTGGGGACGGAAGGTCGAGGTCCGGTCGTCGCTGCCGCGCGTGGTGGAGCCGGAGATCGCGGGACCGGTGGCGTGGCAGGTGAGCTACAAGGTGCCGCTGGCGCTGTTCGAGGCGTTCGCGGGCGAGGTCTCGCGCGGGGGTGCGGTGTGGCGTGCCAATTTCTACAAGTGCGGCGACAAGACGTCGCACCCGCACTGGGTGGCGTGGTCGCCCGTGTCGGCGCTCAACTTTCACCTGCCCGAGTGTTTCGGCGAGCTGGTCCTGGAGTGAGGCCGGGGAGCGCGTCGCCCCGCAAGCGTCAGGCGGCGGGGCGGATGATGAGCTTCTTGAGCGCGGGCAGCAGAGTGTTATAAAAGTCTTTTGAGCGCAAGGTCACGGTATCGTAAACCGAGACATAAACGTCCACCGTGTGCAGCAGCACGGCTGAGGAGAACACGCTGAAGTTCACGGGCGTGGTGCAGACGATCCAGAGGCCGACGCCGGCGAGATTGAAAAGATAGATGATGGTGTAGGAAAAGATCTGGCCGTATTCTTGAATGTCGGGCTGGTTGAGCAGCAGGCTCTGCACGGTGAAGGTGATGTGGAAGCTCCAGGTGAGGCCGACGAGAAAGAGCCACAGGAACGGCAGCGGGAGCGGCTGGAGGAACAGGCCGAGCAAGAAACGCAGCAGGATCACGAGCACGGTGTAGAGCGGGAAGAAGTAGGGGGCGAGGGTGATGAGCATGTTGGCCTTGGACAGGCGGACGCTCCCGCCTTCGGACGTGATCCGCACGTTGCGGACGCGGGCGCCGAAGAGCAACCCCCACAACGCGTGCGTAAGCTCATGGGCGGCCACGTAAACGCGGACCGGCTGAGGCATGAAAAACCACATTCCGAGCCACAGGAAGTAGCCGGAGAGAAGCGCGCGCGTTTCAGGCGAAAGGAGGGTGCTCGTGTCCGGAATGCTTCGCAGGGTGTCGAGCAAGGCTTGGGAAATGGCCATGCAGAGCGGCAATAACGCCACACCAATTAAAAACCTGAGCAGTCGCAACATTGTGTCGCGCTCCTTTTCGGACAGCAGTGGTCACGCCGATCCCATCCGCGGCCGCCCGTAAGTCCCATCTTTCAAAAGTGATGTCATTTATATATCATAAAAACCGTACCAAAGCAAAGAAGGTAAATAGAAAGGGTGTCATGAAGGCAGGAACGTGTTGGAGGGTGTGTTTCTTTGCGGGCATGCTGGTCTCGGCGTGTTGGGGCCAGGCGACGGGAGCGCGGTGCGTCAGCGGGGTCTATCCCCATCTGGCGATGTACAACAACGAAGGCGAATGCGGCACCGGCGCGGTTGTGCCGTGGGCGGACCGGCTCTGGGTGATCACCTATGCCCCGCACATGCCGAAAGGTTCGAGCGACAAGTTCTACGAGATCACGCCCGGGCTCCAGCAGATCGTCCGTCCGGAAAGCATCGGCGGCACGCCCGCGAACCGGCTGATCCACCGCGAGTCTCAGCAGCTTTTCATCGGACCCTACGCGGTCGACGCGGCGCGCAACGTGCGCACGATCCCGTATACGAAGATGTACGGCCGCCACACCGGTATCGCCCGGCACCTGACCGATCCGGCCAACAAGATCGTCTATGCGACGATGGAGGAGGGGATCTACGAGGTCGATGTCCACACGCTCGACGTGACGGAGCAATGGGCCGACGAGCAGGTGGGGAAGGCTGCGAGCGAAACCGTTACCGGGGCTGCGCCGCGGCGTCACGCGAACCTTCCGGGCTATCACGGCAAGGGCTTCTACTCCGGGCAGGGCCTCCTGATTTACGCGAACAACGGTGACCACGCTTCGAAGGCGCTGAGCGACCCCACGGTGCCCTCCGGCTGCCTGGCCTCGTGGGACGGCAAGGCCGCGGCCTGGACGCTCGTCCGGCGCAACCAGTTCACCGAGGTGACGGGCCCGGGCGGGATCGAGGGCAGCGCGAGCCCGTCGAGCGATCCGGTGTGGAGTATCGGCTGGGACCACCGGTCGCTCATCCTGATGGTGCTCGACGGCGGCGCGTGGCACGCGTACCGCCTGCCGAAAGGGAGCCACAGCTACGACGGCGCGCACGGCTGGAACACCGAGTGGCCGCGCATCCGCGAGATCGGCGAGCGCGACCTGCTGATGACCATGCACGGCACCTTCTGGCGTTTCCCGAAGACTTTTTCGTCCAAACAGTCGGCGGGGCTCGCCCCCCGCTCGAACTACCTGAAGGTCGTGGGCGACTTCTGCCGCTGGGGCGACCGGGTGGTGCTCGGGTGCGACGACAGCGCGCGGTCGGAGTTCCTGAACAAGCGGCGCGCCAAAGGCACGATCAGCGGGCCGGGCCAGTCGCACTCCAACCTCTGGTTCGTCGAGCCCGCGCAGCTGGACGCGCTCGGGCCGGCGCTCGGGCGCGGCGCGCTCTGGTCGGGCGACGCGGTGAAGGCGGGCGTGGCGAGCGACCCCTACCTCTTCGCGGGGTATGCCGCGCGCGGCCTTGCGCTGGCGCACGGCGGGGACGGCGCGGCGCGCTTCAGGATCGAGGTCGACCGCGCGGGCGACGGCGTGTGGTCCGCGCTGCGCGAGGTCGAAGCGCCGCCCGCCCGCCTGACGGTGGTGACGTTCGATGCGGCGGAACGCGGCGCGTGGCTCCGGCTCGTGCCCGCGGCCGACGCGCCCGACGTCTACGCCTGCTTGCAGTACGCGAACCCCGACGCGCGGCCGGCGCAGGCGGACGCGCGGTTTGCGGGGCTCGCGACGCCGAAGAGCGCGGCCGGCATGGGAGGCCTCGTCTACGCGCGCGGCGGCGACACGCGCACCTTGGCCCTGGCGGCGGTCGAGGCCGGCGCCGGCGGCGTGAAGGAGGCGGGCTTCTACGAGCTGGACGCGGCGCTGAACCTGAAGCGGGTGGAGGACCCCGGCGCGATGGGCTACGCGCAGAAGAGCTACCCGATGAACGGCGCGGGGCTGGAGCTGGATGCCGCCTCGGCGGTTGTCACGGACGACGCCGGCCGCCGCTGGCGCTTCCCGAAAGCGGACGCGACCGACGCGTCGCCGGGGCTGTGGGGGCGGGAGCGGCTCTGCCGCGAGGTCTGCACCGAGCGCGACCTGCTGAACGTGTGCGGCACCTTCTACGAGCTGCCGGCCGAGAACGCGGGCGGCTTCTCCAAGGTGCGGGCGGTGGCGACGCACGGCCGCCGCATCCACGACTATTGCTCGTACCGCGGCCTGCTCGTGCTGTCGGGCCTCGACGCGGCGGCGGCCGCGTCGGAGCACGTCATCCGCTCCGCGGACGGCCGGGCCGCGGTGTGGGTCGGCGCGGTGGACGACCTGTGGGCCTTCGGCAAGCCGCGCGGCCAGGGAGGGCCGTGGAAGGACACGGCGGTGAAGGCCGGTGAGCCTTCGGACGCGTATCTGATGACCGGTTTTGACCGGAAGCGGCTGACGCTTTCGCACGCGGGCGCGGGAGCGGTCGGCGTGACGGTCGAGCTGGACATCACCGGGGCGGGCGTGTGGCGGCCGTATGCGACGGTGCGGGTCGAGGCGGGTCGGCCGGCGCAGGTGGCGCTGGACGACGTGCGCGCCTACTGGCTGCGCGTGAAAGCGGACGCGCCCTGCACCGCCACGGCCTGGCTGGTTTACGAGTAGGGTCCGGTCCGGAGAGCGGGCGGCGCCCTACTTCGCGTCGTCCGACTCGAACACGAAGACCAGCTCGCCAGGGCGCACGCGCTTGTTCTGGCGGGCAATGTGCTCGACGAACTCGGGCTCCGCCTTGAAGCGCTGCTGCTTCTCCTTCAAGACTTTGATCTCGTTGTTCTTGTGGTCGATCCGGCGCAGCATGTCGTTGCGCTGCTGTTCCAGACGGCGAAGCTGCGCCATCTTGGGGGGGATGATAACCAGACCGGCCGCCATCACGCACAGAAAAGCCGTGATCAGCGTCGTTCGGGTAATGATTTTTAACAGTACATTCACTCGTCACATCCACAACTAGCCAATAGGTCTAACAAATCGCTTATACTCAACACGTTATCAGATTAAAAGTCAAACGGTTTTTTAAGAAAGTTTGAGAAAGTTTGAGGTGACGCGATTTTTTGCGGCCGCTTGTAAAAAAGTTCCCCAGTTGTGATAATACTTTACAGAGAGCTTCACCATGGGCATGGATTTCAAACAATTCGGGCAGGTGCTGACCAACGCGCAGTTTGAGCTGTACGCCTTCATCTGCATTCTGATGGAGGGGGAGGCCGACGCCTCCGATGTGCTTCAGGACACGAACCTCGCCCTGTGGAGCCATGCCGAGCAGTATGACCCCGCCCTGCCGTTCCTGCCGTGGGCGAGGAGTTTCGCCTACAATCAGGTGCGCGCGTTCCGGCTGAAACAGAGTCGGAGCCGGTTGGTGTTCGACGAGGGGCTGCTCGATTGGTTCGCGGATCATGCGGACGAGGCCGAGAGAGACGCCCGGCGGCCGCTGGACGTGTTGAGCCGCTTCGAGGACTGCCTGTCGAAGCTGACCGTCGCGCAGCGCACGCTGCTGCGCCTGAGGTACACGGAAGAGGCGCCGCTGAAAGTGATCGCCGCCAAGCTGGAGCACTCCGTGAGCGCGGTGGGCGTGATGTTGCACCGCACGCGCGGGGCGCTGGCCGACTGCATGAAGCAGGCCGCGAAAGCAGGGGGTGCCGGATGAGCGAACGGTTCCCGGGCGAGTTCGACGATCTGGTGCAGCGGGTGACGGACGGCTGCGCGACCGCCGAGGAGCGCGGCCGTTTCGCGGCCCTGCTGCAGGAGGACGAGGCGCTCAGGGTGCGGTACGCGGAGCTGATGCGCGTCCATGCGCTGCTGGTGTGCCGGTACAAAGGCGTCGGGCACGCGAGCGGGCGCTGCGGGGCGCCGTGCGGCACGGCGGCGCGGAAGGTCCCGGGCCGGGGCTGGTGGAAGTGGGCGGCGGCGGCCGCCGCCGCGGCGCTGTTGGGTGGCATCGCGGTGTCGCGCGCGCCGTCCGCGTTCTTGCACTCGCTCGCTTCGGTCCGCTCCGAGCCGGCCGCCCGGCCGGTGCAGCTCGTTCAGCCGGGCACCGCGCAGGAGCTGGAGCTGCCGGCCTCCTTGCCGGGCGCGGTGCGGGTCGGAAGCGGCCTCGCCAAGGTCCGGCTGCCCTCCGGCGTGGAGCTGGCGCTGCTCGGGCCGCTGACCCTCGAGGTCAAGAACGACATGGAGGTCCGGCTGGTGGCCGGGCGGCTGGTGGCCTGGGTGCCGCCGCGGGCGAGCGGTTTCACTGTGCATGCGCCGGGGCTGACGGTGTGGGACATCGGGACGGTGTTCTCGGTGTCGGCGGACAAGGACGGCGGCGGGGTTTTCGTGTTCAAGGGCAGCGTGCAGGTGCTGGACGGTGACGGGGAGGGCGTGGGCCTGTGCGAGGCCGGTGAAGGCGTGTTGTCGGAGAAGGGTCGGTCGGTGGTGAAGATCGCGGCGGACTGGCCGGAGGCACACGCATTGCTGACCTCTGTCCAGGGCCGGGCGGCACTCGACGCGCCGGAAAAGGCGCTGTCGGCGGCCTGGCAGGTCGCGGTCTTGTGGTCGATGCGGTATATGCCCGGTCTCGCGGAGAGAAAAAACTCCGTCGGCTACCGGAGCGGCGTGAAACGCTTGGCGCGGCAAACCGTGCCGGTAAAAGAGGAGTCGGTCATGAATATGAAAAATGTGGTGGCGGCTGCGGGTGTCGCCTTGGCGTCCCTGGAGTCTCCGGCGGCGGAGACCAACATCGTGTCGTTTGCTTACGGGACAAGCCTCGAGGCGCATGCCTCGACGCCCGACCCGCTGTTGCGCCGCCTCAACGACGGGTTCTGGACCAACAGCGTGACCGACGGCGTGCGTTACGACGGCGACGTCGCGGTCACCTTGGATTTCGGTGAGGCCACGCGGGTGACCGGGGTGGAGGCCTACACGTTCACGTCCGCAGGCGCGACCCCCTTGGAGACGCAGGGAGTGACCCTCTCGAGCAGCGTTGACGGACAGGCGTGGACGCCGCTGGGGGCGTTGCAGGCGGGCGTCGGCGGGCGTTTCTCGTCGGCGGGCGTTTACGCTGTCGTGCGGTTTTTGCGCCTGACCTGCACGAAGTCGGCGGCGGCGGCCGGCCAGGCCTTGGCCGAAATCGTGGTCGCCGGCGGGCTGGGCGGCGGAGATTCGCTTTTGAGTTTCGCGTACACGGCTTCCCCGACCGCCAACCCCGTCCACAGCGATGACAATTTTTCGGAGCTGATTGACGGGGTCTGGACGAACGCCGCGACCCAGAGCGTGCAGTACGGCGCCAAGGATCTCGCGTCCGTCATTCCGGATGACCCCGTCTATTGCGTCGCGAGCAGCGCGGTCATCAACGTGACCCTGAGCGGGGTGCGCCGGGTGCGGCACGCCCACCTGTATGCGTACCGGAGCAACGTTTCGAGCGGGTTCGCCACGGCCCGCGTGACGATCAGCAACAGCCTCGACGGCGTGACGTGGGCCTGCGCGGGGGAGCAGACGGCGTACGAAAGCTTCACCAACCAGGTCGTGCGGTTCGATTTTACCCTGCCGAACGTCGAGGCCCGCTATCTGGCGTTCGTCTGCGAGAAGAGCAGCCGGGCCGACATCACGCGTCAGTTGCTGGGCGAACTCCAGATCCTCGGCTCCGAGGCGCAGCCGGCGTGGGGCGAGCCGCTGTTTTACACGTATGTGATCGACGGGAGGCAGGTGGGCTCGTATGGGGACGGCACGGCGTGGCAGCCGCGCCTGACCGACCGCGCGTGGGAGCATGTGTCGAATAACGGCATCCGGCTCATCGGCGACGTGGTCGTCACGGCGGACTTGGGTGCCGCGCAGTACCTCGCCGGGGCCCGGCTGCACTGCTTTGGCCCTGCCAATTACAATGGCTCAAACGGGTGGTACGGCACAAAAGGCTTCTTGGTCAAGACGAGCCTCGACGGGGAGACCTGGTCGGACGTCGCAGAGGCCACCAACCAGGTCGCCTTCACGTACAGCAGCGTCTTCACCAACAGGCCTTACGCGCGCTATGTGCGGCTGAACTGCGCGCTACGCGATGACGAGCCAGGCAAGGACTTCGTGGATCAGGTCCTCGGCGAGCTCTTCATCTACCGTCCGCCCGCATGGGAGCTCGGTGCCGCGCCGGCGGAGGTGGCGGGCGCGGTCCCGTTCGCGGGTTTTGAGACCGAGCCGGTACTGGCCCCGATGGCGATCGTCAAAGGCGGAACGACCAACGGCTGGACCTTCAGTTACGCAAGCGCCAACAACTATGCCGGATACCAGATCAACGGCAGCACGGTCTCGAGCAATGGCAACGTCACGCGCTATTATGCGCCGGAAGGGAGCCAGACGGCGGTGATGGTGGGCAGCGGAACCATGGAGACCCAGATCACCGTGCCGACGGCCGGGCGCTATCTGCTGCAGTTCCAGATGAACAGCGCGACGGTGAGTGCCGCCGTCAGAGGCCCTTATGATTTCCGCGTGCGGGTGGACGGTGCCGAGCAGGCTGTGCTCTGGGTGATGAACCAGGCATACATCACGCAGAAGATCGTGTTGCCGGCCCTGACGGCGGGCGCGCATGTCCTGCGCTTCGAGGGCATCAACACGCGGGCGCAGGCCGGCTGGGGCGTGCTGATCGACGACCTGCGCCTCAAGCGCTACGAGATGCCTGCGGAACAGGTTCTCCAGCAGGGCCGCGGGACGGTGCTCGTCGCCGATTCGTGGGCACCGCTGAGCTTGAGCTACGACGGCAGTTTGACGGTCAAAGAGCTGTGGGTGGAGGGCGTCTTGCAGTCGCCGGGCAAGTACGGGGCCGAAGCGTTTCCGATTATTTTCGAAGGTCCGGGAGTGATCGGATACGGCCGCGGCACCGTGTTCAGCATCCGGTGATGAGGCCTGCATTAAGAAAAAAAGGGTGAGATCATGGGGATGACAAAGGGTGTGTTCGTTTCGGGTGTGGTGGTCGGAGTGCTGAGCGCGTGGCCGCTGTCGGCCGCGAGTCGGATAGAGCCGCAAAAGACGGTGCCGCTTGTTCAGGACGTGGACGTGGTGGTGGTGGGTGGGGGGTGTGGTGCGGTGGCCGCAGCGCAAGCTGCGGCCACCGCTGGTTCCTCCGTCTTCCTGGTCACCTCCTATGCGTGCCTCGGCGAGGATGTGGCGGGCACCCTGCGCGTGTGGGCCGATGAGCAGGAGGCCGCCTCGTCGGAGCTGATGAAGGCGATGTTCGGCGGCGCGCCGGCCGTGAAGGGCCGGGTCTACACGACGCCGCTGCAGGTGAAGAAGGCTCTGGACAAGGCCCTGCTCAGCGCGGGCGTGGTCTTTCTGACCGGCTCCTACGCGACGGACGTGCTGACGGACGGCAAGGGCCAGGTGGCCGGCGTGGTGATGGCGAACCGCAGCGGCCGTCAGGCCGTGCGCGCCAAGGTGGTCATCGACGCGACCGACCGCGCGTCGCTGGCGCGCGCGGCGGGCGCGGGGACGACGCCGTTTCCCGCCGGCGAGTACGCGGTCACGCGCGTCACGGTCGGCGATGCCGCGCCCGACTGCGGCGGCACGGTCGTGAGGCACGCCGACTGGAATCCGGACGCGGAGGAGGTGTTCCAGCTCTCGGGCAAGACCCAGATCGCCCCGGCGCTGTTTGAGTGCAGCTTCAAGGTCCCCTTTGCGGACGGCTCGGCGCGCGCCTTTGCCGAGGCGGAGAACACCGCCCGCGACAAAACGTTCACGGAAAAGCAGCTGGACGCGGCGGACCGCCTCTTTTTCGTGCCGCCGGATCACATCCAGGCCGCGAAGCCGTGCGGCGCGGCGTGGGCAGGCCCAGACGCGTTCGACCTCGCGGCGCTGCAGCCCGCGAAGGTCGCCCACCTCTATGTGCTCGGCGCGATGGCGGACGTGCCGCGGGCGTGCGCGGCCGAGCTGGTGAAACCCGCCGCCGCCGTGCGGGTCGGCGCGCGGCTCGGCAAACAGGCCGCCGCGGAAGCCAAGGCGCGCGGCGCGCTGGCCGAGGTGCGCTTGCGCGGCGCGGCGGGCGGCGCGGCGGCGGCCGACATCCGCGAAGTGCGGGGCACGCTGACGCGGCCCTACGCGCCGGCGAGCGGGGAGGTGGCGTGCGACGCGCGCGCGCTGCCCGTGCTGGCCGAGACCGATCTGGTCGTGGTCGGCGGCGGGTCGACCGGCGGCCCGGCGGCGGTCGGCGCGGCGCGCAACGGCGTCAAGACGCTGGTCGTGGAGCTGCTCTACGAGCTGGGCGGCGTTCAGACGGCCGGGATGATCTGCGGCTATTACTACGGCAATCAGCGCGGCTTCACCAAGACGATCGACGAGGAGGTCAAGGCGACCGGCCGCTACAAGTCGCAGGCCAAGGGCGAGTGGTACCGCGCCTCGGTCCGCAAGGGCGGCGGCGAGGTCTGGTTCGGCTGCATGGCGGTGGGGGCGGTGCTGGAAGGCAAGACGCTCCGCGGGGTGGTGGTGGTGACGCCCGACGGGCAGCGCGGGCTCGTGCTGGCCAAAGCGGTGATCGACGCCTCCGGCAACGCCGACGTGGCCGCGGCGGCAGGGGAGCCCACCGAATTCTACCGGCCGGACGAGCTGATCGGCCAGGGCGTCGGCATGGCGGTGATCCGCCTGGGAGAGGGCGGGCACAACAACGACTTCTCGTTTGTGGACGACACGGACGCGTCGGACCTCTGCTTCTTCGGCCTCCGCACGCGCCAGGGAACCGAGGCGGGCTGGGATGTCTCGCAGCTCGTCAACTCGCGCGAGCGCCGGCGCCTCATCGGCGTGTTCCAGATGACCGCGTTGGACTTCCTCACGGGGCGGACCTTCCCCGACACGGTCGTGCAGCACCGCAGCCGCTTCGATCTGCACGGGTGGGCCAGCGGCGACTTCTTCTGGACCAAGAACATCCGCACGACCAACCACGTGACGCTGGACGCCAACGCGCCCTACCGCGCCCTGCTGCCCAAAACGACGGACGGCCTGCTGGTGGTGGGCATCGGCATGAGCGCCGACCGCGACGCGATGTCGATCCTGCGCATGCAGCCCGACCTGCAGAACCAGGGCTACGCGGCGGCGTACGCCGTCTACCTCGCGCTGAAAGAGAACCGCCCGCTGCGCGACATCCCGGTCAAGGCGCTGCAGCGGCATCTGGTGGAGCAGGGGATCGTTCCGGAGACGGTGCTGGGCGAGAGCGACTCGTACCCGATCTCCGACACGCAGCTGAAGCTCGCGTCGCACGATGTCATGTTCGGGTACGGTGGCCTGCCCTACATTTTCGCCGACCCCGTGCGGGCCAAGCCCTATCTGCTCCAGAAATATCGGGAGCTGAACACCCACAGCAGCGGGCGCAGCACGGAGGTGAGCCTCGTCTACGCGCACATCCTCGCGGTGCTGGGCGATCCGGTCGGCGAGGATGAGCTGATCGGCTGGGTCAAGGCGCACGGCTGGGAAGACAAATGGCAGGAGGGGCTTGGCTCCGGCGCGAACCGCATGGACGCCTACCTGCTGGCGCTGGGCCGTGCCAAGTCCAAGAAGGCGGTGCCGGCCATCGCCGAGAAGATCCGCGTGCTGTGCGCAGCCAAAAAGCCGCCCAAAACAACGCACTGCCGGATTCTTTCGCTGGTGTGCCCGATGATCGGCGACCCCGCCTTTGCCGAGGGGCTGGCCGGGCTTCTGGACATTCCGGGCATGAGCGGCCACGCGTTCCGGCTCTCGGCGGAGATCCCGCCGGTGCCGGGCTACGACAGCCGCAGCAGCTACAGCCAGAAAGAAAAGGGGCTGGTGCCGTGCGAGGTCAACCTGGCGGCGGCGCTCTACCGGGTGGGCGACAAGGACGGCAAGGGCGCCGCGATCCTCAAGGCCTACTCCGAAGACCCGCGCGGTTTCTACGCGAACTACGC
>Ga0209066_10005601_pt1 | contig 13158 bp, 5 predicted proteins | sample All_14_2_FD_187198 | JGI IMG/M metagenome (GOLD analysis project Ga0209066, IMG submission 187198) | Freshwater microbial communities in response to fracking from Pennsylvania, USA - Allegheny Zone_MetaG_DW_15 (SPAdes) (version 2) ...
GTGGAAGACCGCGGCCACCGCCGCCAGCGGGGTGTCGATCCCGAACAGCAGGACGATCAAGCCGAGATGACTGATGGTCGAATAGGCCAGCAACCCCTTGAGGTCATGTTTGAAGAGAGCGGAATAAGCCCCATACAACAGAGTCAAGAGACCGGTGCCGCCGACCAGGAAAAACCAGGGATCGGTGCCGGACAGGGCCGGGAAGAGCCGGGCCAGCAGGAAGACCCCGGCCTTGACCATGGTGGCGGAATGCAGATAGGCGCTGACCGGGGTCGGCGCCGCCATCGCCTGGGGCAGCCAGAAATGAAACGGAAACTGGGCCGATTTGGTGAAGGCGCCGAGGAGGATCAGCAGCAGGGTCGGGACATAGAGGGGATGGGCGCGGATGATGTCGCCCATGCCGAGGATGACCGAGATCTGATAGCTGCCGGCGATCCGGCCGAGCAGCAGGAAGCCGGCGAGCAGCGCCAGCCCACCGGCACCGGTGACCGTCAGCGCCAATGTCGCCCCCTGACGGGCCTCGACGCTGCGATGGCGGAACCCGATCAGCAGGAAGGAACTTAGGGAGGTCAGTTCCCAGAAGACCAGGAGCTGCAGCAGATGATCGGACAGCACGATGCCGACCATGGCGCCCATGAACAGCAGCAGCAGGGCGAAAAACCGGCCGGGAGCCTCGTCCTCCGCCAGATAGTAGTTGGCATAGAGGATGATCAGCAGGCCGATGCCCAGGATCAGCAGCATGAACAGGGCGGCGAGGCCGTCCATCCGGAGGACGAGATCGAATCCGGCCTGCGGCAGCCAGCCCCAGCTGACCGTCAGCGGCACCCCGGCAAAGGCCGCCAGCAACGGCTGCAGCGACAACAGCAGGGCGGCCGCCGGGACAATGGCCGCCGCCCAGGCCGCCGCCCCGCAACCCAGTCGCCCGGCAAGCGGCGGCAACAAGGCACCGGCAAAGGGAAGCAGAACAATGAGCAGCAACGTCATAGCCTGGTTCACCCATCACGAAGAGTCACATCCGCGCATCCTGCCGGGGACAAGGGAAACGGCATCGCCTGCCGCATGCCTGGTTCTGCCATGCATCGCTCCGGACTGGACCAGCGTCTATTTCGGTACCGTATCGATATGGCATTCCTTCATGGTTCGGGAAACCTCCCGATACACATCCGAAAACCGCAGGAGCCCGACAATCCGATCGCCGTCAACCGCAAACAGCGAGTCATGCCGATTCATCACGAACAGGTGGAAGCACTTGGCCATGAGGTCATCCACCGCCACGGTCTGTCCTTCGGAGGGGCCCGTGAGGAAATCCCTGACCACGACCTGTGACGCCTTGCGGCACAGGTCGTGGAACGGATCGCCCCAGAGATTGAAATCTTCCTGGACGGTCTTCCAGATATTGCCGAAGCCATAGCGAGAGAGGGTTTTCTCGGAGACGATCCGGCTGTAGTTGGTTTCCAGGCCGCGCAACAGATCGATGGGGCTGAGTTTGCCAATGATCCTGTGGTCTTCGTCCTCCACCAGAAGGATCCGCTGCTCGGCCTCCCCGGCCATGAATTTCTGCTGCGCGACCTCCAAGGCGATGACCGCCTCATAAAAATTCGTACCGTAGGAAATCTTCGGAAACCTGTCTGCCGGAACCATCAGGTCGCGCACATGCATTTTTTCCATTTCCTTTGCCTCCTCGTTGAAAATCATACGACAACTATCGGGTTTCCGCCCCTGTGAGCCCTGGGCCGATTCCGTGTTCCCCATCCGCCTGTATCATTTTATCATCGGACACCTGAGCGACCTTTTCAACAACATTCCGCCGATATTCCAGACGGTCCCTGAGAACCGTGAAGATTGGAAGCGGTTCGGGTGCCACCGGCAAAGCGTTGCCCCCGCCGCTTGAATTTGGCGGAGGGAAGAGTATTCTTCATCATATGACGACAGAATTCAAATTTCCACCATACGCCGCCGGAACCAATGGATTGGCAGAATCGAATCGAGAACCTCTTCGCATTCGTTCCTTTATCCAGGGATCCCAGCCTGCTCGAAACCTTCCAACAATCAGCACTGACGAGCCCATGCGACCATGAAATATCTCCCTTCCCAGATCATCTACCTGATGCAGAACCGGCGGACCCGTCGCAATATCCGTACCCTGCTGGAATTCCTCTTCCTGCTCGGCCTGTTCATCGTGGCTTACAGCCTCATCTTTCATGTCATCATGAACATCGAGGGCCGTTATTACTCGATCATCACCGGCTTCTACTGGACCCTGACGGTCATGTCGACTCTGGGGTTCGGCGACATCACCTTCGAGAGCGATATCGGCAAGATCTTCTCCATCATCGTTCTCCTCTCCGGCATCGTCTTCCTGCTGATCATGCTGCCTTTCGCCTTCATCCAGTTCTTCTATGCCCCCTGGCTCGAGGCCCAGTCCAAATCCCGGGCTCCCCGGCAGCTGCCGGAGAATTTCGCCAGCCATGTCATCATTACCGGCTACGATCCGATCGCCATCGCCCTCATCGGCCGCCTCCGGCAGTATGGGCACGACTACGTCATCCTCATTCCGGAGGTGCAGCAGGCCCTCGACCTGGTCGATCAGGGCCTGCAGGTCCTCGTCGGCGAACTGGACGACCCTGACACCTACCACCGTGCCCGCGTCGATAAAGCGGCGCTGGTGGTGGCCGTCAACGACGACATGAAAAACACCAGCATCACCTTCATCGTCCGCGGCCTCGCGCCGGACGTGCTGATCGCCGCCAACGCCGATCTCGACGACTCCATCGATATCCTGGCCCTGGCCGGCTGCAGCCATGTCTTCCAGTTCATGAACATGCTCGGCCAGTCCCTGGCCCGGCGCACCCTCGGCCGGCGGACCCTTGCCAATATCACCTACCGCTATGAAGACCTGGTCATCGCCGCGGCCCCGGCGATGCGCACTCGCCTGGTGGGCAAGACCATCATGGAGCTTGGCCTGCGCCAGCAACTCGGGGTCAATGTCGTCGGCCTGTGGAATCGCGGCCAGTTCAGCCTGCCCCGGCCGGAAACCCGCATTGAATCGAGTACCGTCCTGGTCTTCGCCGGTTCCGAGGAGCAGCTGGCGGCCTATGACAACTACGTGGAGGAGACGCACGCCGTCAACGCCCCGGTCCTGATCCTCGGCGGCGGCCGGGTCGGCAAGGCGGCGGCCATCGCCCTCCGGGAGGAAGGAATCGCCTACCGCATCATCGACAAGAACCCCCGGATCATCGAAGGCATCGACAACACCATCGTCGGCAGCGCCGCCGATCACGGAGTCCTGGGCCGGGCCGGCATCGCCGATGCCCCCTCGGTGTTCATCACCACCCACAGCGACGAGATGAACATCTACCTGACGATCTACTGCCGGCGCCTGCGGCCCGACATCCAGATCATCTGCCGCTCCAACCTCGACCGCAACATCAACATCCTCCACGCCGCCGGCGCCGACCTGGTCATGTCCCATGCGTCGATGGCGGCCAACACCATCATCAACCTCCTCTCTCCCGGCAAGGTGCTGATGCTGACCGAGGGGCTGAATATCTTCCGGCACAGGGTCCATCACCACCTTGCCGGCAAGACTCTCATCGACAGCGGCATTCGCGAGAACACCGGCTGCAGTGTCATCGCCGTCCGGCGTCTGGGCCGCATGCTGATCAACCCCGACCCGAACGAACCGTTGCAGACCGACGATGAGATGATCATGATCGGCACCGCCGAATCGGAACAAACCTTCACCACCATGTATCCGGAAAAGGGCTAGAAAGCCGGAACAGGCCGGCAAGCGGCCTGATTACCGGCGAGAATGCAAAATCCCGGTTTTTGCGCCACATTCAATAATTTTGAATACTTATTCTTCCTCTCCGGTTATGCCAATCAAAGCAACACCCTGTCAGAACGACAACTAACTGTTAACATGATGAATATTAATTTTTTTTGCACCGTCACCTTGCTAATGTCGAATTTTTATAATAAATTAGTTTGATAATGGACCCCTTTTGACCCGCAGTCTACCGGATTGCCCCTGTCGCCGTAATCCACGCTGCGATATGTATACCGGCCGGGCCCGCAGCTCAGTGCGAACCCGCGCATCATCCGGCATCATCGCCGGTTTCGGGTACCCGGCCCCTGCCGGCTATCCGCCTCGACATCCGTCATTCTCGACTGCCACACCCAAACGGGCAGTCCGTGATTCCGGTCGTTCCGCCTGCCCGCAGCGCCGGCCAGTCGCATCACCACCAGCAGTATCGCCGTTGCCGAGGTTCCGGCGATATGGACCTGAACAATTGAGATCACTATGGAAAAGCCACCCCTGATTATTCTGATGCTGAGCATCCACGGCCTCGTCCGCGGCCACGACCTGGAACTCGGCCGCGATGCCGATACCGGCGGCCAGGTCACCTACGTCGTCGAACTGGCGCGAGCCCTCGGCCGCAATCCCAATGTCGAGCGGGTCGATCTGCTGACCCGGCTGATCGATGATCGGGAGGTCTCGTCCGACTATGCCGAACCGGAAGAAAAACTGGGGCCAAGGGCACGGATCGTGCGGCTGCCCTTCGGTCCGAAACGTTATCTGCGCAAGGAAGTCCTGTGGAAGCACCTCGATCACCTGGTCGACCGCTGCCTCCACCACCTGCGTTCCCAGGAGAAGCTGCCGGACATCATTCATTCCCATTATGCCGATGCCGGCTACGTCGGCATGCAGCTGTCGCGGCTGCTCGGCATCCCCCAGATCCATACCGGTCACTCCCTTGGCCGCGGCAAATTGCAGCGGCTGCTGGAGTCGGGGAGAAAGCACAGTTCGCTGGAACGGCAGTTCAACTTCGCCCAGCGCCTGGCCGCTGAAGAAGAGGTGCTCAGCCACGCCTCGCTGATCGTCGCCAGCACCCGCCAGGAGATTGTCAGCCAGTATGGCGATTACACCAATTTCGATGCCAAACGCGCCAGCGTCATCCCCCCCGGCACCGACACCCTGCGCTTCTCAGCGCCGGGCCGGCGACCGATCCCCGAATCGGTCTGCCGGATGGTCGACCGTTTTCTCGATGTCCCGGACAAACCCTGCATTCTCGCCATCTGCCGGCCGGAAACCAAGAAAAACCTGCACCGCCTGGTCGCCGCCTATGGCGAGGATGCGGAGCTGCAGGAGATCGCCAACCTGGTGATCGTCGCCGGCAACCGCGACGACATCCGAACCATGGAGGCCGCCCAGCAGCAGGTGCTGGCGGATCTGCTGCTGGCAATCGATCGCTACGACCTGTGGGGCAAGGTCGCCATGCCCAAGCACCACCGGATGGAGGACATCCCCGATCTCTACCGCCTCGCCGCCAGACGGCACGGGGTGTTCGTCAACCCCGCCCTCACCGAGCCCTTCGGCCTCACCCTGATCGAGGCCGCAGCCAGCGGTCTGCCGGTGGTCGCCACCGAGGACGGCGGTCCTCTCGACATCATCGGCAACTGCCGCAACGGCCTGCTGATCGATCCCCTGCAACCCGAGAGCATCGCCCTCGCCCTGAAGACGGCCCTGAGCGACCGCAAGACCTGGAAAATCTGGGCCCGCAGCGGTATCGCCGGCGTCAAACGGCATTATACCTGGGCCGGACATGTCGCCCAGTACCTCAAAGCAATCCGGCGGGTGCTCCATAAGGATCGCAAGCGGTTCCGTCGCCAGCTGGCCACCATCGCCCATGACCGCAAGTCGGCGCTGCCGCTGGCCCGGCAGGCGCTGATCAGCGATATCGACAACACCCTGATCGGGGATCGGGAGGGCCTGAAACAACTGATCGAATGGCTGCAGGTCCGTTCGGGGCGGGTCGCCTTCGGTGTCGCCACCGGACGCAGCCTGGCCGGCACGGTCCGGACGCTGCGCGACTGGCGGGTGCCGATGCCGGATGTAGTGATCACCTCGGTCGGCACGGAGATCGCCTACGGACCGGACCTCCGCGCCGATCCCGGCTGGGCCAAACTCATCCGCCACCAGTGGCGGCGCGACGCCCTGGTCGAGGCGATGACCGCCATCCCCGGCCTTGCCCTGCAGCATAAGGAGAACCAGCGCCAGTTCAAGATCAGCTACAATGTCATCCCCGAGCTGATGCCGCCCCTGGATCAGGTCGGCGCCTATCTCCAGCGCCAGGGCCTGCGCGCCAACCTGATCTACTCGCACCAGGCCTATCTCGATATCCTGCCGGTACGGGCCTCGAAAGGACAGGCCATCCGCTATCTCGCTTACAAGTGGGGCCTGCCGCTGCACTCTTTTCTGGTTGCCGGCGACTCCGGCAACGACGTCGAGATGATGCTCGGCGATACCCTCGGCGTCATCGTCGGCAATCACAGCCCCGAGATCAGGTCGCTCAAGGGGCGGCATCAGGTCTATTTCGCCTCCGAACACCATGCGCGGGGCATTCTTGAAGGAATCGCCCATTATCAATTCGGCGGTTCCTGCCACCCAACGAGGTTTCTGACGTCATGATCGAAGAACTCATCCAATTCACCCGGGAGAACCGGGACTCCGTCTATGATTTTCTGCGGCGCTGCTTCGGCTGCGACCGCCTGTTCCTGCTCCCCTCCGACCTGCGCCAGGAATTCCGGCAGATGTGCGGCGAGACCGATCGCAACCTGCCCGACACCTGCCTCCAGAGTTTCGTCTTCCATCTCCAGGAGGGGGTCTTCAACCAGCCCTGGGCCTATTTTTCACTGCGGGGGCGGATCGCCGAGTGGCGCTTCGTACGGATGCATATCGAACATGTGGTGCCGGAGGAGATCGACATCGGCGAATTCCTGCGCTTCAAGGAGGCCCAAATCCCCCACGTCGATGCCGGACATCCCGTGCTCGAAATCGATTTCGGTCCCTTCGGCAGGGACTTCCCGCGGTTGAAGGAGGCCAAAACGATCGGCCAGGGGGTGATGTTTCTCAACCGTCAGCTGTCGAGCACGCTGTTTCAAAGGGTGCACGAAGGGGAGGTGCGCCTGCTGAATTTTCTCAAGGTCCATTCCATCGACGGCAAGCCACTGATGGTCCACGGCGATTTCAATTCGGTGACGGCCCTGCGGGAAGGCCTGCACAAGGCGCTGACTCAGGTAGACAAACTCGACGGCCAGACCCCGCTCGCCGACTTTGCCGACGCCCTGTCGCGGATGGGGTTTTCCCCCGGGTGGGGCGATTGCGCCGAACGGGTGGCCGAGACGATGAACCTCCTCCTCGATCTTCTCGAGGCGCCGTCGCCCGGCAACCTCGAGGCCTTCCTGGCCCGCATCCCGATGATCTCACGGCTGCTCATCGTCTCGCCGCACGGCTATTTCGGCCAGCACAACGTCCTCGGCCTGCCGGACACCGGCGGCCAGGTCGTCTACATCCTCGATCAGGTGCGGGCGCTGGAACACGAGATGCGGGAACGGCTGGCGCGACAGGGGGTCATCGTCGAACCGAAGATCCTCATCCTCACCCGCCTGATCCCGGACGCCGGGGACACGACCTGCGGCGAGCGCCTCGAAAAGGTCAACGGCTGCAACAACACCTGGATTCTCCGGGTGCCGTTCCACAAGGAAAACGGCGAGATCATCCGCCACTGGATATCCCGGTTCGAGATCTGGCCGTACCTCGAAGACTTCGCCGGCCGCGCCGAACGGGAGGCCCTGGCGGAACTGGGCGGTCGGCCCGACCTGATCATCGGCAACTATTCCGACGGCAATCTGGTCGCCTCCCTGCTCAGCCAGCGCCTCGGCATCACCCAGTGCAACATCGCCCATGCCCTGGAAAAAACGAAGTATCTCCACTCCGACCTGTACTGGCAGGATAACGACGACCAGTACCATTTTTCCTGTCAGTACACCGCCGACCTGATCGCGATGAACACCGCCGACTTCATCATCACCAGCACCTACCAGGAGATCGTCGGCACCGAGGACTCGATCGGCCAGTACGAGAGCTATCGGTCGTTCACCATGCCCGGACTGTTCCGGGTGATCGACGGCATCAACCTCTTCGATCCGAAATTCAACATTGTCTCACCGGGCGCCAACGCCGGCGTCTATTTCGCCCACAGCGAAGAGGAGCGGCGTTTGCGTTCCCTCCACCCGGAGATCGAGGAGCTGCTGTTCGGCGGTCCCCGTCCCGGCGCCCGCGGCGTCCTGGTCGAGCGGGACAAGCCGGTGATCTTCTCGATGGCCCGCCTCGACCGGATCAAGAATCTCACCGGCCTGGTCGACTGGTACGGCCGTTCGGAGCGGCTGCGGGCAATCGCCAACCTGGTGGTGATCGGCGGCTACCTGACCGTCGACGAATCGCGCGACCACGAGGAGCAGGAACAGATCCGGCTGATGCACGAACTGATCGACCGGCACCGGCTCGACGGCCAGGTCCGCTGGCTCGGGATGCATCTGGAAAAGAACCTGTCCGGCGAAATGTACCGCTACATCGCCGACCTGCGGGGTGTCTTCGTCCAGCCGGCGCTGTTCGAGGCCTTCGGCCTGACGATCATCGAGGCGATGGCCTCGGGACTGCCGACCTTTGCCACCCGGTACGGCGGGCCGCTGGAGATCATCCGCCACAACGTCTCCGGTTTCCATATCGATCCCAACGACGGCGAATCCTGTGCCGCCCGGATCGCCGATTTCCTCGAGGCCTGCGGGGCTGATCCGCAGGAGTGGCGACGGCTGTCGAACGGGGCGCTGGCCCGGGTCAAGACCCATTACACCTGGAAGCAGTATGCGGAGCGGATGATGACCCTGTCGCGGATCTACGGCTTCTGGAAATATATGAGCAACCTGGAAAGAGAGGAGACCGCCCGCTACCTCCATATGTTCTACCAGCTGCAGTACCGGCCGCTGGCCGAGGCGGTGCGCCGGGGCGCGAACCACCAGTGAGGCCGGTGCTCGATCGCGGGTGGAAGCGGCGGAGATGCTGGCGCTGTCAGCGCTTCGGCGCCAGGAGCGTGCTCGACTGCAGGGTGTGCGGCGAGGCGACGCAGAAGATCGTCCCGGATCCGCCCAGGGTGTAATCGAAGGCGAATTTCTGGTTGGTGAACAGATCGATACAGATATCGACGGCATCGCTGTCATAGAGGGTTCCCCGGTGCTGCCGGACCTCGTCCAGGGCGGCATCGATGCCCAGCGCCGGACGATACGGCCGGAACGAACTCTTGGCCTCGACCACGTCGGCCACCGCCAGAATCCGGGCCTCGAGCAGAATATCGTCGCCCTTGAGACCGAGGGGATAGCCGGAGCCGTCGAGACGCTCGTGGTGCTGGAAGACCATGTGGGCCACCGGCCACGGGAAGGGGATGTTTTTCAGGATCTCGAAGCTGATCTGGGGGTGGATCTTGATGACGTCGTGTTCGGCATCGAGCAGCTGCCCGGCCCGGCTGAGGATCGACACCGGGATGCGGATCTTGCCGACATCGTGGAGGATGCCGGCGATGCGGATCCCTTCGATGATATGCGCCGACAGCCCCATCTTCTCGGCGATGGAGCAGGCCAGCAGGGCCACCCGCTGCTGGTGGCCGGCAGTGTAGGGGTCGCGGATCTCGACCATCTGGGCCATGCTGCAGATACTGCCGTTGAGCATCTCCTGGAGTTCGGCGGTCTTCTCCTCCACCTTCTGCTCGAGGATGACGTTCTGGGCCCGCAGCTGCGCCTTCATCTCCTCGAGGGTGATATGGGTCTGGATCCGGGCCTTGACCTCGGCGATATGGAAGGGTTTGGTGATGTAATCGACCGCCCCCACCTCGAAGCCCTTCGTCTTGTTGATGGTATCCTGCATCGCGGTGAGGAAGATGACCGGGATGGAACTGGTTTCGGGATTGGCCTTGAGCCGCGAGCAGACCTCGTAGCCGTCCATCTCCGGCATCATGATATCGAGCAGGATGAGGGCGGGGCGGAACTTGTCGACATACTCCAGGGCGGCGCTGCCCTTCTTGGCGATGCCGAGCCGGTAGTCGTCCTTGAGGCTGCCGACCAGCAGGTCGATATTGGTGGCATTGTCATCGACAATGAGGACGAGGGGCCGATCCGTCGGTGTCATCACATTCCCCCTGTCTGCTGCATCTGCTGCAGGGTTGATTTGGCTTGATCGTAATCGTAGCGGTTGATCTGGCGCTCGAGGGTCGACAGCAGGTCCGGCTGCGGCAGGGTGCCGGCCGCGGTAAGCCGGCGGATTCTGTGCAGGGCTTGAATTATCGCCTCGGGGTCGGCGCGATCAATCGCCTCCTCCATTTCACGCAGAATCCGGCTCGTGTCTTCAGCGGATTCAGGAAGCGGCGCCGGCGCCGCCACGCCGGTCTCTTCCGGCGCCAGCGAACGCAGCGAGCCGAGCACCTGCGCCAGGGAATCGATCAGCTGTCGGAGCCTGGCATCGAAATCCGGGGCCGCGGCCGCGGCATCGAGCCCTTGCCGGCATTCCTCCTCTACCTGGGCCGCGGCGGTCTGCAGACCGAACGCGCCGATGTTGCCGGCACTGCCCTTGAGACTGTGGGCGAGGCGGAGCAGGTCGCCGATCCGTCCTTCCGCCGCCGCCTGCTCGATCTCCCGGTGGGTGGAACTGTTGTCAGTATAGAAACCGAGAAGGATGGCCCTGAAGGTGCGGTTGTCAAGCCCCGAGTTCGCCAGCGCCGCCTGGACATCGATGCCGGGCAGGTCGAGCGGTGGTCCTTCGTCCCTGGCTACCGCCGCGGCGGTTGCCGCCCCGCCGTCGCCTGCCGCCTCGGCCCCGGCAACGGCAGCGGCATTCCGCACCGTCTCCGCCACCCGCTGGTGCCCTCGCAGCAGATGCGAGAGGGTCGCGAACAGCCGTTCCTGGTTGATCGGTTTGGCGATGTAGCCGTCCATCCCGGCCTCGAGACACTTCTCTTCATCGCCCTTCATCGCATGGGCGGTCATCGCGATAATCGGCAGTTTGGCACAGCCGGGGATTTCCCTGATCAACCGGGTCGCCTCGTAGCCGTTCATCCGCGGCATCTGGATATCCATCAGCACCCCGTCGAAACTCTTGTCCTGCACCGCCTGCACCGCCTGTTCGCCGTTGTCGGCGACGGTGACATCGATTTCCGCCTTTTCGAGGATCGCCGTCGCCACCAGCTGGTTGGTCAGGTTGTCCTCCACCAGGAGCAGCTTGATCCCCCGCAACTGTTTGCTGTACAGGGTGGAGCGGGTCGTGAAGTCATGCCGCGAGCCCTCGCTCCGTGTCCCGCCTTTGCCGAAGGCGTCCATGATCGCGTCGAACAGGGTCGACTGGAAAATCGGCTTGGTCAGAAAGCCGTTGGTTCCGGCCCGTTCGGCATCCTCACGGTGCAGGTCCTTGGCGAAGGCGGTCATGATGATGATCGGCAGATCGAGGTGGAGCTCGCCCCGGATCCGTTTCGCCGTCTCGATGCCGTCAAGATCGGGCATCTGCCAGTCCATCATGATAAGGTCGACCGGCTGCTGTTTCATCCGCAAAGAGGACAGCCGCTTCAGCGCCTCGACGCCCGACGGCAGCGTCTCGACCTTAAAGCCGAGGGACTGGAGGATCTTGCTCATGATCATCCGGCTGTCGGCGAGGTCATCGACCACCAGGACATTGAGACCGTGGATGTCCGGCGGCAGGGTGTATCTGGCGGCGGGAAGGTTGCCGGCCCGGCCGAGCTGGACGGTGAAAAAGAAATTGCTGCCCTTGCCGAGGGTACTCTCGACGCCGATCGAGCCCTTCATCATCGTCACGAACTTGCTGCAGATGCTGAGCCCGAGTCCGGTCCCCTCGTACTTCCGCGTCGACGAGGTATCGCCCTGGGTGAAGGGCTGGAAGATCGTCGCCATATAGCCGGCCGGAATCCCCATGCCGGTATCCTTGACCGAAAAGGCGAGCTGTACCCTGTCGGGAGGCAGGTCGCTCTGCGTTGCCGACGCGTCCTGGGCGCTGACCAGGATGCTGCCGCCGGATGGGGTGAACTTGATGGCGTTGCTGACCAGATTGGTGAGGATCTGCTGCAGGCGCAGGGAATCGCCGAGCAGCAGGCGGGGAGTATCCCGGTCGATGTCGACCAGCAGTTCCAGCCCCTTCTCCCCCGCCTGGTGGACGAAGACGTCCATCACCCGGTCGAAGACTTCGTCGAGCTTGAAGATCCGGTCCTTCAATTCCATCTGGCCGGCCTCGATCTTCGAAAAATCGAGGATGTCGTTGATGATGCCGAGGAGGGAATAGGCGGAATTCTGGACGATATGGAGGAAGTTCTCGATGGTCTTCGGCACCTGTTCGCTCAGGGCCAGATCGACGGCGGCGATGATGCCGTTCATCGGGGTGCGGATCTCGTGGCTCATATTGGCGAGAAATTCGCTCTTGGCCCGCGTCGCCGCCTCGGCCAGCTCCTTCGACCGCTGCAGTTCCTCGTCCAGTTGCCGATGCTGCTCGATCTCCTCCATCAACGTTATATGCGAAGCCTTCAGCCGGCGGTTGAGTCGCAGGATCAGCGCCGTCAGGGCCAGGGACAGCACAAAGAGAATACCGAGCGGTACGATCCAGGCGGCATAGGCCCGCATTACCGCCTCGACGGTTATACGGCCGAGGTCCTTGTACGGGCCGAGACGGAGGTACTTAAGCAGGTCGTGGACCGGCTGATAGTTGAGAGGGTTAGTCCAGCCGGCGCATCCCGCCGCCACCGCCGCCGGATTGTGGGCCTCCATCTGCAGCAGGGCGATGGCGACCTTCTCCGCCAGTTCGTCGGGGGTCTGCCTGACCTTGGCCATCGGCCAGTCCGGATACTCCCTCGTCGTGACGAGGTACGGCGTTTCGTCATGCTGGCGGCCCAGGGGCGGAAAGGCATAGACCTCATCGAGTGATATCTTGCCCTCGGCCGCCATCTGTTCGAGGGTATTGGTCCGCACCGTCCCGGCGTCGACCTTGCCGGCCAGCACCGCCTCGACCACCTCGTCATGGGTCTCGCCGAAACGCAGCGCCCGGAAATCGCGGTAGGGGTCGATGCCGTTTTCGAGCAGTTCCCGCCACGTCATCTGCCAGCCGCCCAGCGATGACTCGGAGACCGCCATGAAGACCTTGCCGCTGAGGTCGATGAGCCGGCGGATATCGGTGCGATCGCGGCGGCAGAAGATGACGCTGCCGTACTTGGAATAAACGCCGCCGAGGCGCATCTCCTTCAGGGTCGCGATCCGGTTGGCGCCGTACAGGTA
>Ga0209066_10005602_pt1 | contig 13155 bp, 10 predicted proteins | sample All_14_2_FD_187198 | JGI IMG/M metagenome (GOLD analysis project Ga0209066, IMG submission 187198) | Freshwater microbial communities in response to fracking from Pennsylvania, USA - Allegheny Zone_MetaG_DW_15 (SPAdes) (version 2) ...
GTGTATATCCTAATCAAGATTTAGTAGATATAAAAATGGTTAGAACAGTAAATTTTTTGGCAGCGAATGCATTTGTTTGTGTATTATTGGCTACTCTTTTTGGCTATTTTGCTCAGAATAACGAATCTAGTTTATACACATTGCTTTCATTGCCTTTGTTTTCACTTGGTATTAATTTAAATTATGTTCGGAAAATATTTGCAGCAATTACTATTCTTTTTATCTCTAGTTCACTACTCCTAGCTTTTTATTCACTTCGAACAGGTGAAGGTGCTTATACGCACATGCTATTAGTTTTGAATATCATGGGACTGTCATTAATGTGCCGAAAAGAGAATGCCAAAGTTTATTATAATTTAAGCCTCTATTTGGCAGATAACGGTTTGACTTTTTCTCTAATCTTTCCATTTAAATAATCCAGTGGAGAATATGCCCGATAATAAGTTTTGTCCATGCGACAACAACAAACAATATTCGAATTGTTGTGAGCCATTTTTATTACATAAAAAAGCACCCCAAACTGCAGAACAATTGATGCGATCACGCTATTCAGCATATGTACTTGGAGAAATTGATTATTTAATCAATACCACGCATTTGTCCACACGAAAAAATCACCAAAGAAAAGACATTGAAAATTGGTCTAAAGAAACGAACTGGCAGGGATTAGAAATTATTCAATCCACTGATTCAATCGTAGAGTTTATTGCCAAATTTGAAGGTAAAAACAATTCAATTGAAACACATCATGAAAAGTCAAGATTTGTTCAAGAAAACGGTCAATGGTTTTATTTAGACGGTGAATTTTTCAATTAATCGAAGAAAGAATAATTCCGGCTCGTAATTTCGGACCAACAATGTCAGATAAAGTATAGCGAATGAGAAAACTACAATCATTTACTGCTCTCGTGGTGGATTTGAATCCCAAACGACATTCGGATGATAGAAGTGGTTTATTGCGCTGATCTTCATAAACTGTTTTCATCATCTCATTACTCCCAACCCCAATGCCAAAAGATGGTTGAAAATACATTGTTCCCCTGTCTAATTCTTTTCCAGTTTTATCAAACTCCAAACGGGTGAACTGAGAAGATAATGTCACATAAAAATGGCCGCTCGCACCAAAATTCAGGTTGCTTCGTTCGTCTTGAAAAGGAATAGCACGACTATCACCTATTAAGCGTATTGAGATAACGGGAGAATAGCTCGAACTGTTTATTTCATGTTGCTTGGTCAAAAACAATTCTTTGACAAATCGTAAGGTAAGAGGGGAAGATTGTAACGACGTAATATAATCATTGGCAACAGAACGAGAGGTGTCGAAATTCAAGGCTGCACGATTCAATAGAAAAAACTCAAACCCCTTAAAATCTCTATAATTCATTTTCGATTCAGCTGCTTGAAGTGTGGTATCTATTGTCTTTTTTGCACCTGTCACAAGGAAATAATGATAGGTTTGAACCCCAACATCAATAGATCCATTGGCACGATCATTCGAATACACCGCATTGATTCCACCTGTAAATACCTTAAATGCGTTCGATTGAAAAGTACCTTGAGTTGATTGCTGCAATAGCGAATCGGTTTGACTAAAACTACTTGATTGAAATGCAGTAATAGTTACTGTAAAAAGTAAAAGTTCGTAAGTTTTCATAATGCCAGTTTTTTATCGAACGAAGTTGTTCGAGCAGTTATAACAGTTCAATACATAAATATTGGATTTGAGTAAAAAGAATAAGTGGAATCTTCGATTCTGTTACAACTTGTTCATTTTCTTTTCATGAACATGGGATTTCTGAACGATTTTCGTATTATTGCAGTGCACTTATGAACGGAACAAAATCATCTTTTTACCTTCTAATTTTCTTTTCAATTTTCCTTGTGGGATGTACGAAAGAGGTAAACATTGAAATTCAAGGCTTCGAACAACAATTAGTGGTAGAAGGAACGATTGAAACAGCTGGTTTTCCAATCGTTTTACTTTCTCGCTCACAAGATGTTTATGCGCCAACCAATATTGGCAGTTATTTAAGCTCTTTTGTTTCTGACGCGACCGTTTCAGTTACAAATGGCACACAAACGGTTCAACTCTCCCTTTTTTCAATTAATGATTTACCTGACGCCTCGAAAAAAACCGTTGCAGAACTCTTGAAATTGGAATATAACGAAGTTGGATTTTTACCCATTTTAGTGTATTCGACTACTGATCCTTCTATATTAGGTGAGGTTGGAAAATCATACACGTTGAATATTGTTCATCAAGGGAAAAACTATTCAGGAATAACCTCCATTCTTCCTCCTGTGGCTTTAGACAATCTAACATGGAAACCTGAAAACTCTAATCCTAATTACGGTTTGTCTTATGCTTTACTTTCTGACCCACCAAATGAATACAATGCCTATAAATGGCAAGCGAAACGAATCAATATTCAAGCGAATGGAGAAGAATTGGATACTCTTTTTCGTAAAGGACAGAATGGTTATTTCGATGATCGCTTTTTTGATGGACTCACATTCGAATTTGATGCACCAAACAGGCAAGAAATTAAAAATCCGAACCACTTAGTTGAGTACAAACGCTATTACAAACTTGGTGATTCTGTTGTTGTTAAAATGTCACGCATTGATGAGGCAGCTTTCAATTTTTTTGACAAAAAAGACGCTCAAGTGGGTTCTGCAGGAAATCCTTTTGCTACTCCTGTGAATGTGCCCTCAAATATATCCGGTGGTGCTTTGGGAATTTGGGTGGGTGTTTCCCCTTGGTACGATACCTTGTATTGTATCCCTTAGCCTCAAATTCTAATCAAACTCTACCTCAACGAAGATAAGGTCTCCCTTTTCTAAACAGATAATTTCGATATCGGTCTCAACAACTTTTTGTATTTGCAAAGTATCACCTGGAGTTAAAACTTCTCCTCTGCAATTATAAATACCACTTTGAACATAGACAAAACTCATCGCTCCTATTAATTCAAGTTGTTTTGATTCCTTAGGCGAAAGTAAAAAATGCTGTACACTTCCTGATGCACCTTTTTTGCACATCAAGTTAAAATCTTTCACTTTACCTTTACTTTTAGTATCCCATTCACCACTAAAACAATCTTGATCAAAGGTCTTCAGTTCTTTCGTATAGCGACCAACATGTTCCAAAACCAGATTCCCTTCTAAAACCATCAAGGTGCGCTCTATGCCTTCAAAAAAGCTAAAAGTGGATGTTTCAGCCTCAACGGTTGCTGTGCTAATTCGAAAAAGAAAATCCCTCGTTAAAAAATCACCATCTTCTGGAAAAATAAACAATTCAGTGCTCGTACCATTGGCCCAAGCAATCGTTTTCGAAGTTGTCGCCTTAAGTAATATAGTTTTCATGCTTACTTCATGTTAATCAATACCAAAAACAAGCTGAGGTTTTATAACGAACTCCTTGCGGACTCTCAACTGTTGCGGCGACACACACTTTCCCATTAACCCCACGTGATCTGCGTTGGGTAATTTCATCCACTAATTCTTGGTAAATATCTGGACCATTTCCAGAGAATGACATCATACCTTCTAAATCACCTGATGGATTAAATTCATCGTAGGCAGATGATCCACCACCATCAGCAAAAAGTACTTCATACGAGATAACTTTATAAAAGAAATTATCTAAATCAGCTTCGTTTTTGTAGCCAAACACAAAGAAACGTGCCGTTAAATCTACTTTCTCATCTACTTTTGCCTTTCCCCAATATAACTGTGGCTGCGGCATGCTTTTCGTCGGAAGTTCAATTACACCAATTAAAGCATTCGTTGTGGCATCCAAGACTTTCAACTTGGCAATCTTCTCACCTACTTTGGGAACAAAAACATACCCTGTCCCCAATTTAGCTATGGTTCCAAAATCTACGGCAATTTTGAATTCCTTTTCAAATTTCTCGCTTGTAAACTTCACTTTGTTTTGATAGCCATAATACATTACTGTATTTGTGATAATTGGACCATAATCCGAAAGTGTTTTCGTAGAAACTGTTTTATTTACTGGAGTTGTTTTCGCTGCTTTCGCTTGAATTCTTGAAATCGCTTCAATATAGTTCTGATTTACCGAAGCATTAGTTGAATCAATTGAAATAGCTTTTTCTAATTGTTTCTTCGCATCTTCAAACTTACCTTGAGAAAGATACAAAGCTCCTAAATTTGAATACCCTTTTGCTAAATCAGGTGAGTTGGTAATGGTTTCTTTAAACTTAAGCTCTGCCGCTTTTGTATCACCACCCTGGAGTAAAATCTTACCTGCATTTACAGTTGTTTCAGACCAATGAGGAGCCAATGCCTCTGCTTTCTTAATGGCTTCTTTTGCCTTTTCCAAGTTATTCATTTGGGCATACAATTGTGCAGTCACATTAAAACCATACGCTCCTTTTGGATCCAATTCTTCAATTCGTTTCAATTTTTCAATCGCTTCAGGATATTTCGCTTTGTCGCCCAAAGCCAAGATTTCATATACTTCTAACATCAACAAATTGATTTCTAACTTCTTTGCATCCGTCACATAATCTTTCCCCAACTCTAGTGCTTTCTTTGCATAACGAATCGCTTTTCGGATTTCCTCTAAACTTGGTTGCAGTGCTTCACCATTCACGAGCGGATTCAACACACCAGAAACATAATTATTTAAGCCAATAATTAAGGTTCCGTCAATCTTGTATTTATATTTCGATAAATCACCACATTCCATTAATTGACGATGGATATCAACCGCTGCATTCATGTCTGGATTCACCTTCACTTTTTGAAACGTCACACTACCATCATTTTCCGCCATGGCAAGCGTATATGTTGATGGATCGTAACTAATGGACATTATTCCACTCGTATTTGCCATCTTCGATTTCAATACAGCACGTGTTCCCAAATCTACAATACCAACCTTCTTTTGCTTACTTCCCACAAAGCAAAATTTTTCAAATGGATCAATTTCAATATCCGTTAAATCGGCATAACCAAGTGCAATTTCGGTTTCCAACTTCAAGGTCTCAACTTGCCATTTCTTTAACTTTCCATCGTCGCCAACTGTGAGAATAGCATTGGACAAAGGCAACAATTTAATCGAAGTTACTCTGCCGGTATGAGCTGCAACACTTAACACTTTCCTTTTCGTTGTAATGTCTATAGTGCAAATTTTTCCATCATCACCTACGGAATAAAGCGTTGTGTTTTTAAAATCCAAATCGGCTACTCTTCCTTTGTGCGCTTTAATTTGCTTTGAAGTATTCGATTCAATGTCAATAACATGGATTGTCCCCTTCATTGTACCGGCAACAAGTGTTTTTTCAGAAATGAACTTTAAAATGCTTACTTCTGCATCCAATTTTGGAAGCGTTGCAATTAATTCAACAGAATATGGATCATACAGCGCAACTATACCAACAGCGTTGCCTACTGCTAACATTTTTCCTGATGGACTAAAATCTACACCAGTTGCATTCTTTTGTTCCTTGATCCATTTCGGATTTTTAAGGTCTTGGCGTGTAATAATCGAAACACCTTCTGTACCAGCCGAAGCAGTATAAAAGCCTCCTTTTGCAGATGCTACTGATTTTATAGCGCTTGTATGTATCTTTTTCGATTGAATTTGTCCAACAGAAAACGCTTGTTGATCTAATAAATCCAACTCATCGTTGAAAAACTTATTTGCAGCTGTTTGCTCCATTAACAATTGCATCAATGACTGACATTTGCTTGAAACTTCTCCAAATGGTGCCGTAACCGCTTTCTTTTTCCCTAATGCGGTAATAGCCAACGATAAATTATCTTGTTTTCCAGCTTCAGCCTGCAATTTTTCATTCACAGGAGCAATTTCTTTCATTAATTTCCCTGTGAAAACAGGTGTTTGCTGACCTTCCCTTTCTGTTACTACTTTCGTTTGAACATAGGTCTGTAGTTCTAGCAATGAAATCTTTAAATCCTTATTGCTATCAGCTAAACCCATCATTCCTTGAATCAAATAATAGGTAAAAACACCGTGACCATTGCCATATTTGATTGATTCTTCTGAGAACTCGTTGTGTTGACATGAAATCATTGTAGTAGTATTCATGTTGATTCCACTCATCATTTTGTTTGCTTCAGCAGACAAAACTGATCCAGATCGACAAGCATCTGCGATTAATGTTACCTCCACTCCATTTTTATCCGCGATGTCTATCATCTGACGAATTTCATTCAACGAAAGCGCTTCGTTGAATTTATACGTACTGTTATTGGCAGGTTTTACTTGGTTTAACAACAAATAACCATCACCATATAGTTTATCCACGTCGCCATGTCCAGCAAAGAAAATGATGACTTTATCGCCAGATTGTGCTTCTGAAAGCAAGGTGTTTTGCAATTCCATTCCAATCTCGTTCACTTTTCCAGCTTCTTGATTTAGGAACAGTTTAAATTCTATATTTCCCCACGTTTTTAAATAATCATGAAATAGTTGCGCATCGTCATCTGCAAAATCCAATTGTTGATCTTCAGGTAAGAAAGCATAGTCGGAAACACCTATGAGAATGACATGCGTTTTTCCAGATGCAGCAGCTGTATTCTCGGCAGCACCTCCTCTATTGGAAGTTTGCGAGAACAACGAAATAGCTATAAAACAATAAATTAAACTGAGTAAGAGTGATTTCATTTCGTCAATTTCATGTGATGTTCAAAAATAGTCAAAATCAAGAACCGAAAAACATTTATCATGTCGACTTGAAAGACCGGACTATAAATACACTAATTGCACATTCGTTACATAAAAAGCTTATTCAGAAGTAAATACAACTTAAATAATTCGTTGTCCAAATTTCTACATACCAGTCAGAATTGAATTTTTTGTATTTTCACGCAACAAATTAATAATCATGAAAAAAGTCCTTATTGTTCACGCACATCCTGAAAACCAGTCGTTTTGTAGTGCATTAATGAACGAATCTATTGCACATTTTGAAGGACTTGGCGCACAGGTTAAGGTGAGTAATCTTTATCAACTTGGGTTTAATCCCATTGGGGATCGAGCTGACTTTCAAGCCTTAGAAAATCCTGATTTTTTCAAATACCAACTCGAACAAGTTCATGCCTTTAACACCAATTCTTTTAGTCCAGAATTACAAGCAGAAATGGACAAACTGGAATGGTGCGATACACTTATTTTCAATTTTCCATTATGGTGGTTTGGTCTCCCGGCCATTTTGAAAGGTTGGGTTGACCGTGTTTTTGCAATGGGATTTGTTTACGGAAATGGGAAAGGTGTATACGAGAATGGAACATTAAAAGATAAAACAGCGTTTATTGTAATGACAACAGGTGGGCCAGAAATTGCCTATGGTTCAAACGGAAAAAATGGTGATTTAGAATCGATTTTATTTCCAATTCATCATGGAATGTTTTACTTTACTGGAATGACTGTTTTACCTCCTTTCATAGCGTTTAGTCCAGCTCGCTTAAGTGACGACGAACGAAAAGCAGAATTGCTTCGCTTCAAGAATCATTTAATGAACTTGAGCAAAGTGGACGCTTTGTATACCAATCGATAATCTCTAGTAATGAACAAACTCTTTTCCATATTTTTACTGATTCTCTTTTCTTCTAACCTATCTTTTGCCCAAAACAAGGATATTGAATGGTTGAAGTCAATTAACAGTTCTTATACGCCAACCGGTGGATTCATTATGAAGGGATTTACGCACAGCATTAACCCGATTTCCTTAGGATTGCCTGCAGGCTTGTTGATTGGCGGTATTGTCAAAAAAGACAAGGAACTTCGGTGGAACAGTTATGAAATGATGGCTTCTGCTCTTTGCAGTGGAATAGTTACGACAAGTATGAAGTTTGGCTTTGATCGCGATCGGCCCTTTGTTACTTATCCGAATGATATCACCAAATACACAGCGGCAGGTTCTCCTTCATTTCCTTCGGGACATACATCAATGGCATTTAATACCGCCATGACAATTAGCTTGATCTATCCCAAATGGTACATCATTGTTCCCTCTTTTGCTTGGGCTTCAACGGTTGGATTTTCGCGGATGTATTTAGGTGTTCATTATCCAAGCGATGTTTTTGTTGGGGCATTGATTGGCTGTGGAACAGGAATAGGAACCCACTATTTATTCAAGCATGTAAAGAAAAAACAAGCCGAAAAGCATCCAACGACAGCATTATTTCTGTGACTTAACTTACTTCACACGATCTGGATAATCAGTAATAATACCTTCAACTCCACGGCGAATTAATTTTTGACTGATTTTTTGATCATTAACCGTCCAAGCAAAAGCTTTGACACCTTCCTTTTTCAGTTTTCGTGTTTTACTGCGTTTGATTGTTGGGTAAAACATTCCCAAAGCATAAGGTTTAAAAGTCAAATCCTTTAAAAATGCTCTGGCAGATTTCAAAGGTAAATAAGTCAAATAAACGCATTTGTATTCTGGCATCAGTAAGTGGATTTCTTCTAATATCCGAGCATCAAAAGACATGAAAACAATGTTCTGCTTATAGGCGAAGTCAGCAATTTCTTTTTGGATTAATTCAGCGTATTCTTTTGGAGCTGGTTGATAAATTCCGTCATCCTGCGGACTAGATTTCACTTCAAATAAAATGGTGGCCTTTGAAAGATCGACTTGTGCAAATACTTTTTGTAAAAGAGGTTTATGAACTGCAAACTTAAGCTGTTCTGGAAAATTCGGATGCGTTTTTAATCCACAATCATAGGTTTCAATTTCTGCCTGAGTCATCTCATACATATTGATGCTTTTCTCATTCACAATTTCACTTCCATCGGGCATCAAACAGAATTTACTTTCAAAAAACGGGTCATGAGAAACGACCAACTGTTTGTCTTTGTTGACCACAACATCCCATTCTATTCCATCTATTCCAAGCGCCAAAGCCCTATTAAATCCTTCAATCGTATTTTCCGGATACAAGCCCCTAAATCCTCGGTGACCGAAATATTGGATAGAGTCCGACTGTGCCATGATTTGTTCAACAAAAGATGAGAATAAGACCGCAAGCAAAAATACCTTCTGCATTATTCCTTGATAATTTTAATTGTGCGAAGACCCTGATTCGTAGCAATTTTTAAAAAATAAACACCAGAAGCTAAGTGTTCAATTCCAATTTGTGCTGATTCCGAAGTCATTGAACGCAAACTGTATTCAACTACTTGACCATTTAAATCAACCATTTCTATAACTGAATTCGATATTCCTGAAGGAAATTTTACGGTTAATTCACTTTTCGTAGGATTGGGATAAACCTCAATGGCATCCATTAATTCATTCTCTATTCCCAATTCATCAGGATGAGCGATGCGAATGTTGTCGATGTAGATATTGTTTCCACCTCGTGCGTCATACTTGAATTTAAACATTAAATCATTCGTCAAATAAGCAGCGGTAATGTTTGAAACAACATCACTTGCCCATTGTCCACTATTTGCAGGAACGAAATTCGTTGTCACGAGCGTATCAACTGTACTCAAGGTACTCGAAGCATACAAACTTCTGCGAACAGTCCATGTTGCTCCACAATCGTTTGAAACTAACACTTGTAACAATTCATTCGTCACCGCTTGATCTTTCGCATACGCATAATCAAATGACATCGCAATCGCTGATAGTCCACTTGCATCAAATGGTTCACTCACAAATTCATAAATCCCGGTTGTTTGATTAGCAAAATTATGCACCGCAATCGATTGACCGCTCATGTAACCAATCGTTTCATCAATTTCCCAATTTACAGCTGCATTCTTAGGCAAAATCGCCCAATTATCATTGAAAACAACCTCATTTTCAAAAGGCTCGTACAATGAACTTACTGTTCCTACCGCTGGTAAAATTCGGATATAATCGACAATTGTCGAGTCTTTTTGTTGCGCACCTTGCGTTACATTTAGAGTTACTGGATATACTCCAGGAGTTGAATAAATAGCTGTAACAATTGAATCAGTCAATGAACTCGCCGTTGCTCCTGGTAAATTCCAAGTGCGTGTCTCAACTCCATGATAAGACACATCTGTCAAAGTAATAACATCACCAACACAAGCCAAACGTTTATCTGCTTCGAATTTTGCTCCACATAAATAGAATGTTTGATCATCAGTTCCTGTGGCCAACAAATTAGCAGGTGTCCATAAGTTATTGCGATTGGCGACAGGAGAATTCAAACATGCATGCATTCTTAATTTTTGTCCTTCCGTAAACATGCGTGCACAATAGGCATAGTCCATGTAGTTTTGGACATTATCTAAACTACTACATGAGCTTCCTCCAAGATTACAGCTTTGCCATCCAATTGTCAAGGGTGTATCACTCACCTCATCATCAAAAGCACAATTACCAGCTTGCGCAACAGGTAAATAGTAATAATCAGGAACATTGTTTCCTCCCCAAATGTGGTATAAGTTTAAATAATGGCCAATTTCGTGACTTAAAACTGTTCTTCTGAAAAATTCAGAAGTTCCAATAGTTCCAACATAACTGTGTTGCATAACGATTCCGTCCCATTGAGGAACAGTATCTGCTGCAGCTGGCATCATTGCATGTCCAGCTAAGGTTGCAGCTTGATTGCACACATATACATTCAAGTATTTATCCGGTGGCCATTGAATAAGACTCTTAACCTGATGATCGCCGATACTAGTCAAGGGAGAAATAGTTCGAGTAATTCCACTTGTACAATTTCCATTTGGATCCAATTGTGCTAAACGCAATTCAATTTCCACGTCTGCAGCGATTGATTTAAACGAAGTAACGATTTCAGACGTGTCGCTATTGAGCTTTCGGTATTGCAAATTCACTTGTTTAATTGCATCCAAAATTTGCGAGTCCTCAATATTTTCTATTCCATTGTTATGAATAATATGGAAAACGACTGGAATAACATAGGTTGGCCCAGTTTTCGGTCGTTCTTGACGTAAATATTCCGCTGTAAATTGCTTTAAACGTTCATTGGCTCTTACAATTCCTGCATTGTATTCTGGGTGTTCCAAAAACAATTGTTGATGCACTTCATCTGTTGCACAAAAAGGAACAGATTCTTGGGTTCTTGCAGAGAAAAGTACAATTATTGAAAGTAAAAAGAGTGACAAGCGTAGCATATGGTTCTAAATAGGTTACGCAAATTTAAGCAATCTTAAGTCTATTCAGTTAACCTTTCAGAATTCTAACGTAATTCTTAATCTTCGTACAAAAACTCAAAAGGATAGTCACCAAAATAAGGCGCCAAATTTTTAATTCGATAAACCGAACGGGTGTATTTATTAGAAATCGCTATTATACATGTTGAGTCTGCACGCAATGTAGCGTAACATCCCGTACTCCCATGCCACCAGCCCGTATGAAAATAGTAAATCTCTTTGGTTGGTACTTGCACCATTCGAATACCCAAGCCATAATTCCCCTTTGACTTTTTCTTGTAACTATAACCTGTCAGCATTTGTTTGCGCAAGGAATCACTTAAAAACAAGGTGGAATATGTTGCATTGTCCATTTTAAGAAGATCTCGAGCAGTGGTGTATAAATTTTTATCGCCATGAACAGCATCGAGGTAATTGAATACCTGTAATTCCCATTTCGAATTATACGATTGTGCAATAGTATCCGTATTAATTGTGTAATCCAAGATGAAACTATTCTTCATTTTAAGCGGATAAAACACCAATTCTTCCATTGATTTAGGAAATGATTTTCCATTAACTCGTTCAACAATTAAAGCCAACAATGCATAGTTGGTGTTGCAATAAGAGAATTTAGAGCCAGGTGGAAAATTGAGCGGAAATTTATGCTTGATTAATAAGTTTAGAACATCTTTGTTTTTCAAGGTTGTTCCCAAGTGCCATGTTTTAAAAGTGAAATAACCATAATATTGAATTCCACTTCGATGCGCCATCAACATTCTTACTGTAATTCCTTCATAAGGAAATTCACGTAAGTATTCTCTTACATCTTTATCTAAATCTATTAGTTTTCGATCGCACAATCTTAAAACAGCCAGTGAGGTCGACACCTTACTAATAGAAGCAACATGCAAAGGTGTATCGAAATCAATGCGTTTTTTCTCTTTAAAATTTGAATATCCTGACGTACGTTCGTATACAATGTGACCATTTTTGGCAACTAAAAAAGACCCACTGAATCGATCTTTGGCAATTTCATCCTTGTAAAAGAAATAAGCAAAACGTCTAGTTCGTCGAATGTAATCTTTCGTCAAATCAGGCATTTCTGGAATATTCAAGGAAGTATCTCTCTCTATAGTGGTGCCCTCACTTTTTTTACCCTTCCCATTTAAATTGCAGGAAGCGAAAAGGCTGACGGAAATCAAATAAAGAAAAAAGGTCTGCAGTCTCATTTAAGGCTGCAAAGATACATATTCAATTAAAATAGAAGGAATTTACGGAAACTTGTATAAGCCATTCCACGAAGAACAGGACTTTTCATGCAATTTAGAGCAATTCGATTCAGTAACGGTAACGCCTACTTCTGCCAATTGCATTTTCATTTTACAACCTTTACCATCTGAATATTCAAGAATTTGCATTTCTTCATCGATTGGCATTAAGACACCAACATAGTCGTTCACTAGACAATCAGTTGATTTTGCTCCAATAATTCGAAATCCAATTTGACTATTATCATCGAAAAGAATGAGCTGCGCTTGATCGTCCCTAATAAATGTGACTTCAGATGGAGCGTCTTCGAATTCATCCCCATACATTTCCACATCTTCTCCTGAAACTAAAAAGAAATTGGAAACACCAACTCTGTCTGGAAACTGCAATTCCATTTCTATTTCACCAAATTCATTCGCTGTCAATAAAGCTACGATTGGTTCTTTGTATTCATCAAAATAAAAAAACGCTTTCATTCCTTCACTATCATCACAATGACCATAGCCTGAAAGGTTTTTTACTAATTCATCATTTTCATCGAATTGAACGTAATCAACAAAGAAACAATGTTCATCCATCTCATCCGTTGAATAAATTGTAAAGCTTTCTGTAAAATCATTTGAAACATATTCACCAAAATACTTTGAATCAAGTTGTGAGTAGCTCACACTTAGTGAAAGGAGAAAACCAATTAAAACAAGATACTTCATACGAACTATTTTAATCAAATGTAGAGAATTAAAGGACTGAAT
>Ga0209066_10005603_pt1 | contig 13155 bp, 12 predicted proteins | sample All_14_2_FD_187198 | JGI IMG/M metagenome (GOLD analysis project Ga0209066, IMG submission 187198) | Freshwater microbial communities in response to fracking from Pennsylvania, USA - Allegheny Zone_MetaG_DW_15 (SPAdes) (version 2) ...
AATGCCCGAGAGGTTGGGCGCCATGTCCGACACCACCACGTCCACCTTGTCCACGCCATGGTCGGCCAGCGCCTGCTCCAGCTGCGCCAGCACGGCCTCTTCGCGGAAATCGCCCTGGATGAACTGCACGCCCTCGACCGGCTCCATGGGCAGCAAGTCCAGGGCAAGGATACGGCCCTGCAACTCGCCCACGGCGGCGCCCTGCGGGCTCAGGCGGCGGCGCACGTACTGGCTCCAGGCACCGGGCGCCGACCCCAGGTCCACCACCACGTCGCCCGGACGGATCAGGCCCAGGGTCTCGTCGATTTCCTTGAGTTTGTAGGCGGCGCGCGCGCGAAAGCCCTCCTTCTGTGCCAGCCGCACATAGGGGTCGTTCACATGCTGGTTGAGCCAGGCCTTGTTGACCTTCTTGCTCTGGGTCTTGACTTTGATGCCCATCGGATACGCGCAAGCGCTGTGTAAACGATAATTGTCCCATGTCCCAGATCCAACTCACGCCCGCACAGCGCAAGGTGCACCGCGCCGAGGCGCACCACCTTGATCCCGTCGTCCTGATCGGCGGCGACGGCCTGACCGCCGCCGTCAAGAAAGAAGTGGACGCCGCCCTCAAGGCCCACGGCCTGATCAAGGTGCGCGTCTTCAGCGACGACCGCACGGCCCGCGAAGAGATGCTCAAAACCCTGGCCGAGGAACTGGACGCCGCGCCCATCCAGCACATCGGCAAGTTGCTGGTGCTCTGGCGTCCGGTGCCCGAGAAGGTCAAGCCGGTCGACGAGGACCGCATGCCGGGCCCCCGCGACGTGAAAGTGCTCAAGTTCAGCAAACGTGGCGGCCAGCGGCCCGAGGTCAAGGTGGTGCGCGTGCTGGGCAACCAACGCCTGACCCCCGGCGGCCAGGTCAAGCGCGCCAAGGTGCTCAAGAAGAGCATCAAAAAAGCCGCGCCCTGAGCGTGGACTGCCACGCAGCCGCTTGAACTTCGGTCCGTCCCTCCCATCTGACACCGCATGAACGCCCGAATCGACGCCGCCAATCCCTTGCTGGACTTTCAGGACCTGCCGCTGTTTGACGCGATCACGCCTGCGCTGGTGGGACCGGCCATCGAAGCCCTGTTGAAGGTCGCCGACGCCGCGCTCGAAACCGTGACGGCAGCGGACTTTCCGGCCGACTGGCGCGAGATGGCCCGCACCCTGGATGTGGCAACCGAACGGCTGGGCCGTGCCTGGGGCGCCGTCAGCCACCTCAACAGCGTGGCCGACACGCCCGAGTTGCGTGCCGCCTACAACGAAGCCCTGCCCAAGGTCACCGATTTCTGGACCCGCCTGGGGGCCGACGAACGCCTGTACGCCAAGTACAAGGCCATGGACCCGGCCAGGCTCAGCCCTGAACAGGCCCAGGCGCACAAGAACGCGATGCGCGGGTTTGTGCTCGGTGGCGCCGAACTGCGGGGGGCGGCCAAGGAACGCTTTGCGCAGATCCAGGAGCGCAGTGCCGAACTGGCGCAGAAGTTCAGCGAAAACGCCCTGGACGCGACCGACGCCTTCGCGCTGTACGTGGACACGCCCGAACTGGCCGGCGTGCCCGGGGATGTGGTGCAGGCCACCGCGGCGGCCGCCCAGGCCGAGGGCCGCACCGGGCACAAGCTCACCCTCAAGATGCCCTGCTACCTGCCGGTGATGCAGTTCGCCCACCGCAGCGACCTGCGCGAGAAGCTGTACAAGGCCTATGTCACAAGGGCCAGCGAACAGGCCGCAGGCGATGCCACCCGCTTCGACAACACCGCCATCATGGTCGAGTTGCTGGCCCTGCGCGACGAAGAGGCCCGCCTGCTGGGCCACCGCCATTTCGCCGACGTCTCGCTGGTACCCAAGATGGCCGACTCGCCCGAGCAGGTGACCGCCTTCCTGCGCGACCTGGCAACCAAGGCACGCCCGTTCGCCGAGCAGGACCTGGCCGACATGCGCGCCTTCGCGGCCGACACCCTGAACATGAAGGACCCGCAGGCCTGGGACTGGCCGTACATCGGCGAGAAGCTCAAGGAAGCGCGCTACGCCTTCAGCGAGCAGGAGGTCAAGCCCTACTTCACCGCCCCCAAGGTGCTGGCCGGCCTGTTCCAGATTGTCGAGACCCTGTTCGAGGTGGCCATCCGCCGCGACAGCGCCCCGGTCTGGCACCCCTCGGTCGAGTTCTACCGCATCGAGCGCAGCACACCGGCCGGCGTCGAACTGGTCGGCCAGTTCTACCTTGACCCGGCGGCCCGCACCGGCAAGCGCGGCGGCGCCTGGATGGACGATGTGCGCGCCCGCTGGCTGCGCCCCGACACCGGGACCCTGCAGACGCCAGTGGCGCATCTGGTGTGCAACTTTGCGGAGGGGGTCAACGGCAAGCCGCCGCTGCTGACGCACGACGACGTCATCACCCTGTTCCACGAATTCGGTCACGGCCTGCACCACATGCTGACCCAGGTCAGCGAACGCGATGTCTCGGGCATCAGCGGTGTGGAGTGGGACGCGGTGGAACTGCCCAGCCAGTTCATGGAGAACTTCTGCTGGGAATGGGACGTGTTGCGCCACATGACGGCCCATGTCGACACCGGCGAGCCGCTGCCCAGAGCCCTGTTCGACAAGATGCTGGCGGCCAAGAACTTCCAGAGCGGCCTGCAGACCCTGCGCCAGGTCGAGTTCGCGCTGTTCGACATGCTGCTGCACAGCCAACCGCAACCGCCGGCCGCCGGCGAGGGCATCCTCGCACTGCTCCAGCAGGTGCGCGACGAGGTTGCGGTGCTGCAGCCGCCGGCTTACAGCCGCACCGCCAACACCTTCAGCCACATCTTTGCCGGCGGCTACTCGGCCGGCTACTACAGCTACAAATGGGCCGAAGTCCTGTCGGCGGACGCCTACGCCGCCTTTGAGGAGGCCGCACAGGCCGGCGGGCGCAACACGGTGGACGTGGAAACCGGCCGACGCTACCGTCAGGCCATCCTCGAAGCGGGCGGCAGCCGGCCGGCCATGGAGTCCTTCAAGGCCTTTCGCGGCCGCGAGCCCCGCATCGACGCCCTGCTGCGCCACCAGGGCATGGCTTGAGTTGCCGGCCGAACAGCCGATAGGAGCATTCATGAACGCCCGCGTCCGTCCCCTCCTCTCTTTTTCGCTGCTGTGCCTGCTGGCCGCCACGGCTTCGGCCCAGGGCGTCTACCGCATCGTGGGGCCGGATGGCCGTGTCAGCTACTCCGACCGACCGCCGGCCGACGCCAAGGCCAACCCGGTCGGGCGTCAGGCCGGTACCGGCACACCCAATGCCCAGTTGCCCTACGACCTGCGACAGATTGCCAGCCGCTACCCGGTGACCCTCTACACCGGGAAGGACTGTGCGCCCTGCAACAGCGGCCGCAACCTGCTCAACGCCCGCGGCATCCCCTACAACGAGCGCACCATCAGCACGCCCGACGACCTGGAAGCGCTGCGCCGCATCAATCCGGATGGCAACGTACCGCTGCTGACCATCGGCAGCCAGCGGCTCAAGGGCTATTCCGACACCGAGTGGACCCAGTACCTGGATGCTGCCGGCTATCCGAAGCAGTCGCAACTGCCCGGCAGCTACCGGCGGCCGGCACCGACGCCACTGGTGGTCAGCCGCCCCGCGGGTGGCTCGTCGGAAACCGACGCCGCCGGCAATGCCAACGGTGCCGAGGCGCCCGCCGAGGTGCCGGTGGCACCCCCGGCAGAGAATCCGGCCGGCATCCGTTTCTGAGGACCGGGTCGGTCTTCAGAACGTCAGGGTCTTCACGCCGCCCGGCGTGCCCAGCAGGCAGACGTGCGCCTTCTGGTGGGCAAAAACCCCCACCGTCACCACGCCGGGCCACTGGTTGACCTGGCTCTCGAAGCCCAGCGGGTCGCTGATCTGCAGGCCGGTGACATCCAGGATGTGCTGGCCGTTGTCGGTCACCAGCGGCTGGCCGTCCTTGAGCCGGACCACGCCCTTGCCACCCAGGGCCGCGAACTGGCGCGCGATGCGCGCCGTGGCCATGGGAATCACCTCCACCGGCAGCGGAAACGCGCCCAGGGTCTTGACCATCTTGGACTCGTCGGCGATGCAGACGAAGCGGCGCGACTGCGCGGCCACGATCTTCTCGCGCGTGAGCGCTGCGCCACCGCCCTTGACCATGTAGCCACTGGCGTCGATTTCGTCGGCGCCGTCGATGTAGACCGAGAGCTCGGCCACCTCGTTGGCCTCGAACACCGGGATGCCCAGCGCCTGCAGGCGGGCGGTGGACGCCACCGAACTGGAGACGGCACCCGGGATCCGGTCCTTCATCGTGGCCAGCGCATCGATGAACTTGTTGACGGTGGAGCCGGTGCCCACGCCGACGATCTCGCCGGGCGTGACGTATTGCAGGGCCGCCTGGCCGACCAGGGCTTTGAGTTCGTCTTGGGTCATTTGCGACAATTGGGGGTTGCTGTGAATCTTCCGATTATCCGATGTCCCTCCTGCCCTACGCCCTGGCTCGCCCCTTCCTGTTCGGCCTGGACCCCGAAGCCGCCCACGAACTGACGCTGGACCAGCTCGCCCGCTTCCAGCATTCGCCCCTGAGCTGCCTGTGGGGCCAGTCGCGGGTGAACGACCCGGTCACGCTCGCCGGCCTGCGTTTTCCCAACCGGGTCGGCCTGGCCGCCGGCCTGGACAAGAACGCGCGCTGCATCGACGGCCTGGCGGCCATGGGCTTCGGCTTTGTCGAGGTCGGGACCGTCACGCCCAAGGGCCAGCCAGGCAACCCGAAGCCCCGCATGTTCCGCCTTCCCGAGCGCCAGGCGCTGATCAACCGCCTGGGCTTCAACAACGAGGGCCTGGACGCCTTCCTGGCCAACGTGCAGCAGGCACGTTTTCGCCAGCGCGCCGGCGACACCCCCATGCTGCTGGGACTGAACATCGGCAAGAACGCCGCCACCCCCATCGAACAGGCCACGGACGACTACCTGACCTGCCTGGACGGCGTCTACCCGCACGCCGACTATGTGACCGTCAACATTTCCAGCCCCAACACCAAGAACCTGCGCAGCCTGCAGAGCGACGAGGCGCTGGACGCCCTGCTCGGCGCGGTGATGGCGCGCCGCGAGCAGCTGGCCCAGCGCCACGGCCGGCAGTCGCCGGTGTTCCTGAAAATCGCGCCCGACCTGGACGAGGCGCAGATCGGCGTCATCGCGGCCACGCTGCGGCGCTATGGCTGCGACGCGAGCGGCGCCGCCACCGGTCGCCTGGGCGTGATCGCGACCAACACCACCCTCAGCCGCGACGCGGTGCAGGGCCTGCGCCACGCCGACGAAGCAGGTGGCCTCTCGGGCGCGCCGGTGCTGGCGGCCAGCAACCGGGTGATCCGCGCGCTGCGCGCGGCCCTGGGCGAGGGCTTCCCCATCATCGGCGTGGGCGGCATCCTCAGCGGCCAGGACGCGGTCAGCAAGATCGAGGCCGGTGCCGATGTGGTGCAGATCTACACCGGGCTGATCTACCGCGGACCGGCGCTGGTGCGCGAGGCCGCCCAGGCGCTGCGCGCCCTGCGCTGATCAGCTCCCCCGCGTGGCCAGCAGCCCGGCCACGTGCTCGCCGATCGCCAGGCTGCTGGTCAGGCCCGGCGATTCGATGCCCAGCAGGTTCACCAGGCCCGGCACGCCGTGCTGCGCCGGACCGTCGATGCGGAAATCGGCTGCCGGCTCGTGCGGCCCGCTGATCTTGGGTCGCATGCCGGCGTAGCCCGGCTGCAAGGCCCCGTCGGGAAGCGCAGGCCAGTACTGGCGCACCTCGGCGTAGAAGCCCTCGCTGCGCGCCGGATCGACCAGCAGGTCGTCGGGGTCGTCCACCCACTGCACGTCGGGGCCGAACTTGGCCTGTCCACCCAGGTCCAGCGTGAGGTGGACACCCAGCCCGGCCAGATGCCGCTCGGGTTCGGGCGCAGGATAGATCAGCCGCTGGAACGGTACGCGACCGGTCAGCGTGAAGTAACTGCCCTTGGCGAACCAGGGCCTGGGCACGAAAGCCGGCGACAGCCCTTCGATGCGCGCGGCCAGGGCACAGGCCCCCAGGCCGGCCGCGTTGACCAGCGCGCGGGCCCGCAGGGCCGTGCCGTCGGCGGTGTGCAGCTCGATGCCGCCCTCGACCACCCGCAGCCGCTCCACCGTGCTGTGGCAGGCCACCAGCCCGCCGGCCTGCTCCAGGTCGCCCTGCAGGGCCAGCATCAGGCCGTGGCTGTCCACAATGCCGGTCGACGGCGACAGCAGCGCCGCCGCACAGGCCAGCGCCGGTTCCAGGTTGCGGGCCTCGTCGGCGCCGAGCAGTTGCAGGTCCGTCACCCCGTTGGCCCGCGCCTTGGCTGCGATGGCCGGCAAGGCGGCAATCTGGTCGGGCGAGTGCGCGACGATCAGCTTGCCGCAGCGGCGGTGCCCGATGCCGCGTTCGGCGCAGTAGGCGTAGAGCCTTTCGCGCCCCTGCACGCACAGACGCGCCTTGAGCGAACCCGTGGGGTAGTAGATGCCGGCGTGGATCACCTCGCTGTTGCGCGAACTGGTCCCGGTGCCGATGGCCCCGGCCGCTTCGAGCACCAGCACCTCGCGCCCGGCCTGCGCCAGCGCGCGCGCCACCGCCAGGCCGACCACCCCGGCGCCAACCACCACCGCATCCACCTGTTCGAGCATGTCACCCCCCGGTTCGAGTCCCTGGCCTGTCATCCACAGGCGTTACAGTGCTGGGATTGTGCCGGCTGCCGGTCCCGACCGGGGTCGCACCCAGACTCTCCATCACCCACGGAATGCCCATGATCTTCGTCACTGGCGGGGCCGGCTACATCGGCTCGCACACCTGCGTGGAACTGCTCGAGGCGGGCCACGACGTCACCGTTTTCGACAATTTCTGCAATTCGCACCGCGAGTCCCTGCGCCGGGTGGCCCGCATCACCGGCCGCGAGGTGACGGTGATCGAAGGCGACATCCGCGACCGCACGGCGCTGGAGGCCGCACTGCGCGAGAGCGGCGCTTCGCAGGTGATCCATTTCGCCGGCCTCAAGGCCGTCGGCGAATCGGTGGAGCAGCCGCTGCGCTACTACGACAACAACGTGGTCGGCACGGTGCGCCTGCTCGAAGCCATGGAAGCGACCGGGGTGCGCAGCATCGTTTTCAGCTCCTCGGCCACGGTCTATGGCGACCCGCAGAAGCTGCCCCTGACCGAAGACCACCCACTGTCGGCCACCAACCCCTACGGCCAGACCAAGCTGGTGATCGAGAACATGCTGCGCGAACTGCATCGCAGCACCCCGGCCTGGCGCGTGGCCATCCTGCGCTACTTCAACCCCGCCGGCGCCCACCCCAGCGGCCTGATCGGCGAAGACCCGCAGGGCATTCCCAACAACCTCATGCCCTACGTCACCCAGGTGGCCATCGGCCAGCGCGAGTACCTCAATGTCTGGGGCGGCGACTACGCCACGCCCGACGGCACCGGTGTGCGCGACTACATCCACGTGGTCGACCTGGCGCGTGGCCACCTCAAGGCGCTGGAATACCTGGCGGCACAACCCGGCTGCGTGCAGGTGAACCTGGGCACCGGCAAGGGCTACAGCGTGCTGGACATCGTGAAGGCCGTCGCCGCGGCCAGCGGGCGCGAGGTGCCCTACCGCATCGCCCCGCGCCGCGCCGGTGACGTGGCGGCCTGCTATGCCGAACCTGCACTGGCCTCGCAGCTCTTGGGCTGGCAGGCCGAATGCGGCCTGACCCAGATGTGCGAGGACGCCTGGCGCTGGCAGCAGGGCAATCCGCAGGGCTTTCGCGGCTGAGCCGCGCCCCGGGACGGCGCTCAGCCTTCCGAGCGTCTGGCCAGGGGCGAGAGCAAGGCCTTGCGCAGCAGGTGTCGCGCCAGCAGCCCCGGCGGCATGCGCAACCAGTGGCCACGCAGATAGAGCAACCCATGCGCCAGCGGGGTCCAGGCATCGGCGGTGGAGCTGTGCGGCGGCAGCAGTGCCCGGCCGTACAGGGCATCCATGAGACCCCAGCGCGGTGTCAGGCCCTGTTCGCGCAAGCGCAACGCCAGCCGTTCATTGGCATCCGGGGGCACCGGTGTGCCCAGCAGGCGCGCCGTGTAGCGCAGGGCCATGGCCAGCGAAGGCTCCAGCCGCAGACGCTGCGCCCGCGCCAGCAGCGCGTCCCAGAAACCGGGCTCGGCACTGAACTCGCCCAGCAGCGCGTCCAGGTCCACCAGGCCGCGCAGCCCCATGGGCAGCTCGCTCTCGTGGAACAGGTGCGCCGCGCTGTGCAGCACCATGTCCAGGTGCGACAGGGTCCGTACATCCTCATGCCCGCCAACCGCGATGGTGGCCGACAGCAGATCGGCACTGTCGGGGCGCAGGCGCGTGGTCGGCGGGAGGATGGCGTGGTGCACGTCCAGCGCGGTGCCACGGCTCATGTGCTTGAGCGGCGGCAGTTCGTGCATCCAGGTCCGGTAGTAGTGCTGGTCGTAAGCATCACGGTGGGTCGACACCCAGCCGGAGATCATGAGGGCCGACTCCACATCGGCCAGGCGTTCGCGCGGCACCAGAATGTCCACATCCGAGACCAGCCGCCCTTGCGCCGCCTGCAGGCCCTGCAGCACGTACGCGGCGCCCTTGAGCAGCACCACCGGCACCCCCACCGGTGCCAGCGCGCGCCGGATCTGGTCGACCTCGTGCACCAGTTCCTTGTGCTGCCGCTGCGCGATCATCAGCGCCGAGTCGGCATGCAGGCGCACGGAGGATGGCAGCGCATCGGCCCGGCCGCAGGCCCGCGCGGTGGCCGCCAGGCGGGCCAGCAAGTCCGCATGGCGCGCCTGACGCACCACCAGATCCCACTCTGCCAGGGACATCGCGGGCCATTGCTGCGGCTGTCGCAGCGCCCGCTGCAGCAGGTCCATGCGCGGCGCGCTCAAGGCAACGACCTCCGGGTGGCACTCATGACGGCAGCTCCAGCGCATCGAACCAGGCCAGGGCCTGGTCCAGGTCGCCGTAGCACAGGTCGTGGCAGTCGCAACGGTCAACCAGTGCGGCCAGCGCCTCGAAGCCGCGACGGCCGTGCACATGCTGGTTGAAGCTGTTCGAGGCCAGCTGCACCAGCGCATCGGGCTTGGCATGGGGTTGGACCGTCAGCGACTCGCCGGCCTGGTACTTCGGGAACACCAGCCAGGCCGGTAACGCCCTCTCATGCGCCCGGGACAGGCTTTCCGTGGATGCCCGGACGTGGGCCACCGTGCCTTTCATCGTGTCCTTCGCCACCGGCCCGAGCACCGCCTGAGGCCAGCGCTGGCGCACCACCTCGATCGACCGGTTCTTCAGGCTCACCGGCCGGGGTGCCGGCACCACCAGACCGCTGCCTGGCTCCAGCAAGGCCATCTCGTCGGACAGCAGGCGCCAGCCATTGAACATCAGCGCCGCACACAGCGTGCTCTTGCCCGAACCCGGCGGCGCCGGCATGAGCAGCACCCGCCCGTTCTTCTCCAGCACAGCAGAATGAATCGTCAGCAGGGTGTGGCAGTAGCTGGTCACGCACCAGTTCAGGCCCCATTCCAGGAAGGCATAGGCTTCGCCGTAGGCCAGGGGCGTGAAGGGGCGGAAGCCGTCCATCTCGAAACTGCACAAGGGCCGGAACCAGCGACGGCGGGCGTTCACACTGACATGGAAGTCGGCAAAGCCCTGTGTCGCACCGTCAAGGCACTCGTGGTTGGCGTACAGCAGGTGCAGTCCCTGGGCAACCACCGGAATCTCGCTGCGGACGTGGACGACAAAGGGCGGCAGCCGCAACCAGAGACCGTCCGATCGAAGTCGCTGGCGCACTTGCGCCAGGCTCATGTCGGCCAGGCGCAGGGCGGCGCTCAATCCGGCAGGCATTCGGCCACACCCATGGACTGGAACTGCAGCAGCAGTTGCCGCACCATGGTGAAGTCCTCCTCGGTGAGGTCCTCGCCGGGCAGCAAGGCGGCGGCAATCTGGGACTCGCTCAGTGGCGAACGGGTCAGAAGCAGTTCAAACACATCACAGGCAACACCGTTCCAGACCTGGACGGACCCTGTGGCGTCGTCATAGACCACACCCTCTTCGCCCCAGCGGCGCAGGACAAAATCCGCCTGCCGACACCCCTGCAGGCCGTCGGGCAGTGCCCAACGGGTCACAGGAAGGCAGGACCGAAGATCTTGCTGAAGTAGCCCAACGTCTGGTCGCGCGTCCAGGTGGTGCCTTTGAAAGGCGACCAGATGCCCTGGCCGTTCCAGATGTCCCGGCACTGCTTGCGGGTGAGCAACACCATGTCGGAACGGTCGTTGTAGGCCACAGCCGTGAGGTAGGACGCCGCCACATACCGGGCCAGTTCCACGTTCTGCTGCACCTTGCCCATTTCAAGCACTTGCTGCAGCGTCTTGCCGGTGAAGATGCCGCCCGGGTTGGCCCGGAAGCCGGTGGCTTCGGAAAGGAACAGGGTCTTGGTCTTGTAATCCGGCGCCAGCGACTGGTTGCTGCCCGCCCAACGCTCGGGCGAGTGGCACTGGAAGTTGGAACTGATCTCGCGCCCCTGGCTCACTTTCATGTGCGCCGCCGTGAGCGAGGAGAAGGTCGACGGTTTGATGCAGGTGTGGGCACCGGCCAGCACCGTGTTGGTCTTGAGGGCAGCCACCACCGGTCCCGCGGTCAGACCTGCCCGAACCAGATGACGGCGGCTGACCCCGGAGCGCAACGCGGTGTGGCTGGCTTCTGCAGGGGATGGGCGCGGCGAGTTCATGGCTGTACCTTCAATATGTAAGTAGATTATGCACACTCGTCACAGAAATTTCCACTTTGAAATATCTCTATTGACGGCTGGAACATCCCTCAGACCGTGGAAGATGTCACAGGGTGAGCGGTCTTCCGATGGAATAAGAAAGCGTTACTGCGCCCCCTTGCCGGTGAGCACCACCCCGACGGTCTCAAAAAGGATGACCATGTCCAGAAACAGGGAGTGGTTTTTCACATAGTAGAGGTCGTACTGGAGCTTCTCGGTGGTGTCCTCGATCGTGGACCCGTACTGGTAACGCACCTGCGCCCAGCCGGTCACGCCAGGCTTGACGCTGTGCCGCACCGCGTAGAAGGGAATCTGCTGGGTGAGCTGTTCGACGAAGAAAGCCCGCTCCGGACGCGGTCCCACCAGACTCATGTCCCCCTTGAGCACACTGAACAGCTGGGGCAACTCATCCACCCGGATCTTGCGGATCACCCGCCCGACCCGGGTCACCCGACTGTCTCCGGCGGTGGCCCAACGCGGCACACCGTCCTTTTCGGCGTCGGTGCGCATGCTGCGGAACTTCACCACGTTGAAGGGGCGGCCGTTCTGGCCGACCCGCTCCTGGGCATAGAAAATCGGCCCCGGACTGTCCAGCCGGACCGCGATGGCCGTCAGCAGCATCACCGGGAAAGAAAAAAGCAACAACACGCTGGCGCCCAGAATGTCGAACAGCCGCTTGACGGTGGTGCGCAGGAAGCCCTGGTTGAACCCCTCACCGAAGATCAGCCAACCCGCCGACATCGCATCAAGACGGATCTGACCCAGACTGCGTTCGAAGTAGTTGGCGATGTCGGTGACCTGGACGCCTCCGAGCTTGAGATCCAGCAACTCCCGCATGGGCATGCTGCCGCCACGCCGCTCGGTGAGGGCCACGACGATTTCGTCCACCCCCTTGTCCGCCACCACTTCGCTGAGCGAGCGGCCGTTCGAGAGCACACCCCAGTCGGTAACCAGGGACTCGCGCTCGTTCGGACTGGCGAAATAGCCGCACAGCTCGGTTGACGGCACGCGCTTGAGCGTTTCGCCCACGGCCTTGGCGCGGGTACCGGTGCCGAACACCAGCACCTTGCGCTTGTTCAGGGCTTTGGGCAGCAACTCGGCCACCAGCACCTGGTAGAGCAGCAGGACCGCCGTGGCCAGCATGACGATCACGACCGCCCAGGTGCGCCCGTAAAAGGCCTCGATCGGCAACAGCAGCAGGACCGCCGCCACCAGCAGCGCCGTCATCGAAAACGACACCAGCGCACGGGCGGTCAGCTGGGTCGGACTGAACGGACTGCGCCGGTCGTAAAAGCCCAGGACCGCGTTGATGGCGAGAAAACCGGCCCCCATGAGAAGGCCCCGCACCAAGCCCCGTCCCAGCTGCGCGAGGGTGAGGTCCTCCGGCTTGGAGAGCACCACCAGCGTGGCCATGAAAGCGAGCGTGACCAGGCTCAGGTCCAGCAACAACTGCAGGACGGTGTGCCGGTCAAAGTAATGATTGAACAGTTTCATCGTGTGGCTTCCCCCTGGGCACCGGCGCTCGAAGCTTGCGCCGGCGGGCACAGCGGACCTGCACCATAAACGTAACAAAGTGAATCATAGTCATCACCATCTGCCACATGCACCCAAAGATCCCTCATTTGTTCCTTCTTTCACGAAGCGGAGCGTTTCCCAAAGATGCATGCACTTGTCGAGCGTCGAGGCCAAGCTGCCGCTCACCGGCGCCGCCGATGGCCGCACCGCGCGCCGAGATAGCCCAGCCTCGTTCGCCATCATTTGCAACCAAATATTTCAAGTATTGCATCGCACCATGTCATTTCGATGCCGGCGATTCTGCTTGCACGTGCTTTCCCGCATGGCGACAGGCCGAAATCGACGGGTTCGGGCATTGGGATGGGACAGGCGAAACGTTCAGTTGGTAACACCCAATCACCGGATCGTCACAGGTAGCACCGGATAATCACGGCTAGAGATGAATGCCGCATGGGGAATGCCTCAGCCTGATCACGGACAACCACGGGTTCTTACCGGCGCGGTCATTACATTCACATTAACTCGAAACAATATTTAACATATTGCCGGCATTTGATGAAAGTTTGTTTGCCGCGTGTCCTGCCGAATGCACTGCCTGTCGGGAATGCCCCGAGTTCGTGCAACCTCCCCCTAAAAATGAACGCCCAGCAGCCGTTCATTCATTGACCCCCGACAAGCGACGGTCCCTCTCTTCCGGTTCATCATGCAACACACCTCCTCTACCGAACTGAACGCCTCCCATCTCCTGCGGGTGTCGGTCCTTTGCCTGATGACTGCTGTCGCGGGTTGCGGCGGGGGCAGCGATGCCGCCACCGTCGTTGATTCGGGC
>Ga0209066_10005604_pt1 | contig 13155 bp, 13 predicted proteins | sample All_14_2_FD_187198 | JGI IMG/M metagenome (GOLD analysis project Ga0209066, IMG submission 187198) | Freshwater microbial communities in response to fracking from Pennsylvania, USA - Allegheny Zone_MetaG_DW_15 (SPAdes) (version 2) ...
CCCCGTCGGCACGCCGCACACCCGTGGACGGAAACGCCATACGCGTGCTGGGAGCGAGGAGCTAGGCTATGCGCGTGATCGACATTGTCGTCACGGGGCTAAGCGCCAACTCCGTGCCGTACGTCGAAGCTCTCGAGCTTCAGCGCGCAACCCATCGTTCCGTCGTGGAGGGTTCAGCACCCGACACCCTGCTGCTGCTGGAGCATCCCTCCGTCTACACCGCGGGCAGACGCACGGAACCCTTCGAGCGGCCCACCGACGGCACACCCGTCATCGACGTGGACCGCGGCGGCAAGATCACCTGGCACGGCCCGGGCCAGCTGGTCGGCTACCCCATCCTGCGCCTGGCAGAACCCGTGGACGTGGTCGGCTACGTGCGCCGCCTCGAGGGCATGCTCATCGGCGTGCTCGCTGAGCTCGGCATCGACGGCGGTCGCGTCGAGGGCCGCTCGGGTGTGTGGATCGGATACCAGCATCCGGTCGGCGCGGGTTTCGAGCCAGCACAGAAGATCGCCGCGATCGGCATCCGGGTCGCCCAGGGCGTGACCATGCACGGCTTCTCACTCAACTGCAGCAACGACTTCGACGCGTACTCGAAGATCGTGGCGTGCGGCATCCTGGATGCCGGGGTCACCTCGATCAGTCGGGTGCTCGGTCGCGAAGTCACCCCGAGCGACGTCGTGCCCCTGATCGGCAAGCATTTCGAGCACGCCATGGCGGTGCCGGCGTGAGCGGCCACGACCTCGGCGACCGCAAGCTGCTGCGCCTGGAGGTGCGCAACGCCGAGACACCCATCGAGCGCAAGCCGGAGTGGATCAGAACCGTCGCGAAGATGGGCCCCGAGTACCGGCAGCTGCAGGATCTGGTCAAGGGCGAAGGCCTGCACACGGTCTGCCAGGAGGCCGGATGCCCGAACATCTACGAGTGCTGGGAAGACCGCGAGGCGACCTTCCTCATCGGTGGCAGCCAGTGCACCCGTCGCTGCGACTTCTGCCAGATCGACACCGGCAAGCCCGCGGACTACGACACGGACGAGCCGCGCCGCGTCGCCGAGTCGGTGCGCAGCATGAACCTGCGCTACGCGACGGTCACGGGCGTGGCGCGCGACGACCTGCCGGACGAGGGCGCGTGGCTGCACGCCGAGACCGTGCGTCAGATCCACGAGCAGAACCCGGGCACGGGGGTCGAGATCCTCGCCACCGACTTCTCCGGCAACCCCGATCTGCTCGGCGTCGTCTTCGAGTCCCGCCCCGAGGTGTTCGCGCACAACGTGGAGACGGTGCCGCGAATCTTCAAGCGCATCCGGCCCGCGTTCCGCTACGAGCGCTCGCTCGACGTGCTCACCCAGGCGCGCGCGGCCGGGCTCATCACGAAGTCGAACCTCATCCTCGGCATGGGCGAGGAGCCGCACGAGGTGCTGCAGGCCCTGCAGGATCTGCACGACGCGGGCACCGACATCATCACCATCACCCAGTACCTGCGCCCCTCCGCGCGGCATCTGCCCGTCGCCCGCTGGGTGAAGCCGCAGGAGTTCGTCGAGTTCGCCGCCGCCGCCGAGCAGATCGGGTTCCTCGGCGTGCTCGCCGGTCCCCTGGTGCGTTCGAGCTACCGGGCCGGCCGACTGTGGGCGCGCTCGATGCTCTCGAAGGGGCGTGCCATCCCCGACCACCTCAAGCACCTCGCGGATGCCGAGCGGGAGTTCGCGCAGGCGGTCTCCTGAACGAGCCGTCGCCGCCGAGAACACCCGTATCCTAGGAACCATGGCACGCACCTCCACCACAGCCCCGAAGGCCGCCAAGGAGCCGGGACGTCTCAAGCAGATGGTCCAGGTCTTCAGGATGACCATCCGTTACGACAAGACCGCCCTGTGGTGGATGATCCTCTCCTTCGTGGGCCCGCTCGCGGTCGGTCTCGTGCTCGCGTTCCTGCTCTCGCGCGACAACGTCATCGGCTTCGTGCTCTATGTGATCACCGGCCTGCTCGGTGGTCTGCTCGTGTTCCTCATCGTGCTCGGCCGGCTCGCCGAGCGTGCGGCGTATTCGCAGATCGCCGGTCAGCCCGGCGCGGTCGGCGCCGTGCTGAAGAGCTCGCTTCGGCGCGGCTGGACGGCCAGCGAGATGCCGATCTCCGTGAGCCCGAAGACCCAGGATGCCGTCTACCGCGCCGTGGGACGCGGCGGTATCGCCCTCATCGGCGAGGGCCCGCGCAGCCGCACACAGCGGATGCTGGACGACGAGCGCCGCAACGTCGCGCGCATCCTGCCCAACGTGCCGATCACGTTCGTGTACGTGGGGCCCGACCCCGAGTCGACCCCCCTGCACAAGCTCCCCGGCAAGCTGCGCTCGCTGAAGAACGCGCTGCGCAAGGCCGAGGTGATCGCGGTGTCGAACCGCCTCAACTCGCTGGGCCGCAACGGCCTGCCGATCCCGAAGGGCATGGACCCGACGAAGGTGCGCGCACCGCGTCCGCGGTGACCGGCCGCTTGTGGAATCTGTCGAGCGGGACGCCCGCTAGCGCCTGACGAGCACCGTGCCGATCAGCCGGTCGTGCATCCCGCGCTGGTCGCGATCCCAGATGACCGCCGGAATCACCAGGCACAGCAGCGCCGTGCGCGCGAACGGACGCCACCACCCCAGGTAGCCGCCGGCGACCGGCACGACCCGGAGCCCCAGGGCCAGGTGACCGACGCTGCCGTTGATCGTGAGCAGGAAGACGATCTGCGCGACGGCGAAGACGCCGAGCGTCGCAAGGGGGTCGTAGTCGAAGAACGCGACGGAGATGACGACCGCGGCGGCCCAGTCGATCGCGAGGGCGGCGAGTCTGCGCCCCAGTCGGCCGACGGACCGCGGCCCGGCCTGCGGCAACCCCAACCTCTTGCCCGGCCAGTCGGTCGCGGGGGCTGGACTCGGCACGCAACGATCCTACCGAGCCGCCCGTAACATGCCGGAAACAATTGCGTGACGCCGGTGAAACCCCCCGCACATACCCTCAACGTGGCTGCGACTGCACCATCCCGCTCTGCACCCATTGGAGTACCGCCTATGTCCAACCCCAAGTTCAAGGACGCTTCCGAGGTCCTGAAGTTCATCAAGGATACGGACGTCAAGTTCATCGACATCCGCTTCACCGACCTGCCGGGCATCCAGCAGCACCTCACGATCCCGGCGTCCACGGTCGACGAGGACTTCTTCGCGGTCGGTCAGATGTTCGACGGTTCCTCCATCCGCGGGTTCCAGTCCATCCACGAGTCCGACCTGCAGCTGATCCCGGACATCTCGACGGCCTACCTCGACCCGTTCCGCACCGAGCGCACGCTCATCCTCGTCTTCGACATCTACAACCCTCGCAACGGTGAGATCTACGGCCGCGACCCGCGCCAGATCGCCAAGAAGGCGGAGAAGTACCTCGCGTCGACGGGCATCGCGGACACCGCGTTCTTCGCGCCCGAGGCCGAGTTCTACATCTTCGACGACGTGCGCTACGAGGTGAAGCAGAACAAGAGCTACTACGAGGTCGACTCCGACGAGGCCGCGTGGAACACCGGTCGCGAAGAAGAGGGCGGCAACCTCTCCAACAAGACCCCGTACAAGGGCGGCTACTTCCCGGTCAGCCCGCTCGACAAGCACGGCGACATGCGCGACGACATCATGCTCAAGCTCATGGAGGCGGGCCTCGAGGTCGAGCGCGGTCACCACGAGGTCGGCACCGCCGGTCAGGGCGAGATCAACTACAAGTTCGACACGATGGTGCACGCCGCCGACGACATCCTGAAGTTCAAGTACATCGTCAAGAACACGGCGCTCGAGTGGGGCAAGGTCGCGACCTTCATGCCGAAGCCGCTCATGGGCGACAACGGTTCGGGCATGCACACCCACCAGTCGCTGTGGAACGGCGGCCAGCCGCTGTTCTACGACGAGAAGGGCTACGGCGGACTCTCCGACATCGCCCGCTGGTACATCGGCGGCCTGCTCAAGCACGCGCCCGCCGTGCTCGCCTTCACCAACCCGACGGTCAACTCGTACCACCGCCTGATCCCGGGCTTCGAGGCGCCCGTCAACCTGGTGTACTCGGCCGGTAACCGCTCGGCCTCGATCCGCATCCCGATCACGGGCACCAACCCCAAGGCCAAGCGCATCGAGTTCCGTGCGCCGGATGCCTCGGGCAACCCGTACCTCGCGTTCGCGGTGCAGCTCATGGCCGGCCTCGACGGCATCAAGAACAAGATCGAGCCGCACGAGCCCGTCGACAAGGACCTCTACGAGCTGCCGCCCGAGGAGGCCAAGAACATCCCGCAGGTTCCCGGTTCGCTCGACGCGGCGCTCATCGCTCTGGAGAACGACCACGAGTTCCTGCTCGAGGGTGGCGTCTTCACGAAGGACCTCATCGAGACCTGGATCGAGTACAAGCGCGAGAAGGAACTCCTGCCCTTCGCGCAGCGCCCGCACCCCTTCGAGTACGAGCTCTACTTCGGGGTGTAATCGCACACAGCACGCACGGGGCCGCCACTTCTTCGGAAGGGGCGGCCCTTGGCGTTTCAGCCCACGAGGCTGACGCTCAGGAGGATGCTCAGCCGTGCGACGCCGCGCCGTTCGCCGGCCCGTAGAACCGCTTCTCGAACACCTGGCGGGCGAGCCGCGTGACGCGCAGGTAGTCCTCTTCGAGCTGGGATGCCGAGCCCGGCGGGTACTCCATGAGGCGCGCAACGCCTTCGAGCTGCTGCCGATCGGTGGGCAGCACGTCGGAGGTGCGTGCGGTCCACAACGTCATGGCGGAGCGGGCGCGAGAGGCGAAGATCCAGGCATCCCGAAGCTTTCTGGAGTCGACTGCCGTGACCAGGCCCGCCCCCTCCGCCGCGGTGAGCGCCTTGAGCGTGGACGTCGTGCGCAGTCCCTCGACCTCGTGCGCGTGCTGCAGCTGCAACAACTGCACGAACCACTCCACGTCGCTGAGCGAGCCGCGGCCGAGCTTCAGGTGCCGCGCCGGGTCCGCCGCCTGGGGCAGGCGTTCCGCCTCCACGCGTGCCTTGATGCGCTTGATCTCGCGCACCGCATCCGGGCTCACGGATGCCGGGTACCGCACGTCGTCCGCGATCCGCTCGAAGTCGGCGAGCACCGATCGCTCCCCCACGACCGGGCGCGCGCGCAGCAGTGCCTGCGCCTCCCAGGTGAGCGACCAGCGCTCGTAATAGGCACGATAGCTCTCGAGGGAGCGCACGATCGCGCCGTTGCGTCCTTCGGGGCGCAAGCCGATGTCGAGCTCGAGGGGCAGTCGCAGGTCTTCGGTGAGCCGGCTGAGGGCGTGCACGATGTGCTCGGCGCGCTCCTGCGCCTCCTGCTCGCCGATGCCCGCCGGTCGGTAGACGTAGATGACGTCGGCGTCCGAGCCGAAACCAAGTTCCGCGCCGCCGTAGCGGCCCATCGCGACGATGCCGAACTCGATGCCGTCGCCGAAACGATGAGCGAGGGCGAGCACCCCGGCGAGGATCGCGGTCGTGATGTCGGAGAGTGCCTGGCCGATCTCGTCGATCGTCGTGACGCCGAGCATGCCGCCGAGCGCCGCCCGCAGCACCTCGCGTCTGCGCGCGGTGCGCAGCGCGAGCGCGGCCGCGGCCTCGTCGCCGCTGTGCCGCGCGACGGTCGCCGTGGTCTCCTCGAGCAGCTGTGCCAGCGGCCGGGGTCGCAGCTCCTCCTCGTTCTCCAGCCACGCCGCCGCCTCCGGGATGCGCTCGAACAGCGCCCCGACGAAGCGGGAGCCGGAGAGCACGCTCGTGAGGCGCCGGGCGGCGCCCGAGGAGTCGCGCAGCATCCTGAGGAACCAATACGCCTCGCCCAGGTCGTCGCTGAGCTTGCGGAAGGCGAGCAGTCCGTAGTCGGGGTCGGCGCCGTCCGCGAACCACTGCAGCATCACGGGCAGCAGGTTGCGCTGAATGGTCGCGCGGCGCGAGACTCCGCCCGTGAGCGCGGCGATGTGGCTGAGGGCCGCGCGTGGGTCGCGGAACCCGATGGCCGCCAGTCGCGCCTCGGCCTGGTCGCTCGTGAGGGCGAGTCCGGACTCGGGCAGTGCAGCGACCGCAGACAGCAGCGGCCGGTAGAAGAGGCGCTCGTGCAGGCTGCGCACCGCGTGCTTGGTGCGCTGCCACTGGGCGACGAGGTCTTCGGCGTTCGTGGCCAGGCCGCTGGCCCGTGCCAGCACCCGCAGCGCCTCGGGATCGGTGGGCATCAGGTGGGTGCGGCGCAGCCTCGACAGCTGCAGCCGGTGCTCCAGCAGTCGCAGAAACCGGTAGTCGAGCGCGAACTCGGCCGCCTCGACCCGGCCGACGTACCCGCGCTCGGCGAGGGCGACCAGCGCGGGCAGCGTCGCGACCTGACGCACCTCCGGATCACTCTGGCCGTGCACGAGCTGCAGCAGTTGCACGGTGAACTCGATGTCGCGCAGTCCCCCGGGTCCGAGCTTGAGCTGCACGTCGAGTTCGCCCGCCGGGATGTTCTCGGTGACCCGTTCGCGCATCCGCTGCACCGACTCGACGAAGTTCTCCCGCGACGCGCTCGACCACACCTTCGGCGCGACGCGCTCGACGTACCGCGCGCCGAGCTCCCGGTCGCCGGCGAGCGGCCTGGCCTTCAGCAGCGCCTGGAACTCCCAGCTCTTGGCCCACCGCTCGTAGTACGCCATGTGCGACTCCAGGGTGCGCACGAGCGCCCCGTCCTTGCCCTCCGGGCGCAGGTTCGCGTCGACCTCCCACAGGCCCGGCTCCGCCGCGAGGTCGTGGATGCCGCGCATCGAGAGCATCGCAAGCCGCGTCGCGATCTCCACGGCCCGGTCGTCCGAGACGGACTCCCCGCCCTCCGCGACGAAGATCACGTCCACGTCCGAGACGTAGTTCAGCTCCCGCGCACCGGCCTTGCCCATGCCGATGATCGCCAGGCGCGTCGCCGCGACGTCTTCCGCGGGGAACGGCACGGCGCGGCGTGCGGCCTCCAGCGAGGCATCCAACGCGGCCCCGGCGAGGTCGGCCAGCGCCGCCGCCACCCGGTCCACGGCCGCGCGCGGGTCCGGCTGTGCCAGGTCCCAGGCGGTCAGCCGCACCAGGTGCCGTCGGTAGCGCACCCGCAGCGCCACCCAGGCGTCGTCGCCCTGCAGTTCGGCCACCGCCGCCAGCAGATCGGCGCCGTACTCGTCCGCCGTTGGCGGCATCGCGAGGGGTTCCAGCAGTGCCGCGAGCTCGTCGGGGTGGCGCTCGAAGAACTGGCCCAGCCCGCTTGAGGCGCCGAGCACCCGCAGCAGACGGGCCGCGGCATCCTCGCTCCCGAGCACCAGGGCGGTCTGCTCGGGTGCGATCTCGCGCAGGCGCGCTAGCTGCGCCAGCGCCTGATCCGGATCCGCCGCCGCCGCGAAGAGCGGAACGAGTTCAGGCGCGCCGAGCTCGGCGAGTCGCTCGATGGTCGCGTCCAACTGCGCGAAACCGAGCCTCGCGAGCTCGGTGAGCGTCGTCTGCGACCTGGCCATGGGAACTAGAGAATCTCGAGGTTGCTCTCCAGCTCGTACGGGGTCACCTGGGCCCGGTACTGCTTCCACTCGCTGCGCTTGTTGAGCAGCACGTAGTTGAACACCTGCTCGCCGAGCGTCTCCGCAACGAGCTCGGACTCCTCCATGAGCGAGACGGCGTGGTCGAGCGAGGCCGGCAGTTGGCTGTATCCCAGCGCGCGACGCTCGGCGTCGGAGAGTTCCCAGACGTTGTCCTCGGCCTCGGCGGGCAACTCGTAGCCCTCCTCGATGCCCTTCAGGCCCGCCGCGAGCAACAGCGAGAAGGCGAGGTACGGGTTGGCCGCGGAGTCGATGGCGCGATACTCGACGCGCGCGCTCTGTCCCTTGCCGGGCTTGTACAGCGGTACGCGCACGAGGGCGGAGCGGTTGTTGTGGCCCCACGTGACGAAGCTGGGCGCCTCATCCCCACCCCACAGTCGCTTGTAGGAGTTGACGAACTGGTTGGTCACCGCGGTGATCTCGGGCGCGTGCCGCAGCAGGCCGGCGACGAACTGCTTGCCGATCTTGGAGAGCTGGTAGTGGCCACCCGCATCGAAGAACGCGTTCGCGTCGCCCTCGAACAGCGACATGTGGGTGTGCATGCCGGAGCCAGGATGCCCGGACATGGGCTTCGGCATGAATGTGGCGTAGACGCCCTGCTCGATCGCCACCTCCTTGATCACGGTGCGGAACGTCATGATGTTGTCCGCGGTCGTGAGCGCATCGGCGTAGCGCAAGTCGATCTCGTTCTGGCCCGGGCCGGCCTCGTGGTGGCTGAACTCCACGGAGATGCCGAGATCCTCCAGCATCCGCACGCTGCGGCGACGGAAGTCGTGCGCGGTGCCGCCAGGCACGTTGTCGAAGAACCCGGCGGAGTCCACGGGCTCGACCTTGCCCGCCTTCAGCTTCGACGACTTGAGCAGGTAGAACTCGATCTCGGGGTGCGTGTAGAACGTGAACCCGCGGTCCGCCGCCTTCGCGAGCGAGCGCTTGAGCACGTTGCGAGGGTCGGATGCCGCGGGCTGCCCGTCGGGCGTGGTGATATCGCAGAACATCCGCGCGGTCGGGTCGATCTCACCGCGCCACGGCAGGATCTGGAACGTGGTCGGGTCGGGATGCGCGAGCATGTCCGCCTCGTAGGCGCGCGTGAAGCCCTCGATCGCGGAACCATCGAAACCGAGGCCCTCCGCGAAGGCGCCCTCGACCTCGGCCGGGGCGATCGCGACCGACTTGAGGGTGCCCACCACGTCTGTGAACCAGAGGCGGATGAACTTGATGCCGCGCTCTTCGATAGTGCGGAGAACGAAGTCACGCTGCTTGTCCACGAAGCTCCTCTGCTGCTGCCCACTGGCGCCGTGGGCGCCGTCTCTAGGCTACTGGCTCGGAACCGAACATCTAGACTCGGCTTCATGACGGAACCCAGCGCCGCGGACGTAGCCGCCCAGGCGAACCTCAAGAAGGTGCGCACACGCCACTTCCAGAACGCGAAGAACAACGGCATCAAGATCACCGGTCTCACCAGTTACGACATGCTCACCGCGGGCATCTTCGACGAAGCAGGTATCGACTTCCTGCTGGTCGGCGACTCCGCCGCGAACAACGTGCTCGGCTACGACACGACGATCCCCGTGACGATCGACGAGCTCATCCCTCTCACCCGCGCGGTCGCCGGCGCCGTGAGCCGCGCCTTCGTGGTCGCCGACATGCCGTTCGGCTCCTACGAGTCCGGTGCGGACGACGCGCTGCACACGGCGTTCCGGTTCATGAAGGAGACCGGAGCCCACGCCGTCAAGCTCGAAGGCGGAGTGCGCTCGGCCGAGCAGATCCGCCGGATCGTCAGCGCGGGCATCCCGGTGATGGCGCACATCGGCTTCACCCCGCAGAGCGAGCACGGCCTGGGCGGTCACGTGATCCAGGGGCGCGGCGATGGCATCGAGCAGTTGCTCGCCGACGCTCACGCCGTCGAGGACGCCGGCGCGTTCGCCGTGGTGCTCGAAATGGTGCCATCGGATGCCGCGGCCCGCGTTACCTCGGAGCTCACGATCCCGACCATCGGCGTCGGCGCCGGCCCGCACGTGGACGGCCAGTTGCTCGTGTGGACCGACTGGGCAGGCTTCACCAAGGGCCGCATCCCCAAGTTCGTCAAGCAGTACGCGAACCTGCGCAAGAGCCTCACCGAGGCGGTCGACGCGTACCGGGCCGATGTCGCAGCGGGAACCTACCCCGGACCCGAGCACTCGTACGACGACTGAGCCCATGACCGAGCGGGGCACGGCGCGGGTCGGGATGGCCGGGTGGGTGTACCCGGACTGGCGCGGCACGTTCTACCCCAAGGGCACCACGCAGAAGACGGAGCTCGAGTACGCGTCGCGGCATGTGACATCCATCGAACTCAACGGCTCGTTCTATTCGCTGCAGAAGCCGTCGAGCTGGAAGAGCTGGCGCGACCGCACCCCCGAGGATTTCGTGTTCTCGGTGAAGGCGCCCAAGTTCATCACCCACGAGCGCAAACTCGAGAACGTGCGCGAACCGCTCGCGAACTTCTTCGCCTCGGGTCTGCTCGCGCTCGGCCCGAAGCTCGGCTGCGTGCTGTGGCAACTGCCGCCGAGCCTGGGGTTCGACGCGAAGCGTCTCGAGACCTTCCTCGCGCAGCTGCCGCAGACGACGGCCGAGGCGGTCGAACTCGCCACCGAACGCAGTGCCTGGATGACCGGCAAAGAGCACCTCGAGACCGACGCCGATCGGCCGGTGCGGCACGCCATCGAGGTGCGGCACCACGGTTTCGACCGGCCGGAGTTCATCGAGCTGCTACGCCGGTATCGGGTGGCGGCGGTGCTCGGCGAGACCGCGGGCAAGTGGCCGATGATCGACGAGACCACGACCGATTTCCGCTACGTGCGCCTGCACGCCGACGAGGTGCTGCGTGAAGGCGGCGTGTACGACGAGACGGCCATCGCCGAGTGGGCGGCTCGCATCGAGACGTGGCTCGCGGCGGGGCTCGACGCCTACGTCTATTTCGACAACGACACCAAAGTGCGGGCGCCGATCGACGCCATGAGCCTCATCGCGAGGCTGAACGCCTGAGGGGTCGGGACCCGATCAGGTGTTGTCCCAGTCGGCCGCTTCCTCCTGCGCCCACTTGCGCGCCCGCTCGGCGATGATCTCGGGGGCGCGCTGCGCCTCCTCCTTGGTCGCGAACGGCCCGTCACGGTCCGAACCGAGGGACTGGGCGCCCTCCTCGACCTCTCCGGTCTTGTTGTTGTACCACCACTCGGTCATGAGGCCAGGGTATCGGCTGGATACACTCGAACGCATGCCCAGGGATGCCGCCGGCCACCTCACCCCCGGACGCGTCAGCGCTGTGCGGGCCGTGCCCACGAGCATCCCGCGGCCGGAGTATGTCGGCAAGGCGGGACCAGCCGCCCATGCCGGCGGTGATGTCTACTCCCCCGCCGACATCGAACGGATCCGCACCGCGGGGCGCATCGCCGCGCGCGCCATCGAGGCTGCCGCCGCCGCCATCCGCCCCGGCGTCACCACCGACGAGCTCGACGTCATCGTGCACGAGTACATCGTGGGCGAGGGCGCCTATCCCTCCACGGTGGGCTATCGCGGCTACCCGAAGTCGGTGTGCACGAGCATCAACGAGGTCATCTGCCACGGCATCCCGGACGACACCGCGCTCATCGAAGGCGACATCATCAACCTCGACGTCACGGCCTACAAGGACGGCGTGCACGGCGACCTCAGTCGCACCTTCGTGGTCGGGCAGGCACGGCAGGACGTGGTCGACCTCGTCAACCGCACCGAGGAGGCGATGCTGCGCGGCATCAAGGCGGTCGCCCCCGGCCGCCAGGTCAACGTCATCGGTCGCGCGATCGAGTCCTACGCGAAGCGCTTCGGGTATGGCGTGGTGCGCGACTACACCGGGCACGGCGTCGGCCGCACCTTCCACTCGGGGCTCGTCATCCCGCACTACGACTCGGCACCGCTCTACGACGATGTCATTCAGGCGGGCATGGTCTTCACGATCGAACCCATGCTGACCCTCGGCACGATCGAGCGTCCCGGCACGATCGAGTGGGATCTCTGGCCGGATGACTGGACCGTCGTCACCCGCGACCGTTCCCTCACCGCGCAGTTCGAGCACACCATCGCCGTCACCGAGCGCGGGGCGGAGATCCTCACCCTGCCGTGATCTCAGCCACCAGTGCGCGATGATGGACCCATGGCGACAGCGCTCGGAATCGACATCGGCGGCACGGGGATCAAGGCGGCGATCGTCGACACCGACACCGGTGAGCTGCTGAGCCAACGCATCAAGCTGCCGACGCCGCCCGGCGGGCGACCCGACGACATCGTGCAGACCGCGCTGCAACTGATCGAGCAGCTCGGCGGCGTGCCGGATGACGCCCCGGTCGGAGTCTGCTTCCCCGCCGTGGTGATCAAGGGCCGCACCCTCTCCGCCGCCAATGTGTCGAAGGAGTGGATCGGGCTGGATGCGGAGAGCCTGTTCGAGCGGGCCATCGGTCGGGACATCCACTTCGTCAACGATGCCGACGCCGCCGGGTACGCCGAAGCGCAATACGGCGCCGCCAAGGGCGTCTCAGGACTCGTGCTGCTCACCACGCTCGGCACCGGCATCGGCAGCGCACTGATCTACGACGGGGTGCTCATCCCGAACTCGGAGCTCGGCCACCTGATCATGAACGGCACCGATGCCGAGAAGCGCGCCTCGAACGCGGCGCGCGAGCGGGGCCGTCTCAGCTGGCGCCGCTGGGCGAAGCGACTGCAGCGCTACTACAGCCACCTGGAGTTTCTGTTCCACCCCGACCTGTTCATCGTCGGTGGCGGCGTCTCCAAGAGCAGTGACCTGTTCCTGCCGCTGCTGAGGCTCCAGACGCCCATCGTGCCCGCCGTGCACCGCAACAACGCGGGCATTCTCGGTGCCGCCGCGCTCGCGGTGCGCTCCCGTCGATCGGCGGCGTGAGGATTCCGTAAGGATCGCCCCCGGCGGCGTAAGGAATGCCTTAAGACCTGCCCGGGAAGCACCCGCCGGGCGTTCACTGATTCCGTGACGTGAGTCATGCCCGCGCGCCATCGTGCGCTGGCCACCGAATCGGAAGGCAGTACTCATGCTGGACGTCGTGTTCATCGCCGGCATCATCGCGCTCATCGCGCTGGTCGGCCTCGTCGCGAAGGGGGTGGAGCGGCTGTGATCGTCTTCGAGATCGTCGCTGCCGTGCTCGCGCTCGCCGCGATCGGCTACCTCCTGCTGGCCCTGTTGAAGCCGGAGAGGTTCTGATGACCATCTGGCTCTTCATCGCGCAACTGGCCACCCTTGTCGTCGTGCTCGTGGCGATCCACCGCCCGCTCGGCGAGTACATGGCCCGCACCTACACCTCGACCAAGCACCTGCGCGTGGAGCGTGGCTTCTACCGGATCATCGGGGTCGACCCGGCGTCGCAGCAGAGCTGGCCCGTCTACTTGCGCTCGGTGCTCGCGTTCTCGGCCGTCGGCATCCTGATCGTCTACGCCCTGCAGCGCGTGCAGCAGGTGCTGCCCTACTCCCTCGGCCTGCCGCCGACGAGTGAGCACCTCGCCTTCAACACGGCGATCTCGTTCGTCACC
>Ga0209066_10005606_pt1 | contig 13154 bp, 10 predicted proteins | sample All_14_2_FD_187198 | JGI IMG/M metagenome (GOLD analysis project Ga0209066, IMG submission 187198) | Freshwater microbial communities in response to fracking from Pennsylvania, USA - Allegheny Zone_MetaG_DW_15 (SPAdes) (version 2) ...
CAGTGCCGCCGAGCGCTCGCGACTGCCGTTCGTGCTCGATGACGCAGCCGACGCTGTCGAGCACCTCGTCGAGCACGGACTGCTCGACGCGCAGCAGAAATTCCACGCACCCCGCGCCTGAGCCGCGCCCGCCTACCCACTCGCGACGCGCTGTCAGCGGGGGCGCGTAGGCTTGTGCGACGTGAGTCTCGAGCGGTTAATTCCGGCGCTGTCGCGCGCCCAGACGGTGGCCGCTGCCCTCGAGCACGCCACCCGTTCCACCGATTTCTCGGTCGTCGAGGGGCTTCGTACGCCGCTGCTGTCTGCCCTCATGGATGCCCGCTCTGGCCCGCAATGCCTGCTCGTCATCACTGCTACGGGTCGCGAAGCCGAGTCGGTGCAGGCCGCGCTGGAGTCGGTGCGACCCGGCGCCACCGTGCTCGACCTTCCGGCCTGGGAGACCCTGCCTCACGAGCGTTTGAGCCCGAGCGCTGAGACGGTGGGGCGGCGCATTCGCACAGTGCGCGCCTTGCGCGCCTGGCGCGACGCAGAACCCGTTTCGCGCGGCGACCTCGTGGTCGTCGCGTCGGTGCGTGCGGTGCTGCAGCCTCTGCCGAGCGGTCTCGACGAGGTTGAGCCCATCGTGCTCACGGCGGGCTCGCGGGGCAACGACCTCGCGGCGATCAGCGCGCGGCTCGTCGAACTCGCCTACGCGCGTGTCGACATGGTGACGCGTCGGGGAGAGTTCGCGGTGCGCGGCGGCATTCTTGACGTCTTTCCGGCCGTGGCCGAGCATCCCGTGCGTCTCGAGTTCTTTGGGGATGAGCTCGAACAGTTGCGATCTTTCTCGGTGGCTGACCAGCGGTCGCTGCCGTCGGGTTCTGAATCAGAACTGCGCGAGATCGAGTTGCCGCCGACCCGCGAGCTGCTGCTCACTCCCGCCGTGCAGCAGCGTGCACGCGAGATGCGCGGAGAGTTTCCGAGCCTGGAGCAGTTGCTCGCGAAGATCGCCGAAGGCATCCCCGTCGAGGGCATGGAAAGCCTTGCCCCCGCGCTCGTCGAGCGACTCGTGCCGTTCACCGACTATCTGCCCGCCGATGCCGCTGTTGCTCTGCTGAGCCCCGAGCGCGTCGCTACACGAGCCGTGAGCCTTGCCGAGACGAACCGCGAGTTTCTCAGCGCGGCGTGGCATGCCGCAACGGCAGGTGCTGAAGCACCTATCGACCTCGATGCCGGCGACTTTCTCACGGTCAGCGATCTGCGTCAGGCGGCGGGCGACAGGCCGTGGTTCACCTTCAGCGCTTTCGATGCCGATGACCCCGACGTTGTGCGGGTGGAGGCCGTCGAGCCGCCAGGGTTTGCAGGAGCATCCAGCGGCGCTGTCAATCACGTCGTCGAGCGCTTGCGCGCTGGCTGGTCGATGATCATCGTCGCTGCGGGCCATGGTCTCGTCGAGCGCGCCGCCGACGTGCTCGGCGAGCGCGAGGCCGCGGCGCGCATCGTCGACGAGCTACCCGAGTCGCTCGAGCCGGGAGTCGCCTATCTCGTGCAGGCGCAGGTCGAGCACGGCTTCGAGCTTCCCGAGCTCAAGCTCGCACTGCTGAGCGAGAGCGAGTTTTACGGTCGCGCGGCCGGTTACGACTCCCGCCAGCCACGCAAGCTCGCGACTCGGCGCCGTGCCGTCGTTGACCCGCTGCAACTCAAGGCGGGCGACTACGTCGTGCACAACACGCACGGCATCGGTCGATTCGTCGAACTCGTGCAGCGCGAGGTGTCGACGGGCGGTCGCAACGCGGTGAAGACGACGCGCGAGTTTCTCGTGCTCGAGTACGCCCCGAGCAAGCGCGGGTACCCGGGCGACAAGCTCTCAGTGCCGACCGATCAGCTCGATCTGCTGAGCCGCTACGTCGGCGGCGAAGCGCCGCAGTTGAGCAAGATGGGTGGCAGTGACTGGGCGGCGGCGAAAGGCAAAGCTCGACGCGCCGTTCGCGACATTGCCGTCGAACTGGTCAAGCTCTACTCGGCCCGCATGTCGAGTAAGGGCTTCGCCTTTGCGCCCGACACCCCGTGGCAGCGTGAGCTCGAGGAAGCGTTCCCCTTCGCCGAGACGCCTGACCAGCTCACGACGATCGATGAGGTCAAGCGCGACATGGAGTCGCCGATTCCCATGGACCGCTTGCTCGCAGGCGACGTTGGCTACGGCAAGACCGAGGTTGCCGTGCGCGCGGCGTTCAAAGCAGTGCAGAGCGGCAAGCAGGTCGCGATGATCGTGCCGACGACGCTACTGGTGAAGCAACACACGGCGACGTTCGCCGAGCGCTTCGCAGGGTTCCCCGTGCACTTGCGCGCACTCAGTCGGTTCCAGTCCGATCGGGAAGCGAAAGAGACCCTCGACGGCCTCGAGCGCGGCACCGTCGATGTCGTGATCGGCACGCACCGCATTCTCAGTCAGAACGTGAAGTTCAAAGACTTGGGGCTCGTCATCATCGATGAAGAGCAGCGTTTCGGAGTTGAGCACAAAGACGCCCTCAAGAAGCTCAAGACCAACGTCGATGTGCTCGCGATGTCGGCCACGCCGATTCCTCGAACGCTCGAGATGGCGGTGACGGGCATCCGCGAGATGTCGACTCTCGCGACGCCACCCGAAGACCGCCACCCGATACTCACCTTCGTGGGGGCCTACAGCGATAAGCAGGTTGCGGCGGCGATTCATCGCGAGATGCTGCGCGAGGGCCAGGTGTTCTATGTGCACAATCGCGTGTCGAGCATCCAGCGCGTCGCGAGTCACATCGCCGAGCTCGTGCCTGACGCGCGGGTCGCGGTCGCTCACGGCCAGATGAGCGAGTCGCTGCTCGAACAGGTCATGGTCGACTTCTGGGAGCGCAAGTTCGACGTGCTCGTGTCGACGACGATCATCGAGACCGGCCTCGACGTCGCCAACGCGAACACGCTCATCATCGACCGAGCCGACAAGTACGGCCTCAGCCAGCTGCACCAGTTGCGTGGTCGAGTGGGGCGTGGTCGTGAGCGGGCCTATGCCTACTTCCTCTACGACGAGACCAAGCCGTTGAGCGAAACAGCGCACGACAGGCTGCAGACGATCGCCGCACACAGCGACCTCGGCGGCGGCATGCAGATCGCGCTGAAAGATCTCGAGATTCGCGGAGCCGGCAACCTCCTCGGCGCTGAGCAGGCCGGCCACATCGCGGGGGTCGGCTTCGACCTCTACTTGCGCATGATCGGTGAGGCCGTGAGCGTCTTCCGCGGCGACGCCGCAGAAGAGCAGACCGAGTTGCGGCTCGAGTTGCCCGTCGACGCGCGCATTCCCGACGACTTCATCGAGAGCGAGCGCCTGCGGTTGGAGGCGTACCAGAAGCTGTCGACGGCGACCGCGCCGATCAGCGACGACGGGGCGTTGGATGCCGTGCTCGACGAACTCGCCGACCGCTACGGCGAGCCGCCCCAGCCCGTGCGCACTCTCATCGAGGTGTCGCGACTGCGGCGCGTAGCGCAACGACTCGGCCTCAGTGACGTCATCGTCATGGGGTCGAACCTGCGCGTTGTCGGTCCAGCGCTGCCCGACTCGCGGCAACTACGTCTGCAGCGCATGTTTCCCGGCTCGAAGTACTTCGCTCAGCAGCACGCGGCGACGGTTCCTTTGCCGAGTTCAGCGGCCGACGCCGACCTCATCGCCTGGACGGCGAACACGTTGCGAGCTCTCTACGCGCCCGAGTCTCCGGCCGGTGGGGCAGCGTCGCCGGATGTCGGGGCGACGGGTTCAGAGGTCTCGGCGGCTGGTTGAGTGCTCGCCCGTCCGACGACGGGCGGAAATCGCACACTGCCGGGCAGGCGATGCACGCGGTAGACCGTGACGGGGATGAGAACGAGCGTGCGCAGGTCGAGCAGCGCATGAAGCACCATGACGAGCACGATGCTGCCGCTCACGACGTAGAGCGCACTGAAGCCAAGACCGAGCATCGTCGTGGCGACGACGCCGAGCGCGCCTTGGTAGAGGTGAAGCAGGCCGAACACGAGTGCCGCGAGCGCGAAAGCGCTGAGGGGCTCACCCGTTGCCACGACGAGCAGCGCGGGCAAGGCGAGTCGAAACAGCGCTTCTTCGACGATGCCAGCGTTGACCGAGAGAGCCGCCCCCCATGCGAGCTCGGGCCGGTTGCGCGGCAGCAGAGCGGCGATGTCGCCCACCATGATGACCCCGCCTTCGCGGCGAGCACTGCGCGCCCCGACGAGCGTGAGCGCGGTGATTCCGAGTAGCGCGCCGAGTAGCAGTCCGATTCCGAGGCCGCCGGCGAGGGCATCCCTCAGCCATGTCACCGGTGCGGTGGCTTGTGCCGTCGCGAGCAATGCTCCGAGGAGCGGATGCACGATCGCGAGCAGCACGAGCGCCGAGCCGCCGAACAGCACCGCCGACTCGATCAACCAGCGCCGCAACATCGCTTGGCGTTTCGCGGTCGAACGGTAGCGCCTGAAGCGTGAGTACTCGCGGCGGTCTTTGCGCGCCGCGCGCACGGCGAGCGCGGCGACGAGCCCGAGCGCGAGCGCGGCAGCACCGATTCGCCACGGCCACTCAAACTCGGGGAGCATGACTGTCACCTTTGCACACGTACCCCACGGCAGTATGGGGGTATGACCGTCTCGTTGCCCGAGCCGACAGCGCACCCCAACCTCGACCAACTCATCGCTGTGCTTGCGCACTTGCGAGCGCCGGGAGGTTGCGCTTGGGATGCCGAGCAGACGCATGACAGCCTCACGAGGTATCTCGTCGAAGAGACGCACGAGTTGCTCGAAGCAATCGAGTCGGGCAATCGCGACGATCTGCTCGAAGAACTCGGCGACGTGCTCTACCAAGTGCTCTTCCACGCTGACATCGCGGCGGCGTCGAGCGAGCAGCCCTTCACGATCGATGATGTGGCCGCCGCCTCAGTCGCGAAGATGGTCGGAAGACACCCGCACGTGTTCGGCGATGTCGTGGCTGAGACGGCCGACGCGGTCTCAGCGAACTGGGAGACGTGGAAGCGGGAGCAGAAGCCCGAGCGCGCGAGTGTGCTCGACGGTGTGCCCGCTGGGCTCTCGGGAATGTCGCGAGCGCAGAAGGTTCTTGACAAGGCCGAGAGCGTGGGGCTCGAGGTGTCGGCGCCGACCAGCCTCGAGTTCGACGACGAGGGGCAAGCAGGAGCGCTCATGCTCGCGATCGCGGCTGAGGCTCGCCGTCGCGGATTCGACCCCGAGCGAGCACTCCGCGGTGCGCTGCGCGAGCTTGAGGGGCGTGTGCGTGAGGCGGAGCATCCCGCATCGCAGTGAGCTGCGTGGGGTGATCGAGGTGGGCACCCCGCAGCAACCCGAATGCCGCGGGGCGCCCGGCGTCGTGCGCTCGGGTAGCTAACGCGCGACGACGCGCGAGCCGAGCACCCCCCGATGCGCGGCCCGGTCTTGTCGCGGCAACTGCGCCACGAACCGTCGAAGCGAGCGTTCGGGCGCGACAGCGCCTCGCGAATGCTCGATGTCACACGTTACAGAATTTGTGTTATCAAAACAAGTGTTATCCCCTAGAGTCGCGCTATGCCCCGCCGTGCTGATCCCGCGCGCAAGCCCGCCATGCTTGCGGCGATCATCGACGCGTTGCGCGATCGCCCGCTGTCGAGCGTGACCTTCCGTTCGCTTGCCGACGCCCTCGACGTGAGCACCTACGCGCTGGTCTACCACTTCGGCACGCACGACGAACTCGTCGTCGAGATCGTGCAGGCTCTCGTCGCGCGCCAAGAAGGCATCATCGATGCCGAACGCTCATCGTCACCCACGCTCGAGGCGCACCTCGAGGCCGTGCGCGAGTCGTGGCATGGCGCCATGCAACCTCTCACCCGCCCCCTCTTGCGGCTCGAGCTTGAGGCCGCTCTGCTGGAGGTTGTGCGCCCTGACCTGAGAGCCGGTGCGCGCGACGTGCACTCGCGTTGGCTCCAGTGGCAGACAGATTCGCTCATGCGCCTCGGCGTCGACCGCGACCGCGCCGCGCTCGAAGCGCGCCTGCTCGTCGACCAGTTGTATGGCCTTCAGTTCGACCTCGTTATTTCGGGCGACGACTCGGGCATCAGCGCTCTCTCGCAGCGCGCCATCGACGACTATCGCGACCGCATCACGGCACTGCTTGCGGCGCCTCTCGCCTAGATTCCGTCGCCCCGCATGCGGGCTGCGCGGCGTGAGAGGATCGAGGCCATGGCTTCTCCCGTCACACCCCCGCGGGGCATGCGCGACTTCCTGCCCGCCGAGAAGGCCCGTCGCGAACGCGTGCTCGCGCGCATCCGCTCGGTCTACCGCGCTCACGGCTTCGACGAGATCGAGACGCCCGTGATGGAAGACTCCGCGCGCCTCCACTCCGGTCTCGGTGGTGACAACGAGAAGCTCGCTTTCGCCGTCATGAAGCGCGGTCTCACTGTGGATGCCCTCCGCAGCGCCGAGTCTCCACTCGACCTCGCCGACCTCGGTTTGCGGTTCGACCTCACCGTGCCGCTCGCGCGTTTCTACGCGAGCAACCGTGGCCAGTTGCCAAGCGTCGTCCGCGCGATCCAGGTGGCACCGGTATGGCGCGCTGAGCGCCCGCAGAAGGGTCGGTACCGCCAGTTCGTGCAGTGCGACATCGACATCATCGGCGAGACGGGCGTACTCGCCGAGATCGAACTCATCGCTGCGACCACCGCGGCGCTCGACGCCCTGGGCGTACCAGGGTGCAACATCCGTATCAACGATCGTCGGCTGTTGACGGCGTGGCTTGAGGCACACAGCGTTGCCGAAGAGTTGCGCGGTGCCGCGCTCATCACGCTCGACAAGCTCGACAAGATCGGCATCGACGGCGTCGTCGCCGAACTCGAAGCCCTCGGAGTGACCGAGGCCCGTGCCATGACCGGCTGGCTCGAACCGGTCGCTGGCGAGCAACCATCAGGCTCGTGGAGCAGGCTCATCGACTCGCCATTCGGCGACAGTGATGCTGCACGCGACCTACTCGCGATTCGCAATGCTCTGCCGACCGTGCCGCTCGTGTTCGACCCCTCGCTCGTGCGTGGCATGGGTTACTACACCGGCCCCATCTTCGAAGTGGCGCACCCGCAGTTCGGCTATTCGCTCGGCGGGGGAGGGCGCTACGACGGCATGATCGGACGCTTCCTCGGCACGGATGTGCCCGCGTGCGGCTTCTCGCTCGGGTTCGAACGACTGATCGACCTCGTTGATCTTGGCGACGAGTCTGGCGCTGTCGCGTCGGCCCTGGTGTACGACGACACGATCGATGTTGCCGAGCTTGTCGCGCTGCAGCGGAGCCTCATCGCCGACGGCTCGCGCGTGCGACTCGTGCGTCGACCGAAGAACCTCAAGGTGGCACTCGAGCAGCTGACCACCGAGGGTTTCGGCCGCTTTGCATTCGTGACGAGAGGGGCCACCGCCGGCTCGCTTGAGTGGCGCGCTCTCGAGTCGACCACTTAATTGTCGGCCCGCCCGCGGGTCTAGGCTCGAAGGCGGACACACACCACCACATCGTCCACTCGAACCGAATGAAGGAGACACCCCCGTGGCTGCAATCGAGGCCGTAGGCGCCCGCGAAATTCTCGACTCGCGAGGCAACCCGACCGTCGAGGTCGAGGTTCTGCTCGACGACGGCACCGTTTCGCGTGCCGCAGTGCCCTCGGGCGCGTCGACCGGAGCCTTTGAGGCATACGAACTGCGCGATGGCGATAAAGACCGCTACCTCGGCAAGGGCGTGCTCAAGGCAGTCGACGCTGTGCTCGACGTGCTCGGCCCTGCCATCGAAGACCTCGACGCGAGCGACCAGCGCCTCGTCGACGCAGCCCTCATCGCCGCTGACGGTTCAGACAACAAGTCGAAGCTCGGCGCCAACGCCATCCTCGGTGTCTCCCTCGCTGTCGCGAAGGCCGCTGCCGACTCGGCCGACCTTCCGCTCTTCCGCTACCTCGGAGGGCCCAACGCACACGTGCTACCCGTGCCCATGATGAACGTCATCAACGGAGGCGCCCACGCCGACACCGGCGTCGACGTGCAAGAGTTCATGATTCTTCCGATCGGTGCCGAGAGCTTCAGTGAAGGCCTGCGTTGGGGTGTCGAGACCTACCACGCGCTCAAGGGCGAACTGAAGGCCGGAGGGTTCGCCACCGGGCTCGGCGACGAGGGCGGCTTCGCCCCTGACCTCGCGGGCACGAAGGCCGCGCTCGACTTCCTCGTCGCCGCGATCGAGAAGGTCGGCTTCACCGTCGGCTCTGACATCGCGCTCGGCCTTGATGTTGCCGCGACCGAGTTCTTCGAGAACGGTGCATACCAGTTCGAGGGCACGGCCCGCTCGGCTTCTGAGATGGCCGCCTTCTACGCGGACCTCGTCGCGAACTACCCCCTCGTGACGATCGAAGACCCGCTCTCAGAAGACGACTGGGAAGGCTGGGCAGCCCTCACCGCTGACCTCGGCGCCAAGGTTCAGCTTGTGGGCGACGACCTCTTCGTCACGAACCCTCAGCGGCTCGGCGACGGCATCGCGCGCGGCACCGCCAACTCGTTGCTCGTGAAGGTCAACCAGATCGGATCCCTCACCGAGACGCTCGACGCAGTCGCTCTCGCACAGCGCAGCGGCTACACCGCGATTCTCTCGCACCGCTCGGGTGAGACCGAAGACACGACGATCGCCGACCTCGCTGTCGCCACGAACTGCGGCCAGATCAAGACCGGCGCGCCGGCTCGCAGCGAGCGCGTGGCGAAGTACAACCAGCTGCTGCGTATTGAAGAAGAGCTGGGAGACGCCGCCGTGTACGCAGCGCGTGGGGCCTTCCCGCGTTTCACCGCGTAGTCACGCACCACGACGTCAGGCCCGTCTCGACCCGGTTCACCGCCGGGAAGGGCGGGCCTCTCGCGTACCCTGGAACCATGGCCCGACCCATCCGCACCGTGCCCGTCGCGTTGCCGGCGGACGCGCCAGCGGCGACACCGTGGTTTCGTCGCCTTCAGGTCTCTGGCTTCACCGTGACCGTCTTGCTGCTCATCGTCGCGGCGCTCGTCGTGCTCGCACCCTCGCTCAAGGTGCTCGTCGAGCAGCAGGCTGAGATCGCCGAGCTCGAACGTCAGGTCGCCGAACAGCAACGCGTCGTCGACGAGCTGCAGACCGACATTGACCGCTGGCAAGACCCGGCATACATCGAGGCCCAGGCGCGCGATCGCCTGCTCTACGTGTATCCGGGCGACATCACCTACCTTGTCGTCGACGACATCGGCCTCGGAACTGAGGATGCCGCTCTCGCGGTGAGCGATGAGATTCAGTCGACCCGCATCGACTGGAACCTCGCACTGCTCGCCTCTGCCGTGACCGCGGGGCTCACCGACCTGCCCGCCGACCAGTTGCTGTCTCCCGAGTTCGGAGGCGACCAGTGAGCCGCCCGCCCTTTGATCCCGCGAGCGTGCGCGACATCGCCATCGTCTCCGCTCAACTCGGCCGCGCCGCGCGAGACGTCGTCGGCATTCCCGCGCGGTGCGTGTGCGGGGCCCCCACGGTCGTGGCGACGCGACCCCGACTCGGCGACGGGACGCCCTTTCCGACGCTCTACTACTTGACGCACCCCGCCGCGACCGCTGCAGTGTCAGTGCTCGAAGCTGCGGGCGTCATGGCCGAGTGGAGCGCTGAGCTCGAGCTCGACCCTGAGCTCGCCGCTCAGTACCGTACGGCGCACGAGCAGTACCTCGCCGACCGTGAAAGCCTGCTGCCGGTGCCCGAGGTCGAAGGGTATTCGGCGGGCGGCATGCCCACACGGGTCAAGTGTCTTCACGCGCTCGTCGGGCACTCACTCGCGGTCGGGCGTGGTGTGAACCCCATCGGCGACCGAGCGCTCGACGCGTGCTCGTGGAGCCCCGAGGTCTGCGCGTGCACGCCCGAGCTGCGCGGCGCGTGACACCCTCGCGCCCGCTCGCGGGCGTGCTCGTGCTCGCGCTTGTCGCGGGAACGGCATCCATCGTCGCCGCCGTCGCGCCCATTGCCCCCGCGCGCGCCGACAGCATCCGCGATGCCCAGTACTGGCTCGACTCGCTCGGCATCTCAGAGGCGTGGAACACTACGCGCGGCGAGGGTGTCATGATTGCGATCATCGACTCAGGAATCGATGCAGGCCATCCCGACCTGCGAGGCGCCGTCGTTGGCGGCACTGACGTCTCTGGCGCTGGCAGCGCTTCCGGGGCGCCCGTGGCAGGTAGTGCACACGGCACGATGGTGGCCTCGCTCGCGGCAGGCCGAGGCAGTTCGGCCGGCTCGGGTGTTATCGGGGCGGCACCTGAGGCGAGCATCCTCAGCGTGTCGCTCTCGTTCGGGGCGGGTAAACGCCCCGGAGACGCGCAGGTCGCTGACGGCGTGGTCTGGGCGGTCGACCACGGGGCAGACATCATCTCGCTCTCGCTCACCCGCAATCAGCTCGACTGGCCTGAGAGCTGGGACGAGGCATTTCTCTACGCCGAGCAGAACGACGTTGTCGTTGTCGCTGCAGCGGGAAATCGGGGGAGCGGCACTGACCAAGTTGGGGCTCCCGCGACGATTCCGGGCGTGCTCGCCGTCGGCGGCATCAATCGCGCCGGAAGCGCGAGCGACGTCGCGTCGACCGAAGGCATCACGATCGGAGTCGTAGCTCCGAGCGAAAACCTTGTCGGCGCGGTGCCCGGTGGTGGTCACCGATATTGGCAAGGCACAAGCGGCGCGACGCCCATCGTGGCGGGAATCGCCGCGCTCGTGCGCGCCGCGCACCCTGAGCTGAGCGCCGCCGCCGTCATCGACCGCATCGTACGGTCGGCTGATCCGGTGACCAGCGCCGTGCCTGATCCTGAGTACGGCTACGGGGTGGTCGATGCGCGGGAGGCCGTTGAGGCGAGCATCGCCGAGGCGACGGTGAATCCGCTCGGCTCGATCGAAGAGTGGATCGCGGTGCACCGACGCGGCGACGCCGAAGCTCGCGTGGTCGAATTACTCCCCGCGCGGGAGGGTCTCGGGCGGCAACCGCACACCTCGCTGATGGATGCTCTGCCCGTGCCCCCGTGGGCTCTCGTCGAACTCACTCGAGTGCTTCCCGGGTTGCTCGTGCTTGGTGGAACGTTGCTCGCCCTCCTCGCTCTCGCCATCGCCGGGGGGCTGCGATTCGTGGCCAGTCGACGCACCCAGTAGATTAGGTCGGTCCCCTCTACCACCTAGGAGTCTTTCCTCGTGCCCAGAATCCTCATCGTCGGCGGCGGATACGCCGGCTTCTACACCGCGCTGAAGCTCCAGAAGCAGCTGCGACGTGGCGAGGCCGAGGTCGTCATGGTCGACCCGTTGCCGTACATGACGTATCAGCCCTTCCTGCCCGAGGTCGCTGCCGGCTCGATCGAGCCGCGCCACTCGGTCACGTCGCACCGCAAGCACCTCACGAAGACTCGCGTCATCACCGCACGCGTGACGGGCATCAACCACGCGGCGAAGAAGGCGACAATCACGCCCGAAGTGGGCGAGGCCTACGAGCTCGACTATGACCACGTGGTCGTCACGGCGGGTTCCGTCTCGCGCACCTTCCCCATTCCCGGCGTCGCCGACCAGGCCATCGGCATGAAGTCGATCGAAGAAGCCATCGCCGTGCGCGACCGCCTCATCGACAACTTCTCGCGCGCATCCAACTTGCCTGCTGGCCCCGAGCGTGATCGTTTGCTCACCGTGGTCGTCGTCGGCGGCGGCTTCGCGGGCATTGAGACCTTCGCCGAGCTGCGCAGTCTCGCGAGCTCGCTCATTGCGCAGTACCCCGGCCTCACGATCGACGACACGCACTTCCACCTCATCGAGGCGATGGGCCGCATCATGCCCGAGGTGTCACTGAAGACCAGCCACTGGGTGCTCAAGAACCTCGCGCAGCGTGAAGCCGTCGTGCACCTCGACACGCAACTCACGAGCGCGGTCAACGGCCGCATCGAACTGTCGACGGGTGAGAGTTTCGAGAGCGACCTCATCATCTGGACTGCGGGTGTCATGGCCAACCCCGTCGTGCGCGGCACCGACTTGCCTCTCGAAGAGCGTGGGCGACTGCGCGCGCAGGCTGACCTTCGCGTCGTGGACGAGAACGGCGTTGTGGTCGACGGCGCATGGGCAGCGGGAGACGTCGCGGCGGTTCCCGACCTCACCGGCGGTGGAGTTGGCGGCTACTGCGTGCCCAACGCCCAGCACGCGGTGCGTCAGGGCAAGCGCATGGCGAAGAACCTCGTTGCCGTGCTGCGTGACGAAGAGCCTTGTGACTACATTCACCAGAACATGGGAGCCGTCGCGGGCCTGGGTCTGTGGGTAGGTGTCTTCCAGTGGAAGGAGCTCGCGATCAAGGGCTGGCCCGCCTGGATCATGCACCGCGGCTATCACGGCCTCGCGATTCCGATGTGGGAGCGCAAACTCCGCGTCTTCGGCGGCTGGGTTGGCCACTTCTTCCTCGGCCGCGACACCGTGAGCCTTTCGGCTCGCGAGAAGCCCCAGGCGTACTTCCAAGAGTTCGCCTCACGCCCCAAGGCCTGAGCCTGGGTACGTTCGAACTGCCTCGAGACCCCCGGTCGATTCTGCAACCGGGGGTCTCGCACGTTCTAGGCTGGTTGCGCGCCCCGGTAGCCCAATGGCAGAGGCAGGCGACTTAAAATCGCTACAGTGTGGGTTCGACCCCCACCCGGGGTACTCAATTAGCGCAACACGGGTGCGATCCATCGCACCCAGACGACCGGCGCGCAGAGCACGGCGGCAAACGCGAGGGCAACGAGCAGCAGCACGAGCACCGGAAACGCCGGCCCCGACGACAAGATCGCACCGGCGATTCCCGCCGAGACGATCGACACGGCCGCCCAGGCTGGCGGCGAGCTCGCGTAGAGGGTGCGGCCGGGCAACGGCCCGACCGGCAACAGCATGACAAGCAACGAACCGAGCCCGGCGAGCGCGACTGCCGCGGCGGTCTCGGCCCATAGCGTCATCCAGAACCCCGTGCTCGGGTGCAGTACATCGTGCGCAGCCCAGCCGACGAGTGCGAGCGCGGCGATACCGCTGATCTGCGCGACTGCGACTCCCGCTCGTGCCCTCCGGCTCGCCGACACCGCGATTGCTCCGGCGACGAGCACCCCCACGAGCACGGGCGGTTGTAGCT
>Ga0209066_10005607_pt1 | contig 13151 bp, 13 predicted proteins | sample All_14_2_FD_187198 | JGI IMG/M metagenome (GOLD analysis project Ga0209066, IMG submission 187198) | Freshwater microbial communities in response to fracking from Pennsylvania, USA - Allegheny Zone_MetaG_DW_15 (SPAdes) (version 2) ...
CGGAAATCTCGCGCAATGTGGCGGAAGCGGCCAGCGGAACGCAGGAGGTCTCCTCCTCCATCGCCCTGGTCAGCAAGGCGGCGGAAGAAACCGGAACCGCCGCCGGCCAGGTGCTGTCGGCCGCCCGCGACATGTCGCAGCACACCAACCAACTGCGCACGGAAATGCTGGGCTTCTTCGACCGGGTGAAAGCGGTCTGACGGCTGTTTGGGTTATCTTGAAACGAGAGCCGCCGGAAGCACGTAGCGGCGCTTGACGGAACTGTACAAGACCCGGGGTCGCCAGACGCGCGCCCCGGGTCTTGCTGTTTCACGCGCAGGGCATGGGGGACGCCGCGTCCTGCGCCCCACCATCGCCGTCAAAATCAGCCCATCGCAGTGATCCGGTTTTCATTCAACATCGTATCATACACTTAACTCAGGCTTAATTAGCATGAGTTAATCTCCATTCCGCCGTTTACTCGGCATGACTGAAATCCTGCATGCAAACCTGGGGGATCGGGTCGACACATGTTGAGAGGGATGAACTATGTCGATTTCCGTTCCGGTGCGCACGGTCGTGCCGGCACAGCCTGGTATGTTCGGCCGGGTGAAGCTGAGCCAGAAGATCGCTGGCGGTTTCGCCGCCGTGATCCTGCTGGTCATGATCCTTGCGGCATTGGCCATTCTGTCTCTGCAAGGTAGCGAGAGCAACTTCACGGAATATCGCCGGACGGCGCGGGCAACCGCCGAAGCGGCGCTGGTCGAAAAAGCGGTGCTGGAGGCGCGGATTGCCGTCAAGGACTTCCTCATCACCGGCACCGAGGAAGTTGCGGACCGCGTCCGCGACCGGCTTGGTGAAGCAGGCAAAGCGAAGGATGAGGTGCTCAAGGTCCTGATCCTGGCCGAGAACAAAGCCCGCGTCGAACGTTCCACCGCCATGCTCGGCGAGTACGGCAAGACATTCGAACTGATCGTGGCCGACCAGAAGGTTCGCAACCAGATCGTGCACGATGAGCTGGATCGTCTGGGACCCAGTCTGACCACCATGGCGGCTGAAATCGACCAGGATGTCGGAGCATTGAACGATGCCATCGCCACCCGCCAAGGCGTGGAGGTTTTGAGCGGGCTGCTGGATTTGCGGCTGCAGACGCAGAAATTCCTGCTGAATACCGAGGATGCGGCTGCCCTGGCCGCGAAATCCGCCCTGGACAGGACGATCGGCGCAGCCACGAATCTGGACGGGCGGCTCCAGCCGGGAAGCCTGAAATCCCGACTGGACGCAATGCGCCAGGACCTTACGGCCTATGGATCGGCCTTCGGGCGCGTGACGGAACTGATCAAGTCGCGCAACCAGCGCGTCAGTGAAGGGCTGGACAAGCTCGGCCCCCAGATCGCGGCGGAGATGGATGGGCTTAGCGATGCGCTGAAAAGCCGCCAGGACGAGGTCGGCCCGCGCGCCCTGCAGGAAATCCAACAGGCCGTGACGACCACGGCAATCGTGGCAGGCGTTCTGTTCGTGCTGGGCGTTGCCCTGGCCTATCTGATCGGCCGGGCCGTTTCCCATCCGATCAATGGCATGACGCAATCCATGCGCGTTCTGGCCGGTGGCGACAACAGCGTCGACATTCTCGGACAGAACCGCGGGGACGAGATCGGCGAAATGGCCCGCGCCGTTCAGGTCTTCAAGGAGAATGCGATTGCACGAGAGAAACTGGAAGCAGAGCAGAAGGAAGCGCAACGGCGCCAGGAAGAGCGGACGCGGCAGCTTGATGCGCTGATCGCAGCTTTCGACCGGGATGCCCAGCACGCGCTGAACGGCATGACCGCCGCGGCCGACGAGCTGGATTCGACCGCCAAAAGCATGACATCGACCGCCGATCAGACGTCGCAGCGCGCCTCGACGGTCGCGGCGGCAACCGAACAGGCAACCGCCAATGTCCAGTCGGTCGCCACCTCGTCGGAGGAGCTATCCGCCTCCATCAGCGAAATCGCCCAGCAGGTCGGCACCTCGCAGCAGATCGCCGTCAGTGCGGCGACCGAGGCGGATCAGGCCAATACCGTGGTCACCGGGCTAGTGGAAAAAGCGGGCGAGATCGGCCGGGTGCTGGACCTGATCACCGGCATTGCCGAACAGACCAACCTGCTGGCGCTGAACGCCACCATCGAGGCCGCCCGCGCCGGAGAAGCCGGGCGCGGCTTCGCGGTGGTCGCCAATGAGGTGAAGTCGCTGGCGCAGCAGACTTCCCGCGCGACGGAGGAGATTTCGAGCCAGATCCAGTCCATCCAGGCCGCGACCCGCGAAGCCGCCACGGGCATCGGGCGGGTCGGCCATACCGTCTCGCGCATGAACGAGATTTCGACCAGCGTGGCGGCGGCCATCGAGGAACAGAACGCCGCGACCTCGGAAATCTCGCGCAATGTGGCGGAAGCGGCCAGCGGAACGCAGGAGGTCTCCTCCTCCATCGCCCTGGTCAGCAAGGCGGCGGAAGAAACCGGAACCGCCGCCGGCCAGGTGCTGTCGGCCGCCCGTGACATGTCGCAGCACACCAACCAACTACGCACGGAAATGCTGGGCTTCTTCGACCGGGTGAAAGCGGTCTGACGGCTGCAAGTCCCCGCATCAGCCGAAGGCGCCTGCCCTTCCCGCCTCAATCGAGGCAGAGACGCAAAGGGAAACAAAATCAACAGGGGACCGTCCCGTTGTCGGGGCGGTCCCGTTGTTTTGCGCTTGTCGCGGCGCGGCGCTTTCGTTTACCAACATATATAAGTGTAATAATCGGGAACCCGCGTCGGTTCCGCGTCATGCTATCCTGGCGCGATCCGCCGCCTCACAGGGCGTTACCCATGTCCGAGTTAGACTCCGCCGAGGGAGGACCGCCGGAAGATCCGCGCGACAGCCTGCATATTCTGCCGCTGGACATGTTGCCGATCAAGACGCCCGGGCTGAAGCGTGCCAGGTTGATCAAGAACAGTCGCCTGGAAACCATGGTGGAAATGTTCCGCGACGAAGGCAGCGGCTCCGGTCAGGTCGACCCGCGTCTGCTGGATGGATTCTTCGAAGGGTTCGAAGAAGAGCTGAAGCATGACATGGGGATCATTCAGCGTCTCAGCCGCTCGCCAAGCTACGATGTCTATTCCCTGCGCATCTATCTGCGCGAAATGGGCATTTCCGTGGAAAACGAAGAAGCCCTGAAACTGTCGGCCGCCAAGCAGGCGGAACTTGGCAAGGCGATGCAGGAATTCACCCGGCCGCTGATCATCCATGTCTATGGTGACCAGAAACTGGGGGAGGTCGACAATGTCGTCGATCTTCTACGCAACCCCAATCGTGCCGAAGCCATCGCCAATCTGAAACTGATGGCGGACAAGCTGAAGGTGACTCTGCCGGAAATTCCGAAATTCCTGGAAGACTATGGGGATATATTTCTGTCGCTCGCCTATTTCCGCAACGCTCTCGACAAGGTCGTCCCCGCCACCCATGAATTCCTGGAATGGCTGGACGAATTGCGCGACACATGGCAGTTGCGCAATGACCGGCAGCTCGAACGCATCCTGACCCAGATCAACGCCGATCTGACCGACATTACAGGGTCGGTGACCGGCCGTTTCGAGGCGTTTGATCGCAAGACACAGGATTTCTGGCGTGACATCAATGCCGACCGCTTTCACGAGGTACGAAAGCTGATCCTGTCCAACCACAAGACGGTGGGCGGCGTGCTCTGTGGCCTATCCCTGAAGATGGATCTGTGGAAGAACCGCTTCCGTGGCAAGAAATCGGTCGGGCCACAACAGCGTATCGAGTTCGTGAAGGCGGAAATCCAGCCCGGCCTGAACTGGATCAAGGACCTGGAGACGGCCGCGCGGCGCTAAACCGCGCGGCGTAACCGCAGGCAGGACGGAACAGAACGCTCCGGCCTATTTGCTCTTTTCCACCTGATCATAGATGTAACCACCCGCCGCACCGGCCGCACCGCCGATCACAGCGCCGCAGGAAACGCAGCCGCCGGTGATCACGGTTCCTACCGCGCCGACGCCCGCACCGATCGCACCGCCCGACAAGGTGCGCTGCTGCGTTTCATTCATGCCCGAGCAGCCGGCCAGCGCAAGGCCGGCGATCAGCGCGGTAGATGCAATAATGCTGTTCATGTCCCACTACTCCGTTGCTTGGCACCCCTCGCCAGATCAACGCGTGAAGCATGCCAAAGGATGCGCGCAGGAAATCGACCGAAATGCGGCGGAATCCGGGCAGGTGATTTACCCCTTCCAGGAAACGCCCTGTCGCCCCTGCCCCGCTGGTGGAACCGTCGGGAAATCCCTATCTTAAGGGTCAAGCAATGATAAGGAGTCCGACGCCATGCATATCGCCCGCATCGTGAAGGGCATGCCGACCTCCGACGGGGCCGGCGTGCGCCTGACCCGCATGATCGGCACGCCGCAGCTTGACCTGATCGACCCCTTTCTGATGCTCGACCGTTTCGACGCGGACGACCCCGACGCCTATATCGCGGGCTTCCCCGATCATCCCCATCGCGGTTTCGAGACCGTGACGCTGATGCTGGACGGGCGGCTGCGCCATCGCGATTCCACCGGGGCGGAAGGCGTGATTGAACCGGGCGGGGTACAGTGGATGACCGCCGGGCGCGGCATCATCCATTCCGAAATGCCCGAGCAGGAGGAAGGCCGCATGCGCGGCTTCCAGCTCTGGGTCAATCTGCCCGCGAAGCAGAAAATGGCCCCGCCCGGCTATCAGGACATCACACCGCCCATGATCCCGGTGGTGGAGGAGGAAGGCCGCCGCGTCTTCGTCATCGCCGGGCGCTATGGCGAAACGGAAGGCCCGGCTGCCACGCGCACGCCGATCCGCATTCTGCGGGCCGAGCTGGCAGCGGGCGCCAGCATGACCTTCGACCCGCAGCCGGGGCATAATGCCTTCGTCTGCGTTTATGAGGGCGATGCTTCCGGCCCGGATTCCCTGGGGCGCGAAGTGACCATCCCCGCCCCTTCCCTGGCGCTGCTGCATGGGGCGGGCGGGCTGACGCTGACCGCCGGGGCCAAAGGTGCGGCGATCTACTATGGCGAAGGCCAGCCCATTGCCGAACCCGTGGCGCGCTACGGCCCCTTCGTGATGAATACCGAGCAGGAGCTGATCCAGGCCGTGCGTGATTTCCAGTCAGGTAACTTTGGCAGGTAGGCAAAGCGCGCGATGGGCGGGGTCAGCTCTGCTCATCGCGTATCTGTCGGGCAATCTTGCGGATGGCCTGCACCAGCAGCACGGCCCCGCCTTCCGGCGGCAGATCGACCCGCGTGGTCAAGCCGACCGGCCCCATCGTATGGGTGGCATCAATCGGTAGGGCCACCATCGCGCCGGACGCGATATCATCGGCCACCACGCCGCGCGAAATGAACCAGAGCGCGTCGAAATCCAGCACATAGCGCCGCCCGAAGGAGGTGGAGACGGTTTCGATCCGGTCCGGCAGCGGACCGAATCCTTCCGTCAGCATCAGCCGCTCGACCCAGGGCCGGATGATGGCCCCTGGCGTGGGCGTCAGCACGGTATAGCCCGCCAGTTCCTCCAGCCTGAAGGTGCCGCCGGAAGCCAGCGGATGGCCGGCCCGGGCGACTAGACAGACCTGTTCGGAATACAGATGTTCGAAGGCCAGTCCCATCATGCGCTCGGGGTCGCTCAGCCGCCCGACCACAAGGTCAAGCTCGCCCCGGCGCAACTGGTCGACCAGCACCGCATTCTCCCCCGTCACCACGCGGATCACGTCGCGCGCCCCGTCGCGCTTGAACAGGTGGACCGCTTCCGGGATCAGCCGGGTGGAGACGGTCGGCAACGCCCCCATGCGGATCGGCATGTCGCCCGCCTCGCGCGCATGGCCAATGGCGTCGAAGCCCTGGCGCACTGCCGTCATGCTGGCGGAGGCATGACGCAGGAACAGCTCCCCGAAGCTGGACAGCACAATGCCGCGCCTGGAACGGTCGAACAGCTCGACCCCCAGCAAATCCTCCAGCTCGCGGATCGTCTTGGATACGGCCGGTTGGGTCACGGACAGGCTGTCGGCGGCCTTGACCACGCTTTCCAGCCGCGCGACTTCGCAGAACACCTGTAGGTGCCGCAGCTTCACCCGCCTGTACATGCTGACCTCTGTTGACCGTCTGGTTATGGGAATCGGCAAAGAAATCATTTCCCATAACCAAACCGGTTTGTCACCATGCCCACCAATAAAGAGTAACGCGGGAGGACCAGCGTGTCGGGACTGACCTTCGTCCGGCTTGGACGTGGCGTGATTCACTATTGCGACCGTGGCCCACGGGACGCGACCGCGCTGGTTTTTGCCAATTCCCTGGGCACCGATCTGCGGGTCTGGCAGGGTGTGGCCGATCATTTCACGCCGCGATTTCGCATCCTGCAATATGACAAGCGTGGCCATGGGCTTTCCGCCCTGTCGCCCGATGGCTGGACCATTCCGGCCCTGGCCGATGACCTGGCGGAGTTGATGCAAGCGGTCGGGATATCCTCCGCCGTCGTGCTGGGCCTGTCGGTCGGGGGCATGATCGCGCAATCCCTGGCATCGACCCGCCCCGATCTGGTGCGTGCGCTGGTCCTCAGCAATACCGGTCACAAGATCGGTACGGCAGAGGCCTGGCAGCAGCGTATCGACGGGGTGCGGGCCGGCGGCATAGAATCGTTGGCCGATGCAGTGATGGAGCGCTGGTTCTCAGCCGAATTCCGCAACGCTTCTCCCGCGGAGCTGGCCGGCTGGCAGGCGATGCTGACGCGCACGGAAGTGGAAGGTTATGTCGGCATCTGTCAGGCGATCCGCGATGCGGATCTGACCGCATCCACCAAGGCCCTGGCGCAGCCCACGCTGTGCATCGCCGGTGGTGCGGATGGCGCGACGCCGCCCGCGCTGGTGCGGGAGATGGCCGGGCTGATCCAGGGTGCGAAGCTTGTTGAAATACCCGGCGTCGGCCATCTGCCCTGTGTGGAAAAGCCCGATTCCGTGATCGAGGCGGTGGAAGATTTCCTGAAGGAGTTGGGATTGTGAGTGCAAGCGACAGCCCGGACGGGCGTTATCAGGCCGGCATGAAGGTCCGCCGCGCCGTGCTTGGCGATGCCCATGTCGACCGCGCCAGCGCGGCCGCGACGCCGTTTGACGCAGCCTTTCAGCGCTTCATCACGGAAGGTGCCTGGGGCAGCGTCTGGGCCAGCGAAGGACTGACCCGGCGCGAACGCAGCATGCTGACCATCGCGCTTCTGGCCGCGCTGGGCCAGGAGGAGGAACTGGCCATGCATGTACGCGCCACGCGCAATACCGGGGCCAGCCCGCAGGATATCGCCGAGACGCTGATGCATGTCGCGGTCTATGCCGGGGTGCCTGCGGCCAACAGCGCATTCAAGGCGGCCAAGCATGCCCTTGCCGGCATGGCCGAGGACAATAAAGAGACTTCAACCGACAGGGAGGCGGCGCAATGAGCCAAGCCAAGTTGGAACAGATGGGACCAAGGGATTGGTCCAGCCATCCATCTTTCCGGGATTCCGGGTATAAATCGACCGCGCTGCGCGGACCGACGCAGCCCATGATGCCGCTGCGCCACACCATCACGGAACGGACCGGCCCGGTCTATGGCCATAACGCCATCCATGGGCTGGACAATGACCTGACCAAGAACGCCGCCCGCAATGGCGAGCCGATGGGCGAACGCATCATCGTTACCGGCCGGGTGGTGGACGAGGCCGGACGGCCGATCCCCAACACGCTGGTGGAAGTCTGGCAGGCCAATGCGGCCGGGCGCTATGTGCATGCGGTCGACCAGCATGACGCGCCGCTCGACCCCAACTTCCTGGGTGGCGGGCGCTGCGCCACCAATGACAAGGGCGAGTACCGCTTCCTCAGCATCAAGCCGGGCGCCTATCCCTGGGGCAATCATGCCAATGCCTGGCGGCCCAACCACATCCATTTCTCGCTGTTCGGGCCGACCATCGCGACCCGGCTGGTGACGCAGATGTATTTCCCAGGCGATCCGCTGTTGCCGCTGGACCCGATTTTCCTGGCCACGCCGCAGAAGGCGCGCGAACGCCTGGTCGCCGATTTTTCCATCGACGTGACCGAGGAAGGTTACGCCCTGGGCTATGTGTTCGATATCGTATTGCGGGGCCCGAAAGCGACCCCGATGGAGGACTGAGCGATGGCCGGTAAGTTCGACGGGCAGACGCCTTCCCAGACAGTCGGCCCCTATTTCGCCTATGGGCTGGCCCCCAGCCAGTACGGCTATTCCTTCCTGCAGTCCATCATGGGCCCGTCCATGCGCACCGAAAACTGCGCGGGCGAGCGGATTCGCATCATCGGCCAGGTGATCGATGGCGCGGGCCAGCCCATCGGTGATGCCATGATTGAAATCTGGCAGGCCGATGCGCAGGGGCGCTATGCCCACCCGACGGATACCCGCCCGCGCAATGATGATTTCGTCGGCTTCGGCCGTTTTGGCACGGGCACCGATCCGCAGAGCCGCTTCATCTTCGACACAATCAAACCGGGTCGGGTGGATGCAGAGCAGGCCCCGCATATTGCAGTCACGGTCACCATGCGCGGCCTGTTGCTGCATACCTATACCCGGATTTATTTCTCCGACGAGGTGGAGGCGAACGCAGCCGACCCGGTGCTGAACGCCGTGCCGGCGGATCGCCGCGACACGCTGATCGCGACGCGGGAAGAAACGCCGGACGGCGTCATCTACCGCTTCGACATCCGCATGCAGGGGCCGAAGGAAACGGTGTTCTTCGACGTCTGAGGACAGAGAGCGAGACGGCGGATGATCCCCGATCCCTTCACCAACGACCTGACCGCCGCCCTGCTGGGCGATGGGGACTGCGCGGAACTGCTATCCGCCCGGCGCCTGATCGCCCGTATGGTGGAGGTGGAGGCCGCCCTGGCCACCTGCCAGGGAAAGGCGGGGATCATTCCGCAGGAGGCTGCGGCGGCAATCCGCCAGCACTTGGCCGGGGTGACGGTTGATCCGGCACGCCTGGCGGCCGGCCTTGCCAAGGACGGGGTGCCGATCCCAGCCTTGCTGGTCGAACTGCGCCGGGATATGCCACCCCAGCTTGCCGGCTGGCTGCATTGGGGCGCCACCTCCCAGGACATCGTCGATACCGCCATGGTATTGGCGCTGCGCGACGTGGCCGATCTGCTGATTTCCCGCCTGAACGGGCTGGCGCGCAAGGCCCTGGCGCTGGCGCTCGCCCATGCCGATACACCGATTGCTGCGCGCACCCGCATGCAGGTCGCCGTGCCCACCAGCCTGGGCCTGACCTTCGCGGGATGGGCCGATGCGCTCGACCGGCGCGCGACGGCCATGCAGGCCGCGCGGAAGCAGATCGCCACGCTGCAATTGGGTGGCGCGGCCGGCAATCTGGCGGCGCTGGGCGATGCCGGACCCCAGTTGATCGACAGCTTGGCCGAAATGCTTGGGCTGGCCGCCCCTGCCCTGCCCTGGCATACGCATCGGGACCGCATGGTGGGTTTCGGTCAGGCGCTGACACTGACGGCCGGGGTGGGCGGCAAGATCGGGCAGGATCTGATCCTGCTCGGCCAATCAGAAGTCGCGGAGTTGAAGGCGGGGACCGGTGGCGGCTCCTCCACCATGCCGAACAAGGCCAATCCGGTCCTGGCCGAAGGCATGGTCGCGCTGGCCCGGATGGCTGCCGCCCGATCCGGCGAGCTTGCCGGCACCATGCTGCAGGCGCTGGAGCGGGACGGCGCGGCCTGGACCCAGGAATGGCTGGTTCTGCCCGGGCTGGCGATGGCGGCCTGCGCGGTGATGGCCAAACTGGGGGTGGCGCTGGATACGCTGTCGGTGGATGCCGGGCGCATGCGCGCGAATCTGCTGGCGGGCGGTGCGCCGGCGCTGGCGGAAGCGGCCAGCTTCGCCCTGGCCGGCCATATGCCGCGTGCGCAGGCTTCCGCCCTGGTGGCGCAAGCCGCTGCCACGGCGGTGGCGCAGGGTGTTCCCCTGCCGGAAATCCTGCGAGGCATGACCGACGCGCCGCTGGATTGGGCAAAACTCTCCGACCCTGCAAGCCATATCGGCCCGGCGCATGCGCTGATCGCGCGGCTCACGGCCCGGCTCGACAAGGCTTTGAATTCAGAAGACATTTCGGACAAGGACAACTGAGAATGCGGTGTCAGGTTGCAATCGTGGGGGGCGGACCGTCCGGTCTGCTGCTGGGACAGCTTCTGCTGGAGGCAGGCATCGACGCGGTAATCCTGGAACGCAAGAGCCCGGACTATGTGCTGTCGCGCATTCGGGCCGGTGTTCTGGAATGGGGCTCGGTCGAGATGCTGGAAAAAGCCGGGGTGGGCGCGCGCATGCATGCCGAAGGCCTGGTGCATGATGGCTTCTCGCTCGGCTTTGCCAATCGGCGCCACCGTATTGATCTGAAGGCACTGACCGGCGGCAAATCCGTGATGGTCTATGGCCAGACGGAGGTGACGCGTGACCTGATGGATGCCCGTGCCGCACGCGGCGGGGTCACCCATTACGAGGCGGAGGACGTCGAGCCGATGGATTTCGACGGAGCCAATCCGCGCGTGGCCTTCACCCATCATGGCAAGCGCATGGAACTGGCCTGCGATGTGATCGCGGGCTGCGACGGCTTTCACGGCATCTGTCGCCAAAGCGTGCCGAGCCATTCCATCAAGTCCTTCGAACGCGTCTATCCCTTTGGCTGGCTGGGTGTTTTGGCCGATGTTCCGCCTGTCGATCATGAGTTGATCTATGCCAACCATGATCGCGGCTTTGCGCTTTGCTCCATGCGGTCGAAGACCCGCAGCCGCTACTATGTGCAATGCGGGCTGGACGAAAAGGTGGAGAACTGGTCCGACGACGCCTTCTGGGACGAGTTGCGACGCCGTCTGGACCCGGAAGCTGCGGAAAGGCTGGTCACCGGCCCATCCATCGAAAAATCGATCGCGCCGCTGCGCAGCTTCGTGGCCGAACCAATGCGCTTCGGCCGCCTGTTCCTGGTGGGCGACGCCGCCCATATCGTGCCGCCGACGGGGGCAAAAGGGCTGAACCTTGCCGTCAGCGACGTCTATTATCTGTGGCAGTCCCTGCTGGCCTATTACCAGGACAAGGATGAGGCGGCGCTTGGCCTGTATTCGGATCGGGCGCTGGACCGGGTCTGGAAGGCGGAACGCTTCTCCTGGTGGATGACCTCCCTGCTGCATCGCTTCGAGGCGGATGACAGCTTCGGCCGGCGCATCCAGAAGGCGGAGTATGAATATATCACCGGCTCGCAGGCCGCCTGCGTCTCGCTCGCCGAAAACTATGTGGGTCTGCCCTTCTGACGATCCGAGGCATCAGCCCTGCCCGGACCCTTCGGGCGGCTGGGCGGGGCCAGCCTGATCGGGCCAGGATCAGGACAGCGGGCCGGCCAGCGCGTTGCGCAGACTTTCCCCGTCCACGACCTTGACCACCCTGGACACCCTGACGCCATCCGGCGCCAGGGGCATCAACAGGCAGTTATAGCTCCAGTTGAGGCCGTTGATGGATACCTGCGCACGGGCATGCAGTTCGGGACTGCCGGTACGCGCTACCCGATATATTAAATTGAGCAGCAGGTCTGCATCCTGCTTCCCCAGAAACGCCCGGATCGACATGGAACGCGGGTTGCGCCCATACATATCCCGCAGGGAGTCCCCTGCCAGGCGGATGACTGCATCACGGCGCGCATCCGGCAAATCCAGGATCAACACGAATTTCAGAATATGTGGCGGCAGTTTGAGCGGATCGATTCTGCGAGGCAGCCCCGTCTTTTCCCTGCTTGTCAGCCAGGCATCATGGGCCGCGCATAAATCGGGGTAATCTTCCATTCCCATCAGAGGTGGGCGTTCAGCCTCCCTGGCCTTGGTGAACCTCTGCAAAAACGGAAACATGGTCTGTCCCTGTGACCAAAACCGCCAGCAGAGCTGCCTTGCGGTCGGAAATTCCTGAACAAATGACACGGCCGCGGGGCTTTGTTGTTACCGTCAGGCTACAACCTCCCGACCTTTGACATTGCCGCGACCGTGACGACTGCTATTCTTACGGATGGGATGAAGACGTCGGCCTTCCGCATCGAAGCGTTCCGGGAAGAGCAGTTCGATGCGTAGACCAAGTTCTTCGGCGATGGCCTGCTCCTGAGGAAAGCTGGGTGTTTTCATCGCCATGGATACCGATGTCTTGGCCCAGCCGTATTTGCGTGCGATGGCGGCGAAGCTGGACCCACGTAACCGCAGTTGCATCTGCACCCATAAGGACCGCTCAGCGGGAGAGTTAGGAATGTCGATTTTGGTTGCAGGTTTGCTCACGGGTCCGGCCCCTGGTTTAGCTTCGCGTTCGGAAACGGCTTCGTTTGCCAGCATGATGCTAACAAGCAAACTTTTCACGCGTCAACCGCTCTTTGCAATGCGGGGGTTGTGAATGCCAAGCCAAATAGTACCATATGGTCTTCACGATCATAAATCATTGGTTGAATGCGGTACTCTGATCTCCATTTTATGGCATTCGTTCGGTGTGCCTTATGCAACGCCCTGAGTTTTCCGCAGCAACTCCTCAGGAGATTGCCGAGCGCCTCAGGCAGGCTAGAGAACAGCTTGGTTTTCACAGACAAGCAGACTTTGCATCCCGCCTGAAGCGGTCACGCAATTCCATTTCGGCCTATGAGCGCGCCAGAGCAGTACCTGATGGTGAAACGCTGCTTCGCCTTGCCGCGCTTGGAATCAATATTCAATGGCTGCTTACCGGACGGGGAGACATGCTCCAAAGGTCGACGCTACCCCCTGCCCCAATAGATCGCGCTCTCATGGGACGCATCGTGGATACCATCCACGCAGTCTATGCCGCACAGGACCAGCTCTTATCCTGGCGTTTTCTGGGAGAGATGGCGGCCGATTGGTACGACGACATCATCAGCCGGACCGAACGGCCCGATGAACGGCTGGAACTGCTTGCCGAACGGCAGATCGCGCTGAGCAGACAGTTGCGGGCACAGGCCGTTTCCGACGCACTGGGGGGCGCACCCGTCTGACAGAGCGGAACGCGGATTTACACCACCTGCAGGGCCTCACGGGTACCGGACGGCTCGGCAACCACGATGGCATCGCCGGGCCGAACGGTTCCGCC
>Ga0209066_10005610_pt1 | contig 13145 bp, 6 predicted proteins | sample All_14_2_FD_187198 | JGI IMG/M metagenome (GOLD analysis project Ga0209066, IMG submission 187198) | Freshwater microbial communities in response to fracking from Pennsylvania, USA - Allegheny Zone_MetaG_DW_15 (SPAdes) (version 2) ...
CGATTGGGATCATTCTAAGTGGGAGTGCTAGTGATGGTACCCTGGGGATGAGATCCATCAAACAGGTGGGAGGACTAACTTTTGCACAGGATGAAACTGCAAAATTCAAGAGCATGCCCAAGTCTGCCATTGCTGCCGGGGTGGTTGATTATATTTTATCTCCGAAGGACATTGCGCTGGAACTGTCCCGGCTGGGTGATCATTCGCTGTTAAATATCCATCGGATCAAGGATGCCAATGAAGACCAGATCGAAAACAACCATCCGGATCTAAAGGCTATCCTTGGTCATCTGCAACTGGGCACCGGCGTTGATTTCGGGGCGTACAAAATGAAAACCATTAAAAGGCGTATCCTGCGCAGGATGCGGCTTTACAAGATTGAAGCGTTGAAGGAATATGCGCATTTTCTACAAGGAAACGTAGAGGAATTGAGGATACTTTATCAGGATCTGCTCATTAATGTGACCAGTTTTTTCAGGGATACTGAAACGCATAATTATTTAAAAAAGACCTTATTCCCCAAACTGCTTAAAGAAAAAAAGCCGGGCGAGACGCTGCGTATATGGGTTCCTGCCTGCTCCACCGGTGAGGAGGCTTTTTCCATTGCCATGATGCTGCTTGAATTACAGGACAGTATGGCTTCCGATATCCGGATTCAGCTATTTGCCACCGACCTCAGCGCAGAAGCCATCCAAAAAGCACGGATCGGTTCCTATACCCAGCAGGAACTTGAGTCGGTTTCACCCAAAAGGATCCATCGTTTTTTTACTAAAAATGACGGTAGCTATCGCATTGCAAAGTCCATCCGGGAGATCTGCATTTTTGCAGAGCACAACGTTATACAAGACCCGCCTTTTTCCAGGCTCGACTTTATCAGTTGCCGCAACCTCCTGATTTATCTGGATACACCGGCACAAAAAAGAGCCGCCACTACCTTTCATTATGCCCTCAAAGAAGGCGGGTATCTGATGCTTGGCAAATCAGAAAGCGTCAATGCGGCAATTAATCTGTTTAGCCCGGTCAATAAGAAGTATAAAATTTTTCAACGCAAAAACGCTTCCGGCCTGCGCGTGATCCCCATGGTTTCACTACGAACAACCTTTCCTGAAATGCAAACAGAAAAACGCCCGGATGAACGATCGAGTAGTAACGGGGCACCTAAAATCAAGGTCCCATCCGGAAGTCGTAGCCTCGATTTTGCCATTGATGCCGTGCTCATGGCAGATTATATGCCGTCCAGTGTGGTCATCAATTATCAATCGGAAATTATCCAATTCCGGGGATCCACCGATCTGTACCTGACGCATGCACCCGGCAAAGCCAGTTTTAACATCCTTAAAATGGCGCGCCCGGAACTCAATTTTGCCCTTAGGAATGCCATTTCGCAAGCTATTAAAACGAAACAACGGGTCCTAAAAAGCGGAATATCGTTAAAATTAAAGGGGGTGATTCATATGGTTCGTGTGGAAATTGCCCCCCTGCAAGTTGAATGGGATGAACCGCTTTTGCTGGTCCTCTTCAGCGAACAGGAACAGGTGGAAGTTTTTTCCGCAGCAAACCTAACCGGAGACCAGAGTTCTCCGGAAAAGGACCGTAGGATCCGGCAGCTTGAGGAAGAATTATTGGCTGCTCAAGCAGACGCAATCGCCTTTTCACAGGAGCAGGATGCCATAATTGAGGAGCTGCAAAGTGCCCATGAAGAAGTAGTATCCAGCAACGAGGAGTTACAAACGGTGAACGAAGAACTGGAAACCTCCAAAGAGGAAATTGAGTCCACCAATGAAGAGTTGACCACGACCAATCAGGAATTACAAACACGCAATGATCTTCTGAACGAATCCTATGACTATTCCAAGGCAATCATTTCGACCCTCCATGAGCCTTTGATTGTACTCGATAAGGACCTGCGGGTTAAAACCGCCAACAGTGCCTTTTATAAAACATTTAATGTCCAGGAAGCAGAAACAGAAGGTAAGCTCTTATACCATTTAGGCAACGACCAATGGAATATACCGAGTTTGCGTGAACTACTGGAAGATATCGTTCCGAAAAACACTCAATTCCACCATTTTGAGGTCAGGCATAAATTTCCTGGGATCGGCGAAAAGATCCTGGTCCTGAATGCGAGCAGAATCATACAAAAAAGTCATGGGGAACAATTGATCCTGCTCTCCATCAATGATATTACCGAGGTGGTATTGTTGCAACAGCGCGCACAAGATATCATCAACCGGGACATGGCGGAGAGCAGAAACTATACCCACAAGCTGGAAAAAGCAGTAAAGGAGCGCACCAAAGCGCTCAAAAAAACCAACCTTGCGCTGGCTGAAAAAAATGCCGAACTGGAAAAAATGAACAAGGAACTGGAAGCCTTTACCTACGTCTCCAGCCATGACCTGCAGGAGCCGCTGCGAAAAATCCAAACCTTTGCAGGCCGAATTCTGGAAAAGGAAAATCAAAACCTATCGGAAAACGGTAAAAATTACTTTCATATATTGCAGGTTTCCGCGGGACGGATGCAGGCCCTCATCCATGATTTATTGGCCTTTTCCCGCGTAAGCTCTACCGAAAGAAAATTCAATTCCATCGACCTGTATAAAATTGTCGAGGAGGTCAAAGCCGATTTCAGAGAAAGTCTGGAAGCAAAGCATGCCAAAATCACCCTGGAAGGAGACTGTAAAGTGTTTATCATTCCTTTTCTTTTTCGTCAGGTATTGCATAATCTGATCAGTAATTCCCTCAAATTTTCAAAACCCGACATCAACCCTCAAATAAACATTTCATGCCATAGGATACTTTCGAACACGATCAAAGCGTTTAAGTTGTCTCCGAATAAGGAGTATATGCACCTCTGTTTCAGCGACAACGGCATTGGCTTTGAAAATGAATTCCGGGAGAAAGTATTTGAAGTTTTTCAAAAGTTACACAGCAAAGACGAATATCCAGGTACCGGTATTGGGCTTGCCATTGTGAAAAAAATAGTAGAAAACCACAATGGACTGATTACCGCCAGAAGTGAGCCTCAAATGGGAACAACTTTTGACATTTACCTGCCAACCAACTAATTATGGAAAACAAACCATTGCATATCCTACTGGCAGATGACGACGAAGCGGATCGCCTCATCTTCAAAGAAGCCTTCGCTGAGATGAAGATCAAAACCGTGATCCAAACCGTTAATGATGGGGTACAATTGATGGATTGGTTCTCTAAAAATAAAGAAAACCTACCCAATCTGCTTTTTTTAGATTTGAATATGCCGAAAAAAAACGGATTTGAGTGCCTGAAGGAAATCCGAAACAAGGAAGAACTGAATGATATTTCTATTGCAATCTACTCCACCTCAACCTCTGAGAAAGATATAGAAGAGACCTTCCTGAATGGAGCCAATATCTATATCCATAAGCCCAATGAGTTCAATGCTTTAAAAGCAGTGCTGGAAAAAGCAGCCATGCAAACCCACCTGCACCTGGCCACCCCGTTTAATATTGATAATTTTATGCTCGTGGTTTGAACCAGGCCTATTCAATGCAAAGGGTATCCTGAAAACAGGACCTTCAATAAAAGTTTAGATCAATTTGCCGATGGCGAGTACGGTCGTAGGAGCCGCGTTGCCTTCCTGGTTGGGTTCTTCAGAGATCGCAAAGGCCACCGGATTTTCGACCGTCCGAATGGATTCGCACATGTTGGCTGCCTGCATGCCCAGACTGACTGGCTTGTCGCCTACAATAGCCCAAAATTGATAGTAAGTGCCTGATTTAGGCGTTGGCAGGCCATGCGGATCATAGGCCATCCGATTCAAACGGGCATTGAAATAAACCAAGGTCTGAATACCCTTCCCATCAGATACCAGGATGCGCTGCGTAGCAGGATCACAAAGCAGCTCTGCGATCGGATCCGGAGTTTGAACTTTTTCGTTGCAGGCGACCAATTGCTGCTGGAGGGAGTCAGACCTGAAACGCAATTGATCGCGCTCCCGTCCCATTTCCTTCTGATGTAAAAACAAAAAGCTGATCCCGGCTAAAAGCACGAAGGACAAAAACTGGAAGAAACGTAAGGGGAAATTACCGGGTGCTTTTTTCAATCCTTCCACTTCAGGCAATTCAGGCTTTTCCTGGTTTATTCGATCCATAATACTTGCCTTCATCCAATCCGGTGGCTGTACCGCATTGGCCGCAGCATATCTTTCAAGCGAATGCTCGATGGAGGCCAGTTCTGCACGCACTTCTGCGTGTTCTGCCGCCATACGCTCCACCAATACGCGCTCCTCAGGCGTACATTGCCCCAACGCGTATGCTTCCAGCAAGCCTGATTGAATGAAGGTAATGAGATCCATTTCTGAACGATGAACTATGAACTATGAACGATGAACTATAAACGATGAACTTGGGTTGGTTTGGTTTGCGATGGATGGACTGTGATGAGGGTTTTTGACGCTGATTTTAGCCCAAAGCATCTAAGTTGGAAAGGGTTGCCCAACCTAATAAAATGATCACTTTTGCCCCAAATACGCCCCGCAACTCATTGATCGCATACCGCAGGCGAGTCTTTATGGTACCCAGTGGGATCCCGGTTTCCTCCGCAACTTCTTCCTGAGTATACCCCTTGAAGTAGATCAGATCAATCAATACCCGGTACTTTTCATCCAGCCGATTTACAACTTCCCGTACTCCAATCTGGTCTGGATGGATGCTCTCCCCCCCAGGACTATGTACGAGGGTGTCCACGGATTCGGTTTTTCTCGATTTTTGAAAATGTGTGGTCCGGGTTGCATCAATGGCTGTATTCCGGGCTATGTTGAGCAGCCAGGTAAACAACCTTCCTTTTGAAGCATCGTACCGTGCGCCATTGCGCCACGCTTTCACAAAAGTATCCTGCAAAACCTGCTCTGCTAACTCCCGCTGTTGCACGATACGAAGCACAATGCCAAACAGAGCAGCTCCATAGGCATCATACAAGATGCCAATGGCCGCACGATCCTGTGCCTGAAGTCGGATAATTAATTGTTGGTCCTGCATGATTAAAGCTACCATGCCCCAAAAAGGACACAAACTAGCCGGGGCAAAAATCCACCTTTTTCTGAAAGGCTCAAGGATTTATACAATTATTGGACAAATCTTTGTTTTGCCTCCACCGAAGTAATAGAATATACGCGTCCAACTCAATTCTGGTTTTTTTGGGACTGAATCATCTGGGGCCCTACCGCTCAGACACTCAGAAAGGCTGACCAGTGCAAATAAGCCTTTAAGTACTCCTTGTGTTTTTCAGCCTCCGGGCGATAGGTCGCCACCGGTACCAGCCCCTTGGATACCGCCTCCTCAGGACTGGAATAAATACCCACTGAAACTCCGGCAGCCTTTGCAGCTCCCAATGCTCCGCTGGAGGCATAGCATTCTATGCTCAGCCCCATTAAAGTAGCGATGGTGCTGGAGAAGATGGCCGATTGGAACAAATTGTCGTTTCCTACGCGCAGAGTGTGGATTGGAATACCCATTTCGCGCATCGCCTCCATGCCCTGGACAAAAGCAAAAGCGATGCCTTCCAGAGCGGCCCGAATAATATGCCGTTGATCATGCCGGTTAAAATGGATCCCCAGGATCTGTGCCCCCGGATTTTGATTGCCCAATATTCGTTCCGCGCCATTGCCAAACGGAAGGATACTCAGGCCTTCGGACCCAATAGGAACTGTGGAGGCAAGTGACTCCATCTCCGGATAGCTAAGTTTAAGACGGCCTGGTGTGTCTTCCACCAAATTAAGGGCCTGAGGACCTTGGGGGCCCCACCCTGCCTGCCCAAAATTGTCCCGAACCCAACGATACATACTCCCGGCCCCATTAATGCAAAGCAGGATGCCAGTATGGGGGTTTTCGGGAGAATAATTGACATGGGCAAAACTATTGACCCGTTGTTTTGGATCAAAAACCGGTCGGTCTGACACCGCATAAACGACCCCGGAGGTGCCTCCTGTAGCCGCAACCTCCCCCGGATGCAGCACATTCAGCGAGAGCGCATGGTTGGGCTGGTCGCCCGCACGGTACCCAAGCGGGATTCCGGGAACGAGTCCCAGAGCAGCTGCGGCCGATGGATTCAAAGTCCACTGCAGACCAAATACAGGCACGATCTCCGGCAACATTTCTGCTGGAATTCCATAATAATCCAACAAACGACCTGCCGGCGTATTCGTTTTGAAATCCCAAAAAATGCCTTCTGTGAGGCCCGGTACGGTCGTGCAGATCTTACCCGTCATCCGGTATGCCAGGTAATCGCCCGGAAGCATGGCTTTATCGATCCGGGCAAATATTTCCGGCTCGTTTTCCTTCAACCAGCGCAGTTTGGAGGCCGTAAAATTGCCGGGGGAATTCAGGTAGTGCTCCAGACAATACCCGGCGCCAAGTGCCTCAAAAGCCTGATTTCCAAGGGCTACCGCCCTGCTGTCGCACCAGATAATAGCCGGCCGCAATACCTTGCCGGCCTTATCCAAGACCACCAGTCCGTGCATCTGGTAGGCGATCCCGATTCCAAGGATCTGATCGGGAGAAACCCCGGTTTCTGCCAGCAGCTTCCGGGTGGCCAAACAGGCCGCTTCCCACCAGCTTTCGGGGTTTTGTTCCGCCCAATCCGGATGAGGCGACTCGATCGGCATTTCACTTTCCGGGTATTGGGTCATGCCGAGCAGGGAACCATCTTCAGGGTTCAGGAGCGCCACTTTGATGGAAGAGGAACCGATATCGTATCCTAGGAGCATGTTGTTTGAGTAATTCGTGATCAAAAGAACCTTTCCAAACGCAGAGGCCCACTGGCCCTTACAGGAAACCAGGGCGAATATGGGATTTTCAGCGCTTGTCAGTCCGCAATTTTTCAGGTTCGCAAATTTGAACCGGAACCAGGCGAAATTTCCCCTTTTAATCTTCGTTAATGTTCTGCACCATATATACTTCCTACTTTTGCACCCCAAAACCTGATTTTTTGTTTTATGCGAAGCCAATTACCAAAACACCGATTAACCAATCCACTGACCAACTTATATCAGACGATGCTCCACTCGATCTCCCGTTTTTCCCAACTCTTAACGCTCCTTTGTTTTCTCCTTTTTTCCCAAAATATACTCGCTCAAAAAGCCGGCCTTGAGGTCACCCGCTGCACTGCTGTGGACCGGGCTCTTTCGCTCAAAAACGTGACCATCGATGCCTCCGGGCGCAAATGGGCGGCCAATGCCAGTGGTATTTTTCAGGTCAAAGCGGCGGATCTCTCCACGCCGCACAAACTTGGCGCAGGAGAAAAAAACGTGTTGGCTTATCGGGGCGGCAATGCGGATTTTTCCTGGTCAGAAGCTGCCTTTCGGAATGCGGTCAAGGAACCCTGTTCGGTCACTACCGCCTGGTATGATGCTAAAAATCAACAACTTTACCTTGGCACCGACGAAGCTGGCCTGATCCGTTTCAATACACAGCCAGAATTCAAGTTCGACGTACAGTGGAAAACCGTGAACTCGAAACTGAAATCCAATAATATCACCGCCCTGTTCCAGGATGCTGCGGGCAGAATTTGGGTTGGTACGGACCAGGGCCTGATGTATGGCCCCCCCGGCCGATGGAAAGCAGATCTGGCTGGCAACAATGTCCAGCGTATTCGTGAATACAATACGGTCATTTTTGTCCTGGCAGAAGGTTTTATCTCCAAAGCGCCCGGTGGCGAAAAATGGAGCGATCTGGCCCTGGATGAAAAGTATATCGAAGGCGATATCAATGATTTCGACATTGACCCTTCCGGAAAAATGTGGCTGGTCAGCGGAAACCTTACCCGCTTCGATATGATCGCCAATACCTACGACGAGTTCGGCGGACCAGAATATTACACCTCTCAATATGGCAATTGCATCGCAGTGGGTGCCGATGGAGCAGCCTGGGTAGGAACAGAGGACAAAGGACTGTTTATGGTGGACAAAGCCTATAACATGGTCCTGAATGCCTTTGTGGAAAAGCCCATTTCCTGCGATGGCAATGGCAAGGACGCCGTATTGATGGCGAAAGTTACGGGTGGACTGGAGCCATACACCTATACCTGGACCGGCGGATTAAGTGGCGAAAGCCCGAAAGATGTTCCACCGGGAAATTATTCTGTGACTGTTTCAGACAGCAAGGGGAAGGTTCGGTCGGCCGACATTGGGGTTCCTGACTCCCGGCTGAAAGTGAAGGCCCGGCAGAGAAAGCCCATCAGTGCACCCGGCATGACCGATGGCGCCGCCGACGTGGACCTCCCGACCAATGCCGCCGGTATCACTGTTCAATGGGATAACGGAGAGGCCCTTGCCACAGCAACCAAACTCAGTGCCGGTGAACACACGGTCACGGTAGCCGATGCAAAAGGCTGCACGGTGATCCTGAAAGTCACCATCTCTGAGGTGGCACAACCTGTTACTGCGAGTATTGTAGAAAAAACGCCCATCAAATGCGCCGGAGGCAATGCCACGCTGCTGGTGGAGATCAAAGGCGGTAAAAAACCCTTTACTACCAAATGGAGTAACCCGGCCATTTCAGGCGAAAATCCTGCAAATGTACCGGTGGGCGCCTATACCCTTACGGTCACCGATGCCACCAACGCAACCAGTACCGCAAGTATTACCCTGACACAACCGGAGCCCATTACCGTCTCTGCACTGGTTCAATCCCCGGCAAGTACTGGCGTCTCTGACGGGAAAGCACTGGCTCAGGTAAAAGGAGGCACCGGCGCCTATTTTTTCAAATGGGATAATGGTGAAACTGTTTTTGTGGCAACCAAACTCCCGCCCGGCAACCGTGGGCTTACCATTACGGACGGAAATGGTTGTGTTGCCAGCACAACTTTCCTGATTCCGGAAAATGTCCTGACCCTCACGGTGAGCATTACCGAAACAGGTAAGATCAAGTGTGCCGGAGAAAAATCCGCGCTTAAAGTGGACATCAAGGGCGGAAAAAGTCCCTTCAAATTTGCCTGGAACAATCCGGCACTTTTAGGACAGGCGCCAGACCAGGTGCCGGCCGGCGATTATGTGGTGACGGTGACGGACGGTACAAATTCAACCCAGACTGCTACCTACAAAGTAAGATCCAATCAGCCGCTGAAAGCCTCGGCCATCGCTCAGGGCGTGGTTAGCCCGGGGGGGGCTGACGGAAAAGCACTTTGTATGACTTCCGGCGGCGCCATTGGGCACGAATTTCTTTGGGACAATGGAGAAGTTACCGCAGCCACCCTGCGCCTGAACGCAGGACTACATACCGTTACCGTCACCGACGAAAATGGCTGCACAGCCACTGCAACGGTGATGATGACGGAAGAGGTCATTCCACTGGAGGTGATCATCACTGAAAAAACCATCATTAAGTGCGCTGGTGAAAAAGCAGCCTTGTTGGTGCAAGTCGCTGGTGGAAAGGCAGCCTATAAATATGCCTGGAGTAACCCGTCGCTTTCAGGGGATTCGCCCACAGCAACTGCCGGAAATTATTCCCTGACGGTGACCGATGCCGCCGGAGCAACCAAAACAGCCTCTGTAAACATTAAGTCGCCTGCACCTCTGGCCGTCCGGGTGGAAGCGCAGGGAGTGCCCAGTCCCGGAAAGTCGGACGGCAAAGCCCTCGCCAAAACCAGTGGCGGTACGGAACCCTACCAATATAAATGGGACAATGGGGACCTCAGCGACAACCCTGGCAATCTGGCGCCTGGCATTGCCAAAGTGACCGTGACCGACGCCAATGGTTGCACGGCCACGGCTTCGGTAACCTTGTCTGAAACCTTCCTTCCCCTTGAAGTTAGCATTTCGGAAAAATCAAAGGTCAAATGTGCCGGTGAAAAGGCCAGCCTGGAAGTGCAGGTTTCCGGAGGAAAAGCCCCCTTTAAATACAACTGGAGCAACCCTGCGCTGAGTGGAGACGCCCCAAATACCAGCTCCGGCACCTTTACCCTGACGGTGACGGATGCTGCCGGAGCCACCAAAACAGCCTCTGTGAGCATTCAATCCCCCGCGCCACTCACACTCCGCGTAGAAGCACAGGGCGCCCTTAGTCCCGGCAAATCGGATGGCAAAGCGCTCGCGATCCCGGGTGGGGGCACCGATCCATTCAAATTCCTTTGGGAGAATGGGGAGATCACCAGCAACCCAACCAATCTGGCGCCCGGTATTTCCAAAGTGACCGTGACGGATGCAAATGGATGCAGCGCTACGGCCTCCATTACCTTATCGGAGACGTTTTTACCACTTGCAGTGACTATTTCGGAAAAAACCAAGATCAATTGTGCCGGAGAAAAAGCTGCCCTGGAAGTACAGGTTTCCGGCGGGAAAGCCGCCTATAAATATACCTGGAACAATCCTGCACTCAGCGGTGAATCCCCAAGTGCTGCTTCCGGCGATTACGTACTGACCGTAACGGACGCTACAGGGGCAAGTATTACGGCCTCCTTTAGTGTAAAATCCCCTACCCCACTTTCCCTGAGTGTGGAAATGCAATCCCCGGCCAGCACCGGAAATGCGGATGGTAAAGCCCTGGCAAAACCGAGCGGTGGTGCAGGTTCCTATACCTTCCAATGGGAAAATGGCGAAAGCTCCGGCAATGCGGTGAAACTGGCTCCGGGTAATCCCAAAGTGACCGTAACCGATGCAAACGGCTGTACTGCAACTGGCTCAGTGGCGATCACGGAAACGATCCTGGACCTCACGGTAAGTATTTCAGAGAAGAACCCCATCAAATGCGGCGGACTCGATAAAGCGTCCCTGATGGTGAATATTGCCGGAGGTAAACGGCCTTATAACCTGTCCTGGAACAGTCCTTCCATCCAGGGTGAGTCCCCCGACGGTTTGGTTGCAGGCGACTACTCAGTAACCGTCACTGATGCGAAGGGTACGATCAAAAGCGCAAAGATCACGGTAAAATCGCCAGAGCCTATGGTCCTCGAATTGAGCCAAAACATCGGTTCAAACTCAGCGACTGCGCCAGACGGAAAGGCACAGATCAGGGTAAAAGGTGGAACCGAACCCTATAAAGCGGTCTGGGATACCAAACAATCCGGTCTGACCGCTACCAAACTTTCTTCCGGAAAACATAGTGTGACCGTGACCGATGCAGCAGGTTGTGTTCAATCCCTGGAGATCGAGACCGGACGGCGTGCCATGCCGGAGCTCACCCGTGCCATTGAAAAAGGTCAAACCATTCCCATGCGCTTGCTGACCTTTGCAACCGACAGTGCAAGTATCCGGCCGGCCGTGTACACCTATTTGGATGAGTTGTATGATTTCCTGATTGAAAACCCAAAAATCACCATCGAGGTGGGTGGCCATACCAACAACCAGCCGACCGATGAGTTTGCGGATTACCTCAGTACCGCCCGTGCAAAGGCCGTTGCGAGCTACCTGATTGAAAAAGGTATTGATGTATCGCGGGTTCAGTACAAAGGTTATGGGAAAAAGCAGCCGCTGGTTCCAAATACTACTCCGGAGGGTAGAAAGACCAACCAGCGTGTGGAAATAAAGATCCTGACTGCCGACAAATAAACCAGGATCGTTTCAGTGGGCAGGTTGCCAGACTAAGGCTGCTTCAAGGAAAAGCATCCATACTTAAGTGGTATATTCAATCATGAGCCACCCCAAAAACGGGGTGGCTCATGTTGTTTTAGGAAACTATCCTACCGATCTAAACTGCTTCAGGATCTATACTTACCATTTACAGTTTTTCACTTGCTTTCGGCAATTTGAATCAAGGCATCCTTCCGCTCTGTGATCACGCCAAATGATTTCAGTTCGAAGCCATTTTCTGCGGCAATTTTTTCAAAATCAGCTTCATAACCCGACTGTACGGCAACAAGCAGGCCTCCGCTGGTTTGCGGATCAGCCAGAATATTGCGCTGCAGGGTATCCGCTCCGGCAATTTTATGCCCATAACTGTCCCAGTTGCGAACAGTTCCGCCGGGCACACATTTCAGATCCAGATAATGGTCCAGAATGGCACGGTCGATGGTAGGAACCAGGTCAAAATCCAGGGTGGCGCTGGCATTGCTCGCTTCACACATTTCAGATAAGTGCCCAAGGAGACCAAAGCCTGTAACATCGGTCATGGCCTGAACATACGGCAACTGACCAAAACGTTCTCCAATGCTGTTCAGCCGTTTCATACTGTCCGGTGCAATGTGGGCGTGTTCCGGTTGAAGCACCGCTTTCTTTTGCGCAGTGGTCAGAATGCCCACCCCAATCGGCTTGGTGAGATAAAGTTTGGCTCCCGGAGTAGCGCCTCCGTTTTTCTTTAAATGAAGAAGGTCCACTCGCCCCGTCACTGCGAGACCGAAGATAGGCTCCGGGCTATCAATGCTATGTCCTCCGGCAAGTGGGATTCCGGCCTCCGCACAGGCTTTTCGGCTACCCTCGATCACGGCGTTCGCCACCTCCGGGGGTAAGGTATTGATGGGCCAGCCCAGGATCGCGATGGCGACCAGGGGTCGTCCACCCATGGCATATACATCACTGATGGCATTGACCGATGCGATGCGGCCAAAATCCTCCGGATCATCTACGATCGGCATAAAAAAATCCGTGGTGCTCACGATCGCGGTACCGTCGCCGAGGTCAAATACGGCCGCATCATCCCGCTCTTCATTTCCAACCAACAGCGCTGGAAAATGCTGTTTGAGGCTTTCTGTTTTCAGGATGCTGTCCAGGACTTTCGGAGAGATCTTGCAGCCACATCCGGCGCCATGGGAGTATTGGGTGAGACGGTATTCAGTTAGCTCAGTAGGTTTTGGGGAAATTTGCTCGCTCATGGTGGTATCTGCCTTTTGAATTATTAGGCGGCGCAAAAGTAAACCGCCGGGCCTCCAAGCAAGAGCTTAACCGGGCGGAATCTTTAAAATTAACCTCCTTGTACTTCTTGTGGTGCTACAAGCGGTAAAAACCGGGAAGGTGTGCATTTAAGAGGATCCTTCATTTTTCCGTGGAAGCAAAAAAGCAGTGCATTTGCACCTTTACCGGCCTAAATTTTACGGTCCCGCCAATTTTCCCGACATCATCCCCAAAAGTGTCGGTCACGATCTGAGCACTTTGGACAATGCCCCGGCCTTTGTACCATCGATATCCGCGTGCGCCAACATTTGGCCCCCGGATCGTGCCCTCCGTTTCTTCCAGGACA
>Ga0209066_10005611_pt1 | contig 13142 bp, 12 predicted proteins | sample All_14_2_FD_187198 | JGI IMG/M metagenome (GOLD analysis project Ga0209066, IMG submission 187198) | Freshwater microbial communities in response to fracking from Pennsylvania, USA - Allegheny Zone_MetaG_DW_15 (SPAdes) (version 2) ...
GCCCCGCTGCCTGCTGGACCGCTGGGCGCCGACGATCCGGCCGGACGCTGTCGCCGCCGTTCGCCGGGACGAGGGCGGCTGGGCGCTGCTGGACGCCGACGGCCGCCTGATGGCCAGCGTCGATGTCGTCTGCCTGGCCGCCGGCCACCGGACGGGCCGGCTTTCGGATCGCGTCGTCCTGCAGCCGGTCAGGGGGCAGGTCTCGATCATGAGCGGTCCGTCGATCCCGCTGGCGGCATCCTGGGGCGGCTACGCCGTGCCGACGCGAAACGGCCTGCTGTACGGCGCGACCTTCGACCGCGACCGTGAGGACGAGGGCGTCGACCCGGTCGATCATGATCGCAATCGCGACCAGCTGGCCAAAGGGTTGCCGGAGCTTGCGGCGCGGCTGCCGGCGACGGCGGTCGAGGGTCGGGCGGGGGTCAGGGCGACCACGCCCGATCATCTGCCCGTCGCCGGCCCGCCGCCGGGCGCGCCGCCAGGCCTTTTCGTGCTCAGCGGCCTCGGCTCGCGCGGCTTCTGCACGGCCCCGTTGCTGGCCGAGCATGTTGCGGCGCTGGCCGTCGGCGTCCCGTCCCCGCTGCCGGAAGATCTGGCCGCCGCGGTCGATCCGTCACGATTTGAGGCCAGGGCCGCACGACGTGCCTCGTCCTGAACCCGATGCCCGGCTATAGTCAGCGTCAGGGACGGGGACTGATTGCTGGAGTTCCCTGGATGATGAAACGTATCGCTATCGCCGCCGCCGTCGCGGGACTTGGCCTCGCCGCCGCGAACGCCTCCGCTGTCGCCGCGCCGGATCCCGCGTCCGGGCCGACCCGGTCATGCTTCCTGGCCAGCCAGGTGAACGGATGGCGCACGGAGGCGGACAACGTCGTCTACCTCAATGTTGGCGTCAGGGACGTCTATCGCGCCGAGCTGTTCTCCTACTGTCCGGACCTCGACAACGCCGTCTCGATCGGCGTCCGGACGCGCGGCGGGGGCATCAGCATCTGCGACGGCCTGGATGTCGACCTGGTGGTGCCCTCGACGATCGGGCCCCAGACCTGCCATCTGACCAAGCTGCGGAAGCTGTCGCCGGAAGAAGTCGCGGCGCTGAAGGCCGCCCGCAAGAAGTAGCCGCCTCGCCCGAGGGGACAGAATGCCGCACCCCGTTTTGGGGAACTTCGCCCCGCCCGCGACATTACGCGCGGTGGTCGGGAGCCGCGCGAAGGCGATACTGGATCGCACAACGCCGTTCTTTGGCCGGTGAGGGGCTCCAGGTGGACGGCGAGAACTTCCAGCAAACCAGACCTTTCCGGCCCGAGGTGTTCTTCCTCGGCCGCACGGAGGGCTGGGGCGTGGCGCGCGGACCGACCGGCAAGATCCAGCGTCGTTGCCGGATCATCACCGAGGGTCGTCTCGACGAGGCCTATCAGGCCATCCATTTCGACGAGGTCTTCACCTGGGAGGACGGCGAGACGGACGAGTGGCGCTGGGCCATGACCCGGGGGCTGAACGGCGGCTACGTCGCGGCCGAAGCCCTTGCGGGTGTGGGGATTCAGGGTCGCTTCGACGGTGAGGACTATGTGCTGTCCTTCCGCCGTCGGCTGAAGCCGGAGGGCGGCCCCCGGCCCCGGTTCACGACGCGCTTCACGCCGATATCGCCCAACGTGGCCATGAAGTCCGTGCGGATCACGATCCTGGGCCTGCCGGTGGCGTCGATGTCGGCCTTTCACCGGCGCGACGCCTGAGGGCGACGCCGGCTCAGGGCTCGCGGCCCGACCGCCAGAAGGTCTGCATCAGCGGCTCGACGAGGTCGTCCAGCGCGGACCGCTTGCGCGGCGGGATCGGCGCCTCGACGGGACGATGGCTTCAAACCGAAGGCTCACCCCGTGCTCCGGCCCCCCTTTCGACAGGCCTTCTCGCCCCCGCCTGCCCGGCAAACTTCGGGTGTTCGTGCGATCGGCTATGGACGAATGGCAAATAGGAGATTTACCTCCACGTCGATGGGGGAACATTACGACCCGAGCGCGATTGGACGCCTCACGCCGCGTGAACGCGAATGCCTGCGGCTCGTGGCCGCGCATCTGCATTCCAAGGAGATCGCCCGCCGCCTCAGCATCTCCCAGCACACCGTGGACGGGCACCTCAACGAGGCCCGTCGTCGCCTCGGCGTCGCCAGCCGCCGGGACGCCGCGCTGCTGTTCCGCGCCTGGGAAGCCGACGCCGAAGTCGTCCAGCCGCCCCCCCTCAATGATTTAGGGGGCGGACCGGCTGGTCTGGCCGCCGACAGTGATGACCGCTCAGCTTCCTCTCGTTCGATGCGAGGGGAGGGCGAGCGAGATGGACGATATGGACCTGACGCCGGTGGGCGTGGAGCTGTGGAATCCGGCGGCGGACATGCCGGTCTGGACCTGGAACCAGCTGGAAGACGCGCTCCGGGACCTGGCGGCCAGCCGGCAACAACAGGACATGGTCGAGAGCCTGGTGTCGGCTACGCGGAAGCAGGCCCGGTTCCTGCCTTCGGGCCACGTCCTGAAGGAAATCCTCTGCATCGCCTGGGTGATCGCGGACGAGACGTTCCGTGGTGGGCGAGAGGAGGGTTCAACCATGACCTGACTCCCTTCCAGCGCTTCGCGCTCATCGCGGGGGGCGCGGTCCTGACAGCCCTGCTGCTCAGCGCCGTGATCGCCGCCAGCCACCAGTTCGCCTTCGCGCTGCAGGAAGCCATGCGCGCCTGGACCTGATCCAGGCCCCTGCGGCCCAGGCAATCCCGACATCTTCGAGACAAACCGTCGCGCCGACACTCTCGGCGCGAGCGGGAGGACCATTGCCATGAAACGCCGAATAGTCGCTCACCAGGTCGCTGATCAACTGTTCACCGCCGAGGCGGCCATCGACAGCGCCCTGTCCGCCGTGGCCGCGCTGACGGCCATGCTGCCCACCGCCCGCATCGACGCCAATCTGTCGGCGGTCGTCGGGCAGAACGTCATCGACCGGACCACCGAAACGATCGCCGCCCTCGCCCAGGCGCGCCGCGGCATTGTCGAGACCCACCGCGAACTGCACGAGGTCCAGCACCAGATCGGCCTGGGCGCCATCGCGCTCGGCGGCGTCGACAAGCCCGAGGAGACTGTGATCCGGCCCGGCGGTCGTCTGCGGGTGGCGGCGTCGGCCCGTCGGCGCGAGGCGGCGTAACGCCTTACGTCTGACACCAAATCACGACCTACTGGCCGGAGTGTCCGAAGGGGGACTCCGGCCTTGTTCGTCACCTTGTCCGCGCAGATCGGGGCCGTCCTGATGGCCGCCGTCTGCCTGTTCGCCGCCTGGCCCGGCGCCCGGCCCCAGCGGTGGGCGGCGGCGTTCGTCTTCCTGGCCTGGATCGGCTCGGCGGCGCTGCAGGACCGCGACGACCTGATCAACCCGCAGTACGCGATCTTCGCGCTCGACGTCGTCGCCGCCGCGGCGTTCACCGGCATGGCCCTGGCCTGGCGGAAGACCTGGCTGATGGCGATGGCCGCCTTCCAGCTCCTCACAACGGCCACCCATGTGGCGGTGATGATCGACCTGCGGATCTGGGTCTACGCCTACCTGACCGCCTATCTGGTCTGGAGCTACGCCCTGCTGGCGGCCCTGGCCTGGGGCGGCGTGCAGGCGTGGCGGGAGCGGGGAGCCGCCCGCTCCCGTTAGCGACTACGGCGCGAAGGTCGAGGCCGCGGGCCTGGCGGTGGCTGGCGAGTGGATCGCGCCGCCGTCGGTGACCCCTGAGGTGGTCTCCCAACCGTGACGGCGACCGCCGTAGCGCGCGCCGAGGATGGCGGCGATCCCGCCCAGCAACATGGTCAGGAAGGCCCACAGGGCGACCGCCGCGGTGGCGTCGGCGGTGTCTTCGACCGCCGGCCGGGCCGGAGCCGGGACGGCCGCCGCGCTGTCCGGCAGATCGGGACCGGTCGGCGCGGCCAGGACCGGATCGTAGTAGGGATCCGGCGCGAGCTCGGCGGGGGCGACGCGTTCCGTCACGCCGCCGACCGCCGACACGAAGCCGCCCGCCGCCGTCGAGCCAGCCACCAGGAGGGCGATCACGAAGGCGACGGCCCAGACCGACAGCCCGTGCAGCAGGCCTCTATGGTGGTCGGGGAACTTGGCGGCGCGGCTGGCCACGGCCCCGCCGACGAACAGGCCTACCGCGTTGACCAGCGCGACCCAGACGCCTGCGCCGGCGCCGAAGCCTTCCGCCTCGCCGCGGCTGAGATCGAAGGGATTGAGCGCGGCGGCGCCGATGGCCACGCCGAGGAGGTTGAGCATCGCGCCGATGGTGACGGCGATCAGCGCGCCCGCGATGATCGCGGGCCAGGAAACCAGGGTGTGGAACGGATGCGGCTGCAGGGCCGCGGGTTGGGTGTCAGTCATGGCGTCAGCCTCCCGGATGTCCGCTCGATGCGGAGCCTGGGGCCATAACGCCGCTTGGTGGCGAAGGGTTCGCGGCCGTCTCGCGCGGGCGCGGCGTCAGCCTTGTTTCGAATGTTGGCCGGAGGGCTTGTCCTGCGAAGCCCGTGGGGCGAAGCAGGATGGTGGACACGACTGGGATTGAACCAGTGACCCCCTCGATGTCAACGAGGTGCTCTCCCGCTGAGCTACGCGTCCTTACCTGGGAGGAGCGGCGGTATAGCGAGGCTTATCCGCCGTTGCAACTGCCCTACGCTCCGAAATTGGCGAGTTTCAGGCGGCGGCCATCATCCGTTCCACTTCCTGGACGATCTCGCGCAGGTGGACGGGCTTGGACAGGACCTTGGCGCCGGCCGGCGCGCGCTCGCCGGCGGTCAGGGCGACGGCGGCGAAACCGGTGATGAACATGATGCGCAGGCCCGGATGGCGGGCGGCGGCGTGGCGGGCGACCTCGATGCCGTCCATGCCGGGCATGACGATATCGGTGAGCAGCAGATCCCAGTCCTGGTCAAGGACGGCGTGCGCCTCCTCGCCGTCGGCGCAGGCGGTGACCTCATAGCCGGCGCGTTCCAGCGCCCGGGCCAGGAAGTTGCGCAGGGAATCGTCGTCTTCTGCGAGAAGGATGCGCGGCATGTGCGGTCTGTCGGCTCCTGGGGAAACGGACGCCAACCCTAGCGGCTCAGGCGTAAAGGCGCGATGAACCGCGCCGGGCGGGCGACGCTCGCGCTGGGGATAACCGCGGCTGAAACGGGGACGGAAAGACTTTGACCGCGACCGCTCCCCCCCGCCATCATGCCCGGATGGACGCCCGGCCCGACAACCTTCCCGACCTGGACGCGGCGCCGGGCGAACCGCCCTTCCACATCGTCGCCGTCGACCCGCCGTCCACGCCGCTGGTCTTCGCCTCGCCCCACTCGGGCCGGCACTATCCGGCGGTCATGCTGGAGGCCTCGGCGGTGCAGGAGGACCTGTTGCGCCGGTCGGAGGACGCGCTGGTCGACCAGATCATCGCCCCGGCGGCCAGTCACGGCGCCGGCCTGATCCTGGCCCGCCACGGCCGGGCCTGGATGGACCTGAACCGCGAGCCGTGGGAACTGGACCCCACGATGTTCTCCGACGACCTGCCGGACTTCGCGCGGGCGCGGTCGGCCCGGGTCGCCGCGGGGCTGGGGGCCATCGCCCGGGTCGCGGCGGAGGGGCGGGAGATCTACGCCCGCAAGCTGACCTTCGCCGAGGCCCGGGCCCGGGTCGAGACCACGCACCAGCCCTACCACGCGGCGCTGTCGGCGCTGCTGGAGCACGCGAAGGCCACGCACGGCCTGGCGGTGCTGATCGACTGGCACTCGATGCCCGAGGCCGCGGCGCGGACGGCGGTGACGCCCCGCCACGGCAAGGGCTGCGACATCGTGCTGGGCGACCGCTTCGGCGCCGCCTGCACCCGCAAGCTCACCGACCTGGTCGAGCGGGAGCTGGAGGCCATGGGCTATCGCGTGGCCCGCAACGCCCCCTACGCCGGCGGCTACACCACCGAGCACTACGGCAAGCCGCAGGAGCGCACCCACGCGCTGCAGATCGAGATCAGCCGCGCGATCTACATGGACGAGAAGACGCTGGAGCCCACCGGGGGGCTGGCGAAGCTGACGGCGGACGTGGCGGCGCTGACGCAGGTGCTGGCCGAGCGCTGGCCGTCCCTGGCGCCGGCCTGAGGCCCAGGCCAAAAAAAAGCGGCGGCCGAAGCCGCCGCAGTTCATTAGGGAGGAAACGCCCAGGAAGGGCAGAGGCGGCAGGGCCGCCTCACAACTCAAATCTAGTGTGCAGCGCACAATCGAGCAAGGGGAAATCGTGCGCCCGACCCCAGAATCTCAGGGAGAACGTTCAGGAATCCTTGTTCCCCAAGGTCACGCCTTGCGCCAAGGCTATATGGTGCAGCGCACAAGGAATGGGCGTCCCCTGCCGTAATTCATGGATTGGTGAATAAAAACAGCTGTTTGGGGTCGCGCAAACAGCCGTCACGGGACAAGGGTGGATAAACGTCTCGCACTCGCGTAAAAGCGCGCGCCTCGCTCCCGCCCCCGAAAAGATTTCAATGTCCCTGCGAAATATCGCCATCATCGCGCACGTCGACCACGGCAAGACCACCCTGGTTGACCAGCTCCTCGCCCAGTCCGGCGTCTTCCGCGCCAACGAGGCGCAGACCGAACGCGCCATGGACTCCAACGACCAGGAGAAGGAACGGGGCATCACCATCCTCGCCAAGTGCACCTCGGTGCTCTGGCACGGCAAGGCGGGCGAAACCCGGATCAACATCATCGACACCCCCGGCCACGCCGACTTCGGCGGCGAAGTCGAACGCATCCTCGGGATGGTGGACGGCTGCGTCATCCTGGTGGACGCCGAAGAGGGCGTCATGCCCCAGACCAAGTTCGTGCTGACCAAGGCGCTGAAGATGGGCCTGCGGCCGATCCTCTGCATCAACAAGGTCGACCGCGCCCACGCCGACCCCGACCGGGTGCACCTGGAAACCATCGAGCTGTTCGAGGCCATCGGCGCCACGCCCGAGCAACTGGACTTCCCGCACATCTACGCCTCGGGCCGCAACGGCTGGGCGACGATGGACCTGAGCCAGCCGAACGACAACCTGGCCCCGCTGTTCGACCTGATCGTCGAACACGTGCCGCAGCCCAAGGTCGAGGCCAACAAGGACAAGCCGTTCCAGATGCTGAACGTGCTGATCGAAAGCGATCCCTTCCTGGGCCGCCTGCTGACCGGCCGCATCGAAAGCGGCAAGGCGGTTCCGGGCATGGCCATCCACGCCCTGGACCGTGAGGGCAAGGAAATCGAGCGCGGCCGCATCACCAAGGTCCTCGCCTTCCGCGGCCTGAAGCGCACCGCCCTGGACGAGGGCTCGGAAGCGGGCGACATCGTCGCCATCGCCGGCATGTCCAAGGCCACCGTCGCCGACACCCTGTGCGCCATGGAGGTCACCGACGCCCTGCCGGCGCAGCCGATCGATCCCCCGACCATCTCGATGACCGTCTCGGTCAACGACAGCCCCCTGGCCGGCCGCGAGGGCGACAAGGTGCAGTCGCGCGTCATCCGTGACCGTCTTCTCAAGGAAGCCGAGTCCAACGTCGCCATCCGCGTCACCACCACCCAGGGCGGCGACGCCTACGAAGTCGCCGGCCGTGGCGAACTGCAGCTGGGCGTTCTGATCGAGAACATGCGTCGCGAAGGCTTCGAGGTCTCGATCTCGCGTCCGCGCGTGGTCTACCAGACCGGAGAGAACGGCGAGAAGCTCGAGCCGATCGAAGACGTCATGATCGACGTCGACGACGAGTTCTCGGGCATCGTCATCGAAAAGCTGTCGGCCCGTAAGGCCGAGATGACCGACATGGGCCCGTCGGGCGCCGGCAAGACCCGCATCCAGCTGAAGTGCCCGTCGCGCTCGCTGATCGGCTACCAGGGCGAGTTCCTGACCGACACCCGCGGCTCGGGCGTGATCAACCGCGTGTTCAGCCACTACGAGCCCTACAAGGGCGAGATCGGCGGCCGCCAGAAGGGCGTGCTGATCTCGAACTCGGACGGTGAAACCGCCGCCTTCGCCCTGTGGAACCTCGAAGACCGCGGCGTCATGTTCGTCGGCGCCGGCACGAGGACCTACGAGGGCATGATCATCGGCGAGAACGCGCGCTGGGACGACCTCGACGTCAACCCGATCAAGGGCAAGCAACTGACCAACGTCCGCGCCTCCGGCAAGGACGAGGCCGTGCGCCTGACCCCGCCGCGCATCATGTCGCTGGAGCAGGCCATCGCCTACATCGGCGACGACGAGCTGGTGGAGGTGACGCCCAAGTCGATCCGCCTGCGCAAGCAGATCCTCAACCCGTCGTTCCGCAAGAAGCGCGCCCGTCCGGAGTAGGGCGGCCGCGCCAGCGGACAGAGACAGAGAGGGGCGCGCGAGCCATCGTGCGCCCCTTTTGTCTGGTCCGCCGGGCGAGCGACCCTGGAACAGGCCATCGCCTGCACCCAGGAAGACGAACGGGTCGAGGTGACGCCCAGGACCATCCGCCTGCGGAAGAAGGTGCTCAACCCGAGCTTCCGCAAGCGCCGGACGAGTAGGGGGTGAGGGACAGACACCGCAGGTGTCTGTCCCTGACTGTGCGGCGTGGCCGGGAGGCCAGGCGATTGAAGGCGGGACGCAGCGATGCGGCCCGCCTTTTGCGTTTTAGGGGGCTTGGGGGCCGAGAGAAGAGGCCCGCGCTCGCGAGGGCGCTCCTCCGATGACACTACTTCGGCCGACACCTGCCTAGTAGCGGGAGTTTGGAGGGGCAGCCGGTGATCCCTCACAAGCTGCGCGGCGAGGTGGCAATGCGACGCTGCGCAATGCTAAAGCTGTCAAATTGAAACCGGTGAATCCTGTGGCATTAGATCTGAAGAAGCTGAAAGCTGGCAACGCGTCTAAGAAGCAGACCGACCCCCGGCGCATTTTCACGACGCTCAAGCGAGACCCTCGGTTCAAGCGCCCATCAGACGAGCAGGGTGACGTGCTCGATGGTTGGTTCGAGAACAGGGATCGCGCGAGCACAACGCTCAAGATGAATACCGGGTCCGGCAAGACCATGGTCGGACTGCTCTGCCTGCAAAGCAGCATAAACGAGGAGAAGGGCCCGGCAGTCTATGTGGTACCTGACAATTTCCTAGTGAGCCAAGTCTTGGCCGAAGCCGGTGCGCTTGGGATTGCGGCCACTGACGATCACAAGGATGCCGCCTTTCTTGCCGGTGACAGCATCTTGGTCATCAACATTTGGAAGCTGGTGAACGGTAAATCAGTTTTCGGCGTGGGCCCGGGTGGGGCGAAAATCCGCATCGGCTCCATCGTAGTCGACGATGCACATGCCTGTCTCGTGACCGTCGCGGACCAATTCCGCATCCGCCTAGCGGCTAGCCACCCAGCCTACGCGGCCTTACTCAAACTATTTGAGGACGATCTCGACCAGCAGTCCAATTCGCTATTGCTTGATGTTCAGGCGGCCGACCCTGCGGCTGTGATGATGGTCCCGTTCTGGGCGTGGGCCGACAAGCAGAAGAAGGCCGTGGCAATCCTCCATCCCCACCGGGACGATGACGACTTAAAGTGGCCCTGGCCGCTGGTGCGCGATGTTCTGCCGCTTTGCCAAGTCGCCTTTGGGGGCGGCCATCTAGAAATCGCACCGCGTTACCTGCCGATCGACAACATCCCAGCGTTCACCGAGGCAGCGCGGCGAATCTACATGACCGCGACACTTGCCGACGACGGTATCCTTGTCAGCCACTTCCAAGCAGATCCGCGAGACGTGGTGAACCCCATTCGGCCGAAGGGTGGGGGCGACATCGGCGATCGCATGATCCTAGCACCCCAAGAGATCAACCCCGGTATCACCGTCGACGATATCAAGGCGCTGGCAGCACGTAAGGCCGTGAGCGTCAACGTTTGCATCATCGTGCCATCAAGAGAGCGGTCGAAGTACTGGGCTGATATCGCTGACCAGACCCTAGCGGCCGAGAACATTGAGGCCGGTACTGAGAAGCTACGGGCGGGTCACGTCGGAGTGACTGTTTTCGTCAACAAGTACGACGGCATCGACCTGCCGGCCGAGGCTTGCGAGATCCTCATCATTGACGGCCTTCCCGAGGTAGAAGGACTCATCGCCAGGGCTGAACAGTCGATCCTGAACGAAACCCGTCGGCAGCTCATGCGCCAAGTGCAGCGGATCGAGCAGGGGATGGGGCGTGGTGTCCGCTCTAGCGAGGACCATTGCGTGGTCCTCCTCATAGGCTCGCGACTGACTCAGCGGATTCACAATCCGGAGGCCCGCACGTTGTTTTCGCCGGCAACTCGCGCGCAGCTGAAGCTAGGCCGTGAGGTCACTGAGCAGCTGAAGGACCAGCCACTCTCGGCGCTGGAAGAAGTGATGGATCTCTGTCTCAGCCAGGACGAGGGTTGGGTCGACGCCAGCCGAAACGCCATCGTGAACGCCGACGAAGCTGCCCCTGGCCACGTCGATGAAGCCACCATCTTCCTTCGGCAGGCGTTCGATGCCGCGCGGCTGGGCCAATATGGTCGATCACAAGAGCTCGCCCAGGAGGCCGTTAAGGTCACCGGCGAAAAGCGCGCCAAGGGCTACATCAAGCAACAGCTTGCGGAGTACACGCACTTCACCAATCCCCTTGAGGCCCAGCAGTTGCAGCTTGCGGCTGTGACGCTGAACCGAGTCTTGGTGCGTCCAATAAACGGTATAACCTACAGCAAGCTGGAAGCCTCTAAGAACAGCCAGGCCGCCGTGGCGGTAGAATTCATGACGCGCTTCTTAGAGAAGAACGAGCTTCTTCTTTGGGTTAATGCTCTCGTTGAGGCTCTCGCTTGGGGTGAAGAGAACAGCAGCCGCTTCGAGCGCGCGATGCGGGATTTGGGGACTTATCTTGGGTTTGGATCTCAAATGCCGGAAAGTGACTTCGGCAAGGGTCCGGACAACCTCTGGTCCGTCGGTGACAAGAAGTATTTCGTCATTGAATGCAAGAGCGGAGCCACCAAAGCCGCCGCAATTAACAAGCATGACTGCAACCAGCTGGCGGGTTCGATGATGTGGTTCGGAAAGCAATACGGGCAGGCGTGCTCGGCGACCCCTTTCATGGTCCATCCGCAGACCAAGCCCGAACACGCTGCGACGTTGCACCCGGATGCGCGGATAATGACGGTGGAAAAGCTCGACAAGCTCACTGCGGCAGTACGTGCTTACACCGTCGCCATCGGCGACGATCTCGGCTTCACCAAGCCGAATATAGTCGCAGGGCAACTCGATCATTTCGGGCTGACTGGTAGCAGCTTCGTGGCTAGATTCACCACCAAAGGAAAGTGAGATCCAGACCCTGTAAGCCCATAGGAGGCTTGTCCTTCTCCCGTCGGAAGTAGAAACGGGGACACGCTCTTTCGACGACGGTCGGCCGAAGCTCGGCGCTTCTCACCCCACCGCCCTCATCTCCCGCAGCACCTCCACCTCCTCCGGATGCCGGTTAAGCACCTCGATCAGCCCCACCGCCGCGTCGCTCGGGGCCATGAGGCCGCTCTCGTATTTCTGGAACGCGCGGCGGCCGCCGCCGATCAGGCGGCCGGCTTCTTCCTGGGTCAGGCCCAGGCGCTTGCGGACCTTGCGGACGTGCGCGGCATACGCGGCCTTCAGCTCGCGGAAGGCGGCGTCCGACGCCGCCAGGTCGGCGCCGGAGTGGACGGAGTCGCTGTCGTCGTCCGGATACCAGCCAGGAACCTCGACCCCGCGCGTCATTGAGCCGAACCGGATCGTCTGCGGGCGTACGCCGCGCCGCAGGGTCTTGCCGGTTTCGGGGTGGATGCGGGTGTCAGTCACGAGCGAGGTCCTTGAACGATGTGAGCGTGACGTCGATCAGCGTCTCGCCCGCGAACTTCAGATACAGCCGCCGCCCGTCCCACGGCAGGGTGTAGGTGTCGTGCCAGACCTTTGAGTTGGGCGGGCTGTGCGCCGTCTCCGACTTGATGAAGTCGCCGGGTTCCAGCGCCTGCACCGCCTCGACGATGTCCTCCAGCGCATAGCCCAGAGCGCGGGCGTTCTCGACGGCGATGCGCGTGATCTCCAGCGTTTCCACCTGCGCGAACTTGGCCTGAACCGCTGACAGGGGGTGGTGCGGCTTTCGCTTGATCGCCATGCCAAGATACACCTTGAAGGTTATTTTTCAAGTCGAGCGCGGGAAGCTCCAGGCCGCACAGCTTTGGCGAGAGCATAACAGAATTAATCTACTAGGAGTAGCTATTCGGGGTGGTGCGCCTCCCCACCACCCCCTTCATCTCTTGCCGAGACGATCGCCGGGCGATCCGGGTTGCTCAAGGACCGCGCTCGCGCGCGGCCGCGCAGCGGCGGGCCGCAGGCTCGTCCTTGACCAACCCGGCTCGTCCGGCACGCTGGCCTGCATGAGATCGAAGGGTTGCGCCCTTCCTGAAGGAAGGGGTGAGGCACGCCCCCTTTCACTCCGCTCATCCTCGCGGAAGCGAGGACCCAGGTTTACGGCGGGTGCAATCAGGGTCGGGGATCGACGCGGGCCACATAGGGACAGACACCGAGGTGTCTGTCCCTGACTTCGCCAGTCCCTGCGATGAGCCGCTGCATCAAAAGACCTGGGTCCTCGCTTCCGCGAGGATGAGCGGGGGAATGAGGGGCGAGGGCGACGGGGAGCCCCCTCATCCGGCCGCTTCGCGGCCACCTTCTCCCTCGGGGGGGAGAAGGGAGGACGGGCGCTTATCCACCGTCTTCCCGGCGAAGGCCGGGATCCATGAAACCGCTTCAGCCCTTGCCCCGTATGGGCCCCGGCCTGCGCCGGGGACACGGGAAATGGGGGGATAGAGCGCAGTTTATCCCCCTCGCTCCAACCGCCCCCATACTCATCCCGTCCCCGTCGCGGGGGAGGGCGCCTGGTACCAGCCCGATGCGGCGGCGGGGAGTGGTCGAGCGGGATCAGGCGGAGGGGACGTAAGCCTCCGTTCCAGGCGTGCGCTGGTGTGCAGGCCCGCCCGTTCGTGGGCAGCAGTTCAAACCGTCTGGAGAGGCCAGGCGGGGAGAGTCCGGGAAAAAGGGGTGAACAGCTCCGCGCGTCCCGGGCCTGCGGGAGAACGACCACGCGGAGCGCTGACCTTCGTCGAAACGGCCCATGAC
>Ga0209066_10005613_pt1 | contig 13139 bp, 8 predicted proteins | sample All_14_2_FD_187198 | JGI IMG/M metagenome (GOLD analysis project Ga0209066, IMG submission 187198) | Freshwater microbial communities in response to fracking from Pennsylvania, USA - Allegheny Zone_MetaG_DW_15 (SPAdes) (version 2) ...
GAATCACACTAAGATCTGTAAATTTGTTCATATATACAAGAGATGAGATCCGAATATTGTTGGTTGATCACATTCTGAAACGGAAAAATGAGACCGCATCAACTTAGGTGAAGCCTGATGGCCTGTCCGGGGTTAAGATGCTCTCCTCTCCGGTGGTGTTTTGGGTCCATGTCTCGGATCAGCGTACTCCGCATAATCTGCAGAATGTCTCCGTGCGATACGATGACGATTGCCTTGTCCTTAAACTCCCGCTCGCATCTCAAGATAACCTCTGCGGCCCTGTCGCTGACAGCATAAACACTCTCACATTCGAACGAATTCTCTTTACATCCGTTGATCTCGTCCTGGGCCCAGACCTGATTGTAGGACTCGTGCGAGTTTTTCCCTTCAAACACTCCAAACGAACGTTCACACAGCAACACCTCCTGCCTCATCTCTGAGCATTTTGATCCAAGAACATCTCGCACTACCTGGGCGGTCTGGGTCGTGCGTAAGAACGGGCTGTGGATAAGCACAACTTCACGCGCCATGTCCTCCAGGTGCTTCGCGATGTCTTCAGCTCCCCGTCGGGCGTCCTCCTTGCCTTTGCTGGTCAACCCATGCTGTTTCGTCGCTAGCACCTTATCGGAGGAAACTACGCAAGTGACGTTGGCCTCACTCTCACCGTGCCGAATGGCAAAGTAAACGTTCTGGAGCGAGGGCAGGGACCTGAGCACTGACCTAGCCGAAGAGGTCTTCTGCTGCTTTCTCACTTGGGTGGTCCTGTAGATGGCAACGCCGGCCAGGACAAGAAAAGCGGCAACAACACTCAGTCTGCGAGTGGAATCCATCTTCACGCTTTCCCAGTACTAAAAGCAGTGCAAAATCAATCAAGGTCGATGCTGCGACGAGCTCTGACTTCACAACCACCATTCCAAGAGGTATTGCACTCCGTACAATGGCTTTAATGAGGGCAGCTAGATCAAAATTTCCAATGAGCGTTCAAACGATATAATAGACAATAACAACACGGAACGATTCACTCTCTCGTCTGCTTTGGCAATGGTCTCGCTGTCTGTTTATTACTGTGATGAGCATACAATATTGCACCAATTTTTAATAATGACGTTGTTCAAGTGGTAGATACCACCTGAACATTGTTGAAAGGAGCGGTAGGTACTTCCACCGCGGTGAAACACTGGTGTGAAATTCACATGTGCCCGTAGCTAATCGCCTGTTAAGCGAAAGGGTGTAATTCGGAAGAGAAACCTTGTGCAACGAAATGCAAGGTGTAATTGCAGAACTGGTGGTCCATCTCTCACATACACAAACCATCCAATAGTCATCATTCGATTGACAATTCATTCTCTCTCTCTCTCTCTCGTTCACCCTCCACTTGATCGTTTTTGCGTTCGACTCGCACAAGCACGCAGACTCCCTTGCACAGCGAAACGCAAATTCCAGAAAACGGAACATTGAGTTTCTTGATTTCCGACCACGCTTGCTTCCTTTCTTGAAAGCAGTCTTTTCAAAAATGCACGGCGAGGATAAGAGCAATCAGCAGGTGGTCGCCACCTCCCCGGCCCACCACGGCGACGGCAAGGGCGGCAAGGGTATCTCTCGTGTCGTCGGAGGAGCCACCTCGGGCGCCCTCGAGCTCATCATCTTCCACCCCGTCGATACCGTCGCCAAGAGACTAATGTCGAACCAGGGCAAGCTGGTCGTCCAGGGCGACTTCGCTGCCACCAGGAAGAACATCAACCAGGTCGTCTTCCGCCACACCGCTGACGCCGGTGTCTTTGCCAAGTGGAAGTCGATGTTCCCCGGACTCGGGTTTGCCGCTGGGTACAAGATCGCTCAGCGCACCTACAAGTTTGGAGGCCAGCCTTTCGTCATGGACTTCATCAACTCTACCATTGGCCCCCAGCTCCAGGCCACTATGGGACCCAAAAAGGGCAAGGTCTTCTCCTCGGCCGTTGCCGGATCGCTCATGGGTATCGGAGAGGTTCTCCTCCTCCCCCTGGACGTGCTCAAGATCAAGGCGCAGACCAACCCCGATGTGCTCAAGGGCAGAGGGCTCGTCGATATCTTTATGAAGGAGGGCCGTGCTCTCTACAAGGGAGGCGCTTGGACTGCTGCCCGTAACGCCCCTGGATCCTTTGCTCTCTTTGGCGGAGCCTCGGCTGTTCAGTACGGAATCTTCAAGTTGGAGGACCCCAAGAAGGCCACCTTCTGGCAGAACTTTGCGGCCTCCATCGGTGGAGCCGTCGCCTCCATCACGGTCGCGGCGCCGTTGGATGTCGTTAAGACTCGTATTCAGAGCAAGGCGTTCGACTCCACTGAGTCGGGAGTCTCCATCGTGAGAAATCTGATAAAGAACGAGGGCTTCACTGCCTTCTTCAAGGGTCTGACCCCCAAGCTCATCGTCGTTGGCCCTAAGCTGGTCTTCTCTTTCACCATCGCCCAATCCGTCATGAACTACCTAGAAAAGGCGCTGGCATAGACAGGTTGTTAGATGCAACTGATGATGTTGACAATGCTAGACGATATATTAGAGTACATGTGAAGAATACTTGCCGAAGCAATGATGGCCTCGTACGTAACGCACTTAGGCGGGTGCATGCTGTAAAAATTGGGGTGACTGGTACTTGTATGCCAGCTTGAAGTAACAATGGACTCTGAATCAATACTTACACTAGACCTACCATACCAACTCAGATATAAACCTGAAACCGGATTCATCATCAAAGGGAGAAGAGGAAAAGCAACAGAGGTGCACCGTGCCACATTGCATCATTCATCGTCGTCACTGGCATCCTCACCATTCTCCTTCTTCTTCTTGGCTTTCTTCAGCGACCCTTTCACAGCCACACCCTGAGTAGTTCCGCCAAACACTTCATGCTTGTTGACAAACTTGGTTTGGTCCATCGTCTCCTTTGGATGTTTTGATTCAAAGTGCATCCCCATGGACTTGAGGTCAGGCGCCTGCTGTTTGCAAATGTAGCACTCGTACTTGGCGTGCCCGGCCTTGCCTCCTAGCCGGTCTGCCTTGCCCTTATCACCACCGCCCGCATTTTGAGTCGCCACTACGGTCATTTTGAGGCGCCGTTAGTTCACTTGAAACCTTCAAATACGATCGATTGGTCTGTATATCGACCCGCATACGGCTTTACTTACGCTTCGTCTTCGCCGCGATCTCCTTCGCGGTATGCTGTTGAGGTTTTCCCTTGGCCATTTCTCTCGAGGGTCAACAAAACAAGTTCCAAACGGATTGATGCACTAACTATGGGGATACTTGCTTTATCACAGGCAAAGTAGAAACGCTTGTACCAGCTACTCTACACAGTTACAAAGGCAAGAAGTAGACTGTGCCAACCAAACAACGTAGAGACGATTCACAACTTTCTCGGACGAAAACACTGAGAGACAGTGTTATAAAAGAGGATACATTATCTAGCCCAACCAATATACAGGTTGGAAGGGTTCCAACAAAGCGCTGCTAGCTAAGCGATTTGTGTTTGTGCGCGCCACTGCTTTTCCGTCTCATCCATCCCATCGTTCAGGTAATGTACCCAATGGAGCAGCAAAGGTATCTACCAATTCGGAGTTCGGTTACCTTTGGCCTAAGTCACAAGTGTGACATTGACAAGGACACAACACACAAGGGGTACAACATGCCTTTTCCAAGTTTCCAAGGCTTTTGATCGCCTGTTGGGAAATGTGCAGTTCGCATTCTTCATGACTAGTACCTATTTCACATACACTGGTATTAAAAACAACGGTGTTTACTTGAGGAGGTTAGCGTTGTCGGCAAGGGTCTCAAAGGCTTGCCGAAGTTCCTTGGGATCAACCTTGACGAGAGCCACATTTCCGATAGCCTTCGGCACAGTGATGGTGATCTTCGCACCCTCACGCTTCTTGTCCATGAAGACGGCGTCCACCAATGCATCCATGTCTTGATTCTCCAGCGAGTAGGGAAGGTGGAGCTTCTGGAGGAGACTAGCAATCGTCTTGGCAAGTCCCACAGGAGCGTCCCCGCGGAGCTCAGCAAGCCTCGCCTCGGCCACAGTTCCGATCGCCACAGCGACTCCATGAGGCATGTTTCCGAATCCCAAAACGTGCTCGATTGCATGGCCCACGGTATGTCCAAGGTTGAGCAGTGCCCGCTTTCCGTCTTCCCTCTCATCTTCGCCGACAACCGCCGCCTTGATCTCGCAGCATTTCCTTACCGCGTGAGTCACGGCCTTGTGATGGGCATCCCCAGCTTTCCTGTTGGCCAGAGCTTCAGCGTTGTTCTCCAGCCACTTGAAAAACTCGCCAGACTCCTCCAAAACGGCGTGCTTCACTACCTCTCCCATTCCGCAATTGTACTCGAAGTCCGGCAGTGTCTCAAGCGCCTCAATGGGAACCAGGACCATCGAGGGCTGCCAAAAGGCACCCAAAAGGTTCTTTCCATGTCGAGTGTTGACTCCAGTCTTTCCTCCTACCGAAGCGTCCACCATCGCCAGCAGAGTAGTGGGAACATTAACAAACTTGAGGCCGCGAAGGACTGTCGCTGCTGCAAAGCCCACGATATCAGTCGTCACTCCGCCTCCCAAACCAATGACCAACGTCTTTCTATCAACCTTTTCGTCCAGCAACTTGTTCACCACATCCATATAGGTCTCCGCTGAAAACGAGATTTGAAGCCAAAATAGTTAGTCTTGCAGAGTGAAAATGAAGACACCATTAAATCGTCGAATAGGCTGGATCCTTGTATGTCCTTTGTGCCCTCTGACCCCTTTAATTCGCAGCATCGTCCACGAGTACACTTACGAGTCTTGTTATCTTCTCCATCTGGAAACTCCACATACGAGACGTTCCACCCGGCGTTCTTGAGCGATTCGAGCGCAACCTGCTTGTGTTTGGTCTTTCCGACGAGGTCGTTGGAGACAAGCACGCACTTGCCCTTTGAAGAGAAGCCAAAGTCCTCCAAAGCCGCCGCAAGAGACGCAACGGGCGAGAAGACGATCGGGTAGGACCGCGCGTCCCCCAGCTCCACGCGGACGTCCTCAGAGAGCTTTACGCGCTTCATGGTGTGTTGCGAATAACGGTATGCTGTAGTAGCAAGCAGCTTGTAAGATGATGATGACATCAAAGTCTGAGTTATTTCTCCTCCATCACTCCCGATGAATGAGCGATGACAGATATAACGTACCCTGGTACCTGGAAAATGTCTGGGGTACCTTGGTATCCCTCGAGTCTAACTCTAACGTTCGCAAACAAACAACAACGAGATGTGACGTTCAAGTACAATTACTTGAAGACGCAAAGCATTCGGCTGCAGTAAGAGCTCATAGATTCTATTCACTCGCTCCTTGTTGGTGTTCCCTTCTTCCAGGTTGTCCGAGCCGCCTTGTCGAGGAAAACGTTTTGATAATCTTTGTTTGAATCTTTTGGGGTAGCTAGCTCTCTTGGTGAGACGAGGCAGATCCAGTCGCCCTCTTCTAAAGTCTTTCCTTAAACCCAAGAGTTCTTGCAAGGGGACTCGACCCGCAAGTAAAGAAAGGAATTTGGTTGGAAAGAAGGAAGGAACACTTTTCCGGTGCGGTGGGTCGTTGAGTCGAATATAGGGAAACGAAGTACATTTCGGCGGGGTGTGGAAGCTCGTTTAGTCGCGGTGCAGTACCGTCATACACCATTCTAAGCGGATGGCTTTCTGAAAGGGATCGCAACGAAATGATTTGAATAAGGAGAGAAAATGTCGAAACCCAAGGTGTCTCAGCTCATCGCCCAGTGGGAGCAGGTCTCATTCAAGGAGACGCCGCCAGTCTCCAAGGCGTCCGGTCAGCCCTTGCCCTCTGTCCAGTCGATGTTCTCATCCTCGGAAAGGACCGCCAGGCGAGAAAGAACAGAACCGAGCGCCCCTCCGCTAGACCTTCTACCCATGTCTGAACCCAGAAGAATGAGCCGGAGAGCGAACCCTTCTTCGTCATCGAATCCTTCGGCATCTGCGCCAGCAAAGGCAAAGGCCTCATCAGTAGCTGCCCCAAGAAAACCTTTTGCGGATGTTTCTGCACTGAATACGATGACTCCGAAAGAGTCTGCAGAGGATCTGATCCGTAGAATAAAGGAGGCCCCGTCTTCAGCACCCGCCCGAGCGTTTAGCGACCAGGATTTTGTTACGCCAAAGCAGTACACAACCAGGACATACGAGAACTTTTTGAGTGCGGATATCGCCCGCACGAGGAAAACTCTCCAAGCGGTGAAGAATTCAACGTCACCCATAAAGAAATCAGGCGCGCGGGGGGATCGAGAGAGACTATCCGTATCGCGGTCAGTGAAGGAAAAGCCGTTCCCGGAGTTTAGCATCTCGGCGATCCCCATCGCTGAATCGTTTGATGTTCCGGCGATTGAGGACTTGCGCCAGCAGAAGGAGAATTCACCCATTCAGGCGAACCAGCAGCAGACTCGCGAGTCGCCGGGACTGGTCCCTCCATCTACGAGCAAACGGAAGAAGAGCGGAGTGGTGGATGTACCGAATTCGATTGCCGAGGAGAGCAGCCGGGTGATGGACGAGAGTGAGGTGTATAAAGACAACATCCCGTCTGAGGAGGCGGCAGCGGCGGGCAAGAAGTCTCGTAATCAGAAAGTGCATCAAAAGAGGACCGAGAACGAGAGCGTACTAAATGAGCAGAGCGGGATGCACCAACACAAGGTAGTCGTTCCAGCATCCAAGCGCAAGTGCCGCGATGTCATCTGTTTCGTCGCGCTGCTCATAACCTGGGTCGGGCTGATCACCGTCGGGATCATCGCGATTAAAATCGGCAACGTTGAGGCTCTGCTGCACGCAACGGACTTTCAAGGCCGGATATGCGGCAGCTGCGACATGAACGACGATGGTCACGAAGCGACTTGCGGAAAGCCCTACCAGGTCGTGGACCCTAACCGTATTACCGAGGTATTTGCCGTATGTGTGGAGTCATGTCCCAAGGCGAATGAGACGATCTGTCCTAGTTCGGTGGACTCGCAAGTCGGTGACCAATGCTGGAGAACCTTTGTTGACCAGAGGGCGCTCTTCTATCGATGCGTGCCACTCGCTCAATCCAATCATACGTGTCTACGAAGTCCTTATCTAGAATTCGTCAATGAGAGCCTGCCAGTGTCCGCGGACGACCCTCTGTGCGGGACGTGTCTGGACCCTGTGTTCGAGCCGGATGGAGTCCGTCCAAAGAACCCTAGCGCTATTGACTGCAAAGCGAAACACGTGGAGGTCTCGACGATTAGGCAGTACGAAAGGCTCCATCCGGCGGTGGAACTCTTTTCCTCGTGGTCGGAGATTGTCGTCCACTGGCTGGCGGATCTGCAGCACTCGTGGCAGGCAATCGCCGTTGGTGGCGGGTGCGGAGCTCTAGTAGGGAGCATCATTTGGATCCTCCTCTTTGCCTGCTTCGCTGGAACAGTGGTCTGGTTGACGTTGTTCAGCGTCGTGATCGGATCAGCGTTCATCTCGTTTGAGCTGTTGTACGCCGGAGGGGTGGTTTCAAAGGCCCAAGTCGCGGACGCTTTGGAAGGTTTAACGTTCATTGACAACCCGGAGGCGCTCGCTTCCGTTCAAATCTTTGTCGTCAGCGACTCTGCCCAGATGGAGACGTACGCTATAGCCGGGTGGATTCTCACCGTGGTTACCTTGATTCTTTTTCTCCTCGCCTGCTCTTTGCAGAGGAATGTGATTCGAGCCGCTGCGATCATGCGAGGGGCCTCCAGGGCGATTCTTTTCAACTGTACCTTGTGGATCATGCCGTTTCTGAGCTTTGCTCTAGTCATGGCCGTGTTCGCCTGGTGGGCATTTGTGACCGCCCTGCTTGGCTCGGCGGGGAGAATAGCACCAGCGAGTTTTGTCTTGTCTTTGACTGGTACAAACATCTCCAGCGATGGGGTGAGCATGAGGGCGGATGACTGGGTCGACGTCAACCCGGCGATGATCGTGTTTCACACCTTTGCCTGCCTGTGGACCATCTTCTTCGTCCGCGCACTGTGCGCAATGGCGATCGCAGCCGTCGTGGCCTCGTGGCGGTTCAAGGAGAGGAGGAGATTGTCCGTTTGTGGGGCGTTGAGGCTCATCGCGAGGTACCACCTGGGTACGGCTGCCTTGGGAAGTGCGATCATTGCCATGTTGCAGCTGTTGAGACTGATCCTCTCGTACATTGACCGCAAGGCAAGGCAGGTGAGCGTGGGAAAACAGAACGCTCTTTCCAGAGCCTTTCTTGCAGTAGCCACCTGTCTCCTCTCGTGCTTCTCGTCCTTCCTCAAGTTTGCGACCCGCTTCTCGTACGTCATCGCCGCAATTCGAGGAGAGTCGTTCTGCCTCGCCACCAAGTCGGCGTTCGTGCTCCTTTCCAGCAATCTCGTGGACAGTGGCGTGTCACTGTTTCTCTCGGGAGCGGTGTTGCTTTTAGGCCGTCTTCTAGTCGTAGGATTCTCGGCGACCATCACCTGGTTCCTCATATGGTACCAGATCATGCCTGTGAGCGCGCTTTCATCCTATTTTGCCCCGGTCGCGTCGGCGATCCTCCTGGCCTGGTTTATCAGCGGCGCGTGTTTTGACCTGTACGCCGCCTCGCTCGATACGTTGATCATATGCAAGCTGGAGCAGAAAGCGAGAGGGATCAAGCGGAGCGATATCAACGCGACGCACCAAGAGATCTCTACGGTCTGATTCGTCTGATTAGTTGTATATACTTATATAAACATACTATCATGTGTCTGTAAACTGGTACCGAAGTATGAAGTTCTTGGAGATCTTTGGACGACTTTACACACATGATACGTACTTGAGATCGTCGTCTGAATGAGCCGATCGCATATCATTCAACCGATGGCAATGGCACGGTGGGACTCTTAGCGGAGGATGGGAGGGAAGGGAATGAAGACTGGGTAACTCTCCGCGATGTGAAAATCGTGGACGATAAGAATAAATAAGATAGCCAATAAGCAATAAGAACACACACAATGGGTACACATGGGTAGCCAAAGGATTCGCTCAGCTCAGCTCACAATCGAATCGAACAAGGACGAGAGGCAAGACACCAAGGAAGATGAGCGCGAAGGCGGACCAGCTGGCTACCGAACGGGGTATTGAGGAGGAAGAGGAGCCGTCCTCCGTGAACGATGGTGGCTACGATTCGGACGACGACGACGCTGGAGACCTCATTCTCTTGGCCAAGTACTCGAACGTCAAGCTAAAAGGGGAGGCGCAGAACCGCGCCGTGCAGCAGCAACAGCAGCAGAAGCGCAAGCAGACGGACCAGGAAAAGGCCCTGGCTGCCAAGAAGGAGCAGAAGAAGGCTGAGGCAAGGCAAAAGAGTGAAAGGGTAAAGTTGAGTAAAGCGGACAAACGGCTGGCATTTTCGCTAGAGGCGCTTCGAGTGGCCGACTCACACGTGCCCGGAACGACAAACACCGTTAGTACCACCAATGCAGCTTCTAAGGTCGCAAACCCAGCCGCCGATACCGTTACAGTCCAGGGCGATGTTAAGCAGCTTCTTGCAGAGGGACTGCGGTTGTCACAAGCGAAGAAGAGCAAGGAGGCGATCCCGGTCCTGAAACAGGCCATGCAGTCCGCACTTGCCCAGGGAAACCTCGCCACAGCTCTTTCCTCTTGCACCCTGCTCGGGAATGAACACTTGGCTTTGGAGCAAACGAGAGACGCGATCGACTGCTTTCACCGGGCTATCGCCTTGGCCAAACAGGTCGGGGTCACCATAGAGCAACGCCAGAGTCTCATTGGCGCCCTCCAAAATGCTTACAAGAACGTGGGAGATAGCGAAAGTGCAGCAGAGGTGCTTCATATGTACGGACCCGCTTTTTTTGCCAGCGAACCTACTCCAGTCGTCGCCGGAGCACCCGTTGATAAGAAGCCACAAGAGTTGACTGACCAACTCAAAGCGGCGGTGAATGAGGCGCTTGAGCAAGGGTTGTTGAAGAAGGACCTTCAGCCTCTTAAAACGCTGATTGCTTCGTTTGTCAAGACCCCATTTATCACTTCGGTTGTGCGACACGCTCATCCTCAAACGGGGGTTACGTGCCTTCACGTCGCTGCTGGAAGAGACGACGATGATCTCGTGCGAAGTGCGCTTGCGTTGGGCGCTAATTTAGGTGCTAAGGACGCGTCAGGGGCCTCCCCACTGTTGTTGGCAGCTCGTTTTGGAGGAGTCAAGGCGATGGATGCACTTATCAAGGGCGGTGCAAAGTTTGACGAGGACCTAACGGAGAAAGAGATTGCTTCGTGGTCGCCGGCGGTGAAGCAACGCGTCGCTGCCATGGTCAGCGGGTGAGGGCGCTTCGCTTGTTGTTTATAAATGATTAGCTTTAAAAATGAGTAGCTATTTACATTACAGTCATTCAGGGATGAGAGGATATCAAGATGCAGCCGAGCCGCTGCGTAAGACTCTTTTCTTTCCCGCTCGAGTTCTTCACTCAGCTCTGCGCACCTCAAGCGGAGCTCTTCGATTTCATTCAAAAGCTCCACATTGGTCGTGGACGCAACATGGGCGATTCCATTGGTTATGGTTGCCGTCGCCGACTGAACCATTGGTGCGTGTACAGTGGGCGGCGGGGTGGTTAACCGTTTGGGCGGGATCGTCGGAGACATCGATTTGGTCAGCGCTAGTTCGCGAGCAAGACGTTCAAGCTCGCGATCATTCGCCACGTACAAGTTCTGAAGCTTGTCCCGCTGTTCAGCGGTGGCGGCGAGCTGCCTAGTAAGCGCACCCACATGATCCTGCAAGCGAGTGACGTAGTCCTGAACCCCGTGATCTCTTAGTAGAGTGTCCACCGTCGACCTCAACGAGTCGATTAAAGCGTCCTGTTCCTCGATTTTTCTCCGCAAAGCCTTCTCCACAATGCTGCTCGGGTCAAGCGCCGGCAGCGCCGCGTTGCTGATCGGAGGAGGGGCAGACATCTCCGTCGTTGCAGGCTGAGGAGTTCTCGTAGCGGAGCGCTCAGGTACCGAATCGGGTAAAGAGACTACTGAACCAGATTTCTTTGGAATGGAAGGTGTGACCGGCGCAGATGGACCGGTTTTTTCTAGGGAACTCGAGGACGACGAAGGTTTCTTGGACAGGGAATCAAAGAACGCGAGGACTTCTGGACTCTTCGCCAGGTCCCGCGGAGTGTGGCCTTTCGAGTCCTTGATGGAGAAGTCCGCTGAAAAATCGCGCAAAGCCTCCAGGGTCTCTAAAGCGTTATTCACGGTAGCCTCATGCGCCGGTGTTGCTCCTGCTTTGTTCCGCGCATTCGGATTGGCTCCCGCCTTAATCAGCAGAGATATCACTTCCCTGCCCTGCCCGAATGATGCCGCCCAGTGCAAAAGTGTCGCGTCGTCTGGACTTCCATCCGTTTTACTGGCGTTTATTCCTCCGGCTAATAGTCGTTCGATCCTCGTTACCTGACCTGTGCAAACATTCTGAAGTAACTCGGCTACAAACGCCTGCTCAATCTGTGCCTCCATAGAGCTCTCCCTCGCGAGCTCCAGAGCCATCTTTCCCCGTGCATTCTTCGAGTTGACCGTAACCCCCGCTCTTAGAAGTGTTCTCACGGAGTCCACTCTTCCCAGTCTGCATGCCAAATGCAGTGCCGTATCCCCCCGTTCAGCGTTGCTCACCGTGTCTGGTAGAGGTTCATTCGCGAGGGTCGCACCGTGTCTTCTAATCAGCAGGCCGATAAGGTCTGAACGCGACAAGTTTACAGCTTCTCCAAGCGCTAAAATGGCGAACACGGGGTCGTCAGGTACGTTTGCCAATTGCTGTTGTTGCTGCTGGGCGATGTGGACAGGCATCGGGCTCGTCGGACGCCCTCCTCCCGTGGACGGATGCGTCCCTAACGGTGACGCCTGCATCGTTCACAACTTCTCTTCTTCCCTTTGGACAATCGACCGACCTCCTCCGCAAGTACGCCTCTCGTGTCGTCAAGGTTCTTTCTTCGAAAAGGTGATGATCGCCCACTAGATCCAGAACCGGTCAAGCTCATGGGCGCATATTAAGGCCCTCCCTGGCTTCCTCAGAACGTTGATAGATGAATGATCTTCGGTCCGCAGACTCGGATTTCTTTTCTGAGTGAGCTGGCAGGTAGATACCCGTTGGGCGTTGCTCTTCTCTCACTCTTTATTCTAGAGCTTTGCGTTTCCCAAATCGTCGCTTCATGGGATGAGAGATGTCTTAATCGCGGATGGTGGACCGGCGCTGAAGTGTCTACGTGTGTGCTAATCGATCGATCAAAAATGTGTTCTCTTGATTTGTGACGTCACGTTAAGAGATAAGTCGCGAGATCCATGATCTCGCACACGTTTTGGCAGGGGCATAGTGACTCTCTCTCTCTTTGCGCTGCTCTCTTCTCGACACAACCGCCTTCTCTTCTCTCTCTGGAAGTGATGCTCGAGACATTAAACGTACACGGAAGGGAGTCAGTAAAACCAATCAAACTTCAGATATCGGATTCGAGGCTCAACAATTTGCGGCCCTGGTACTACTATAGAGAGAATCGAGAAAAATCATCTTCGTTCTCATCCATTTCTAAATCACACTCCTCCAGCTTCGTGTTCCCGTTCAGTTTAGATTCCAATGTTCGCAGGAGGTTCGCGGTGCTGGAGCAGAGTACAACGGCGTACTGAGGTCCATATATGGACTGATCAGGGCAAGCCTGACGAACAGAGGTCTCCTCACCTGGCTTGACGGCAGGCAAACTCAACAACAACCTTCGTCCATCAAAACCAGGCGCAGAGTACAATCCTTCAAGTTTCTGCACAAGTTGCGGCTTGTTCCAACTCTTCGAAACGGAGACGCCACGGCTCTCGAGCTCATCGCGAATCTCCTTGACAGTCGCCAACTTAGGCTTGCTGGACTGCGTAACAACCTGCCACCGCCTGACTCCGCCTTCCAAGGTGAGGAAAACAAGCGCATATGGCAACACATTGGAGCTACCATCATCCGGAAGTGACGAAGCACTAGCAGCCTGAGCATTGCAGGCTTCGGGGGTGAAGGCAGATGAAATCTTCCTTGTCAGCTCAAGGAGCCAAGGACCGTCGACAACATGCTCGGGACTGATCGTCGCTTGGAAGAAGAGGATGAAGAATCGTATAGAAGGATTCTCAAGACCCGGATGATCAGCGAAGTGTGATTCGA
>Ga0209066_10005614_pt1 | contig 13138 bp, 9 predicted proteins | sample All_14_2_FD_187198 | JGI IMG/M metagenome (GOLD analysis project Ga0209066, IMG submission 187198) | Freshwater microbial communities in response to fracking from Pennsylvania, USA - Allegheny Zone_MetaG_DW_15 (SPAdes) (version 2) ...
CGCCGATCTGGCCCTTGGTGTCGCGTGGTGAGCCGTTCCAGGTGGTGGGCACCACGCACTGGTAGTTCTCGATCTTGCCGTCCTTGATCTTGATCCAGTGGCCCAGCATGCCGCGCGGCGCGGCCACGGTGCCCACGCCTTTGGCCTCCTTGGGCCAGGTGGCTGGGTCCCATTTCTCCACGTTGGCGGTGCTGCTGTCGCCGTTCTTGATGTTCTGCACCATCTGGCGGAAGTCGTCCATCATCATCTCGCCGCAGTACTGGCTCTCCAGCGCGCGCGCCAGCGTGCGACCGATGGTGGTGGGCAGCAACTGCTTGAGGGTGAAGTTCGTTTCCGGCAGACCCAGCGCCTTGGGAATGGCGCTGTTGATGGCGACGGCGGAGGCGTCCACCTGCTCTTTGACGCGCTGGCAATACTTGTTGCCTTGCGATGCGTGCACATAACCCAAGATGTAGCGCGACAGCGGGCCCACTTCAACCGCATGGCCGCGCCAGCGCGGTGCCTTGATCCAGGAGTATTTGGCCGACTCGTCGAGTTGTTCGATGTTCGTGCGCGTGCCCTTGAAGTTCGGGCCTTCGGGCTTGTAGTTGGCTTCGGTCACGCCATCCCAAGGGTGCAAGCCCTTGGTTTCGTCGCCGTACTTGTACCAGCTGTGGCTCACGAACTCTTGCACCTGCTCGGGGTCGCGCGGGTCGATGGGGTGGATCTTGTCCCAGTTGCCGTCCAGGATCACGCCGCCGGGCAGCTGGTGGGTGCTGAAGTCGTAAGGCACCTTCTCGTAGGTGCCGTAATCGGCCACGTTGGTGGCAGCCAAGCCGCCGCCGTAGAGCCAACCAGCGTTCTTGTAGATCGTTCCAATGGCCAGCACGTCCGGGATGTAGACGTTGTTGTTGAAGTCGATCATTTCCTTGATACGGGCTTCAACGAAGTTCAGGCGCTCCATGTTGATGGGCGCACCGGCGGCGCCGTCGCCGTCGATGTTGATCGCGCAGGGAACGCCGCCCACCATGTAGTTCGGGTGCGGGTTTTTGCCGCCGAAGATGGTGTGCACCTTCACCCATTCTTTCTGCAGGTCCAGCGCCTCCAGGTAGTGCGTTACCGCCATCAGGTTGGCCTCGGCGGGCAGCACATAGGCCTTGGAGCCCCAGTAGCCGTTGGCAAACGGCCCGAGCTGGCCGCTCTCAACGAACTTCTTCAGGCGGTTCTGCACATCGCGGAAATAGCCAGGAGAAGACATGGGGTGCGAGGGCGACACCAGGTGTTGCAGGTCGCTGGTCTTCTTCGGGTCGGCATTCAGGGCGGAAACCACATCCACCCAGTCCAGCGCATGCAGGTGGTAGAAGTGCACCGCGTGGTCGTGCACCTGCAGCGTTTTGGCCATCATCTCGCGAATCAGGTGGGCGTTCAGCGGAATGCGAATGCCCAGCGCGTCTTCCACCGCGCGCACCGAAGTGAGCGCGTGGCAGCCGGTGCAGACGCCGCAGATGCGTTCCACAAAAGCCCAGGCATCGCGCGGGTCGCGGCCTTTCAAAATGACTTCCAGCCCGCGCCACATGGTGCCGGTGGACACCGCGTTGCGGATGATGTTGTTGCTGTCGAGGTTGACCTCGCAGCGCATGTGGCCCTCGATGCGCGTGACCGGATCGACGACGATGCGCCGACCGGTGTTGTCCATCTTGAAGCCTTGTGTTTCGTAAGCGCCCATGGTGTTCTTCCTGTGTGGTCTGGATCAGCGGTTGGTGGACGCGGCTTTGGTCTCGGCAGCCTTGTCTTTGGCACGTTTGGCCACCGAAATGGCGGCGTGCGCCGCCACGGCGGCACCCACCACGGCCGCCGCTGTGCCACCGATTTCATCGGCGTTGGCCTCAATGCCGAAGGCGTGGATGTCGGTCAGGCGGTCGTAGAACGAACCCTTGTCCCAGAAGCCGTCTTCCGAACAGCCGATGCAGCCGTGGCCCGCCTTGATGGGGAAGCTCGTGCCCTCGTTCCACTGCACGGTGGAGCAGGCGTTGTAGGTCGTCGGGCCCTTACAGCCCACTTTGTAGAGGCAATAGCCCTTGCGCGCAGACTCGTCGTCCCAAGCTTCCACAAACTGACCTGCATCGAAATGCGGGCGGCGGTAGCACTTGTCGTGGATGCGCTGGCTGTAGAACATCTTCGGGCGGCCCTGGCGGTCCAGCTCGGGGACACGGTCGAAGGTCAGCATGTAAGTGATCACACCCGTCATCACCTCGGGGATGGGCGGGCAGCCCGGCACCTTGATGATGGGCTTGTCGGTAATCACCTTGTGGATCGGAGTCGCTTGCGTGGGGTTGGGCTTGGCCGCCTGCACGCAGCCCCAGCTGGCGCACGAACCCCAGGCGATGATGGCCTTGGCGTCCTTCGCCACCTTCTGCAGTTTCTCCAGGAAAGGCTTGCCCGACTGGATGCAGAACATGCCGTCTTCGTTCAGCGGCGGGTTGCCTTCCACGGCCAGAATGTACTGACCCTTGTATTTCACGAGCAGCTCTTCCAGCAACTCTTCGGCCTGGTGGCCGGCGGCGGCCATCAGGGTGTCGTCGTAGTCCAGCGAAATCATGGACAGCACCACGTCCTTGGCCAGCGGATGGGCCGACCGAATGAAGGCTTCGGTGCAGCAGGTGCATTCCAGCCCGTGCAGCCAGATCACCGGCGTGCGCGGCTTGTTTTCCATGGCGTGCGCGATCTGCGGCACGAAGCTCGGCGCCAGCCCCAGCGAAGTGGCGGTGAGCGAGCAGTACTTCAGGTAGCTGCGGCGCGAGATGCCCTTGCGGCGCATCACCTCGTAAAAGGTTTCGATCATGTTGCTTGTCTCCGTTGGCTGGCAAGGCGTGGGGTGTGGTGGCGTGTGTGTCGGCACCCCGCTGCGGTCCTGTGCAATTGCAGGCAGGTGTGTTGTCGTTCGCAAAACACAGGCCACACTGCACCCAACTAGGGAAAGCACCGAGTTGCGTTTGTAAGCTGTTGAATTTGAACGGTAAATTCAAACACCATCCAGCCGACTGACAACAGCGCTTCCACCGAATGGAAGACATCATTCCAATGTCTTGACCTTATTGGAAACCTCCCTTGCAGTGCCGTTCTGCATCAAGCGAGGGCAGCAATGGGCAGCGCTGGCCGCTGTAAGCGCTGCACAGTTCAGCAGGTTCCCAGGGACATCTCGGCGTGGCTGCGGCTATAGTGCTCTCACCGCAACCCCTGCCAGAGCCAACCCGGCCCGCAGGGAGATTGCGCAGAACAGGGAGGGGAAGATGATCGACACATCTTTGTTGATGCCGTTATTGCAGACGGTGCGTGCGGCTATTGCGCGTATTGCAGGCGCGAACATTTCAAGCATCCCGGCTGTCTGAAATGCGCCGACCCCAGTTTATTTTGTCGTCTATCTTGGGATTCCCAGGATAGGCGCTCGTCTATATTACGTTAGGTTTTCTCTCACCCAGTCCCGACATTGAAGTCCATCTAAATACCGAAGTGGAGAATCTATGCAGTGCATTATTTGTCGCGAAGATAAAGAAGATATAAGCGACGAACATGTGATACCCGATTCTCTGGGGGGCTACTATCACATATTTAACGTTTGCAAGACTTGCAATTCGAAGATGGGCGAAGAAATCGATTCCCCGCTAGTCAATCATAAACTGACAGAGCTATATAGATTCGCCCAAGAGATTGAAGGAAAAAAAGGCATTACTCCAAATCCTTTTTCCGGCATTTTTATGGAAGAAGGGAGTCCAGAAATTAAAGCCAGAGTAGATGTCAATCCAGAAGGGAAACTAGAGGTTCGATATCACCCGGTCATCAAGTTAACGGAAGATGCAGGAGTGGTTCAATCCATTGAGATTGCCGTGGATTCGAAAGACGAAGGGAAGATCGACGAAATTCTTAAAAAGATAATTACGCGTAAGGGCATTCCAGAATCGGCAATCATCAAAGGAGAACGGAGGCGTGAGATCAAAACTGGCGGCGTTGGTGGAAGATGGGAAATCGATATTCTGAAGTTTAAAATAGGTCTACTGAAAATCGCTTATGAATTCGCAGTCGATTCCATTCCAGACTTCTTCCTCGACGCAGACGCCAAGAATATATCAGAAATTCTCAAGAATGCTGATTATGAAGGAGTAAAGGAATACGTAAAAATCGGATCAGGCTTGCAGCCTGAAATTTTTGAGCCATTCGCCGATTATTTAGATTTGTCTAGCAAGAAGCACTACTTGGTCTTGACTCATACGGAGTCTGGATTATTGTGCCTCGTCAAACTCGACAACCTTTTCTCGATTGGCGTTGTTCTTTCCAAGAATAAATTCATAGACTTTACTGAAACTATTATTGGCGTGAATGACATCGAAGCTAGACGTTTCCGCAAGCTACGGATTCCAGACCTCATAACCGAATGCATGGGGCCTCTGCATACCAGATTCTGTTATTACTTCGATGATGAAAATGAGAGAGCAAAGGGGCAGCCGGAAGTTAACTCTCCAAACTATCGTTACGAGGGAAATGATAGAGGAGAGATTCCTCTATATAAGAAAAATGGGGAGCGACACCCTTTTCTTGTTCATCACCTACTGGAGAAAAGCTCTTGTCAATCACGCAAGGATGGAAATTGGAAAATCGAAATATTTTGGTTCGACCAATCTCAAGAGTACTGTGTTAAGTCTATCGGATCAGGAAGTTTGTATCAGGTCATCGGCCTTGAAATGAGTCAAGAGCAAGTCAGAAAGGTGTAGGTTCCTCATGCTAAGCACACAAAACCTAACGAGTAAGGATAGATCGCGCGAAGCCGCGATCTGATCCGTTTGTTGGACAAGCCCGGTGGTGGAAGCCGAAGTGGGGGTTTTTGCCCCTGTAGATTGATCCGTGGGATCAGGGCGGCGCAGGCAGACGGCGGTGTTCTGCCGGGGTAAACCAAGCGCAGTGGTTGCGCTCGCCGGGTTCTTTTGGTCAACCCATGGCTGCGAAGGCCGTTTTCAGCGCGAGCCGATCCAACGGCTGGGCTCAGCGGCTCAAACCGGGTTCATGGGCGTCGGGTGCAGGCCGTTTCAGTGCTTGGACGCCTCCACCGGGCCTGCCTTGTCGGGCTGCACAGCCTGCGGCGCAGCGCAGGGTGGCACCGCATCAGGTCGCAAGCGCCGCTTCAAGATCACCATCGCCCCGCCACAGGCGCAGCGCCAGACCGGCCGGGGTGGCGAAGTGGGCGAAGTTGTCGCTGTTGGCGGCACAGCCGATTGCGCCAATGGCCGCAGGTGCAACACCTGCAACAGGCGCAATGTGCGGCGGCTGTTGTGGTGCAGAAAGCCGAAGTTTCTGGCCCGCTGAAAGCCTTTGGGCAAGACGTGTTGCAGCAGCAGCCACAGAAAGTCCGCGCCGGGCAGCGTACGGGTAGCGGGTTTGCCGCTCTGGGCGTCGCGGTAGCGGAAAGTGACCAGACCATCTTGGCAACGCAAGATGTCGCGCTCCGAGATCACGCCCCGGTACAGGTAGCGCCCCAGGTAGCGCAGCGCAGCCTGTCCGTCACCCACGGCCTTGCAGTCCACCACCCAGCGCTCGGGCAAGCCAGCAGGCAGCGTGAACCCCGCATCAGCCAGCCCCGCACGCACCTTGGCCGCAAACACCTTGCCCAGCGCCTTGTGGTTGAACAGGTAACCCCCGCGTGCGGGTGCTGGCGTGCCCGCCGTTGTGCCGACTGGCTTCGCTATGCCGGATTTGCCCAGCTTGACCTTGGTACGCCACAAACGCTCTTTGGCGCTGAACGCTGCGGCGGGCATGCACACATGCACATGCGGATGGAACCCGAGTTGGCGGTTGTGCGTGTGCAGCACGGCCAGCGCGCCGGGCGTGCCCGAGAGTTGTTTGTCGTTCTGGCTGAAGGTGTTGAGCGTGTCCCAGGCGCAGCGCATCAAAACCTCGTACACCACGCGCTGGTGCGCCCAGGCCAGGGCGCGCAGCTGCGCGGGCAGCGTGAAGGTGACCAGAAAGTAGGTGGCGGGCACCAGTGCTTGGAGCTGGCGCTGCAACCACGCCGCACTTTCAAAGTGCTGGCAATGCGGACAGGCGCGGTGGCCGCAAGAGTGCGGCAGACAGCGCTGTGTCTGGCAACCCGAGCAGGCTGCGAGCATGTGGGGCGCAAAGCGGGTGCGGCAGGAGCCCAGCGCGCTCAGGGCCTGGCGCTGGCTGGGCAGCAGGCGTGCGCCATAGCGTTGCAGCAGATCGGTGTCGAACTGCGCGATCAAGTCGGCCAGGCGCATCATGACGGCGCTCTTGGCTGGACTTTGCAGCCGATGCGGTAGCCATTCATCAGCGCGTTTAGGCGTTCGCTGCACGCGTCCGTGGTGTGGTTGGTGAGGTGGGTGTAACGCGCGGTGGTCAGGATGCTGTGGTGACCCAGGATCTGTTGCACTTGCAGCAGGTCAACACCGGCCTCGATCAGGTGCGTGGCGTAGCTGTGGCGCAGGCTGTGGGGGGATATTTTTTTTTGATGCCGAGTTCTTCAACAACGAGCGCCAGGGTGCGCTGCACACCGCCACGGTCCAGCGGGCTGCTGGCGCTGTGGGCACCGGCCAGGCCTGCCGCGCGGTTGGGAAACAGCAGCGTGGGGTGGCGGTGGCAGGCCCAAAAGCGGCGCAGCACGTCAAGGGTGGCTTGTGGCAAAGGCACCAAGCGGTCGCGGTTGCCTTTGGCGTTGCGCACCTGCACGCGCATGCGCTCGGCATCGATGTCGGCCACGGTCAAGGCCAGCCCTTCGCCCAGGCGCAGGCCCAGGCTGTAGAGGGTGAAGAAGAACACGCGGTAGCTGGCCACGCGGGTGTGCTCAAAGATGGCCTGTGCTTGGGACACGCTGACGATGTCGGGCAAGCGGCTGGTCTTGGGCGGGCGGATGAAGCCGGGCATGGCCCAGGGCTGAGCCAGCACATGTTCGGTGAAGAATTTGAGGCCATACAGATCGAGCTTGACGCCGCTCCAGGAGTGCTGGGCCTTCATGGCGGTGAAGTAGTCGGCGAGCTGCGCCGGGCTCAGGGCTGAAACATCGAACTGAAAATGCGCGCCGATGCGGCGCATGGCGCGGGCATAGGCCTCGATGGTCTTGGGCTGTAGGCCTTTGAGCTGGAGGTGTTGCAGATGGGCGCGGTACTGGCTGGCGAAGGGCTCTGGAAACTTGGCGGGATCAATGCCGCTGGGGTGCTCGGACATGGGGGAATCTCCTCGAAGGTGGAAGGGCTGCATGCCCTACCATCGGGGCATGCAACAGCACCTTACGGGATTGGGAGATGTCTTGAAACTCCGCGTAGCGGCTTCGTCCAACAAATCATTCCAGCAGACGGCCTTCGGCGGCCGCTAAATTCAAACGTTATGGCTTCAACGTACAGAGCATGCCAGAAATTACTGAACTGTTAACGTGGATTGAGTCGCATGGTACGACTGTCGATCTAATCAAATGGCTAGTCGCCGGGATATTAGCTTGGTTGTTGGGCGTATTTAGGTTTTTACACACTCGTCTAAAACGTCCATCTTTAGAAATTGAGTCTTTCACTAGCCGCTGCGCGTGGGAAGATATTGGGGAAGTTGATGGAAATCCGTCTAACGCAAGAGTCACGATATTAATCGAAGCAGGTATTAACAACCCAACCACATCGCCCATTTTTATTAGAGATTTCACCTTGCAGGTGAAACGATTGAAAAAGTGGCCTTTATGGGGTGCTGAGCTAAACCCTACAACCTTACCTTGCAGGGTAAGGCATGCCGTAGGTGATGTCACAAAATACCTAAAAAATTGGTTCTCAAATTACGATGAGGGGTCAGATAATCTAACCCTGGATGCAAGAATCAATGATCGAGAGTTTCAATCAGGCTTCATCATGTTTGTTTCTGTATCTTGGGGCAACATGCTGCCTAGAGTGGTGAATGGAAAAATACTTGTAAGAATGAAGGCACGCCTTACAACCGGGGAAATTTTGGTAGCGAAGGCACGAATTCACATACTCGAAGATAATTCCGTACTGGAGGCGCTATTACCAGGATTATTTACTCACGTAGAGAATCCTGCTACCTGGAACATTATTCGATGCAAGCCCTAACAAAAACATCCAACCGACCCACAACTCCGCGCGGACGGCTGATGTTGGGCATTAATCCCGAATTAATCAGTTCCCCCCAATTGACATCCCCCGCATATTCAACATCACCGAAAGCGCCCACCGCATTCACAACCCGTTCACGCCCGACAAATACGCCACGCTCGGCGCAGCCTTGCATCTGTCGGCGGGGGCGCGGGTGCTGGACTTGGGCAGCGGTTCGGGGGAGATGCTGTGCACTTGGGCTCGCGATCACGGCATCGTCGGCGCGGGCATCGACATGAGCCCCCTGTTCACCGCGCAGGCCCAAAGCCGTGCGGTGGAGCTGGGCGTGGCCGGTCAGGTCGACTTCATCCATGGCGATGCGGCGGGTTATGTGGCTGACGAGAAGGTCGATGTGGCCGCCTGCATCGGTGCCAGCTGGATTGCCGGGGGCGTTGCCGGCACCCTCGCCGCTGGCTGCAAGCCAACCCCAACGACGAGCTGGCCAACGAAGTTCGCGCCCTGCTGACCACCAAGCCCGTGCGCCACATCACCTACGCCCGCGAATACCTGGGCTGGGGCGTGTTCGCGCTCATGGAGCGGTAAGTGTCGCCACAGTGCTCTGACAACATGTTCTGAATTAAAAAAGCCTTAACCGCTTTATTTGCACAGATAGCTTGCTACATATTTTGCATCAGCGAACTATTGAATACCAATGAGCGGCGACGGCACTTTTTCTTCTAAATTCTGAATACCTATGGCTTTTGATGGCCGTGGGGCAGCAGATGTATTGCGTTGACCACACAAAGCACACCATGTCCCTTGTTACCCGGAGGTGCAGGGCAACCCGCCGGTGCAACCACTGGGTGGCGCCAAACAGGGAGCGGAAAACCGAGGTGCTGCAGGTTTTATGTGCTGGATCAGGCGCGCACCATACTAGGAATTCCACAAAGGCTTTAAAGAAAGCCATAATCATCACATCTATAAAGTAAAAGCTTTAAATAAGGCTTTTGTAGAGACTGTGTGATACTCTCTGCAATGGGTGCTTTTAAGCCCATAAAGCAGAGAAGTGACCATAAAAGCTTTATTTGGAGCCTTAGTGATGCCAGGAACAACCATCGAAGAGCTGGAGCTCGACTTCGGCGAGCGACTCAAATCGCTACGCCTGCGGCAAAACATCGATCGCGCGACACTCGCAGCACAGGCGGGCTGCAGCTTGAGTGCGATCAAGAATATCGAAAACGGGGCGGGTTCGACCTTGCGAACACTCATCGCCGTGGTTCGGGCGTTGGGACGAGAAGAGTGGTTACGCACCGTCACGCCGATGGCAACGATCAGTCCGTTGAGTCTGCCCAAGGCCGGACACGTTCGCCAACGGGCGAGCTCCAATAGAAAGAAGATTTAAGTGGCCACCCGAACAGCAAAAACCAAACAGGCCGCCTATCGACGTGTCGATGTCATCGATGTGTATCTTTGGGGCAAACACATTGGCGCAGTATTTTGGATGTTGGAAGCTCTGCTGGCGGCGCCAGGGCCAAAGCGGTTATTGCGTGGAACCCAGACACGGAAGAAATCCGTTCTGGACAGATGAGCGCACCCGATGGATTTGAGCACTGGTTGCTCAAATTCGATGGGATGGGGTCTGATACCGAATTGGGTGCGTGGTCCAGCTATGGTCGAATTGAATTTGCCTACTACATGATGGAGCGTGCAGCGAACATCGAAATCCCCCGCATCTTCAACATCACCGAAAGCGCCCACCGCATTCACAACCCGTTCACGCCCGACCAACACGCCACGCTCGGTGCGGCCTTGCGTATGTCGGCGGGTGCGCTGTCAACACCATCGCCACTGGCTGCAAGCCAACCCCAACGACGAGCTGGCCAACGAAGTCCGCGCCCTGCTGACCACCGAGCCCGTGCGCCACGTCACCGACACCCGCCAATACCTGGGCTGGGGCGTGTTCGCGCTGATGGGCGCTGAGGTTGGCGATGGCGCTGAAAAAGCAGCTGCGCCTTGCTGGCGGCCTTGCCTGCAAGCACAGGCAAAAAAAAACCAACTCCGAAGAGCTGGTTTGTGATGTCTCGCATCTCTGGGGACGCTGAAGCAGTTTTTTGGTTGGACTGGGCTTGTCTCCTCGGTCCCCCGCGGTCACCAGCGATGTGCGCTGTTGGCGAGTAACAGAAATGTAACGGCTCGCACCAGGCTTGTGCATCGGGGGTTTCCCTTGGTTTTGTGGGGTTGTGGCACGGGAAATGCAGTTGGCTGGGCATCGTTGGAAAGGAAACAAAATGCACCAAAACCGTGTGACCCATGTGGCCCTGACTGTGGGGCTGCCACTCGCAGCCCCTTCCTCGCTCTGGGCTCAGGCGGCCCAGAGCGCCGCCAGCGCCCCAGTGGCCTTGAGCGCTCCGGGCTTGGTGGCCACCAGTGCCATCAGCGGTGCCGACACCGCCTGGCTCATGGTCAGCACCGCGCTGGTGCTGCTGATGACGCTGCCTGGTATCGCGCTGTTTTACGGCGGCATGGTGCGGCGCATCAACGTCATCAACACCATGGCCAGTGTGGTGGGTATCGCGGCGGTGGTCAGCGTGCTCTGGTTTGCGCTGGCGTATTCCTTGGCCTTTACGCCTGGCAGCGACGCCCTAGGGGGCTTCATCGGTGGCGTGGAGCGCATGGGTTTTGCGGGCATGGAATACCTGGGCGCCAGCGCTCAAGTCTCGGTGAGCCACATCGCGCCACACGTGCCCGAGTCGGTGTTTGCCATGTTCCAGCTCACCTTTGCCATCATCACCTGTTCGCTGGTGGTGGGCGCTCTGGTGGAGCGCATGCACTTCGGCGCCCTGCTGCTCTTTAGCAGCCTGTGGCTGCTGGTGGTGTACGCACCCATTGCCCACTGGGTCTGGGAACCCGGCGGCTGGCTGGCCCAACTGGGCGCACTGGACTTTGCCGGTGGCGCCGTGGTGCACATCAACGCCGGTGCGGCCGCGCTGGTCTGCGCCTATGCGCTGGGCCCACGCAAAGGCTATGGGCGCGAACCCTTTGTGCCATTCAACCTGGGGCTGACGATGGTCGGCACCGGTCTGCTGTGGGTCGGCTGGTTTGGCTTCAACGCGGGCTCGGCCTTGGCGGCGGATGGCCGCGCAGGGCTGGCGTTGCTGGTCACGCACATTGCTGCAGCGGCTGGTGCGCTGGCTTGGATGGGCGCGGAGTGGTTGGCGCGCAAACGCGCTTCGCTGCTGGGCCTGTGCTCGGGCGTGGTGGCGGGGCTGGTGGCCATCACCCCGGCGGCGGGCTTTGTCTCACCGCGCAGCGCGCTGGTGATCGGCCTAGTGGCCGGTGTGACTTGCTACTGGGGTGCCACCGCCCTGAAACGCAAGCTGCAGGCCGACGATTCGCTGGACGTGTTCGGCGTGCACGGTGTGGGCGGCCTGGTGGGCGCCTTGCTCACCGGCGTGTTCGCCGACCCGGCCATCTCAGGGGTTGAGGGCAGCGTCGTGACGCAGCTGATTGCCTGCGTGGCCGTTCTGGGCTACAGCCTGGTGATGAGCGCCGTGGTGCTGTGGATCACCTCGCGGCTGACCCCCCTGCGGGTGCGGGAGTCCGAGGAGCGCATCGGGCTGGACCTGGCGCTGCACAACGAACAAATTGGTCACTGAGAAAATGCCATGTCTCAGAGCGAAACCTTCGCCACTGCCGCCCACATGCACGTGTTGCTGCGGCGCAAAACCGGCCGTGTGACCGACACCGAGTGGATGGCGACCAACGCCGTCTACGCGACGGAGATCGTGCGCTTCGCACGCGAAAAAGCCGACAGCGAGGGCCATACCGACCTGCTGCCCTGGGCCGACAAACTCGAAGCCGCCATTCCAGAAATGGGTGCACCGGTGCGCAAACCCTTGCTGCAGAAAGCCCAGGAAGCCCTGCGCGCCGGGCAGGTCCCCGGCGGCGCCCGGCCAAACAGCGCGCCACGGGCCGGCGGGTTCGCCGACTCGGTGCCCGCCAGCGGCTTTGCAGAATCGACCTTGAACAACCCGGGCGGCAAACCCACGGACGGCGACGAGTCCGACACGCGCTACATCGGCCGGCTGCGCTGAAACCCAGAAGCGGCGAGCGCAGCCAGCCACCATGGGTATGGGGCTGTGGGTGTTGCCGCTGGAAATGGTGGCCGTGGCGTTCAGATGCTCGGGCGTTGCCATTCGGCCAAGAGGCCAAACGGCGCTGGTGCGAGCGCGATGGTCAAGACGGCCTGATCGCGCCTATGCGGGCGCCAACGCGACGCGCCAGCGGCTCGCGGCTTCCCGGGACACCTCGGCACGCACGGGCAGAAAGCGCTGGATCACCTCCAGGTTGGTGCGCGTGTGCTCCGTGATCTCGCTGCAGGTGAAGGCCGCGGCTTGACCGCTCTGGTGCACCGCCAGCGCCCAGGGCAGCGCCAGCTGGTCGGCCAGGTGCGGGCCGGCCGCCGCCGTGCTGGCCCCGTAGGCCTTGATCTCACGCAGCAGGCGGTGGGCCACCTGCTCGGAGCTGACCGCCTTCTCGCCGAAACTGGTGAACACCTCGGTCACATGCTCGTGCACCAGCGTCGCGATCAGCGCATTGCCTGGGCCTTCGTTCTGCCGCACATTGGGCACGCGCAGTTGCGCGTCTGACCAGCCCAGCGCGTCTTTGAGCAGCGACAGCTCGCGTTCGGCCACGCGGCGCGGCACGGCGGCCACCAGCGATTCGGCAAACGGCTCACCGGCTGGGCCGCGTTCCAGCAGATCGAACGGGCGCAGACCACCTTGCACAGGCTCCACCGTCGCCCAGATTTCGCCGCCGCCCGCGGGATAGAAGCCGTGGCGCCGCAGCGTCGCCTCCACCTTCACGCCCAGGCGCGCGAGCAAGGGCAGGAAGGCCCGCTCGATGAAATGGAAGTTCGGCGCCAGCGGGTTGTGCGTGCCACCCGAGAGCTTGAGCTGGCTCGGCGCGTCGGCCAGCATCAGCGCAGGCAGCACCGTCTGCAACACCAGCAGGCAACTGCCCGCCGAGCCGATGGCAAACGCGTGCTCGCCCGGCTGCAGCGCGCC
>Ga0209066_10005615_pt1 | contig 13138 bp, 5 predicted proteins | sample All_14_2_FD_187198 | JGI IMG/M metagenome (GOLD analysis project Ga0209066, IMG submission 187198) | Freshwater microbial communities in response to fracking from Pennsylvania, USA - Allegheny Zone_MetaG_DW_15 (SPAdes) (version 2) ...
CGGTATCAAGACGGCGATGTTTGGCGGCGAAGGCTTGTTCTTTGCCGCGCTGCGCGGGCCGGGTACGGTCTGGATACAGTCCCTGCCGTTTGCGCGGCTGGCCTCGCGCATCTTTGCCGCCGCACCGGTAACCAAAGGCGGCAGCGGACGCGACGGCAATGAGGGCGGCTTGCTAGGGACGATTTTTGGCGGCAAGGATTAAGCTGCTGGAGTGAGTTTTGATAAGAAAAGATGCCCATGCGACCGTCAATCGCGCTTGATCTCAAGCGAAGCGCCATCCGCGAAGCAGCAGGCCGTTTTCGCGTGGTGAACCCGCGTGTCTTCGGCTCGGTGCTTCACCACACCGACCGAGATGATAGTGGGCCATGGACGGTTCCAGATTCCATCCAGATTCCAATATAAACTCCGCAGTTGATCTTTTTTTTTACGTTTGCTTCACAGCAATATGCGCCTATGGAATTACTTTTTCTATCGCTTCGTTAGCCAGCACCCAGGACACCACCTGCTTGGCAAGCTGGTCACTACCTGACCAAAGGCGCGCACAACTTGCGCTACGCTTCGTGCCGAGAGGCTGGCCGGTGGCCACGTTACCGGATAACTGGCCCGCAGCGCTGGAAGCTCCACCCACTGCCGCCGTGGCTGTCACAGTGCCCACTGTGCGAGCAAGACCCGCAGCAGCAGCAGCAGCAACAAATCCCAGCCCTATGCTCTTTAGCGTGCTGCCAAACGTTTGATTCGGTGAGAGCCCAGCCGTGATTGCGCCGCCAACACCACCGGCTATGCCCCCATAAATGGCCCCAACCACAAAGTTGGCAATCTCCCCGGTGGGGTCTGTGTAATTCACCGGATTGTTCGCCACATACGCATACGGACTGATGGCATCCACCATCCCCATCGGATCGCGGCTGGCGAATCTTGCGATGCCGAGGTGGTAGTAGCGCGCCCGGTATAGCCGTACTGCGGCACCGTGCTGCTTGAGGCGGTCTTGTTCCTCCACGCATCGAACCTCTGATTGGCGGTCAGCGTGCCGGCGGTGTTCGCCAATCCAACGACTGAGCCCAAGCCGTAGGCCGCCTGCGTCGCCGCCGGCCGGTGAGCCGCAGCAGCGGCGCGTCGATCCCTGCGCCATGGACGTAGGCCGCACTCGGCATGAATGTCGTCGCCGTTGTAGAGATAGTGCGCCGTGCCGCCAGCGCCGACTTTTACGATGCGGCGGCCCTGGTCGTCGTAGGCGTAGCTTTCGGTGACTGTGCCGGTACAGTCGCGCAGGCTGCGCGTCTGTACCGGGTTGCCGACGCTGTCGCTGTTTGCACCCGACATCTACCGTGCTCGAAATTTACGCAGCAATGTATAAATTGTGCTAGCAAGGAAGAGGCCAACGAATCCTGCTAACAACCAGAGCCACACAACGGGTAATTCAGACCAGGGGATCCATGCAGCTAGAACACCAATGTAACCACCCATCAACGCAATCCGCCCGTTACTCCATTCGATATTCATGAGGGCTTTGGGCAGTTTCCGACTGTAAATCATACGATCCGCCGTATCCTCGGCGAGTACTCCAGTCCGCACCGCGTGGTATGTCCAGCATCTTGTCCCAATGTCCGCGCCTACGACGATTGCCAAGACCCCGAACACAATACCTAAGGGCTCTAAGGGCTGTTGCTCCGGCGGGATATGTCGCAACAAGGTGCTTGAGATAGCGGCCATCGTAAGCGCGCCGCAGGCCGGAAATATGATTATGGACAACCAATCCAGTATCAGGCAAAATTTAGTTCTGCCTCGCTTTTCTGTAGCTAGGCTGTCACCGAAGAAGTCGCTTTCCAGTTGCGGACTGGGCAGTTTGCCCGCCATCAGGTCGTCGGCCCCGTCGCGAGACGGCGGATCAATGTCGTGCAGCACGCGCCTGACTTCGTCCTCGGGATAAGGCGCCTTCCCGGCCATCAGGTCGTCGGCTTGCTGCCAGCCGGCCCGGAGGGAGACGAACAACCACAAGCCCAGAATCAGCATGAACGGGATCAACCAATACTGCCCGGCATACGCACCCACCCCAGCAATGCCCAACGGGATGAGTACCGACAGACTCAGACTGAGTCTGCGGTGCGCGCGCTCGCCCCGCGCTGTCGGCGCCCGGTTGGTGCGGATGCGGATCGCGGCAGCAGGACTCAGATATCCCGACTTCACGAAGGCTTTGCCCCACAGGTAGTCGCCGAGGAAGACGCCTATAAAGACACAAGCGAGCATTCCCCACAAAACAACTCCACCTCCCTCTGATCGAGACTCAAAAAATGCCTCCCCTTCTACCAGAATTAAGATTCCAGCCAAGAGAGCAACTGACATCAAGAGGCATATAACTACAAAAACAAACCACCCCCCCGCAGCGATCCAATAGCGGCAGCGCTCGCGGCCCTGAAGCTCCGGCGGGTGCAGGATGTCGTGAAACGGTTTGTGCATCGAGGTCATTTTGATCTGGGCGTAGTATTTCCGAAGTATGAGCCCATCGCACCGCTACCTCCAAGCAGATTGCCCATATTCAGCGGCGCGGCCAGATCGCTGAAGCTTCGTAAGGTTTGCGCACCGCTGCCCGTCGCGGCGTAAGGGTCTACCGTTGTCTGATTCGCCCCGAGCGCGCCCGCCACCAGACCATTAACCGTGCTGCTCAGAAGTTCGGTCGCCCGACCGAAAGCATTGCCCTCGATGGCGATGAGGCTGGCGCTGCTTGCGCCGGTGACGCTTTGCACTCCGGCTAACGTGGCATTGACGAGCGTCGCCCCTACACGTGCCACGCCGACGGCGGCCGGGCCTGCCACAGAGGCGACAAAGCCGGGGCTGAGATCCTTCATGGTGAAGTTGTCGAAGGGGTGCAGCGGCTGATTGTTCGTTGCCTGAGTGATGGCCGTGGTGGCGGGGTTGGAAACCGCCGTGCCGATGATGCCAGAGACCGCTTGCACTGCCAGCACCGAGGCCAGTTGCGGTTGCAGGACAGCGCCGGAAGCGGCGCCGACTCCAATGCCAACAGTAGCGCCAATTGTCGCATTTTTCAGTTTGTCCCAATTACTCGCATTCGGTCCCGCCGTCATCAAGCCGCTAATGCCGCCGGCGATACCACCCGACAGGCCGCCCCAGATTGCGCCAGCGACGCTCAGGGGGATGATCTCGCCCGTCGGATCGGTAAAGTTCGTCGGGTTGTTCGCCACATACGCATACGGACTCACCGCGTCCGCCATCCCCATCGGATCTCTCGATGCGAAGCGCCCGATGCCGGGGTGGTAGTACCGGGCCCGGTAATACGTCAGCCCCGTTTGGTCCGGCTCCCTGCCCGTGTAACCGTACTGCGGAATCGTGCCGCTGGAGCTTGTCTTGTTCCCCCACGCATCGAACCTCTGGTTCGCGGTCAGGGTGCCGGCGGTGTTGGCGGTGCCGACGACCGAGCCCAGCCCGTCCTGCAGATAGGCCGCCTGCGTCGCCGCCGGGCCGTTCGTTGTTCCGGTCAAGCGCAGCAGCGGCTCATCCGCCCCGACCCCATGCGCATAGACCGCACTCGGCATGCCGGCCAGCGTGCCTGTCCACTCCGCATGAATGTCCTCGCCATCATAGAGGTAATGCGCCGTCCCGCCAGCGCCGACTTTTGTGATCCTTCTGCCACTGTCGTCGTAGGCGTAGCTTTCCGTGACTGCGCCGGTTCCGGTTCTCGTGGCGGTATTCAGGTGATCCAGCGCGTTCCACACCAGTTGGAGCGTGGTCGCCCCCGTGCCCGAGGCGGTGCAATCGGCGCTTGTTCTGGTGACCGTGCCGCCGGTAGTGACTTCGCACAGCTTACTCAGGCGCCCGGCGGCGTCATGCACCGCCGCGCCAATCAACGTTCCCGTGTCCGAGCCGCTTCTGACTTCACTCAACTGGTGGGCGTTGTCGTACAGGTAGACGGTGGTGCTGCCGCCCAGGGTCTTGCTTCTGCGGTTGCCATAAATGTCGTAGCCATAGGTCTCCGCCGTGCCGTCGTTCACTTCGGTCAGGCGGTCGAGGTGGTCGTACAGGTAGCTCCAGGTCTTGCTGGTGCCGCCGATGACTTCGCTCTGGCCGCTGCGTCTGCCTTGATTGTCCAGGCTGTAGCCGTGGCTGCTCAGCACCGTGCTGTTGAACAGGTTCTGTTTCTGCTTGAGCCCGCCGTCCTCGAACCAGCTTTGCGTGGTTCTTTGGCCACTGTTCAGGCGCTGTTCGATGAGCCGCCCACCGGCGTCCCAGGTGAAGGCGATGGTTTCGTTGTTGGGGGCGGTGACGCTCGCCAGTCTGCCGGTGGCATCAAAGCTCAGGCTGCTGCTGTGGCCGTCGCTGTCCTCAATTCTGGCCAGCCGGCCGCCAGGGCTCCAGGTGTAGGTCAGCGTCTTGCCGCCTCGCGAGTCGGTGACGCTTTGCAGCCGTTTGGCCGGGTCGTAGGTGTAGCGGTAGGCGACGACCCGGCTGTTGTTGGGGGTTTTGGTTTCGGCTTGGGTGACGAGGCCCAGCGCGTCGCGGGTGTAGACGGCGGTCTGGCCGTTGGTTCCGGGCACGCTTCTCTGTTTGAGCTGACCCTGGGTTTCGCCGGGGTTGCCTTTGCTGCCGTAGGCGTAGGTGGTGCTCTGTCCGGCCACGACCTGGGTGGGGGTCTGGCTGCTGACGAGCTGGTGGTGGCGGTTCCACGTCCAGCGCCAGGTTTGGCCGTTCTGGTCGGTCTGGCTCAGCTTCCTGCCGAAGTCGTCAAAGGTGGCGGCGAGCTGCCGTTTGACGGTGACGCCGTCCAGGGTGCAGGTGCTGCTCGTGGTGTCGGTGGTGGCTCCGGCCCAGATTTCTTTTGTATCGCCGAGCGGGGTGTAGACGAGGCACGTGACCGGGCGGGTCGTGTCGCTGGCGCTGACCTGCGGGCCGACTTCTCGGGTCAGGCGGCCGAGCTCGTCGTAAAAGCGGTAGCTGTCTCTCACGCTGCCGTCGGCGGCCAGCGCGTTGATCCGCGTCGGGCGGCCATTGCCGTCATAGGCGGCGATCTCGACGGCGCGGCCCTGGCTCTGCCCGGTCACTGTGGGCAGGGTGGTGCGTTTGAGCCGACCGTCTTCACTGGCGTGGTAGTACTCGTAGCTGGTGGTCAGGTTGTTGGGGTCGGTGCTGCTCCTCGGGCGGCCTTCGGCGTCCAGGCTCAGGCTGACGCGGTGGCCTTCCTGGTTATAGGCGCCGGTGATCCGTCCCAGCGCGTCGCGCTCGAAGCCGAGCGTGTAGCCGTCGGCTTCCGTCACCTGGGTGACGTGGCCGAGCGGGTTGTATTGCGTCAGCGTGGCGTTGCCGGCGTAGTCGACCTGGCGTTCCAAGCGGTCCAGGCCGTCCCAGGTGGCGTAGTGACCGTCGAGATAGCTGCCGTTGATGGTGAGGCCGGCATTGAGCGGGTTGCCGTTGGCATCGAACACGGTGGCCCAGGTGTTGCCGCGGCCGTCGGGGGTTTTGATGGGCCGGTCGAGGGCGTCGTACTGGCTGTCGGCGGGGTACCAGTTCTGGTCGGGGCCGCGCGTCATGCGGCCGAGTGTGTCGTGCTGGAAGTCGGTGAAGCTGTCGGCTTCCAGGCTGGCCGGGGTGCCGTCGGTGTCGCCGCGCCGGGTGATACTTGTCGGGTTGAGCCGGTTGGCGTCATACGCGGTTTCGAGACTGGGGCCGCTGCCGCTTGCGGCGTCGCCCAGCACGGCGGCGGTCCAGTCGCGCAGGGAACGGGTCTTCGTCGGGTTGCCGGCGCTGTCGGATGCGTATTGCGTCCAGGCCAGAATGTCGGCGCTGGCGGGACGGCTGTCGGCGACCGGGGTGACGCCGGCGCGGGTGCGGATCGTGTCGGTGAGGTTGCCGGCGGCGTCATAGCGGTTCAGCGTCCAGCGGCCGTCGGCGTCCTTCGTTCGTTTGGGCTGGCCGTAGGCGGTGGGGTCGCGGTATTGCAGGGTCTTGCCGCTGGGCAGGGTGACGTCGGTGAGGTTGCCCAGGCTGTCGTAGGCGTAGGTCGTGGTCATCCCCTGCGCGTCGGTCTTGCTGGTGCGCAGGTGGCTGCGTCCGGCGGCGCTGTCGTAGGTGTACGTCGTTTCGGCGCCGGCTTCGTCGGTGATCGACAGCGGGTTGCCGTGGGCGTCGAAGAGGAAGCGTCGTTCATGGCCCTGCGCGTCGATTTGTTTCGCTTCGCGGCGGAATTCGGCCCAGGCGAAGGTGGTGGCGTGATCCTCTTTCAGCGCGCCCGTCGTATCGAAAGGCGTGTGACGCAAGACGCGGCCGTTGGCGTAGTACGCGAAGCGCATGCCGTTGCCGCGCGGCAACTGGTATTGCTTCAGGGCGTGGGCGAGTTTGGCACCATCGGCGGCGCTGTAGTACTGGTAGGTCACCGCGGGCTGGCTGTTGGCCACCGCCAGCGGGTTCTTGAAGCTGGTGAGGTCGCCGTTGGCGTCATACAGGTATTGCCAGGTGCGGCCTGTGAAGTCCTGGATCTGCGTGATGCGGGAATTGGTATAGCTGAAGGTCAGCGCGCGGTTGAGGCTGTCGGTGACGGAGCACAGGTTGTTGCCGCAGCTGGCCGAGTAGCTGAGCGTCAGGGCATTGCCGTTGCGGTCGGTGATCGAGAGCAGGCGCGACTTCTGCTGGCTGTCGGTGGCGCTGGCGTTGACGTTCTCGAAGACGTATTTCATGCCCGAGCGTTCGGTCAGGCGATACGTGCCGTCGGCCAGGCGTTCGAGGGTGGCGTAGATGCCGGCCGATCCGGTAAAGACAGCGCCGACGTTGACATTGCCGCTCGTGTGATTCGGGGTGGCGAAGTAGCGTTCGCCGCCGGTGCCGTCAAACCACGAGACCTTGACGACGCTGCCCTCGACGCCGTAAAAGCGCAGGCGGTGGTTGAAGGAATGCGTCCAGCCGTAGCCCAGCGGGCCGTCTTTTGCGTCACGGCTGTTGTACCAGCGCTCGAACACCAGCGGCAGGCCGCCGCGGCCCTTGATGCTGATGTCGCGCTCGCTGTGGATCAGGTTGCCGGTGACCATGTTCACCGGGTCGCCGGAGACGGACGTGCCCGTGCTAAAGCCCAGCGCGATCTGGTAGCCGTTGATGCCGGCAAGCTGGGCGAAGGTGGGGGCACTGGGGTTGGCCACGATGCCGGTGCCGGTGACCGGGTTGTACAGCCCCCCCAGCGGGTCGCCCTGGGCGAAGCCGCCGGCGGTGCTGCCATCCGGGCCAGAGGCGCCATCCGAACCGCTGCCGTCGCTCCTGGATGCGGCGGGGTCGATGGTCATGCCGCCGGAATAGCCGTTGATGGGGAACGAGGCTTGGTCCGAGGTGGTGCCGAATTTTTCGCCGTAGAAGGTGGCGCCCTTCCAGCCGGTGCTGTCCGGATACTGGATGAGCCGACGCGGAATGGTGAGTTTGAAGCCTTGATTCACATAGCCGGTTTCAATCTGGCTGACGTGGCTGGCCGCGTAGGTGGTGCCCGCCGGGTTGGTGTTGAGCGCGGTGTCGGCACAGGTGTTGGTGAGCTTGCACTTCTGGTTGCTCCAGTCAGTGGCGTTGTTGATTTGCAGAATTTCAATGCCCTGCTCCTTGGCGAACTGCAGGCCGCGCGTGGTGGAGATGGCGTCGAGCTTGGCGGTTTCCTGCCAGATGTAGGCTTCGTAAGCGGAGCTGGCGAAGCCGGCCAGTTTGAAGGCGCGGCGATCAGCACTGTTGGGGATATCGAGGCGCGAACCGGTATAGACGCCGCCCGGCCAGTCGATGAGGAAGCCCTTGCGGTAAAGGCCATAGGGCAGATCGAACAGGTAATTGACCTTGACCTGGGCGCTGGTGAGGCCCAGGCTGATGCCCACTGTGCCGGATTCGCCAAAGAGGTTGCCCGCGCGGCGGCTGGCGTCGGCGAAATAACGGCTGTATTTGCTGGCGGCGAGGTTGAGGAATTCGCCTTCGATGCCGTCACGGATCGCTTCCGAGGCGTTGGGGTTGCTGTTGGCGCGCACGTTGGCGAGCAGCAATTCCGCACGCTGGGCCAGGTAGGTGTCAGAGGTATGCCAGGCATAGGCGTGCAGGGCATGCAGGTTGGCGGCGCCGATGTTGGTGTAGTAGGTCTGGCTGAGCACGCCGCCGTTGGCGGGCAGCTCGGCTACTGTGACCTTGAGCTGCATCACGTTGTCGGTGGAGCACAAGGGGGTGGTGCCGCTGCCGGCCTCGGGGGCTTGCTCGGTACCGCTCACCTTTAGCGAAGGCGTCATGTTGGCGGTGGCGGCGCAGGTGGGCGCGGCGGCGGGGTCAACGGCGTTGAGCCAGGTATTAAAAGCGCTCTGGTCGGCAGCGGTGGCGCCTTTGAAAGACAGGGTCAGGCGTGCGAGCGCGACTTCCGCGAGGGTGAAGGTCTTTTGCAGGAGCAGATTGCCGGCCACTGGGTCGGCGGTGCCGCTCTTGTTGCGCACGCTGACCTGCAAGCGGTAGCGGTGGCGGTCGGGCAAGGCGGCGGTCTCGGCCGATTCACCCGCCACGCCGCTCCAACTGTCGTATTTGACGACTTCATAGGGCGGGACGATGGGCAGGATGTCGAAGCGCTGGCGGCGAATTTCCGACGTGTAGGGCACGTCGTCCAGCGTGGTGTTGGCGTAGTTGGGTGCGCGGGTCTTGGCGTAGGCCTCGACCTGGTCTTCGAAGGCTTCCTGGGGCAGGCGGTAGCGGCCCTGGGCATCGATGCGGCTGGCGAGCCAGAGGGTGTAATTGAAGTCAAACGTGTCGTCCACGGCGATGCCCGCCTGGTAGCGATGGTCTTTGTAGGCAGCATCAAGCGGCACCCAGCGGTGGCCGGAGTCGTCCAGCGTGGCGCCACGATAGGCGGTGTAAGGCAGGCAGGCTTCGACCCAGACGTGGGCCAGGTTCACGCCAATAGCTTGAGCACTGCTGTTGTTCTGGACGCCGGCGGATGGGTTGCCGTTGTTGGCGAGGACCGAGGCGGCGGCCTGGTAGCTCTTGGCGCCGATCCAGCGCGGGCCACGGCCGTCGGCGCCCTTGGGGCTGCTGTCGAGTACGGATACGGTGCCGCGCACATAGCGCGCCGGGATGTTGGATGCGCGCAGCAGCGCGACCAGCAGGCTGGCCTGGTCGGTGGCGCCACCGGATTGGCTCCACAGGGCGCCCAGACCGCCCTTGAGCGAACCGAAATAGGGTTCATAGGCTACGTTTTGCCTGACCCACTCGAATATCCGCACCGGGTTGTGGTCGAGCCGCTGGACGAGAGCCTGGATGTCGGCATGGCTCTTGGGCGCTTCCGGCGTGCTTGCCAGATCGGCTGCGCTATAACCGCAGGCAGCGGCCTCGCCAGGTGTGGCGCGCAGCGCGACTTGGAGTTGGCCGCCTGCATCGGCGTAATGGCGGCGCAACAGCCACAGGGTATCGAGGACGAAACGCGGCGGCTCGACAGCGGCGGGCAGGTCAGCCATCGGCTGGGGTGCCGCGCGCGTCCAGTTGGGTGGCGCCAGCGGGGCGACCGGGCGGGCGGCCAGCCAGCCGTCAATGCGGTTGGCGGCCTGCCGAGAACGCGTCTCAAAATTGCCGCGGCTGGCGTTTTGCAGGGCGGCGAGATCGCTGTCCAGGTCGGCAAAACGGGTGGCAAGCTGGCGCCTTAGCGCCCGCTTTTCTGTTGCGGAACGGCTGCCGCCCACGCTCTCGTCTGCCTGGATGGCGGCATCAAGGCGGGCAAAAAACCCGTTGCGCAGATCAAGCATTTGCTGACGCTTGGCGGCAGATTCCGCGCGGCGGCTGGCGAGTTCGTCATCGGTCGCGGCGCCTGCTGTGCTCAGCCGCGTGGCGGCTTTACGGGCGCGCTCCAGCAGGGTTCGGGTCTCGTGCAGATGGCGCTCCAGAGCCTCCACCAGGACATCATTGCGGCTATGCTGGCCAGCCCGCACCGCCTGCAAGGCTTCTTCCGGCAGCGGAGCCAGCTCCTTATGGGGCGCGGCGTGAGCAAACCCGGCAATCAGCACCGAGGCGACAAGTGGTAACCAGATCGTGGGCAGGCAGCGCATGTAAGCCTCGTCAAGGTAAGTACGTTTGTGAGTACGTGGGTTGGGTTGGAATGGGGTCAGCGTGGGCTAAGCGCTCAGGCGGCCTTGCGGCGGATGACCGACAGTAGCGCTCCGCCAAGGGCAATCAATGCCCAGGCGGGAATGGGCACATCACCGTCGGTGGAAGCGATCATCTCGGTAATGTCGATACGGCCGATGACCAGCGTCTTGGCGCCGACGGCATCGGTCACTTCATAGTCGAAGGCATAACTGCCGACGCTGGTCGGCGTGCCGCTGATCTGGCCGTTGGTTGCCAAAGAGAGACCTGGCGGCAGCGAGCCACCCGTGCTGACATAGCTGAACGGGGCGGCTCCGCCACTGTCGATCAAGCCGTAGGCAAACAACTGGCCGAGGGTGCCGGCTGCTGAGAAGGCGGTGGCCGTGATGCCCTCCTGGGCGTTACCGTTGGTAGCCAGATTGCTTTGCGCATCGGCGACACTGATCTGGCTGCCCAGTTGCTGCTCGACCACATCGGGCAGGCCGTCGTTGTCCGCATCGGCGATCTGGGGACCGCTTGCGGCCGGAAAAGAAGCCAGCACCCGGGCGGTGACAAAGGGGTCGCTACGCCAGCTGCCGTCAGCGTTTTGCTGGGCGATGAGCCAATTGCGGGCATTGGTGAGCGCGGTGTTGGCCGCGCTGTCGCCTTCGGCGGCAAAAGGTGCCAATGCACGGATTGCGATGACTGTGGCGGTAGGACTGGAGGCCTCCAAAATACCGCTTTGGGGGTTGCGTTCGGCAAAACCGCCGTCGCCGTTGGCCTGGGCGATGAGCCAGGTTTTGGCGCTGATCATGGCGGTGTTGATGGAACCCGGCGCTGTGTTCGTGTTGCAGCTGACGCCACCCGAAGAAATACGCCCCGCCAGCATTTGTTTCTTGAGTTCGTAGAGCATGATCGCGGTGGCGGCCAGCGATCCGGAAGATACATGGGATGGCTGACCGCTTTGCGGCAGCGCATGCGACCACGCACCGACCCAAGGCAATGCCGTGAGCTGCGCGGGCAGGATGTTGCATAACACCGTGATCTTCAGGTTACTGGTATCGTTCGTGTAACTCACGCCCGCGCTACGGAGCGCGCCGTAGCCCAGCGCCGTGTCGATAGTGCTCGCACCGTACCCGGGATAGGCCCCCCAGGTTGCTCCACCGCCAGTCGGCAAGCTGCCGGACTGCACTACGTAGGAATTGCGCTCGTCCCGAATTACGCCTGCAATGACTTTTGCATCACGCCCCGCCGCAGCCAGCGCGGTAGCTTGCCAGGCCAGAGAATCAAGGCTGCCGCCCGGCGCGTTGGCCAGCCAGGACAGGGCACGGGCGGACTGGGGGGATTTGCCCATGCCGCCGGACATCATGGCCTCGACCGAGGCGGCGGTGGATTGGGTGTCCAGGCCTTGCGGCCCGGCAAAGGAGCCATCACCCTTCTGGGTTTGTACCAGCCACTTGAGCCCCTTGGCCCGGGCATCGTCAATGCTCGCCCGTGCTGGCGCAATGGCAGCCACGGCAAGCAACAACACAAATGCGAAACGATGACAGCCCACGACGCTCTCCCCAGTGACTGAAACAGGGAGAAGGCTAATCAGGCATCATGACAGTGTTGCGATAGGTGAACAACGTTTCAGTAGGCTGTTATCACTATGGCAGTGGTAATGGAATCACTCTGCGTCTGGATTTGCCGACAAGGGTGGAGAACTATGGTGTAGTGGTCTAATTTGCATGACCACTGTTGGAGGGGCTTCATTCAGTGAAAGGGAATGAGATGTGCCAAAAACAAATCGATATCGTCTTATTCATCAACTGCAGAAGAAGGCGATTCCCATAACCCACCGTTGCCGCGTCTTGGCTGAGCATGGTTTTATCGGCAGCTGTCAGCAATATGCGCCGGAAAGGCAATTGCTGGGGTAACGCGGTGGCGGAACGCTTCTTCTTGAATCTGAAAATGTCGCGTGTTGGGCAACGCCGCTATGCCCATCAAGCCGAAGCCAAGCGCGATATGACGGATGACAGCGTTGGCTTCTACAACAGCACACGGCTGTATTCCGTGTTGTGCAATCTGTCTCCTGTCGCCTTCGAGCGGTTAAACGCAGAAAAATATCCCCAAGCACTGTCCGCAATTATTTGACCACTACGCTCGCTGGCGGCATGATATTTCTCTCCACGGTTGCCCGCTCGCGCACCCTGCTGTTTGTTGCCACGCTCGCGCTCATCGGCTATATCGGCAAATTCATGGCACAACATTTTGCGCATAATCTTGCGGGCCCCGTGGGGTTGATGCTCGCTGGTTTTCTGCTGATCGGGATAGGCGCCCTGGCCGTGCGCATCAACAAAAAATACATCACTGAGAAAAAATAATCTCCTGTCTCAGTTCTGACTCACAGCAACCGGCCACTGGCAAGGCCAATTGAACATCGCCATATCTGCCTTCAATTGACGTGTTGGCCGACTTTTTCCAGCACGGGCGTTGTAACGTCAGTGGCTAACGGATCATATATCGCCAAGCCAGGCATGCTTTTCAACCAGGTCAGTTGCCGCTTGGCCAGTTGGCGGGTGGCAAAAACACCCCGGTCGCGAAATTCGGCGGGCGGGATTTGGCCTTCGATCATTTCCCATGCCTGCCGATAACCTACGCAGCGCATCGAGGGCAGATCGGCATGCAGGGTGTATTTTTGTCTTAATACGTCCACCTCATTGACCAAACCCTCGGCAATCATGGCGTCAAACCGCTGGGCGATGCGGCGGTGCAATTCGCTGCGGTCTTGCGGCATGAGCGCGAGCATCAGGCTGTTGTAGGGCAATGCGGATTTTTCCTGCGTGGCGAACAGGCTATCCAGCGTCTGCCCGGTCAAGCGGGTGAGTTCTATCGCGCGCTGGATGCGCTGGGCATCGTTGGGCTTGAGACGCGCGGCGGTTTGCGGGTCGACTTTGGCCAGCTCCGCATGCAGCGCTGGCCAGCCTTGTGCGGCGGCTTGCTGGTCTATCGCCGCGCGCAATGCGGGGTCGGCATCGGGCAAGTCGGCCAGGCCTTCGCGTAGGGCTTTGACGTACAGCATTGTGCCGCCGACCAGCAGCGG